>Ga0207701_10003261_pt1 | contig 16708 bp, 13 predicted proteins | sample KBSSwiSSwithPhiX_FD_184294 | JGI IMG/M metagenome (GOLD analysis project Ga0207701, IMG submission 184294) | Switchgrass rhizosphere bulk soil microbial communities from Kellogg Biological Station, Michigan, USA, with PhiX - S5 (SPAdes) (version 2) | ecosystem: Environmental > Terrestrial >... | reverse complement strand
CAATACAAAGCGCCATTTGGCTTGGAGCAGCTCACTCCTGATTATTCCCTGTACACTATCGAACGGACTTTGCCGACCGGCGCAATTACACCGGATCGACAGATCGGCATTCAACTTTGGGGAAAACCTTTCACCAGCATTTGGCCTAAGCAGAAGGATTTGCTAACCTATTACGCCGGCATTTTCAACGGCAACGGTCGTAACACGACTGTCAACGACAACAATAACTTCATGTATGTCGGCCGTCTGGAGGCGACCTTGTTCAAAGACGTTTTCGGCAAGGGATCTTCTCTCAAGCTGGGGGCTGACGTGCTCAACAGCCGCGATGACAAGGGAACAAATATCTCACAATCGGGGAACCTCTTGGTAAACTCCGATGGCTCGCTCTCGCCATTTACGCTTCCGGGCGCGGATGAAAGAACGGCTTGGAGCGTGGACGCGTGGCTGAAACTGGGTCCTTTTGACCTCATTGGTGAATACCTTCAGGAAAAGGTGAACGGTCGCACCGTTAACGGAGTGCCTCCAGGGTTCGACGACTTTACGACGAACGGGTTCTATGTAACGGGGGCCTATTTCCTGATTCCGAAGAAGTTTCAAGCCGTGGTTCAGTGGCAGTATCTAAACCCCGGACAAAAGGGGAACGACGGGATCTATTCCATCCTCGGCGGCCTCAACTACTACATTCGCGGGGACGATCTCAAGCTGATGGTGAATTATATACACACCTGGTCGGATTTTCGCCAAGCCAATCCTGATTTTGGCCAAGATGACTTCGATCAGTTCCTCGCTCGCGTGCAGTGGATGTTTTAGTCAGCGTTGAACTGCGTTTCGATTACTAAACACTCGTCGTCTCATTATTATGAAAAAGCTCACAGCAGCGATAGTTGGAGCGATCCTTTGTTTCGGATCGTTTGCCACTGCGGAACAGAAAACCACAATTCGGTTCGGCCACTTTCCAAACATCACTCATGCACAGGGCGTAATCGCGCACGCGCTTTCGCGGCAAGGCAAAGGCTGGTTCGAACAGCGCCTCGGGCCAAACGTCGAGATTCAGTGGTTTACTTACAATGCGGGCCCTTCCGCAATGGAGGCGATCTTCGCCAAATCGCTTGATGTGACATACGTCGGGCCCAGTCCTGCGCTTAACGCGTACTTCAAATCGAACGGCGAGGAGATACGCGTGATTTCCGGTGCCGCAAATGGTGGGGCGGCTTTGTTGGTGAAGGCCGATTCGCCGATCAAGGCGCCGGCTGATTTTCGCGGAAAAAAGATCGCTACACCTCAACTCGGTAACACTCAGGACGTTTCGTGTCGCGCGTGGTTGAAAGCTCAAGGTTTCCGCGTCACCCAAACCGGCGGCGACGTGATGGTCGTTCCGACTGCGAATCCGGATCAACTCGCACTGTTTCAAAATGGCGGTGTTGACGCGGTGTGGACAGTCGAGCCCTGGGTGACGCGTCTGGAGCGAGATGCGAAGGCGCGCGTTTTTCTCGACGACAAGGACACCATCACCACCTGGCTTGTATCGAGTGTGAAGTTTCTAAAGGACCGACGCGATTTAGCGAAGAAAATCGCAGACGCGAATGTGGAACTGACGAAATGGATCCAGCACAATCAAGCAGAAGCGCAGAAGTTGTTGATCGACGAACTCAAAGCTGAAACGCGAGCTGATTTCGCGCCGGACGCCGTCGCACAGGCGTGGAAGCGGATTCAATTCACAAGCGAGGTATCCCGGGATTTGATTGCGAAATCGGTGCAGGATGGAAAAGATGCGGGTTTCTTGAAAGGGTCGACAGACACGTCGAAGCTGATCGAAATCCCGTAAATGCACATTGCACACCGCCACCGTTCCTCAGCTGCTGAGGAGCTTGAACTCGTTGCGCCCTCGAAACTCGCGATCGAGAACGTTTCAAAAAGCTTCAAGGGGGCATCCGGAGGCGTCCTCGCGCTCGATCGTGTGAGCCTGAACGTCACCGAGGGAGAATTCGTCTGCCTCGTTGGCGCCAGCGGCTGTGGCAAAACGACATTGCTCAACATAATTGCCGGCTTGGAAAAACCCGACAGCGGAACGGTGTGTACCGATGGCAAACCAGTGACCGGGCCAGGCCGTGAGCGCCTCGTCATGTTTCAAGAACCGGCACTCTTCCCGTGGTTAAACGTGTTTGGGAATGTTCTATTTGGACTCAAGCTCAAGCCAAATTTGACAAACAAAGATCGGCACGACGTCGCCAAGTACTATCTCGAACTGGTCGGTCTGAGCCGGTTCGAGCGCGCCAATATTCACGAGCTTTCTGGTGGAATGAAGCAGCGCGTCTCCCTTGCCCGCGCGCTGGCGCCTAATCCGCGCATGCTGCTAATGGACGAGCCATTTGCTGCTCTCGATGCGCTGACCCGCGAGCAACTCTATGGAGATCTTCAGCGAATCTGGAAAGCGCGGAACAAAACAATCGTGTTTGTTACGCACAACGTCCGCGAGGCAGCTTGTCTCGGCGACCGAGTGATAGTTTTTTCGCCGCGTCCGGGTCGCATTCGCGAAGAGTTTGCTGTGGATCTGCCTCGGCCGCGTGACATCAACAGCGTCGACCTAGCGGTTCACTCCACGGAAATTACGAAAGCGCTGAAGAGTCATAGCCGACCGGAGGTCGCAATTGCAGAATGAAACGTTTTTTGTTGGCCGCACTTTTCTTTGCCGTTCTTCTTCTGATTTGGGAGGCGCTATTTCGTGCAAAGATTTGGTCGCCTGTCCTCCTGCCTTCGCCGCGGCAAGTGGTAGTTTATTTAGAAGCCGCTGCTGTGGACGGAACTCTCGTGAAGGCCACGATCGTTACGATGCGTCGATTGCTCATAGGCTACATCATTGGACTTGTTTTAGGGCTGCCGTTGGGCTTACTGACCGCACGTTGGAAGGTATGGCAAGACACGATCGGAACGCTCGCTCTTGGTCTCCAGACATTGCCGAGCGTCTGCTGGGTCCCACTCGCGTTGTTGTGGTTCGGACAGACGGAAGCCGCTATGCTCTTCGTGGTGATAATGGGCACGCTTTGGTCGGTAGTGATTGCAACGGAAACTGGCGTGCGCAATGTCCCACCAATCTATAGTCGTGCTGCTTTGACCATGGGCTCCAAGCGTCTGCACATGTGGTTCAAGGTTATCCTGCCTGCGGCGCTTCCCTTTATCGTTAGCGGGATGAAGCAAGGTTGGGCATTTGCGTGGCGTTCACTTATGGCCGCCGAGATTTTCGTGACAATCCTGACCGGTTTTGGACTGGGACAGCTTCTACACTATGGGCGCGAATTAAGCGCCATGGAGCAGGTCATCGGCATCATGATTGTCATCGTCGTCATCGGTTTACTGGCCGATAAAATTTTCTTCTCGCCGATTGAAAAATTTCTGCATCGGCGTTGGGGTACCAGTCAGGCATGATCTTCAGGCAAAAGCGAGCGCCTGTGTCCGCGCGGCGCGAGGTGCGCGTTATCAATAAGCTGGGATTGCACGCCCGTCCTGCTGCTCACTTTGTGAAACACGTCAGGACTTTTAGGTCCGAAATCTGGCTTGTCACCGCTGACGGCCGGTATTCGGCTTCAAGTTTAATCGAGGTTCTGCGTGCCAATCTCGATTGCGGAGCTAGCGCAACACTCGAAGCACACGGTGTTGATGCTCAGGAGGCCGTGGAACGACTGGAAAAATTGCTCGGCGAATTGGATAGGTTCGACGAATCCTAACGGAGAGGGCGCGCAACCAGAATTCCGCTGTCGGACCCGTAGCGATACAAGTACTTCGAGAGCTGGTCGTCCACAACAACCTTGCCGTAATTACTGGGGGAGGAAGCGTGCATGAAATGCAAAACGCCATCACTCGTGCGCAGTGCGAGCCCCACGTGTGCGGTCGAATGCAGTCCGTTTCGCTCGCGCGAAATCACGCCAATGATGTCGCCGCTGCGCAGTTTCGGCTCGATCTTGGCGACCTGGCTTTTTGGGATTTCATAGAGCGGCCGCGACGAGACATTCGCTTCCATGCGCGCAAGCGGCCCGAGCAACGACTTGTTCGCGGCGAGATAACGATAGTGCCGCCAGCCAACGCTCATTTCGCGCGCAGAATGCGGAACGCTGCGCCCGCCAAGGTCACGCGTCATGTCTTCGACCAAGCCGCGGCGATTGTTATCGTAAAGCCAGTCTTCCAGGTAATGCAGCCGGGAAAGGTAATCGCCTGTGCATTGGCCGCTCCGATACCGGTCCATCTCGATGTAGTACAGCAAACGCTCGGGACTCCAATTCGATTCCGGTTCGTTCAACATTCGCGCAAACCCAAGCGCCGTTTCAAAAAACGTCCAGCAGTCCATCCCGTAGAAATTCACCGAAGGCGATTCGATCCGGTTATCGATCTCGAGAGTGAAATGTTTGTAGCGGGTACCAATGAGGGCCTTTCCAACCGCCGCAGTCCGATCACCGATCGGCAATGATTTCCAGTTCTCCGCTTTAGCCTTGCCAACCAGCCGGTTGAATTGGTCCTGTCCTTTGAAGACGGTGCCGAACGGCAAGCGCGATTCGGACGCCATCCCGGCTGAATAAATCAAACAAAGTGTGACGCAGACTCTCCAGCTCAACATGAGAAGAGGTGTAACTGAACGTGGGATGCACAAAGTTACAAGGTTAAAAAGGATCGAGGCTTACAAAGCGGTCGGTGATCGCTACGTCCGAAGTTTATAACGTTTTAACGCTTTCCACTTTGTAACTGTCTCATATCCTTCTAACACCGTGCCAATCCGCTTTCCGAAAAAGAGACGACGAAATATCGTTCGCCAGGCGCCAGACGACGATGCTCCTGTTCCACTGCGACATTCCACCCGGGTTCGGCTGCGTCCGCGATCGGATTGGCACAAGCGCAATTTTCTCACGAGTGTTTTGATTCCTTCGCTGTTCGTAAAGCGATCTGGCGAATATGTGCCGCCGCAATTTCCCAAGATTCGCGAAGGAGAGATCTGCATTACCTGGATCGGCCACGCCTCATTTCTCATCCAAACCCACGAGGTAAACATCCTAATCGATCCGATCTGGTCGAAATGGCTCAAGGTCATCAAACGACTAAAACAGCCCGGCTTCGAAATCCATCATCTGCCTTCCATTGATTTCGTGCTCGTGACGCATGCGCATTTTGATCATCTCGACCGCCGGACATTGCGGCGCGTAGCTGCGAACCAACCTATCGTGGTTCCAACGGGCGTGGGAAATTTGGTTCACGATCTCGGGTTTCACATCGTGCACGAACTCGACTATTGGCAGACGGTCGAGCTCGGGCCGCTCAGGATTTCGCTCACGCCATGTCACCACTGGGGAGCCCGGTTTCTTGCGGATTTGCACCGTGACTTTGGTGGGTTTGTGATCGCGTCGAACGGCCGCACGATTTTTCATTGTGGCGACACAGCTTATTTCCCAGGTTTCAAAGAAATCGGCGAGCGGTTCAGTGTCGACCTGGCGTTGCTTCCCATTGGCGCCTACGAGGCGCCTACAGGCCGCGAAGTTCACATGAACCCCGAAGAGGCGGTTACAGCTTTTCTGGAATTGCGCGCCAAAACGCTAATCCCGATGCATTACGGCACGTTCCCCCTCGGTTTCGAACCGCTTTACGAACCGCCACAGCGATTGCTTGCAGCAGCGCGCGCCCACGGAGTCGAGGAAAAGGTGCTGATGATGACCGAAGGCAAGCCGGTGGTGCTGTGAAGAATAAGAAAACACCGAACGCCGAACGCTCAACGCCGAACATTGAATTCGGAAGTTGGCACGTGAGAGAACTTTCTGACGGCGAATATGGTCCCAACCGCAAGCCTAAGTACGATCTGGAGGATAGGCTGCTGGAGTTCGCCGCGGATATCGTCGAACTTACCGAATCATTGCCAAACACTCGAGCGGGGAATCATATTGCCGGCCAGTTGTTGCGTTGTGGTACGTCGTCGCTTTCGAATCACGGGGAAGTTGAAGCGGCAGAATCACGCAGAGATTTCCTCCACAAGTTACGCATTTGCCTCAAGGAGTTGCGTGAAACAAAGCGCTGGTTGCGACTTGTGGGTCGAGCACGAACACTGACGCCGCCCACAAATTTCACTGCCTGCCTCGATGAAGTCGAAGAGCTAATTCGAATTTTTGTGGCCAGCATCCGGACGGTTCAGAGGAACACCAAATGATCTGCGTTGCTTTTGAGTTCGACGTTGGACGTTGGGCGTTGAGCGTTGGGCGTTTTCTGCTCTAAATGGCCGGTTTGCGCTCCAGGCGTACGGAAATTCTTGGCGCGCTCTCAGCCGGATCACTTGTCGTCCTCTTCTGCCTCATCCTGATCTGGCACAACCCTCACGTTTTCTGGAATGACGATTACGAATTATCGGTGCTGCCTGTCTTAGCCGACATGGCGCGCAGCTGGTCTGAAGGTCACTGGCCGATCCTGAGTCCGTATTCGTGGGTCTGCGGCAATCTCGCAGGCGAATTTCAGTACGGCACGTTTTCGGTTTTCGTAAATGCCGCCGTCATCTTGATCTGGAAATTTCCACTGACGTTTCCGCAACAGGCGGCTGCAGTCTCGATCGCGCACCTTTTTGCGCTTGCGATTGGCGCATTTTTGCTGGGACGCGATCGAGGTATTTCTCTCTCGTTATCAATTTTTGTCGCACTGATCGCATCGTTAAATGGTTGGATTATATGCTGGGGCGCCAGCGATTGGTTCGGTGCGCTCGGTGCGTTTACGTGGTTGCCATGGGCGTGGTGGGGAGCGGAACGCGCTTTGGATTCGCGACGAACAAAATGGCGATTTCTTTGGCCGGCGCCATTCGTTTATCTCCTCGTTACGGGCGGATTTCCCTACACGGTTTTAATGCTGCTCCTCCTCGTTGCATGGTTGTCGATCAAATCACTGGCCTTAGCGCGCAGTATTTTCTCAATTTTGCCCCTGCTCGTCGGCATGGCGCTCGGTTTTGGTCTTTCCGCGCCCGCGTGGCTCGCGCTCCTTGATCTCATTCAGGGTTCCGCGCGCGAGTTGCAGGCGGCCGCAGCACATTGGCAGTGGCGCATTCCGCCTGCAGCGCTGCCAGGACTAATTCTCCCATCATGGACGGTGAACTGGACCGACTTCTCATCACGCAGTCATCCACATACGGCAGCCGAATTGGCTTGCGGCCTGGTCGCTCCCGCCGCGCTTATTGCCGGTTTTGGATGGCATGGGCGACAACTCGTTAGGCAAATCAAATGGGAGCTCACACTGCTCTTAATCGTGCTTTTGCTCTGCATGATTCCAACCGCCGGTCTGTTCCGTTGGAGTTTTCGATGGCTGCCATTTTTTCATCTTATCCTCGCAATCTGCGCGGCGGAGGTGCTGCAGAGAATGTTGCCATCAAGAATCGCAGCTCTCACTGCGCTCGCCTTGGTCATTATTACAGGGATCGCCGCTTTAATGTTCCACACTGCGGACACCTACGCGTTTCCGCTTACATGGATCTTCATCGGCTTGGCTGCAGTTTGGTTGTGCTTCGAATTTTCGTTAGGCAGTTCCGAATTTGGACGGTGGCTCCCTCTGGCGATCACATTTTGTGCGTTACTGGCGACCTATCTGTGTATCCCGACAAACTACGGAGTTCCCAGATACAATTTCTCTCCAGAGTTGCTTAAAGCTGCCCCGCTTGACCCACAGCGGCTTTATCTCAGCGTCTATCCGTGGGAGGAGCTTACCTATTGTACTTCCAACAAACCGCAAGCCGTCGGCCAGACGCTACGGCCGGGCAGTACCCCGATGTGGGCTGGCTTACGATTCATTAACGGCTACAGCCCCATCCGTGCCGCAGGCGTGGCGCGCGAATTCGCAATCAGCATTCACGGTGAAATTAATCCTGATATGGGAAGCAATTTACTAAATCGCCATGCTGGACCGGAGGGCGAGTTGGCTTTACTGGGCGTGGACGGCATCGTCGTTGCACGAGAAGTCGATCTCGCGCCGCAGCCTACCACAGAATGGGAACTGGTCGTTTCAACCGATGAAGGAAACGTATTTCATCGGCGCAGCGCGCCGTTTTCGCGGGTGCGCTCGGTCAGTTCAATCGATTTGCGACCTAACGAGCAGTTTGCGTTGGCGACGATCTCACAAATTAATGAATCGCGAAATTTGGTCAACGCAGACATTGATGTCCCGGCCGGTGATCGGCCTGCTATTTTGATTTTTTCGCGCCCGTACTTCCGCGGATACAAGGCGCAAATCGGGGATCAGAAACTGGCCATCACCTCTTATCGCGGACTATTTCCAATTGTAGAAATTCCAGCAGGCACACATGGACGGCTTACGGTGGCGTACAGACCAGCTTGGTTGCTGTGGGGAGGGGGCGTGGCTGCCGTCTGCGCATTGATCGTCCTGCTCGGCGTTATCGCCGCCTGGCGCTACTCCTCCTCGATTGGAACGGAATCGCGCCCCTGATTCCTATTTTTACCTCTCTCGTTTTGACCGGCGCTGGATGCTGTCGATTCCAGGATGATTCCGAGACAACGGTAAATCAGCTCAGACTCAGTCATATCGGAATACCTGGCGTCCGCCTTGCGCGGCATGAAATACGTGCGGTAAATCCGATCCACGTCCGCATCGCTGCAATACGTATTCAATAGCCACCGATTTTCGTCCTGGAAACATTCTTCGATCCTGGCTCCTTGGTCTGCAGAAAGCATTTCAATGTTGGTTGATCGAAACTCTTTCGGGAGTGCGCGCGTCAAGGCCAGCATTAGCCGGTTGTCGTGAACGTCAGAGAAAAGATGTGGATTTTTCGAAAGCACATGGAGGACCGAGACATCGAGGCTGGGATTTCGGGCTTCGCTTTCAAACGCATACTGTTTCTCTGAAAGGCCGAGCAGATTGAAAAGGTCCTGAGCCGGATTTCCGCCGGCCAGCAATTCCGGAATCAAAAACCGGACGCGGATGTTTGCCGTCGGAAAGGCAATTTTCCAACTTTCGATATCCCGCTTGAAGGCTGGTGTGCGGGTGTCGATGCACTGAGCAACAAAATCGCTGAGTGACGCTCCCATCTTCAGGCCCCATTGCTTCCACGCTGATGGTATCCATTGAAGTTGAGGGCGGAGGTAAAGAATTACCGATACGTCACATTGGCTGTCGAGTCCTGCGAATAGATCGGCCATTCCGGGGTTGGCCAGGTTTTCGGCGCTCAGAATGGCATGATGTCCCTTTCGCTTTAACAGCGGTGCAATTTCGGCACTGAGCCTTCGCGTAAGGTTTTCGGAATGTTTCCTCGCCTGCTCGAGACACCAAATCGGTGTGCCGATGAGATCGGCAGCCGTTCGCGCAATCCTTAAATTTTTATCAAAAACAAAAACATTATCTTTCTGTAGCTTGCGAAAATTCTGGAAAAGCGCAGTGCGAATGCTCGCGCTTCCGCACTTCGCAAATCCCGCATGAATAAGGAGGCGCGATCTCACGTGGGCGGCATTAAGGCGGCGCGTGTATGACAGGCGCGTCGTTTAGAGTTCTTTGGGATCTTCGAGAAGTTCGATTACGCGCTTGAGCAAACGACTGGCGCCGCCGCCGTCGATGCTTCGATGATCAAAGCTTAAGGTGATTTGCGCTTCAGTTTTGGGTACGAATTCGCTTTTCGTTTCGTCCCAGGACGGAACCTTCTTGCCGACGCCGAGTCCGAGCAGCAACGTTTGATCGGGCAGGGGAATCGGCGTACCCCATTCCATTCCGAAAATTCCGAAGTTGGAAACTGTGGCGATGCCGCCGGCCTGCATATCAGGCGAAATCCGCCGCTGTCGCGCGAGTTCGATCAATTCCTTGTATTTTGTTGTGAGATCGGCAAGCGAGGTTTTGTCGGCGCCGCGAAAGACCGGCACCATGATTCCGTCTTCAGCTTCCACCGCGATTCCGACGTCGATCGAGTTTGATTGCACCACCCTGGTTCCGATGAATTTCGCCGCCGCAGCTGGATTTTGTGCCAGCGCAAGCGCGAGCGCGCGCAGCGCATAAAGGCTCAGACCGGGCTTCGGATCGCGCGATTGCCGATCTTGTAGCGCCGGATCGAGATTCACTGATGAACCGATCGTTGAAAGAGGACGTGTCCAACTCCGACGCATCGCGTCGGCCACGCCAGTGCGAATTTTTGAAGCGTCCTGAGCCGTCTGGTTCTCGATCTTGTGTAGAAAACTTTCGAGGTCTTTGATGGTAACCCGGTTGCCGGCACCACTTCCCATGATTCCTGCGAGATCAGCGGTTGTCAGCTGCAATTCAGCCATCCGCGCGCGCACGCGCGGGGACATGAAGGTTGCCCCTTTCGTAATTGCTGGAACCGGCAGACCGTCGGTCCGATCGCCATCGCCATCGCGAGTAGGGATTTTTCTTTCTCGCGCCGGAGCAACTTCCTGGTCGGCGCGCGCGGGAATTTCTTCCGCGACTTCCTCTTGAGGCGGAGGCGACGGCGCGTGTTTGGCGAAGCGTGCAGCGTCTTGTTCGCTTGCTTCAACGTAACCGAGCACGGCGCCCACCGGGTAAGTCTCCTTCAACTGCACGGTAATCTTGTCGATCTTGCCCTTGCACGGTGTCGTCACGCCCATGACCGCCTTGTTCGTCTCGACATCAATAATTTCCTGATCGTCCACAACTTCGTCGCCAGGTTTGACCTTTATATCGACGATTGTTGCTTCGGCGATTGATTCGCCAAGCTGAGGCATAATGATCGGGACTTGGGGCATAGATTCTATTCTCTAAGTAACGTCCGCGCTTTGGCGACGATATTTTTCGCGTTCGGCCGATGCGCGCTCCAGAGATTGGGATGATACGGAATCGGTGTGTCTTTCGCGTTGAGGCGTTGCGGCGCGGCGTCAAGCAGATGAAAGCCCAGGATGGTGACCCGTGCGATGACCTCCGCGGTCGTGCCGCCCCAGGGAAATGATTCGCCTACGCAAAGCAAACGGCCGGTGCGCGCGACAGATGCAAGCACAGTGTCGGTGTCCAACGGTTTAACGGTGCGTAGGTCGACAACTTCAGCCTCAAACCCTTCGCGCGCGAGTTCCGCCGCAGCAGCCAGAGCTTCCTGCGTCATTGCACTGTAACTCACGATTGTGAGATCGCGTCCTTCACGCGCGACCCGCGCACGTCCTGTCGGCAAACCTTTGTCCGGCAATTTGTCGGCCTTGAGATGGTAATAAAGATATTTGTGTTCGCAGTAAACGACAGGATCATCAATTGCCACAGCCTCAATCAACATCGTGTAAGCATCTTCCACGGTAGCCGGCGTCATCACGATGAGGCCGGGATAATGAGCGTAAAGTGATTCCATCGATTGGCTGTGAAACGGGCCGCTTCCCTTTGTTCCACCGGAAGGCAAACGCACGGTGATCGGCACCGGCACGCCTGTTCGCCAATAATGCGTGCCTGCGTTGTTGAGAATCTGGTTCAGGGCGATGCTCGAGAAATCCGCAAACTGCATTTCGACGATCGGTCGCATTCCCTGCATCGCAGCGCCAATGGCAGTGCCGACGATCGCATCTTCACTGATTGGCGTGTTCAATACGCGCCGAGGAAATTCCTTCGCCAGCCCTTTTGTTGCTTTGAACGCGCCACCAAAGGTCCCGCCGACATCCTGTCCGTAAATGAAAACGCGATCATCGTCGCGCAACAGTTTTGCCTGCGCTTCGCGAATTGCTTCGAGATAAGTGATGCTCATAATCCGAATGACGAAATCCGAATTCCGAATGACGAAATAATGACGAACCCCGAATTACAAAAAGCTGCGCCCAGAGCGTTCGTCATTTGAACCTTCGAACTTCCTTCGTCATTCGACATTCGTGCTTCGTCATTCATTCTCTTCCGCGTGATCGACGAGCTCGCGGTTAGATAACGCGCACCAATCTTCTTTGTCGCTTTCCGGCACCGCTTCTTTTTGAGCGGTGGCAACTGCTTCGTCCACCTGCGCGACGGCCTCTTTGCGCCATTCGGCCAGGGTGTTTGGATCCAGCAGATTGGAATCGATAATCGTTTGCTCGGCGACCTTCAAACAGTCCCGCGCAAACGGCTGACGTTTCATCTCTTCGGGCACGTAGCTCGCGTCATCGTGTTCGCCATGACCGGAAAGTCGCAGCACCGAGGCCACAACCAACTGCGGTGGCCGCCCTGCGCGGGCGCGCTTGACCGCGCCACCAATTACATCCAGGCACGCCGCAAGATCAGTTCCGTCCAGGGTGTAACCTTCGAACCCGTATCCGATTGCCCGTTCCACCAAATCGTCGCACGCAAATTCTCGGTCGTTAGGCGTCGAGTAAGCGTAATGATTATTTGTCGCAACCACCACAAGCGGCACTTGTTCCACTGCGGCAAGGTTCATTCCTTCGTGAAACGCACCGGCTTGCATTCCCCCTTCGCCAATGCACGTGAGGCCGACGAAATTTTTCTCTCCTCTGAATCGCTTCGCCATGAGTGTCCCGACAGTAACGGAAACCATCGCGCCGAGATGGCTGATCATCGCCAGTTCGTTATCCCGCGGATGCCCTCGATGAATGTTACCGTCGCGCCCCCGCATCGGACCGAGGCGCGAACCGAGATACGTACGCGTGACATCGACTAGCGGTTCGCCAAACGCAGAACGCCCGGCCTGGTCGCGAATCAACGGTGCAAAAATGTCACCTTTTTCTAAAAACAAACCGCACGCGACGCTGACCGCTTCCTGGCCCTTACCGATGTACACGCCGCCTGTGATTTGACCTCCGCGGTAGAGACTAACGAGCTTTTCCTCGAGCGTACGAGTCAGCAGCATCCAACGAAACGCTTCCAGAAAACGCTCGTGGGGAGGCGCGGTCTTGTCCGCTGCAGCTTCGCCCAGCGATGCGGGTGCGCTTTTTTTTCTTTTTGATTTTGCGGTCCGCTGCGCCGTCTGAAGCATCGAATCATCTTAGCCAAGATCGGCAAATCCGCGCAAAGTTTTTTGTCGCCGTTGAGTAGTGCAGCACCTGATGGAGTCGGCGCGCCGCTGCGCCGAAGTCCAGCGGCCCGGGGGCGGCCCGTCTCCATTGTCTTCGGAGAAGCCGATCGCCCTAACGCGCCGCGAACGCGAGGCGCCGTTGTGTCGGCGCTTGTGTCCCGCCGTTTGAGGCTGGTTCAGCAACAGGTTGTGCCGGGGCGGTCAGTTTGACGCCGACCAACTTGCTCACGCCCCGCTCTTCCATTGTCACACCGTACAGGATGTCCGCTTTGGCGATCGTCCGTTTGTTGTGCGTGATGATGATGAACTGGCTCTGCTGTACGAATCGGTCAAGCACGCGGGTGAAGCAGTTAATATTATTTTCATCGAGTGGCGCGTCCACTTCGTCGAGAATGCAGAAGGGACTCGGGCGTACCATGTAAATCGCAAAGAGCAACGCGACGGCCGTCATTGCTCGTTCGCCACCACTCAACAGTGACACGCTTTGCAATTGTTTTCCCGGCGGCTTCGCTGTGATTTCAATGCCGCAATTCAGCGGGTCGTTCTCGTCAAGCAGTGACAAATCCGCGCGCCCGCCACGGAATAACTCGCCAAACATTTCCCGGAAGTTTGCTCGCACTTGTTCAAAGGTTTCTGCAAATAGTTTCCGTGTTGTGGAATTGATGCGCGCGATCACGTCGAGCAGTTCGCGTTGGGAATTCGTAAGGTCTGTGTTCTGCGCTTCCAGGAACTTGTAACGCTCCTCGAGTTCGTCGTATTCGTGCACCGCCTCGAGGTTCACTGGTCCCATGTTGTCCAGCTGCGTTCTAAGGTCGGCAATAAATTTTTCCAGATCTAAAGGGGCGAGCTCCGGCGAGCCCGGCGTCGCGGAAGCTCCACCCTCCAATTTCTCATTGCGCTTTGCTTGCGCTCTCACCGTCTTTTCAAACGTCGCTTCATCGGGTGTGAAGCTGCAAAGATCGATTTGGTAGCTGCGGGAAATGTGCGCGAGGAGATTGTCGATCTTCATTTGGAATTGCGATTCCCGGACTTGTCCCTGTGCGCGCCGGTCCTGTAATTCGCCTAGCGAGTCTCGCACACGCCGAAGCTCGCTTTCCCGATCGGTAACCGCGGCAACTCGTGTAGCGCGCTGGCTGGCGATTTTCGCGTTATTCGCTTGTGCCTCGGCACGCTGCGACGTTTGATTTTGAATCAGTTCTTCAGATTCACGCGACTCCTCGGCCTGTGCAGCTAACTTGCGTTCGTACATCGCTATGTCCGCTTTCCGCACTGTGATCAACTCGGCCAGTTCGGCATCGCGCGCGTTCATTGGTTCCCGTTGCGCAATCAAATTTTCATGCCGCTGGCGGTCGGTTGCGACGGCGAGGCGCAGCTCATTGGTTCGATCGGTTAATTCTTCCTCGCGCAGCAAGGTCTGTTTCTGTGCGGCTTCAAACGCGCCTAACTCGGCTTTTTGATTCGCCAATTGATCGCGCGCCGATTGAAGATCCCGCTCCAGATGCGCGATCCGTTCGTCGGCCGCGGCTATCTGGCGCTCCAGCGCAGTGTCTTCCGACTGCAAAGCATCGATTTTGCGTCCGGCTTCGCTCAGTTCGCCCTGAAGTCGCGAAGCGGTTTCAAGCTCGGTTTTCGCTTCGTCCCGCTGGACGCAGACTGAATCGCGTTCCTTTGCCAGAGCTACTTCTTCTTTTGCCAGATCGGCAACTTGCGCTTTGCGTTCGAGCAAAGAGGCCGCGCGGACTTCGCTGCTTCCCGTGAAAACGATTCCCTGTCGAGAAACATATTCCCCGCCCAGCGTGGCCATCGCCAGATTAGGTTCTCGCTTTTTGCACTCGAGCGCCTGTTTCAGTTCCGGGAAAATGACGACGTCACCGAGCAAACTGGTAACGAGTGCCTCCAGCGGTTTCGGTGCCTTCATCTTGTCCGTAGCCCACGCGAGCGCCTCCGGTGGCAGAACCTTCTGCGCGGATTGCGGCGCGGCCACGATCAGCTTGGGAATGAGCAGCGCGGCGTTTCCCAGCTTTTTCTTCTTTAGATGCCCAATTATTTCCGAAACAACTTTTGCATCTTTCAAGATGATGGCGTGCAGATTACGGCCCAACGCGGCTTCAATCGCCGGAATGAATTTTGGATCAACATCGAGTTGGGCAACTAGCGAACCGGCGATCCCGTCCCGAAATTTTTCAGAACCGTCGACGTGCTTGAGCAGAGCTTGCGAACCTTCAGCGAGCCCTTCACCCTCTTCATTCAGCTGACGCAACACGTCCAAGCGCGATCGTTTTTCCGCGAGTCTGCGATCGAGCGTGACAAGATCCTGTTCCGCCTGAGCGAGTAGTTTCTCCTTTTCGCGAAATCTGGTCTCGACGTCGATCGGTTGGGTGCGCGTCGCTTTAAGCGAGACAGCGATTTGGCCGACGATTTTGTCGCGCGCTTTGGCCAACACTTCGATCTCTCTTACGAGTTGCTTGATTTGTGCGTGAGTCAATTCACGACGCGCCTTAGTTCCGGTGAGGTCCTCTTCAAGCGCTGAGATCCGGCTTTCTGATTTCGACAATGCGAGTTGCAATTCTTGCAACCGCGTCACGCGGTCGCCCCGCTTCTTGTGGATTTCTCCGGCCAAAGCGGATAACTCGGCCAGCTCGGCTTCCTTTTCTTTCAAGTACCGCTCGATTTCTGCGATGGAACTGTTCGTTTGCTTGATTTGGGCCGCCTGCTGGTTGCGTTTGGTTTCAGCATCAGCAACATCGCGTTGCCCACGTTCGATCAGTTCGGCCAATTCTTGCGCGCGCTGACGGTTGAACTCGATACGGTTGCGGTGCGCTGCAATCTCGCTGTCCAATCGTTGCACTTCTGCGCGGGACTCGGCAATTTCCGTGTCGATCTTGTCCAGTGCAGCGCGTTCTTCGGCGAGCGCGTTTTCGCCGTTGTCGATTTTCGCGCGCGTAGTCTTCTCGGTTTCCATCAAGCGCTCGATTTCTTCTCGCGACGCGGCGAGGTCGCGCTCGAGCGAAGCCAGTTGTTTGGAAGCATGATGTGTCTCAAGCACGCGCAGCTCTGCATGCAAGGCCTGATACCGTCGGGCTTTCCCCGCCTGCCGCTGAAGCGAGCCGATCTGGCGTTTGACCTCCTTGATCACGTCGCCGATGCGCAACAGGTTCGCTTCCGTTGCCTCGAGCTTTCGGAGCGCCTCGCGCTTTTGAGTTTTATATTTTGTGATCCCGGCTGCTTCTTCGAAAACCGCGCGTCGGTCTTCCGGACGCGAGCTCAAAACCATGTCAATTCTTCCTTGCTCCATCATGGAGTAAGCGGTCCGAGCAATTCCGGTGTCGGCGAAAAGACTTTGAATATCGCGAAGGCGGCACGGCGTCTTGTTCAGCAAGTATTCGGAATTTCCGTCGCGATAAACGCGGCGCGTCACGCGCACGTCATGCCACTCGATCCCAAGTTCTTCAGCGCAATCGGTGAAGGTGAGCGAGACCTCCGCAAATCCTACGGGCTTGCGTGTATCGGCGCCGTTGAAGATCACGTCCGCCATCTCGTCGCCGCGGAGCGATTTGGCAGATTGCTCGCCGAGCGCCCACTTTACGGCGTCGAGCACATTGGATTTTCCGCAACCATTTGGGCCGACTATCGCCGTGACGCCCTCATGAAAATTGAAGACGGTTTTATCGGCAAACGATTTGAAGCCGAATAGCTCGAGCGATTGTAAATGCATTTTGGGCCAAACCCGGGCCTTCGGAATCCCTCAATACAGCAGCCTCA
>Ga0207701_10003259_pt1 | contig 16711 bp, 13 predicted proteins | sample KBSSwiSSwithPhiX_FD_184294 | JGI IMG/M metagenome (GOLD analysis project Ga0207701, IMG submission 184294) | Switchgrass rhizosphere bulk soil microbial communities from Kellogg Biological Station, Michigan, USA, with PhiX - S5 (SPAdes) (version 2) | ecosystem: Environmental > Terrestrial >... | reverse complement strand
CGCCGCTACGCCGCGATCCAGGAACGCCTGATCGCTCCGGATGGGAGCTTCCCCATCGTCGGCCGGTCGATGGCGTACCGGTGCGGCGCGTTCCAGCTGCTCGCGCAGATGTCGCTACGGCGTGCGCTGCCCGAGCACGTTCCACCGCCGCAGGCGCGGGCCGGAGCGATGCGCGCGGCCAGAACCAGAGCGCGGCGCCGGCACCCAGGACCGCAAGGCCGGCGCCGGCCAGCCAGAGCGGCCGGCGAATCCCGCGCCGCTTTCCGGAGCGAATCGCGGTCTTCTCCCCGTACGACGGCCCTTCGTCAGCGGCGTCCCCGCGCGCGATCTCTTCCAGGATCTGCTGCACCTCGGTCATGTCGGCGGGGCGCCCGTCGGGCTCCTTCGCCAGGCAAGCCAGGATCAATCGCTCCAGCGGCGGCGGCAGCGAATGCGGGATCGCCCGCAAGGTGCTCGGGCGTGGCGGGGCCACGGTCATGTGCTGGATCATCAGCTCCCCGAAGCTCTCGGCCCGGAATGGCCGCTGGCCGGTGACCATCTCGAACAACACCACGCCCAGCGAGTAGATGTCGGTGCGATGATCGAACTTCTTCCCGGCGCCTTGCTCCGGCGACATGTAGTCGGGCGTGCCCACGACGATCCCGGCGTTGGTCTTGAAGGTCGAGATCTCCTGCTCGTCGGAGTTCATGAGCTTGGCTACCCCGAAGTCCAGCAGCTTCACGAAGTCCTGACGCCCGCTGCGCTCGATGAGGTAGATGTTCTCGGGCTTGAGGTCGCGATGCACGATCCCGCCCGCGTGCACGGCGGCGATCCCGCGCGCGATCTGCATCGCGATGTCGACCGCGCGCGGGACCGGGAGGATCTTCTCCCGATCCAGCAGGCGCCGGACATCGGTGCCCTTGAGCAGCTCCATGATGTAGTAGCTGCGCCCGTGGTCGTTCTCCACGAAGTCGCTGATCTCGATGATGTTCTCGTGATTGATCAGGTTGACCGCGCGCGCCTCGGCGAAGAAGCGCTTCACCGCCTCGGTGTTGCCCGCGTACTCGGAGCGCAGGATCTTGATCGCGACCTGCCGGCCAAGGCGGGTATGCTCGGCGACGAACACCCGGCCCATCCCCCCCTCGCCGACCTGCCGCAGGAGCCGATAGGATCCAAAGACGGCGTCCACCTGGACACCCTGACTGAGCTCCACCGAGGTCCCGGTCGGCGCGCCACAGCTGGCGCAAAACGCCGCCCCTTCCTGGGAATCCGCGCCGCAGCGCCGGCAGCTCGTCGTCGTCAGGGGGCGTGGCTGCATTGAAGATTACAACGAGTTGGCCGGGGGTCGGTTGCGCACTGTTTGGCGTCCCGTTCGCTTTTGTAAATCGGCGCCGGGGAGGGCTGGCTGTAGTTGTATGAGACGATGGCGTGCCGCGGCTGCTGGCATGTGGGTGTTCGCGCTCTCCCGCGCACATGCCGAGCGCCGGCACAGCGGGTTTGCGGCACAGAGCCACGCCACCCGGTGATAACCTGGAGTGTGCTCACCCTGCCCCGTCTGCCTCTCCTGGTCCTGATCGGGGCGTCATTCGTCGGGGTGGCCTGTATCTGGGATGGGGACCGCGTCCTGGGCGACAACCCCGACGCGGGCGCGGAGGACGGATTCGAATGGGGGACGGGCGGCAGCGGCGCGGGCGGTAACGGCAGCGGCACCGGCGGCAGCGGCGCGGGCGGCGACCTGGGCCTTGCGGGCAGCCCCGGAGCAGGCGGCGCCATCGGTGGAATCGGCGGCGCCGGAGTCGGGGGCGCCATCGCCGGAACCGGCGGCGCCGGGATCGGGGGCGCCATCGCCGGAGCCGGCGGTGCCGGGATCGGGGGCGCCATCGCCGGAGCCGGCGGCGCCGTCCAGGATGGCGGCAGCGACGCGGCTCAGCCCGACAGCGGCGCCGCGGATCTCACTCCACCCGGCGACACCGGCGTCGTCCCGGTCGCCTGCAATCAAACTGGCACCCCGATCCGGGTCTGGTCGTTCGCCTCCAGCGTCGAGGGATGGGACCTCGGCGACCCGGGGACCTTGATCTGGACCGCCGCCAAGGGCAGTCCCGATCCGGGGGCGCTGCAGGTCGATTGGTCGATCGGGCAGCCGGTCCACCCGCGACGGCTGGAGGCGCTGGGCGATCTGCGGGGGCGAATCGTGACCGCCCGGGTCTGGGTGGACGCCGGCGTGAACGTGGCGATCAAGGTGTTCGTGCAGACCGGCAACCGCTGGTGGTGGGCCGACGGCGGCATCGTGACCCCACCGCAGGGGCAATGGACCTGCGTCTCCCTCGACATCAACAACCCGGGCTTCAGCCGCCTGCAATACGACCCGAGCGACGTCCAGGTACTGGGCGTCGAGCTGCAGACCACCGGCACGGGCCGGGCGTTCATCGACCAGGTCGCGTACTAGGCGCCCGTTCGCCTCAACGCCAGCGCGGACCCGCGATAGGCACTCGGGCAGGTGTACGCCACCCTGCCCGCGCCCAGTTGCCGAGCCGGGTCCATGCCGGAGCCGGTGGACGGGATTGAACCGTCGACCTGCAGGTGCTGGCCCTGACGACGCAGTAGCGGTCGCGGCGCTCTCGACGCGTCGTGGTCCGTTCACCTACCATTGCGGGAACTGCGACGCGGTCAGGAACGCCGGGTTGATGGCGTGGCGCCGCGAGAGCGTCGGGGTCACGGCCACCGGCGGTCCCGGCAGCAAGCACGCCGCGGCGATGGCGTTCCAGTGCTTGTCGAAGGTGACGTTCGGCGCGGGAACGAACGGCGGCATGACATTCATCATGCGCGCCTTCTCCAGCACCTCGGTGCAGTATCCCGAGCTGCTGCCATTGATGAGGCCAAGCGCCGGAAAACGTCCCCCCAGCGCCCCGCCACCCCCGGCGTGACACTGCAGGCAGGTTCCGTCATCGCTGCCCAGCGGGGGATCACTGGCCGATGGCACACTGCCCGGGCCGGCGTTGGACAGCCACCCCGAACCGACGATCGGGTCATACCAGCCGCTGGGAAACTGGGAGACGCCGACCGGCCTCAGATCGGTCGCCGCTCCCGGAACGACGATGAACGGGTTCTCGCCCCGATGGCAGTCGGTGCACATGCCGCCGGTGTTGGTCTGTGCGAGCAGGGCAGCTCCCCCCAGCCAGCGGGCGTTGGTCAGATCCCCCGCGTTCGTCGAGGTGATCACCATCGGGCTGGTCGGATTGACCGGGATGGCAGGCTTGGACTCGTCGGGATCCCAGAAGCAGACCTTGCCGGTAGTCCCCTGGCAGATCACTCCAAAAAAAAGCGCCGTGCTGTTGCCTGGATTGTAGCGCGGCAGCGCCATGCAAACCCCCTGCGCGTTAGCGTAGTAGTACACCTTGGCGTCGACATTCCGGACGATGAAGACGCTGGTGCCGGGCAGGGTATCCCTGAAGGTCCAACGGGGGCGGTTCGGATCGGTTTCACCCCACCGGGGCGGGAGCGGAACCCCCCGACTCTGGCACAAGCTGGCATACGACGCCCCGCTGGTTGCGGTCACTTCCGCCAGGGCCGCGCGCCCGGACGCGACGACCACCAGGATCGCCGCCCATCGAAACAGCTGAAGCCTTTTCATCTGATTCCAGGTGTCTGACTACTGGTTGGTCAGTCTCAGGTACTGGATGATCGGGACGTTGCTGCACCCCGGGTCGGTGGTGTAGTCCATCTCGATCTTCTTCGCCGACAGCAGCGCTGTCTGCACCATGCTGCTCCACAGCTTGAGGGTGTCGACGGTCACCGGCGAGCAGGAGGCGCTCCACCCCGGGCCGAAGGAATAGAACAGCGAGCCGACGCCGCTGCACCAGACCACCAGGCGCGGGCTGTTGTCGTACTGCTGCTTGGTCACGATGCAGCCGGTCTGGGTCGCGGCCTGCGCCTGCGAGCTCCCCAGTCCGACGACGAACACCAGCGCGAGCAGAATGGTAGCCAGAACGGTCCGTTTCATCGAAGACTCCTTGGTGGATGGTGGTGGTGCCAGGGCGATCGGCCCGAGCAGAGGCCCGCGGAAAGAACACGCCAGCCGCCTCCGAAGTGAAACCACCCGGACGCCCAGCGCCCGCGGTTGAACCGTGGGCGCGTCCGCAATGCCGGTCGATTCGTTGTTCGCCCGCTGTCCAGAGTCAGGACAGGACGCGACCGGGTGCGTGGCGTACAAGGCCGCCGCCGCTGCCCCGCGCCGCCAGTCGCCGCGACGGCCCCCGCGCGGCCGCCGACAACGGCGGCAGCGTCGCCGGGGCTCAGTTCGGCTGCCGCCCCCAGCTGGGTCCTATCGACGGAGCCGGTGGACGGGATTGAACCGTCGACCTACGGTTTACGAAACCGTTGCTCTACCACTGAGCTACACCGGCGTTTCTCAAGAACTGTCGCTACTTACGCTATCACTCCTACTTCGTCAACGGCTGACGTGGTCAGCCGCCCCGCCGCCGTCCTTCCTGGGCCCCCCCGATGGGCGGCCATATCTATCACGCTGCCGCCGGCGCGCGAAAGATCCACGCCGGGAATCGGGCAGGGAGGTCCGCCAAGGCACTTCTCGTGAGTGTAATATTGCTCGACCATCGATAGACGAGGGGCGGAGCACGAGGGCAGAGCGATGAAGCTGCTGGACGGAGCGGCCGACCGGCCGGGGTCACGCGGGCGCAGCGCTAGCGTCTTGCCAGTCCTCCCTGACGGTTCCCCGAGCGCATCCTGAGCGGTGTCGAAGATGACTGAACCTGAAAATAGTTCCCAACCACAGGCTCAAGTCAGTCGTCCACCCGCAGCGACGGTCTCATCCTCGCCCAATCCGTACGTGTTGGTGGTCCTGACTGCGACGCTTTCCGCTGTTCTTTCCGTCGGAGGAGGCTACTTCACGTCGGCGTTTCAGGCCCAGCATGCGATCGCTCAAAAGCAGCTCGAGCTCCGCAGCCAGGCGTACGGAGCATTTCTCGACAAGATTGATTACAGGAGGTCTCCTGTCATCAATGAGATTCTTAGCGTTGGAAAAATGGTCGACAGCTTGGGTACCGACTCAGAAATTCAAGGTTTCGAGAATCACTTGGCCGGGCTTTTGACCAAGCTCGACAAACAACGCTTGCTTTGGCAGTTCAAGAGCGACTTGAACATCCTGCGAATCCATGGCTCGAAGCGCGTTCTCGAAATCACCGACGACATCCTGGCGGCGATGGCTCTCCACTCCGACGAAATTGAATGGAAAACCTATCCACCAGAGCTCGCCGCGTTCTACGAACGTTGGCGATCGGTCCAGCAGAATGGCGTCCCATACGGGTGGGAGCCGCGCGTATCTAGCGAGCAGCGGCTCATGATCGTCGTGATCGCTGAGCTGACTGAGGTATTGTTGAATCAACTACGGGTGGAAGTTCAGACGGCGTGATCTTGGATGTCGAGCGAGGGCCGGCGACCAGAGTGAGAAGCTGGCGACGGACCGCAGGGCTCGGCGGCGGCAAGTCGAGCACCAGCGACTGAGGCCTGACGACACAACTGGGGCGGCGGCGCGCAGGGCGCGCTTCCGCGCCCCTACGGCACGAAGCCCGCCAACCAGGTCGCGGCGCTGTCCGCCCGCACGTACCGGTCCTTCCCCACGCAGTCGGCGCTGCCCTGGCTCAGGACGCCGAGGGTGGTCACGGCGCCGGTGGGATTGCGCCACAGCAGCGGCCCGCCCGAATCGGCGGCGCAGGCGCCGCTCTGGCCGTGGCCGTCGACCTCGATCCAATCGGCGCCGATGGCGGACACCGGCTCGGCGGCGAAGCGCAGCTGGCCCGGGAGGTCGTCCTCGGTCCGCCCGAAACCGGCCAGGTGCACGATCTCACCCGGGTTCAGCTCGCCGGCCGGGGCCACCCTGACCGGCGCGACCTCGACGCCGCGGCGGGCGGGCGGTTCGGACAGGTGCACCAGCATCAGATCCAGCATCGGATGCACCACGACGTGCGTGCTGGAGATCTCCGGGCGTTGCGCTTGCGATGACCCGCAGGACGCGGGGGGCCCGAAGCGGGCCGCCACCCGGGTCGCCGCGGGGTTGTTGGTGCAATGGGCTGCGGTGAGCAGCCAGTCGTCGGCGATCAGGAGGCCGGTACACGAGGCGCCGAAGGACACTGTTCCGCTGTCGGCGCTGATGCTCAGCTCGGCGAGCGCGTTCGCCTCGACGGGGGACAGGGCCAGGTCGCCCGACGCCACGCTGCCGCCGTAGAGGCAGGACACCTGGACGCCGCCGGTCGGGTCGGCCGCCGCGTCGGCGACACAGCCCGGCGCGGCGGCGCAAATCACCAGCAGGCAGGTGACCGCCGCCGCGGCGGCCGCGGTGGTCCGCGGTCGCCGCGCTGGCGCGGGTCGATGGCCTGGAGCCGCCACCAACTACCGCTGGTCGTAGGCCATGCAGCGAACCTTGGCGTAGATGCCCTTGCCGGCGGCGGCGCTGGCCTGGACGAACCACTGGCCACCGTTCTGGAAGATGCGCACTTGCTCACCCCCGCCGTCGAAGTTGCCCGCCATCCGGGTGAACGAGCAGACGCCCTGGTTGACGCCGGCCAGCCAGTACGAGCTGAAGCCGCTGACGGTGCTGACCGGGAACTCGAAGGTGCCGGTGGAGTTCACGGTGCCGCGAACGAAGGTGCCGGTGGAGCTGTTGAACCCGATCAGGCGGGCCAGGTTGCGCTGGGGAACGCCCACGAACACGGAGTGGCTGAACCCCTGCAGGAAGGTCCAGTCCAGGAAGTCGCCCTCCTCCTCGTGGACGCGCAGGACGCTGCTGCCGGCGATGGTCGTGGCCTGGTTGATCTGCACGTACTCGGTGTTGGACTGCATCTCGCCCTTGACGCCCCGGAGGAAGGTGACGGCGTCGCCCTGCCAGCCGCCGGCTTCGGCGGTCGCGTTCGCGTTCCCGGCGGCCTCGGCCCAGCCGCCCTCGGAGATCCACTTCACGCCGCCGCTGGGAACCACGAAGTTGTCCCAGTTGCTGCAGATGGCCCGGGTGGTCGACACGCCGGCCCGGTAGTAGACGCGCCAGTACTCCCAGTCTTTCCAGTCGACGATCGACTCGCCCGCGCCGAAGTACTCGTCGTCGCTGTTGAAGTCACCGCCGATGCCGCTCCACAGGCACAGGTGGGTGCCCTGGTAGGCCAGCCAGGGGCTGTCGGGGCTGTCCCACCCCAGCTCGAAGAAGTCGGTCGCCTTGTCGACGCTACCGCCGCCACCGGCGGCGGCCATATGCGCCTCCGTGTCCGGCTTGCTGGTCACCCGCTCGCCCGCGGCGCCCGGCTCTTCACCCAGCTGATCGGTCGGCGCCGGTTCGCAGGCCGGCGTGAACGCCAGCGCCGCGCCCATCACCGATGACAGCCACATGCCGTTCCTTCCTATCCACTTGTTCATGGTCATCCCTCCTTGTTCGACGGCGGCGCGCCTAGCAGACCGAGAAGGTGCTGCCGGTGCTGGTGAGCCGAAAGCACGGGTCGGTGTTGAAGCGCTGGCTCAGGAAGAAGTTGGCCTCGCTGACCGCGCTGGCCCTGACCGTCGAGGTGGTCCAGGTCGCCGTCGACGCGAACCACCACTGGTAAAGGACGGTGTACGCGTTGGCGCCGTTGCCCGACCACCACCCCCAGCAGCCGTCCGACCAGCCGCGGTCGCAGCTTTCACCGCCGGCCGGGCAGCCGCCCTGGCCGTTGTGGGCGCAGCCGTCCATGTGCCGCGCCTCGTGGAAGATCGTCCCGGCACGCTGGACCACCGTCTCGCCGTAGAAGAACGGCCAGTAAAGCTCGGTGTAGTTGTCGATGACCGGCCCGCCCTGGGTGAACGCGCGCGCGTCGCCGTTGCTGCACCGGCCGTCCAGCTCGTCGATGTTGTTGCCGGCCCAGCAGTAGGCCCAGTCGAGGACGTTGGCGCCCGAGGTCGAGCAGGTCGGCGCCCCGGTGTGGGAGTAGGCCAGCAGCTGCAACGCATTGAAGGTCCGGGCCAGCGGCTTGACGTTGTTGCAGGGGTCCTCGTAGCCGAAGCCTTCGTCCCAGTCGCCCTTGTCGAAGGAGAAGCGGCTCCACATGTCGCTGATCCGGGATTGCTGGCATCCCCACCCGGACATGTAGAAGCTGTCGAACTGGTCGGGCGTGTTGACGTAGGTGCAGCTGGCCGCCTGGGACGCGCGCGGCGCGGCGATCGCGGCGGCGAGCGCCAGGGCGGATACGGCAAAGATTCGTGCTGATGAGCTCATTGTTCATTTCTCCATTCTGGGGGGGCCGACATCGACTTCCTGGGGGGCGCGTGATCACTGTGCGAGACCGTGAAGAGCTGCATTTCCTCGGACCGCGACAGGCGGCGGAAGTTGTGGCCGATGCCACGGGTCTGCAGCAGCTTGCGGTGCGAGTCGTCGAGCTTGCCGGCGGCGAACAGCTCCAGCGCCGCGCTCCTGGCCACCTCGGGATCGGCCAGGGTCAGCACGGAGGCGACCGCGGGAAACGCCGGCTCCTCGCCGGCGGCGGCGCGCACCGCCACGGCCATGGCCGCCTCGCGTTCGACCGGTTGATCGGTCAGTCTCTCCCCGGTGCCGGGCTCGGTGGTCGTCGCGGCGGGCGCTGTCGCGGTCGCGACCGCCGGCTTCAGCTTGCCGATCGCGATCTGTTCCAGGGTGCGCAGCGCCGCTGGCGACGGCACCTTGCCCAGCAGGTGGACCGCCTTCCAGCGCTCGCTGCGGGCTGCCAGGGGCAGCCCCGCGTAGTGCGCCTCGAGATCAGCCAGCGCCCCGGGCGTGGCCATGAACGCCCGCAGCTCGCCCTGGAAGCGCGCCTCCGCTTCCGGTCCCACCGCCTCGGTCACCGCCAGCAGCCGGGACACCGGGCCCGCGCTCGCCGGGGCGCCCGCCCCCACCGTCTGGCCGCCCGCCGCCTGCGGAGGCGCGGAGGCCAGGTCCGACGCGCTCTTGGCGCGCGCCGGAACGTTCGGCGTGTCGCCGGTGCATCCGGCGGACGCCACGCCGGCGCCCACAATCAATCCGGTCATCAACCACCATGTCTTCATCGCATGCCTTCCTTTCAGCTTTCGTTGATCGATCCCTGCGCTGCTTGTGCGTCGTGGCTACGGGCAGGCAAAGGGCGCGCCCGTGCTGATCTGGGCGCACCACACGTCGTCCCGGAACAGGCTGTAGATGGGCGAGGTGCAGGTGTCGCCGCCACCCGCGGTGTACGCGCCGGTGTTTCCGGCGCCGGGGTTCATGCCGCCGGTGAAGATGTCGCCGCAATCCGAGCGGAACCAGGCCGCAAACCAGGTGAACTCGTTGGGGTACCCGATGTGCCACAGCTCATTGACGAACGGCTGGTTGATGCCCCAATCCATGGGGTGCAGCTCGCGTTCGCCGACGTTGGTGAAGTAGCCCACCGGGGTCAGGTTGGCGATGCGCTGCGCGCCCCCGCTGCAGTCCTCGTCGCAGAAGGCGGTCACCTCGCACTCGGCGCTGCTGATGTACTGGTGGTGCTTGCCCGACGACATCCAGATCTTGGGCAGCGGCCGCTCCGAGCCGTTGCCGCCGATGTTGGCGACCCGACCGGTGTAGGCGATGCTGCCGGCGTTGGCCCACTGCCAGCCCTTGCCGGAGTACATGTTGATGCGGTTCAGGACCCAGGTGACCCCGCCGTCGTTGGACGCCAGCTCGTAGGTCGCCTTCTGTGAATCGCCGGAGTGGTGATTGTCGCAGGTCAGCGCGCCCCGGAACCCACCGTCCATCCGGAACAGGATCCCGTAGGTGATGTAGATGAAGCGCCAGCCGCCGTTGAACGCCACGTTGCCGGCCGGCCGCACCTGGTAAATGATCCGCGGCTCCCAGGACTGCAGGCTGATCTGGCTGGTGTTGACGCTGGTGTCGTTCTCCTCTTCGTCGAAGATGAAGTAGGGGCGCCAGATGTCGGCCAGCCGGTTCTCGAGGTCGTCCTTCAGCGTGTCGTTGTCGCGATCGCGGTTGGGGTCGAACAGGCCGGGGATGTTCAGCGGGAATCGGTACAGCGACTCGGGCAGGCGCACCACCCTGTCGGCGTCGGACAGAGCGGCCTGGCCGGGAGCGCCGTACAGGGCGACGGCCCCCAGGGTGAACAGGGCGAGAAGTGACGGGGCGAAGATTCGTTTCATGACGGTGGCCTCGTGGGTTGGTCGGGCGGTGGGGTTCAGGTTTGCGGATGGATGCGACGGACTTCGACGACGCCGGGGCCGTAGCCCGGGGAGACCGACACGAACAGGCGGTTCGCGCCGATCGCCCAGTCCTTCTGCTCGGCCTGCGCCGTGGCGCCCGGCGCTGCTTCCGGGGCGCGCGCGGCGCGGTCGAGGAACGCGACGACGTCGCCGCTCAGCGCGGGATCGGCGCCCGCGGCCTCCAGAAATCGGCTGATGGTCTGGTTCTGCGCGTGCAGGTCGACCGAGCTCTGGGTGCGCCGATCGAAGACCATCAGGCGCACCGTGCTGAGGTCCGCGCGATCGCCCTCGAGCTGCAGCTTGGTGGACAGGTTCTCGGTGTACTCCTGGAAGTAGCGCTCGAACGCCTTCTCCACGGGCGGCTCCTTCATCGAGGCGAAGACGCTGCCCAGCTTCTCGGCCATCCGTTGAAAGGGAATGCCGGTCGGAAGCGGCTCGGCGGGTGGCTCCGGCCGCGACGGAACGTCGTCCTCGGGACCCGCCCACATCAGCTGGGGCGGCGCCGGAGGTTCCGGCGGAGCGCCTTCCCCGGCCGCCGCCGCCAGCCCGGGTCCGGCCGGCGCGCAGTGCTCGCCGGGCAGCGCCGCTGGCGAATCGGTTTCCCCGGGCCCGGCCGGCGGCAGCGCCCCGACCGCGCCGGCGACTTTGGTCCGGGCATGCAGCGACAGCGACAACGTCGCCACGCCAATCAACAACAGGGACCCGAGCCCGGCCAGCAACAACGGAAAGCGATTGCGTCGTCTGTTTGATCGCATGGGATGTTTGTCGTCCCACAGCAATCAACGCGCCATCGTTGCCGGCGCGGCTCGCGCCCCGGCAATGCTCAATTGCGCCGCGGCTCTAGCTCGCGCGCCGCGCGCGCCGGCCCTGGAATGCAGAGGACGCGCTGTGCATCCCCCCGCACGTGATGTGCGGCAAAGCGCGCAGCCGGCCGGCGGCCGGCGCGCGCCGCCGCCCTCAGATCAGGCCGTGCTCTTCGAGCTTGGTGTACAGGGTGCGACGGCTGATCCCGAGCAGCCGCGCCGCCAGCGTGCGGTTGTCGCCCGCCTGCTTGAGGGCGGTCACCAGCGCCTCGGCTTCGCTCTGGCGGCGCCGCTCCCCCAGGGTCACTGGACCGCCGCCGTCCTCCGCGACGCGCGCGCCGACAGGGGTGCCACCGCCCTGGCGCTCCAGCTCCGCCTGCACGTCGGCGCTGCCGATCTGCGGGTGATCGGCCAGCACCACCAGCCGCTCGATGAAGTTCTCCAGCTGGCGGACGTTGCCGGGCCATGACTGCCGCGCCAGCAGCACGACCGCGTCCTCGTCCAGCACCGCGCCCTCCCGCCCGTTGACCCGCGCGTGGGTGGCGCAGAAGCGGCGCGACAGCTGGGCGACGTCCTCGCCGCGCGCGCGCAGCGGCGGCAGCCACAGCGGGATCACGTTCAGGCGGTAGAAGAAGTCTTCGCGGAACTCGCCGCGCGCCATCATCTCTTCCAGCGGGCGATGAGTGGCGGCCACGAAGCGCACGTCCACGCGCAGGGTCTGCCGCCCGCCCAGCCGCTCGAACTCCCGCTGCTGCAGGACCCGCAGCAGCTTGACCTGCATGGCCGGCGAGATGTCGCCGATCTCGTCCAGGAACAAGGTCCCGCCGTCCGCCAGCTCGATGCGTCCCGGCTTGCTGTTGGCGGCGCCGGTGAACGCCCCCTTCTCGTACCCGAACAGCTCGCTCTCCAGCAGGGTCTCCGGCAAGGCCGCGCAGTGGATCTTGACCAGCGGACCCTCGCGGCGCGGACTGGCCTCGTGGATGGCGCGCGCCACCAGCTCCTTGCCGGTGCCGCTCTCGCCGCGCACCAGGATGGTGGCGGTTCCGCGGGCGGCGCGCTCGATCAGCGCGCGCACCTCGCGCATGGCGGTCGAATCGCCCAGCATCTCGTCGAACGGTTGCGCTGGCGGGGCGGCGGCCGCGCCCTCGGCGGCGACCAGCGCCTTGCCGATGACGAACAGGATCTCCTCGCGGTCGAACGGCTTGAGCAGGAAGTCGGAGGCTCCCCGCTTCATGGCCTCGACCGCCAGGGGCACGGTGCCATGCGCGGTGAGGAGAATCACCGGCATCTCCGGGCGCCGCTGCAACAGGCGGGTGAGCAGCTCCATCCCGTCCATGCCGGGCATCTTCACGTCGCTGAGGATGGCGTCGAAGTGACGCTCCTCGATGGCCCGCAGCGCCTCTTCACCCGATCTGACCACCCGCGTGCCGATGCCCGCCTGGGTCAGCAGGGCGTCCAGCACCACCCCCAGCGCCGGATCGTCGTCCACGACCAGAACTCGCGTTGCTTCGTTCGCTGTCATGTGCCTTCCGTTCGGTGGGGATTCATGCGCGGGGGAGCATAGTGCCCTCATTTTTCCCGTCGCGGAAAATGCATCGTCACCGTGGTGCCGCGACCGGGGGCGCTGTCGATGGTGACCTGCCCGTGGTGGGCGCCCGCCACCTGGCGCACGAAGGCCAGCCCCAGCCCGCTGCCATGCGCATGGGTGGTGAAGAATTCGTCGCAGGCGCGGGCGGCCTGCTGCCGGTTCATCCCCACGCCGGTGTCCTGGATCGAGACCAAAACCTCCGGGGGACGACCGCACCGGCGGGACGCGGCGGTGCGGATGGTGACGGTGCCGCCGTGGGGGATCGCCTCGCCGGCGTTGCGAACCAGGTTGCGCAGGGCGCCGGTCACCAGCTCGCGGTCGACCGAGCACCAGGGCAGCGCCTCGCCCAGGGACATTTCCACCGCGATGCCGCGCTGCTGCCAGCGTTCGGCGGCCGCGATCTCCCCCGCCACCTCGCGGACGACCTCGTTCAGCTGCACCGCCGCGCGATTCGGGTCCAGGCGCCCCAGCAGCTGATAGCCGTCGACCACGTGATGGATCCGGTCCACCTGCTCGGCCAGAAGGTGAAGCAGCTCACCCTGCTTTGCCAGCGATCGCCCGCGCGAGGCCTCTTCGCCCAGCACCTGGGCCGCGCCCTTGAGGGCCGCCAGCGGATTCTTGAGGTCGTGCGCGATCTGGACCGAGAACCGCCCCATGGTGGCGGTCCACTGGCGCTGCCAGGTGCGCGCGCGCCGACGCAGCCCGAACTGCTGCAGGCCCACCATCAACGCCAGCGTCGCCAGCGCCGCGGCGGCGATGACGGTGCTCCGGGCGGTGATGGGCAGGTCGTAGATCGCCAGGTAGCCCAGCGCCCCCGCGGTGACGGCAAGGGTCGCCCAGGCGGCGCGTCTCCTGCTGAGGGTCGCGCCCAGAATGGGAGCAAGCACCACGGTCATGTCGAGCGGCACGCGGCCTTCGCGGCGTGTCAAGGCAGTCCAACCACCGCCCTTCGCAAGGCAACCCTGATGCCAACTCGCGGCCCGCGGTGCAGCGCGGCCCGCATTGCCACCGCCGTCACGATCTCCTCCGACGGAGTGAGCGACCAGCGGCTCACAAAACGACCGCGGCGGCGTCGGAGGATCGTCTGTGCGACTTTCTGCACAGCGCGCGCTGTTCAGCGCTCGTCGACGAGCAGCACCATGCTACCTTCCCGCGCGTGAGTGGTCAGGCCGCGATCAATTTACTGAGTTGTGGGGGTCAGCTGGTGGTGGCGGTGCTCGTGTTCCTCGAGCAGCGGCGTTACAAGGGCCAGAGCCCGGTCGCGCTCCCGCTGGGGATCCTGGCGCTGGACGTCTTCGCCTGGAACTTCTTCGAGTTCGCCTACCTGGTGTCCGGGGAACCAACCTGGCACTACCTGGACCTTTCCTTTTCGCCGTACTCGCCGCTGCTGGTGCTGCTGGTGGTCGCGTCGTTCACCGGCGACCGGCGCAAGCTGCGGCCGCTGTTCGCGGCCGGCGGGGCGGTCTTCGGCGCGCTGTCCGCGGGCGCGATCGTGGCCCTGTTCGTGCCGGCGGCCCGCCACTGGGTCGACGCCTCCAGCTGGTCGGCGACCTTCGGGATCACCGAGACCGTCCTGGGCGCCGTCGCGCTGGCGCTGCTGGTGCGCCACCTGTTCCGGATCAGCGATCGAAACGAGCGCCAGCGCACCGCCCTGGTGATCCTGGCGCTGGTCGTCGGGGTGGCGCTGACTACCACCGATCTGTGGAACGCCGCGGGCTACGCGGTGCCGGCGCTGGGGAGCCTGGGCACGCTGATCGGCATGGCGCTGATCACCATCGCCACGCTGCGGTTCGAGTTCCTGGGCCAGTCGCCGGGCCTGCGCCGCAGCGTGGTGGCGATCACCATCGCCGCCGGTGTGGTGGTCGCCTATCTGGTCGCGTTCCGTTCCGTCGACGGCAACCACGCCTTGCTGTCGATCACCATCGTCACCGCCATCGTGGTGATGGCGACTCGCGAGCTGGTCACCATGTGGGTGACGCGCAAGAACCGCATGCAGTCGCTGGCGACCCTGGGCAAGTTCTCGGCGCAGATGGCGCACGATCTCCAGAACCCGCTGGCGGCGATCAAGGGCACCGTGCAGTTCTTGCGCGAGGAGATCAAGCAAGGTCGACCGCTGACCCAGCAGGGGAACTTCCTGGACCTGGTCGAGAACCAGATCGATCGGATGAACCGGGTCATCGGCGACTATCGCCGCATCGGCCGCGCCGAGCCGGTGTGCCGCTCCGTCGACATCAACGAGACCGTTCGTTCGGTGCTGGCGCTGCAGACGTTCGCCGCTCGAAATCTCGAGATCCACGCCGACCTGGCCGAGTCGCTCCCGGCCTGCAAGGGTGATCCGGATCTGCTGTCGGTCGCCTTCGAGAACGTGGTCCGCAACGCGGCCGAGGCGATGTCGCAGGGCGGGCGCCTCACGGTGCGCACCGCGATGGCGAAACGCTTCGGGATCCGGCGTTCGCTGGTGCTGTCGGTCCAGGACACCGGTGCCGGGATGGACGCGCGCCAGCTGGAACGCGCCTTCGACCTCTTTTACACCACCAAGGCCTCGGGAACCGGGCTGGGTCTGCCCTACGTCCGGCGGGTGATCTCCGCCCATGGCGGGCGAGTTCAGCTGGTCAGCCGCGCCGACAGCGGAACCACCGTCACCATCCGCCTCCCGCTGCCCTGAGCGAGAGGCGGGTCACCGAGGGTGATCGCCGTTGTACGGCACCCCGCACACCAGTGTGCGGACTTCTGCACAGCAGACCGGCGCCGAGCGGCTTTCAGGCCCGGTGACGGGCGCGCCGGCGCGGGTCCCGTTCTTGCTGGGGGCCAGGCCTTGGACGGTTGTTTTTTCTTTCTACCTAGACAGGCGGGACACATGGACATGCGGCGGAACAACGAATGGGCAGGCGGCGGCGGTCGAGGCGCGATCACGGCGCTGCTGGGCGCCCTGGCGATCCTGGGCGGATGCATCGAGGGACCCGACCGGCGGAGCCCCGAGGAGGGCACCGGCGCCGGCGCCGGCAGCCCCGCGCTCACCGGGGACAGCAGTCGTGGCCTCGCGGTGGTGTCGAGCGCCCTCCAGGCGCCGCAGCACCTCACCTTTCAGCTTCCCGATCACACCGGCCCGGCCGATTTCGCGATCGTCAGCACCAGCTTCGCCGAGCTGGCCGATCGAGGGGTCGCGCTGGTGACCCCGACCGGCGGCTTCGCCAAGCTGGCGTCGTCGGGCACGCTCACCACCACGCTGGGCGCCGACTCCCAGACCGGCGCCCTGGTGTCGCGCGGCAAGGTCTTCCTGCGCGAGCGGGCGCACGTGCACGGCAATCTCACCACCGCGGCCACGGTGGAGCGACAGAACGCCACCCTGATCGACGGCACCAAGACCGAGAACGCGACCCTGGTCTTCAAGCCCTTCGACATCGTCACCGCCTTCCCGGACGTCGCCCAGACCGCGATCACCATCGCCCCGGATCGGGTGGTGACGACCCCGGTCGCGCCCGGCTACTACGCTGGTCTGACCGTCAACTCACGGTCGACCATCACCCTCAAGACCGGGTCCTACTTCCTCGACAACTTCCAGATCGAGCCCAACGCGACCCTGCGGCTCGACGACAGCGCCGGACCGATCTTCATCTACATTCGCCAGAGCTTCAACTTCAAGGGCCTGCTGGTGCGCACCCAGACCGGGCACCCGCAGCTGCTGGTCGGCTACCTCGGGACCTCGAGCGCGTTCGTGGGCGGTCCCTTCCGGGGCACCATCCTGGCACCCAACGCCGAGATCAACCTGGCCACGGTCGGCGCCACCGGACACGAGGGCGCCTTCTTCGGCAAGGTGGTGCGGGTGGCCGCCGACGTGCAGGTGGTCCACCGGCCCTTCTCCTGGATCATCGGCAACGTCACCATCGACAAGCCGGCGCCCTGCCAGGGCGACAGCGTGACCGTGACCGTGCAGGCCAACAACCTCTCGGACCCGAGCAAGCCGGCGCGGGTCACCATCAACTCGGCGCCGGGCACCCGGCGGCTGATCCAGATCCCCACCACTTTCACGGGACGGCGCGCCGTCTCGGTCTCGGGCTCGGCGGCCGGCTTCTCCGAGTCCAGGGTGGTGTTCGTCGACGTGCAGACCTGCGCGTCCAGCCCGCCCCGC
>Ga0207701_10003258_pt1 | contig 16711 bp, 13 predicted proteins | sample KBSSwiSSwithPhiX_FD_184294 | JGI IMG/M metagenome (GOLD analysis project Ga0207701, IMG submission 184294) | Switchgrass rhizosphere bulk soil microbial communities from Kellogg Biological Station, Michigan, USA, with PhiX - S5 (SPAdes) (version 2) | ecosystem: Environmental > Terrestrial >... | reverse complement strand
CGATCCAGTTGGTTTCGCCGTCGCCGCTGATTTGAAACAGGATGTAAACCGAAGCGACTACGGCGAAGACTTCCGGCCGCGAAAACTCGAGGTCCATCGGCTTACCAAACAAATAGGAGACGAATATCAGTAGCGGCGCGACAAAGAGTGCGATTTGCAGACTCGATCCAATCGCGATCCCAACGCTAAGGTCCATTTTGTTTTTCATCGCCATGAGAATGGCGCTCGAGTGCTCGGCGGCGTTGCCGACAATCGCGACGATGATGACGCCGACGAAAGTCTCGGTAATGCCGAACGTCGCGCGCACGCTCTCGATTGTGCCGACCAAAAATTCCGAAAGCAGCGCCACGAATCCAGTGGCAACGATCAGTATCATGGTCGCTTTGCCGCGCGACCAAACCTCTCCTCTTTCCTCCAGTTGGCCTTCGGTGCCTTGAAAGAAATGCCGATGCGTCTTGAGCGAGAAACCGAGCACGCAGAAGTAGGTGACAAAAAGCACTACGGCGATCGCCAGGGAAAGCCGCTGCTCCATTACCGGACTCCAACCAGCTGGGCTGTGCTCTGCTGCCATATGAAACACCGTCGGAATGATCAGTGCGATCGCCGCCAGGGAGAGCGAGATCGCCGAGGTGCGCGCGCCCGTCTGATTAAACCGTTGTTCGCTGTACTTAATGCCGCCGCACAAGATCGACAGCCCGAACACGAGCAGAATGTTGCCGATAATCGAGCCCGTGATCGACGCTTTGACCACACTGGTCAGGCCTTTCGAGAGCGCAATCACGGCAATGATCAGTTCTGCCGCGTTGCCAAACGTGGCATTCAATAATCCGCCTGCGCCTTCGCCCATTCTGGCGGCCAATGCCTCGGTCGCGCGCCCCATCCAGCCCGCCAGCGGAATAATGCCGATGGCCGAGCAAATGAAAAGTGCCGTGGGATTCTCCACACCCGGCCAGAACCGCAGTGCAATCGCGATCGGCACAAACAAAAGGAGCCAGGTGAGTGATGGTTTCAATTTCACGATGAACACTGGTTGGATCGTTGATACGAAATTCGGATTGGGAGCGCCACCTGCGGGTGCTGTCTAAAGTAGCCTTAGCGTCTCGCTTCCGTTTGGTTGATTCGCAAGGGGAACCTTTTGAGGCGAGCATTTAGAGTTAGCCGTCCCGATTGGGGAATTGAAGTTAGAGCTTACTATCGACACAGCGAGCCAGTGGGTTTTCTAATCGCCGCTTCATCCGCTGTTGGGCACAAGATTATTTACCGCTTAAGAGACCAACCAAATTTCTGCCGTCCGTATATTTGATATTGGAAATTCTCCAACCCATTTTTGTAAGGACAAGAGAATAGATAATTTCGATATTGGAACCCATGTTTTCAAATGAAGCGATCACTTCTGCTGCGTCTTTTCCAGACTTGGATTTTCGGAGCGAGAACTTTTTGATATCAGTGTCTTGTGCGTCGTAAAGGGGGTCGAAGTCCAGCGCACCCACTTCACCTTTTGACGAGACCGCGTCTTTCCAGATAAGTTGCGCCAAGGGTTCAGAGAAATATTTATTGACCAGACCATGATCCTTGGTCTGAAAAAACGGGCTGGTTTTTTGTTTATAAAGATCGGAGACCAGCGCTTCAGGGGAAGATTGAGGGACCGGTGTTTCTGCGGACGATAGCTGTTTGGTTCCCACCAAAAGCAACAAAGTGAATACTAGTTTGAGTTTCATAATTTTGTGCCTAACGAGATATCGATGGAATTTCTCCGTAATATTTTACAGAATTATTCCGTCTAATCCGCTCGCGTCCCCGGTAATCGCCAGATAAAAGCGGAATCATCGAACTTCGTTTTAGGGGAAAATGCGACGTGGTGCGATCAAAAATCACGACTCTTTGAATCCCCCGCTTGCTCGTGCGTTTGAATCACATTGCCAGCTCCATCGAATACGCAAATCATGGCACCGTGTGAATCGGTTTCCCGACTTCAGTCAACACGTGCAATGCAGGATGGCGTACGCCTGGCCCTTCTTCACTTCCTCCAACAGCTGACAGGCTTCCGTTGTGGGCGCGGCAATGACCTCGATCCCGCGCCGTTTGCCCTCTGCTATTACTTCGTCCATTACCGGAAGCGCGCCATGGGCGCCGGTCCCGACAATGAGCCGCTTGCCTCGCCAGGGAATTTCTTCCCCGGCCGAAAGCGGCGTGTGGCCGAACCTTTCACGAAATTGTTTGGAAGGTCCTTTCTTCCGTTTCCGCACTTTGCTGCCCTCGATCACGACATCATGCGTGTAGCGCTTTCCCTCAACCTCGATCTCGCCAAATTTCACCAGTCGTGCCTTCATATCTCAATGTTCCCGTGATTCGAGTTCCAAGACAAGAGACAGGAATTCAACACTTCGCGGAGCGCTGACACGATCGTGCCGGGCGGCCATCGCGCACTCGGTGTGCGTGCGAATGAAAACTTACCGCGTTTCTCGACCTTGAATCGGCGACCGGCCGCACGATCGGAGGATAAGCGCACCCGAGCTGTCAGCAACGATACTTTAAGTACTATGAAAGCGTTCTTTTCGATTATTCTCGCGATGGCGGTCGCCGTTGGCACTGCCGAGGCGGGACCCGTCAAAAGGGCGGCCTACGTTGCGAAGACCGCCGCAAAGACCACGGCAAAGACGGCCAAGAATGTCGCGCACAACGTTGTTAGGGGCACAAGACGAGTTGTGCATACTGTGGTGGATGCGGTCACCCCATAGGTCGAGGCAATTCTTACCGAACCAGGCGCTCAGTAGGGGGTTTCTATGAAAATCCATGGCTTGGCGTCTCAGCCGTGGATTCTCGCGGGCAAACAATCTGCGTTGCTGACGCGCATCCCGACGATGGAAGCGTTTGGTTGTACGTGCGGATGAAAAGTAACCGCTTTTACGGAACTCGAATCGGCGATCCGGGGTTGCGGTTTTTTTCTTGACAAGCTGGCGTAATTTTTTCCAGACTGGTCATCTCTAACGGATTCGAATCAGGCCGAGGACATTTGCCCCGCGTGGTTCTTCGCCCCTTCCGGACCCGCGAATCGCAGAATCAACGTAGCGGGGAAAGAGAAAGGAAGGACCATGCATCCGCTGACTCAATCCAAAAACACAACAACTCTGCCAATTCTCATCGCATTGATTGCTCCCGTGGCCGCGCTCCTGTGCATGCTCTCCGTTACAGTCGAGGCCGGGCAGATGGTTGGAAACATTGAGGTTTTGGACGGTCCAACGCCATTCATCAGTTTCCTTCATACTCGCGTCATTGATGTCGCCAGCTTCCAGTTCGCCCAATTTCAGATTCGGCCGAAAACGGGTTCGGCCACGCGGCCGATCCAGGTCCGCTATGCGCGATCTTATTTGGAAGCGCGTGGTTACTTCGATTCCAAAAATGGCGAAGTCACCATCCCGGTCTTCGGTCTCTACGCCGGCCGCGCAAACCGCGTCGTAATCATCCTGGGTTTCAGCGACCGGACCAAAAGATTCGCTGTCAGGATCACGACGCCTGCCTATGATGGAGGCACGTACTCCAATCCAACCGTCATTCAGCCGCGGTTACCGGGCACCACCCTGAGCTACGACTTCATCCTCCTGAAGAACTATTTCGATCCTAACACGCCCATCATTATCGACAGTGACGCCGAAATCCGCTGGGTTAGCACGGCGGGAGCAGGAGTCCAGAACTGCATTCTCTTCGACAATGCATTCTATGTTACCTCCGGCTGGTCACTCCTTCGCACTGAGTTCGATGGCGTGACGACAGTTGTGGCCAACTACGGCAAGATTGGTGTCACCGGCTTCCATCACAATATTGACCCGGGCCGGGACGGAATGATCCTCGACGTCGATACCGTCGACCAAACTGAGAGCGTCAATCTGGAGGTCGACGCCGCTGGTAATGTGCTCCGGACCTGGAACTTCGCGGACATCATCAGCGCGGCGATGATTGCTGGTGGGGACGATCCAAGCGAGTTCGTCTATCCCGTGGGCACCGATTGGTTTCATAATAACGCCACCGCCTACCGCAGCTCTGACAACTCACTCATCGTCTCCAGCCGGGAAAACTTTGTCATCGCGATTGATTACGACTCTGGAGCCATTAAGTGGATTCTGGGCGATCCGACAAAGCACTGGTATGAGTTTCCGTCGCTGCGTCAATTCTCCCTCACCCTCGCCCCGGGCACATTGCCGCCGATCGGCCAGCATGCTGTGTCCGTGACCGGCGATCAATTGCTCCTCTTTGACAACGGAACCGGCAGCAGTTTCCAGCAACCGCCGGGAGAAACACGCACCTACAGCGCCCCTCGCAAATATCAGATTGATCTCGGTGCTTTTAAGGCGACTGAGACCTGGCATTATTACCCGGACCCGAGTGTCTATAGCCCGTACTGCAGTAGCGTTTATGAAGATGCGCCGAATAACTACGTCATCGATTACACGCTTGGCGGCCCCTATATCTATACCGGTATTGTTGGTCTCGATGCCTTGGGGAATGTCGCTTTCAACTACCAATACGAGGAACTGGATTTTTGTGGAACGGCTTGGAACGCGATTCAGATCCACTGGGAGGACCTGAAACTGGAATAACGCGCTACTCGGGGGAGAGCCGTACAAAGCCTTTCGATCCGAGCTACCGGGGCAGGCGTCGCAAATCCAGAAAGTGAGCGCACAGTTCGCTGCTGCGAGTCCGTCCCGTGGCGGACTTAAAGCGACCAAACCTGCACCGCAAGTGGCCGAGAACAATTAGTAAACCTGCGGACAATTTCACCAAAGCCGGTTGGAGTTGGGACTGCGTCTCAGCGATTGATTCCAACGGGCGAACGATCTGGATTGCAGACGCACATCGCGACGACGGAAAGCGTTTTGTTGTGCACGCGGATGAAAGCTGACGGCGTTTCTGGAACTGGAATTGGCGACTCGAGGTTGCGGCGAATTCGGCTTGACAACCGAACAAGATTTTTTTCAAACTCGGGGTCGTCAAACGGATCTGAATCAGGCGGAGGACATTCGCCCCCGCTAGGTTCTTCGCCCCTTCCGGATCCGTAATTCCAAAATCAATTCAGCGGGGAAAAGGAAGGATGAACCATGAATGCATGTGGCAGTGGTTTGAAGGTTTCGATCGGAAATGGAGCTTTCCTGCGGTTTTGCGTAGTGTCTTCGATCTGTTGTTCCCTTCCGGGATGTGGTCTTGATACCACAGGTATTGGTCGCTTTCCGACGCAATGGCTGATCTCAGTCGCCAAGGACAGTAATTCTCCAGGTGGCACGGGTAAGTTGAAGGTGATCAATGCATCAAACGTAAGCGTTCACCAGATATTGCTGGGCGATTTCGACGGCGATCGTAAGGCAGATGTATTCACAACGTGGGGCGGCAAATGGCGCATCTCTTCAGGGGGAACCAGTAGTTGGCAGATTCTCAACACTTCAAGCGTTGGCGTTTCCAGCATACTGTTGGGCGATTTCGACGGGGACGAAAAGGCAGATGTATTCACAACGTGGGGCGGCAAATGGCGCGTCTCTTTAGGGGGAACCAGTAGTTGGCAGGTTATCAACACTTCAAGCTTTGGCGTTCCCGACATACTGTTAGGAGATTTCGACGGAGACAATAAGACAGATGTGTTCACAAAGTGGAAGGGCCAATGGCACGTCTCAGTCGCCAAGGACAAAAAGTCTCTTGGTGCCACGAGTAGCTGGAACGTGATCAATGAGTCAACCGTTAGCGTTTCCGAGATACTATTAGGCGATTTCGACGGAGACAGGAAGGCAGACGTGTTTACAACCGGGTTGGTCGCATGGCTGCTCTCAGTCGCCAAGGACAGTCAGTCTCTCGGTGGCACGAGTAAGTTGAAGGTGATCAATCAGTCAAACGTAAGCGTTCACAACATATTGTTGGGCGATTTCAAGGGCAACAACAGGATAGATGTGTTCACGACGTGGGGCGGCAAATGGCGTATCTCCCCAGGTGGCACGAGTAAGTGGGAGGTGATCAATGAGTCAGACGTTGGCGTTTCTCAGATACTGTTGGGCGATTTCGACGGCGATCGCAAGGTAGACGTATTCACAACGCTGTGAAAGCCTCTGGGTAGCTTGTATGATTTAGTTCCGCTCCGTGAGCGGCTGAAAAATTGTGCGTAGCCGATTGCATTCCTGATTGCATCCGGCTCACCCTACCACAGCCGACCGAATGGCAACGTATGGGAAATCAGATCGACGCTGCGATGGATCCTTACGGGAGCGAATCTCGTAGGCAGGCGTTAGCTGCATCGCTCGGGCGCGCAAATACGCTGCCAAATAAAGGATCATCGAAAGTTGCGCATTACTTTTCAGAATTACCACGCTCAGAGATAATTTGATGGAGCCTGGAGCTGGAAATCGAGTTAATCGCACCATTTTCCGGCAGCTCGTCAAGATAGGTCAATTGCCCATCGGGAGAAGCGAGAGCCAAAAAAGGACCGCCGTCAGATTCCCCTCCAACGAGAGCATATCCGGAACGATCAAGCGCGATGCCATCCAAAAATCCCTCACCGAGGGGAAGGCCTTGGATGGGGGTCAAGACACCGTTGGGAGCTACGAACGCTCCGTAGGGTCGTGAAGCGGAGAGCCCGGCAATAAGTCCCGTGCCGGAAGGATTGATGGCGACATTATAGATAATTCCCTCTGTCGTGGGCAGGCCTTCTATCCCTGTGGCAATGCCTTCAGGCGACACGAAAGCGGCATAAGGTTGAGAGTGAGAGGTGCCTCCCATGATGCCCGCGCCGCCATTATTGATCGCAACGCTGTAATTAATTCCCTGAGGCAGATTGACGATCGGCTTCACCGACCCTGAACGAGAGACGAAAGCCGCGTACACGGAGTCATTGTCTTGACCCCCGATCAGAATGTTGTCCGAATTACTCGCGGAAATCCAAAAGATGGCTCCAATTGCAGGCAACCCTGCCAGGGGTGTTACAACGCCTTTCGGTGAGACAAAAGCCGCATAGGCAGAATTTAACGGGCCTTTTCCTCCAATGATTCCATTTCGGGAAAAGCCGAATGTAACGCTATAAATAAGTCCACCCGGAGGCAAATGGAGGGATTTTGCTTCACCCTTGAAGGAGATAAGGGCGGCGTAGGGAACGCTGGAATCGGCATGCCCCCCTCCAATAATCCCTTTTCCGGACCCATCGATGGCCACGGTATAGATCTCTCCGGGTGCGATGAGTCCCATAATCGGCGTCAATTCTCCACGGGAGGAGACCAATGCGGCGTAGGCATTCAGGCCTTCTGTCCCTCCTATGATTGCTTTGCCAGAGGAGTTCATGGCCACTCGATAAGTAAGCCCTTCGGCCGGCAGTCCAGGCAATTCCATCACAGATCGATCCGACCTGACAAGGGCGGCATACGGAGCGTCTCCCTGCCCTCCAATAATTGCGATAGAGTTTGGATTTTCTCCGAACAGATCGGTGCCAGAAGAACTGGCGATAACAACGAGACTGCAAACTGACAAATTTTTTACAAAATTCAGAACGGTCAAAAAATTTCGCATACTTTACCTTATCAAGGAATTTCAGGAATTATATCTATAGAGCCCACCCGGCAAAGCATAACATGGAAGGATCGCCGAGTGGCCGAGGTGTATCCCGATCTGGTGGGACGCAATCCTAAGGGCGAGGCCGAATCGGTCCGTCTCGGGTTAGACCGCAACCCTCGTGGCTTGCGCCGTTATCTCAGGCGGATAGGGTCGCCGGTGCTGTCGTCGCCCGATTCTGCTCTGAGCGATTCTGCGCATGCCGATCAGATCCTCGATCTGATGTCCAATCTCATGGATTATCGTCGTCAGGACGTACGCCAGCAAATGGAAAAAGTCTGGCGTAAAGCGTCGATGTTGCATGTCGATGTTTTGCTTCTCATCTATCACTTTGCCAGGGTGTGCGCGGGCAATATTCTCGAGATCGGCCCTTACGTTGGTGGCTCCACCATCGCCGCTGCGTTAGGCGCCCGCGAGTCGGGAACGCGGAAAAAGATCGTTACCATCGAAGTGGGCGGACAATTGAAACACCCCCGACTGCCGAGCAGAAATATCCTCAAGGATCTAAAAAAGAACCTGGCCCGCTTCGGCGTGCTTGAAGATGTCGTTCTGATCGAGGGGCGATCTGCTCATGAAACGACAAAGTCCGCTGTGCGGCAGATCTTTGGCAGCGGCGAAGTAGGTCTGTTCATTTTCGACGCGGACGGCAATCCGCGTCGGGATCTAAATTATTACGGCGATCTGTTGGTGAATCATTGTTGGGTTGTGATCGACGATTATTTCGGACCGGGGATGAAGGCGGCGCCGATCCGGGCGCAGGTGGACGAAATGGTAGCCGCTGGAAGGCTGGTTCCGTTTGGATATTACGGGTGGAGCACCTGGATCGGTCAGTGGCAGAGCAAGTGATGGGTGACGCCGGCGCTATCGCGCCTTCGCGCGCGGGACAAGAAGGACATCGCGGCCGACGAGGTAAAGAAGAGCGCACAGCACGGCGAACGGAAGCAAGGCGAGCAGATCGGCATATGAGCCGTTGAGGAATGGATTGTGCGCCATTTGCCATTCCTCAATTCGCTGTCCCATAGCGGCAAGAGGACCTACCAATTCCTTGGCCGCGATCACAATTCCCGTGATTGCGCCACCGGCGATATAACCGGACGCAAGCAAAACACCGGGGCTCTTGTCGCCCTCAGCAGTGAGTTCCATCGCGGAGAGATTTGCGTGCCGAAATTTCACCCGCAGGTAACGATCGACGAGCAGGCGAACCATTCCGCCGATGAAGATTGGACTAGATGAAGCCAGCGGAAGATAAACGCCAACAGCAAAGGCAAGTGACGGAATCCCGCTCATTTCGAGAACGATTGCGATCATGGCGCCGAGGAGGACGAGCGCCCATGGCAGTTTCCGGCTGAGGATTCCTTTGATGATGTAAGACATCAAAGTGGCTTTGGGCGCATCGAATTTTGTGACGGTCGATCCATCGGGACGGACCTTGTGCGTTCCGTTAATTCCGGGATCCACTAGGTAAACGGGAAAGCCTTGGTTGTTTACCAGATAGCGCTGGACGGCACCGCCTTCAGGATCGATTCGCTGCCAGGAATGATACGAATTTTGATCGGACAATCCTTGCAATCCGCGCACTTTTTCTGGTGGGCCAATTTCGCTGGCTGGCGCGCGCAATTCCGGTGTCCTTATTGGTACATAGACCGTGTAAGCGTCGTTAAGGAATAAGAGCACGAAACCGAGCGTGAGCGCGGAAGCGAGTGAGCCAAACAGGATCGCGATTTGCTGATATTTTGGGGTCGATCCAACCAGAAACCCCGTTTTCAGATCCTGCGACGTCGTGCCGCCATTGGACGAGGCGATACAGACAATGCCGCCGATCGAGAGCGCAGTCACAAAATAATTGGGGGTCGTCCAGCCGATGATGAGAAACACCAGGCACGTGAGCAGTAGCGTTGCCACCGTCATTCCTGAAATCGGCGTTGAAGACGACCCGATCTCGCCGGTCAATCGTGACGACACAGTGACGAAAAGGAAACCGAACAGCACGATCAAAGACGCGCCAAGCAGATTTCCGCGCAGATGCAATTGCGGCACCGCCATGATCACCGCGATGATGGCGAGGCAACCGATGATCACCACACGCATCGACAAATCGCGATCGGTGCGCGGCGCATGTTCGCGCGGACCGTGGCGACCGAGCAAATCGGCCAAACCACCCCTCAATCCGTGCCAGATCGTTGGAATCGAGCGAAACAGGCTGATGATTCCGCCCGCTGCGACCGCGCCCGCACCGATGTAAAGAATGTAAGCGCCGCGAATATCGTCCGGCCCCATTTCACTGATCGGGATTGTCCCGGGCGCGATCGGCATTGTCGCGTTTTCGCCGAAAAATTTTATCGCCGGAATTAAAACGAGATATGAGAGCACCCCTCCGGCACACATGATCGACGCGATTCGCGGCCCGATGATGTAACCGACGCCGAGCAGCGCCGGCTCGATCGTGGCGGAGATCGAGCCGCCCTTAAACGGCGCACCGAAAATTTTCTCGGGCGTGTCTTTCCACATCCTGAAGGCGCCCATCGCGGCTTGATAAAGAAAACCAATCCCAAGGCCGCCAAAGATGACTTTACCGCCGCTGCTGGCAGCCTCTTCGTTAACGATTTGAGCATTCGTGGTCGTCTGAGTTTTGTCCGCCACTGCGAGCGATTCCCTGGAAGCAGCGGCTTTGAGGACTTCCGCGCAGGCTGTGCCTTCCGGATATTTGAGAATCCCGTGTTCAGCAACGATGAGCGCCCGGCGCAGCGGGATCATCATCAGAATACCGAGTAATCCACCAAGAACGGCAACGAGCATCACTCGCGTCATTTCGAGGTCGAACCCCAAAATCATGATGGCAGGCATGGTGACACCGAGGCCGAACGCGATTGATTCGCCTGCCGAGCCTGCGGTTTGAACGATGTTGTTTTGCAAAACGTTCGCGTCGCGAAATCGGAGCTTCGAGAAGAGTCGGAATATGGTGATCGAAATAACGGCGACTGGAATGGACGCGCTCACAGTTAATCCGACTTTGAGAACCAGATACAGAGACGACGCGCCAAAAACCATTCCGAGAAGCGTGCCAGTGATTAAGTGTGGCCACGTCAGCTCCGGCAATTGCACCGACGCCGGAATGAACGGTTTGAAATTGGCCGCCAGTGGGTTCGTCGGGCGAGCGCCAACGATATCAGGATACTCCTGCGGCGGATTCGAAGTATCGACTGTCGCCATTTGCAAGAGCTTTGAGAAAATGCGCTACAAGCGCAAGCGCGGACACAGCCGTTTCGGCGCGGCGAAGTGCATTATGGTTCCGTCCTTTACGCCAGATTGAACCAGACCGGCTTGACCCGTTTGGCCATTCCACACTATTCTCCGCTCGCTTGGTCGGGGCAGGTCCTTGGACCACGTAATTTGTAATCGAAAACCGGATCGTGAACGCCAACCAACAAATCCGCCAGAGAACGCCCGCCGAACTTACCATCCGTGGCTTGATCATAGGCATTCTCATCACGCTGGTATTCACCGCGGCCAACGTGTACTTCGGGCTCAAGGCTGGGCTCACCTTTTCGACGTCGATTCCGGCGGCGGTGATTTCGATGGCGATCCTGCGCGGTTTTCGCGATGCGACCGTTCAGGAAAACAACATCGTGCAAACCGTCGCCTCCGCGGCCGGCACGCTGTCGTCGATCATTTTCGTGTTGCCGGGTCTGATCATGATCGGTTGGTGGACCGAATTTCCATTCTGGATTTCGTTCTGGATTTGTGCGCTCGGCGGAATTCTGGGGGTAATGTATTCAATTCCGCTGCGGCGTGCATTGGTGACGACTTCGGACTTGCCGTATCCGGAAGGCGTCGCCTGCGCTGAGGTACTGAAGGTTGGCAGCAGCCGTGATTCCGCGCACGCTTCCGATATCGAACACGGCCGCGCCGGTTTGCTCGCGGTTTTGTGGGGATCGATCGTCTCCGCGGTATTTGCCATCATCGTGGCAACGCAAGTTTTCGCGGCGGACGTCGCGCAAACTTTTCGGATCGGCCGGCGCGGCGCGGTAAGCGGTTACGATTTCTTTTTGTCATTTGCGCTGCTCGGGATCGGGCATTTGGTCGGTCTTTCGGTTGGCATTGCGATGCTGATCGGCGCATTCATCGGCTGGGGGTGGGGCGTTCCGCATTTTTCGGCGATGGCCGGGGATCTCACAACAGCTGCCGCCGCGATCGCTCAGAAAACCTGGAGCACGAAAGTCCGTTTTGTCGGCGCGGGGGCGATCGGCGTTTCCGCGATTTGGACATTGCTCAAGTTGGTAAAGCCAGTTGCGCGCGGTCTAACCAGCGCGATGGCGGCGTCGCGTGCGCGTAAAGCGGGCCAAGCCGATACGCTGCCAATTACCGAACGCGACATCCCGATTGGCATTGTCGGAGTCGTGACGTTGGTCTGCATGCTGCCGATCGGCTGGTTGCTCGGATATTTCGGAACCTCGAGCGGTCTGGGCGCGCATTTACCGACCCTCATCATTGGCGGCGTGACTTACATCGTGTTGATGAGCTTTTTCGTTTCCGCGGTGTGCGGTTACATGGCCGGGCTGATTGGTTCCTCGAACAGTCCGCTCTCCGGTATCGGAATTTTGGTCGTGATCGGCGCGGCGTTGTTGCTCGTGATGGGCGTCAAACCATACGTCGGTCCGGATGCGGGCAAAGCGCTGATTGCGTTCGCCCTGTTCACAACAGCTGTGGTCTTCAATGTGGCGGCGATTGCCAACAACAACCTGCAAGACCTGAAGACCGGCCAGCTTGTCGACGCGACGCCGTGGAAGCAGCAGGTCGCTCTGATTTTCGGTGTGATCGCAGGCGCTTTGGTCATTCCGCCGGTCCTCGATTTGGTCAATCACGCCTACGGGTTCGTTGGCGCACCGGGCGCGGATTTGCGTCCGCATCCGTTGCCGGCGCCGCAAGCCGGCTTGATCTCGTCGCTCGCGAAAGGCGTGATCTCGGGTGACATCGATTGGAGCCTGATCCGAATCGGCGGCATGATCGGCGTTGGCATTATTTTGTTGGACGAAATCCTCCGTCGCACGACGAAACACATGCATGTTCCGCCGTTGGCGGTCGGTCTCGGGATTTATCTGCCGACGCAAAGCACGCTAATGATCGTGGTCGGCGCGATTGTGGGCTGGTTCTATGACCGACGGGCCGATCACACTCCAAAACCGGAGGCCACAAAGCAGCTCGGCGTCTTGCTGGCGTCAGGCTTGATCGTCGGCGAGGGCATTCTCGGCGTCGTCATATCGGCAATCGTGGTGTTTTCGGGAAAGGATGCGCCGCTCTCAGTCGTGGGGCCGGGCTACGAAACGGCCGGAATTATCATCGGTGGATTGACGTTCGTTGCTATCGCGTTTGCGCTTTACCGCTGGATCCTGGGAATGGCTTCGGCGAGATCGACATGAAACGAAAATGGAACTGGCCGATCTGGGTTGGTTTTCTGGTCGCTGTCGCCGGAGTGTTCTCCTACGGATTCTTCGCCCGGTATCCAACAACGCGTGATTTCCCTTGGGCAAATCTTTTGCTTCTTGGAATCGGCACTGCGTTGTTGGTAGTCGGCCTCTTTCGCGCGTTTGGCCGGCCGCAACTTTATCGCGGTAAGATATTCGGCTCGATCTTCACAGCGATCGCTTTGTTTCTTGGCGCATTTTTCTGTTACGAAATCTTTTACGTCCTGCGGCAAGTTCCGCCTTCAACCGGAGCGCCGCGCGTCAGCGAAAAAGCACCAGCGTTTACATTGCCGGACCAGGATAATAACCAGGTGTCACTCGCAGATCTTCTCTCAGCGCCGGCATCGAGCGCCTCGACCGCGAAGGCGAATGGGGTTCTCCTGATTTTTTATCGTGGGTTCTGGTGACCGTTATGCAACTCCGAGTTGCGGAGTTTTCAGGACAAGCTTTCGGAGCTCGAATCGCGCGGCATTCGCGTGGTCGGTATTAGCGTCGATCCACCGGAAGTTAACCGGCAGCAATCGCAAAAACTTGCCTATACATTCCCGTTGCTCTCCGATCCCAAAGCGGAAGTGATTCGCCGTTACGACGTGCTGCATGCCGGGGCGGGACCGAAGGGGACCGACATTGCTCGCCCGGCTGAATTTCTGATTGATTCCAACGGGACGATTCGCTGGGTAAATCTGACAGAAAACATTGCCGTGCGTGCGCGTCCCGAACAGGTGTTGAAAGCTTTCGATGAAAGGGAGCGTGGCGGCGGCAATTGACGGCGCTCGGCAGAATCAATAACTTCAGCGCGCGTGCATCCTGAATTGGAACAACTGCTCGTTCTTCAAGATCGACAACAAAAGATCAGGCAGATCCAGGCCGAAATAGAGACCGTGCCGCTGCAACGGAAAAGCCTTGAAGCGCAACTGGCTTCGAGCGCGGCAGGACTTGAAGCGCTCAAGCAGAAAGCGCGACACGTCGAGATGGATCGGAAGAAACTTGAGCTGGACGTGGGCACTCGCGCCGAGAGCATCGCACGGCTCAAGACTCAGCAATATCAGACGCGCAAGAATGACGAGTTCCAGGCAATCGGCCACGAGATCGAGCGCTACGAAAACGAGATTCGCAAGATCGAGGACGAAGAGCTCGAGCTGATGGTGGAGGCCGACAAGCATAAGGCGGACCTGGGCGTAGAGGAAAGGAAGGCCGCTACCATCAAGGAATCAATCGCGCGGCAGACGAATGATCTCGAAGCGAAATCAACGACTTTGCAATCGCGGCTGGAAGAGCTGACAAAAGAGCGTGCCGAGATCGCCGGCAAGATTGATGAGGATTTACTGGGCCGGTTCGAACGTCTTTTCAAAAGCAAAGGCGACGCCGTTATTGTCGCGCTCGAACACGAAGTCTGCACCGGCTGCCACATGAAAGTGACCACCCAGACCGCCCACCGCGTGAAAGCGGGGAAGGAAATCGTGAGCTGCGAAAACTGCGGCCGGATCCTGTACGAAGGCTAGGTCGGGCCGCCGGGCTGTCCGGCGCGCTCGGCGAGCGCGTGCTACCAGTCACACGTTAAAGCGGAAGAGGATCACATCGCCATCGCGCACAACGTAATCTTTCCCCTCCAGCCGCAGTTTGCCAGCTTCGCGAGATTTGGCGAAAGAACCAGCGCCGACCAGGTCGTTATAGTCGATAGTTTCCGCCGCGATAAAACCGCGTTCAAAATCAGAGTGAATCGCTCCCGCAGCGACTGGCGCCTTGTCGCCGACGTGAATGGTCCAGGCGCGCGTCTCCTTTTCTCCCGTGGTAAAAAACGTGCGCAGCCCAAGCAAATGATACACAGCGCGAATGAGCGCGTGCACGCCACTGTCTTCTACGCCAAGGCCGCGTAAATATTCCAATGCCTCCTGCTCGGTCAGATCGACCATTTCGCTCTCGATTTGCGCGCTGATCACGATTGCTTCCGTGGCGAAATGGTGTCTGGCGTAATCTTCAACAAGATCGACATACTCGCTGGCGGGATTCGCCGAATCGCCTTTGGAAATTGCTGCCAAATCCGATTCCGCCACATTGCAGGCAAAAATTGTTGGCTTTGACGTCAGCAGGAAGAAACCTCGCGCGACTACCTTCTCCTCTGGAGTCAACTCGGCAGTAATCGCCGGCTTCCCGCGGTCGAGATGCGCAAGTAGTTTTTCAATGATCGCAGTTTCAATGATTGCTGCTTTATCACCGGCGTGCAGTTGCTTCTGTATTCGGTCGCGTCGCTTCTGCAACGAAGCCAAGTCAGCCAGCACGAGCTCCGTATTTATGACCTCGATGTCGCGCACCGGATCAATGGTCGCGCTGACGTGATGAACGTCGCTGTCTTCAAAACAGCGGACCACCTGCACGATCGCGTCCACTTCGCGAATATGATGGAGAAACTGATTGCCCAGTCCTTCGCCCGCGCTCGCGCCTTTGACCAGTCCGGCGATATCGACAAACTCGATCGCCGTCGGCGTGATTTTTTTTGAGTGGGAAATCTGCGCAATTTTTTCCAGACGCTGGTCGGGAACGATGACCACCCCCACGTTCGGATCGATGGTGCAGAACGGATAATTTTCCGCGGGCGCTTTGTGAGTGCGCGTAACCGCATTAAAAAGCGTCGATTTCCCGACGTTTGGCAGTCCAACAATTCCAGCGCTTAGCATTCAGTCATAGATGAACACGGATTTACACAGATCGTATTGCCTCCTGGCCATGGATAATCCGTATTCATCTGTGTTAATCCGTGGCAAAAGATTTATCGGGCTGGCGGGATTTGAACCCACGACCTCTTGAACCCCATTCAAGCGTTCTACCAAGCTGAACTACAGCCCGATTTGGTGAGCCGATGACTATCTATTCACCGGCCCAGCTCGTCAAAAAGGCATTGATTAACTCTGGCAGCTTCTCGCTGTAACCGCCTTCGAGAATAGCGGCTGTGGGAATGGCGGTGTCCCGCAGCCATTCTCCGAATTTCGCAAAATCTTCCAGCTCCAGCGTCATTTGGACGAGAGGATCGCCGGAGTAAGCGTCGAAGCCTGCCGAGATCAGCAAGAGATCTGGATGGAACTTCAAGAGGTTCTCCAGAGCGCGTTTCGCGACATCGACATGCTGGGCTCGGGCGGTGTACGGCGCCACGGGATAATTGTAAATGTTCGCAAACGATTTTGCGCCTGTTCCGGGATAAGCTGGAAACTGATGGATGGACGCGAACTCAATCCGCGGATTGTCCGCCACGATCGCTTCCGTGCCGTTGCCGTGATGCGCGTCGAAATCCCAAATCGCGACGCGCGTGGCGCCATTCTCTAATGCGTCCAGCGCCGCAATTGCGACGTTGCTCAAATAACAAAATCCCATGGCCCGGTCGCGGGTGGCGTGATGTCCCGGCGGCCGCATCAAGCTGAAAGCGGGCCCGCCGCGAAAGGCTGTCTGTGCCGCGTTGATCGCCGCGCCAACCGAACGCAGGGCGTGTTCGTGAACGTTTGGATAAGCAGGCGTGTCCGCGTCGAAATCATGCCTGGCATCTTTGATCCGTCGGAGATGCTCTGGCGAATGGGCTCGCAGCAACTGAATTTCATCGGGTGCGACCGGCTCGCGCCATTCCCAATCAGGATGTTGATCTTTCAAGAGAGGCACCGTGCGTGCAATGCGCTCCGGTCGCTCGG
>Ga0207701_10003257_pt1 | contig 16713 bp, 15 predicted proteins | sample KBSSwiSSwithPhiX_FD_184294 | JGI IMG/M metagenome (GOLD analysis project Ga0207701, IMG submission 184294) | Switchgrass rhizosphere bulk soil microbial communities from Kellogg Biological Station, Michigan, USA, with PhiX - S5 (SPAdes) (version 2) | ecosystem: Environmental > Terrestrial >... | reverse complement strand
CCGACAAGCTCGGACGGGACATGCTGAGTCGGATCATTTTTGGCGCCCGTATTTCTCTTCTCGTCGGAGCGTCAACCGTAGCGCTTTCGCTTCTGATCGGCGTCGGCGTGGGTTCTCTGTCCGGGTATGTCGGCGGTATTGCCGATCTGCTGTTTATGAGGCTGATCGATATTTTGATGGCTTTCCCGGGCATTTTACTCGCCATCGCTTTCAGCGCAGTACTGGGGCCGGGGCTCGATCACGTGATTCTGGCACTTGCTCTGATCGGTTGGACCGGTTACGCGCGGCTCGTTCGCGGTGAGATTCTTTCGCTGCGCGAAAGAGACTTTATTAGCGCCGCGCGCGCCCTCGGATGTCGGCCGCAGCGGATCATCGTGCTCCATCTGTTGCCGAATTTGTTGCCGCCGCTTTTGATCCAAGCGACGTTTGGGCTGGCCGCCGCGATCGTTGCCGAAGGCAGCTTGAGCTTTTTGGGCCTCGGAGTTTCGCCTCCGACTCCGTCGTGGGGCTCAATGCTGAACGAAGGCCGCCAGTTTCTCCTCGTGGCGCCGCATCTCACCACTTATCCCGGCATCGCCCTCATGCTCACCGTTTTTGCGCTGAATCTCGTCGGCGATGCTCTCCAGGATCGCCTGAGTAGTCGAAGCCGCTAAGCATATCTGATTTCATTGAAACCATTCAAAAGTTCAAATCGTTCGACCATTCCGAGCCGGCTTGAACAACTTGAACTGTTTGAACGGTTTGAACACCTGTGAATTGCCTAAACCATTGTGCAGTGATAATTAAGCTCACAACAGGAGGTACAAGATGAAACTTTATTCCTGCCACACCTGACCCTATGCACACCGGACAAGGATTGTCCTGGCAGAGAAAGAACTTCCTTACGAGCTGATCGAAGTGGATCTCAAAAATAAGCCCGACGATTTGACCCGGAAAAATCCTTACGGCAAGGTGCCGGTCTTGGTCGACGGCGAAGGGATTATTTATGAGTCGGCCATCATCGACGAATACCTTGACGAAAAATTTCCTCAGGTCCGGCTCATGCCGACCGACTTATTGCAGCGCGCCAAAGCACGCATCTGGATCGATTATTTCAGTACCCGGCTTCACGCCGCGGCTTCCGACATCACTCACGACCGCAATCCCGACAAAGCTCAGCAAAAACTGCAGCAATATTTGACCGACTTGGATCGCGAAATGGCTGATAAAAACTATCTGGTTGGTGGCCAATATTCCTTGGCGGACGTGAGTTTTATTCCGTTTTACACTCGCCGCGAGCGTTATCACGTTACCATCGACAATAAATATCCCCATGTGAAACGTTGGGCCGAAAACCTCATCGCACGCCCACGAGTCGCCGCCACGCTATAAAAATCCCAAGAAGAACGATGAACACTTTGCTTGTAAACCCATCAGAGATTCGCGGCATTGTTACGATGGCGGAAGCGGTCGAGGCCGTCCGCCTGGGATTTCGCGAATGGGGCGAAAACCCTCAGCTGAACGCACCGCGCCGACGCATCCACATTCCGTCCGGCGTTCGGGTGAGCGTTCACCAAGGCGGCGTACCAGCCGCCAAAGCTACCGGGCTGATGACTCACTGTGAATGGGTCAAGCCGATGGCCGACGAGCAAGTCTACCCACGCCTCAATCATCCTGTGATCGTGCTTTATGATTCCGCCGAGGGCGAGCTCAAGGGCATCATCGTTGGTGAGATCACCTGTGCCGAGTTGCCCAACAATATCGCTGTCACCGGCTTGCGCACCGCAGCAACGAGTGCGGTGGGCACCGACTTGTTGGCGCGTCCTGACGCGTCGCGGCTCGGCCTTTTTGGTGCCGCCGGCCAAGCCAAAAATCATCTGCTTGCGCTGATGCAAGTCCGCAGGCTCAAAGACGTAAGAGTGTACAGCCGAAATCCGGCCAACCGGAAAAAATTCGCGGATGAAATGGGACCTATAACAAATCTTAACATTACTCCGGTCGATTCACCGGCAAAGGCTGTGCGCGGCGTCGATATTGTGTTGACCGCCACCAATGCCAGCGTGCCGGTCTTCGATGGCAATTGGCTCGAACCCGGCCAGCATGTAACGACGATCGTCGGCAGCAATGTCGGTCTCGTGAAAGGCGGGTTCGCGGCGGCAAAACGGCGTGAAATCGATGATGCGACTTTGGCGCGCAGCCACGTCCATGGCATCGTCTCGATCCAACAAGCGATTCAAGACGAGCAAGCTGATATTTACGATCCGGTCAACCGGGGGGTGATCCGCTGGGAACAGTTGATCGAAATCGGCGAGATTCTCGCCGGCAACAAGGAAGGCCGCACCAAAGCGGAGCAAATCACCTTCTACAAAAATAATGCCGGCCAAGGCGTCGCCGATGTCGCCCTCGGCGCCGCTGTCCTGGATAAAATCAAAGCCAAGCAGTCCGGACTGCAACTGCACTTGGAGTGATGGGAACGATGGAGTGGTGGAGTAATGGGCTAGTCCAAAACTCCATAACTCCGACACTCCACTACTCCATTCTTCTGCGCACCTCCGCGCCGCGCATTGCGGAAGTCGCAACCGCGTTTCAGATCGTTTGTTTTCGCTGTAGACAACTCCAAAACCGTTGTCATCTCGGACGAAGGAGAGATTTTTTTCCTTGCTTGACGAGCTCTCCGTCCTTGGATAGCGTGAACGAAGAACTTATTCCACAGACAGTCTGAAAAATTCATGAGCAAAGTCGCCCTCGCCCAGATCGAATCGTCCAGGAACAAGGAGGAGAATCTCCGCTCCGCCGTTTCGATCATTGAACAGGCAGGCCGGCGCGGCGCGGAGTTGATCACTTTTCCAGAGTTCCTGATGGCGTTCTCTCCGGCGAGTCAAACTCCCGAGGAACTGTCGAAGATCGCCGAAGCCGTCGATGGACGCTTTATTTCAACTTTGTGCGAAGCCGCGAGTAGAAACCGCGTTGCCGTTTTGGCGACGATCTACGAGACCTCGGCAACCCCGAACCGGGTGTTCGACACGGCAGTCTGGCTCGATGCATTCGGGAATGTCGCCATGACTTACCGAAAAATTCACCTCTACGATGCATTCGGCTTCAAGGAATCGGACAAATTCGAGCCTGGCAGCGCGATTTCGCCGCCGGTGATCTCTGGCGAATACCGTTTCGGCATAATGATTTGCTACGACCTTCGTTTTCCAGAAATGGCGCGCATCCTCGCCCTTGAAGGCGCGAATATACTGGTTGCTCCGGCAGGTTGGGTTCAAGGCGACTTAAAGGTGGATCATTGGCAAACCATGATCAAAGCACGAGCACTCGAAAATGGCTGTTACCTCATTGCTCCCGGTCAGACCGGCAATATCTATATTGGCCATAGCATGATCGTCGACCCACTCGGCCGAAGCCTCGTCGATCTCGACGCAGAAGAAGGTTTGGAAGTCGTCGAGTTGAATTTGGCTCTCGTGCAAGAGACCCGCGAAAAGCTGCCGCTGTTGAAAAATCGCCGCGCCGACGTCTATGCCCGTAGTCCCAACGCGAAGCTTCCCTGATTATCGCCGTGCGTTTTTAGCGGGAAATCGCCGCCGCATTCGCTTTCATCGCGGGGATCACGAAACCTGTCCTGAATACGAAGTTGTAAGGGCGGATGCTGCGCTCGTCCTCCTGTCTTCTGTCTTCGTGGTGAATTCTGTGTTGCCGATTTGATTCTGTTAATGCCGCGTTAAAAAATACGGGCTTTTTCACATTTGCCCACGTGCGGGGTTTTAGACTGTATGGCGCATCCAAAGTTACAACTGCCGCTCCCTTTCGAGCAGATCCTGCGCCGCCATGAACGGGAGATTATGCGCTACCTGCTGCGCGCGTCAGGCGATCGGGACGATGCCGCGGATCTGTTCCAGGAGACCTGGCTGCGCGCTTACCGCGCCTATCCGCGCCTTGAGGCCGATCGCGAAGTTAGGTCGTGGCTATATGCGATTGCCGTCAATCTCTGTCGCAATCGGGCGCGCGACGGCGCCCGCCGGAGGCGCGTGATCGTCGCGGACGATCAACAAGATTCCGCAGCGGAGAGAGCTGGCAAAACTCATCGGTCGCATAATGAAAATGAAGGCTACGCGACGGTGCGGCTGGGTGAATTGATCTCGGCCCTGCCGGAACGACAGCGTGAGGCGCTGCAACTGCGCTACTTTGCCGGATTAGATTATCCTGAAATAGCGAAAATCATGAAATGTTCCCAACCCGCCGCGCGGGCCAATGTGTCACAAGCGCTGCGCAAACTAAAATCCTTGTGGTGATCATATGAAGCTCGAAAAACTCATTGGCGGAAGCAACGAATTTAACGAACAGACCATCGAAGAAATGCTACGCCGCTCGCGCCCCCGCATCGATCACGCGCTCAAAGCCATGCGCCGACCCGAGGTCGCAGTCGGGGTGGTGAATTCGCCGCTTGGCGCTTTGCTTGTGGCTCTCGGCGGGCGCGGCATTTTGCTGATCCACTATCTGGGCGGCGCCGATGATCTCGAAAGCGCCATCGCCAAGCTTCGGCTCGCAGTGGACCCCGTGGAAGATCGCAGCAAGATCAAGGCAGTGGGCGCCGAAATTGGTCGCTATCTCGCCGGGGACGCCGATGCGTTGCGCCGTGATGCCGATCTGACTCTGGCACCGAGTCCGTTTCAGAAAAAAGTTCTTTATAAGCTCCAGCAGGTCCCGCGCGGCGCGGTGGTGAGCTATCAAGCTTTGGGCGCGGCGGCGGGCGCGCCGAAGGGAGCGCGGGCCGTCGGCAATGCGCTGCACAACAATCCGGTACCGATTTATGTGCCCTGTCATCGGGTAATCGCTTCCGACGGTGGTCTCGGCGGTTACGGCGGCGGCATCGCGCGCAAGCTGAAGCTCCTGCGGAGCGAAGGCTTTGCGCTGAGCAAAGCAGACGAAAAGCTTCCGGACAGCGTAGTCTGGGGCCACACAGGCACCAAGGTTTTTTGTCGAAGCACATGCCATACTACTGCGCGAGTGGACCGGACGAGGATTGTGTTTTTCGCCGATCCTAAAGAAGCGAAACAAGCCGGCCTACGGCCGTGTAAAATTTGCCGGCCGGCGTAAAAGCGCTCGAAGCCCGAAAAATTTTGCCGGTGCGCGTGCGTTGTGTGTCTAGAGACTGTAAGTCCACACAGGAAGTGAGCGGTCATGAGTCGACCAACGAAGGCAAAGATCCATAAGCAAAACTATGCCGAGCTCGATCTGCCCTACCGGCCGCCTTACGACTGGCAGAGCATCCTGCGCTTCTATCAGTCGCACTCGATCACAGGGATCGAGCGTGTCAGCGAAGATTATTTCGAGAGAGCATTTCGCATCAAAGAGACGTTGGGATTTGTCCGAGTTCAAGCCGGGAAAAATTGTTTGAGAGTCGGGCTCGCGCCCGACAAGCCTGGGATCGTCACAGAAGTAAAAACCCGCGTAGGGAAAATGTTCGATCTCGATTGCGATCCCAGTGTGATCGCGGCGAGCTTTGCCCGCGCGCCGCTTTTGGCGAAACTCTGCGCGCGTTTCCCAGGATTGAGATTACCGCGCGGCTGGGATCCTTTTGAGACCGCGATCTGCACGATCCTGGGCCAATTGGTGTCAGCCGGACACCGCGCCGCCTTGATCGGCCAGCTCGTGCAGAATTACGGCGAGAAGATCACTAATCCTTTCTCGAGAGAAAACAGACGTCTGTTTCCTACGCCCCTGATTCTCGCCGAAGCCGAGCTAAACGCGGTCAAGACCACGCAGGCAAGGCGCGAGTCAATTCGCGATTTCAGCCGGCGCGTACTAAAGGGCGCTCTCTCCCTTGGCGATCAGCAAGAGCCCGCCGCGTTACGCCAAGCGCTGCTCGACATTAAAGGGATCGGGCCATGGTCGGCTGAATACATCAGTCTGCGCGCCGTCGGCGATACCGACGCCTTTCCTCGAACGGATTTGATTCTGAAGCGCGTGCTCGCGCTTCATCCCGAGCTGGATGTGACAGCGGTAAAACCTTGGCGGTCCTACGCTGCGATGTATCTCTGGAAAGCATTCGCGCAAACGCTCTCCAAAACAAAGAAAGGAGCCGCAAGCATGAGCTTATTTTATAGAGAAATAAAATCCCCAGTCGGCAAGCTCAAACTGATCGCCAGCGCGCACGCGCTCGTCGCAGTCCTCTGGAAGCGAGAACGGCCTGATCGCGTGAACCTCGAAGCGCCGATGCTCGCGCCTGATCATCCGATCCTGATCGAGACGGAGCGCCAACTGACCGAATATTTCACCGGCGCAAGAACCGCGTTCGACCTCCCCATCGAGCCGCGCGGCACTGAGTTCCAAAAGAAAGTTTGGCACGCCTTGAGAAAAATACCTTTCGGCCAGACCCGGAGCTACCGCGAGCTCGCCAAGGCGCTCGGCTCGGCCGCTGGGTCTCGCGCCGTAGGCCTCGCCAACGGCAAAAATCCTCTGTCGATCATCGTGCCGTGTCATCGGGTCATCGGCTCGGACGGGTCGCTCACCGGGTTCGCCGGCGGACTTGAAACCAAAGCCGCGCTGTTGGCTCTTGAAGCGAAAGCAGCGGCATCAACGCGGCGTTAGCGATGAGACTTTCAGCGCTCAATCGCGAGAGCGCGGTCTGGGAGGCCGCGCGCGGGCAACTCGATGAGCGTGGCTTCGCGCTGATCCCGGCCGTACTTTCGCCGGAAATTTGCGACGAGATCGTCGGCTACTATGCCGACGAGCGCCGCTTTCGCTCGCGCATCGAAATGGCGCGCTATGCTTTCGGCCGGGGCGAATATAAATATTTCGCCTATCCGCTCCCCAAGGTCGTTCAGCAGCTCAGGGATTCGATCTATCCCGAGCTGGCACCGCTCGCGAATCAATGGGCCGAACGGCTCGGCGCCAATATTCGCTACCCGGAACGGCATTCGGACTTCCTCGAGCAGTGCCATCACGCCGGCCAAAAGCGGCCGACGCCGCTGCTTTTGAAATATGGCACCGGCGATTTCAACTGTTTGCATCAAGATCTCTACGGCGAAACCGTTTTTCCGTTTCAGCTTACTTTTTTTCTAAGTCAGCATGGCAAGCATTTTGACGGTGGCGAATTTATTTTGTGCGAGCAACGCCCGCGCCAGCAGTCCCGCGTCGAAGCGCTCGACCCCGATCGCGGCGACGCGATCGTGTTTTCCGTCCACCATCGCCCGGTTCGCGGATTACGAGGCTACTACCGCGCGACCCTCCGCCACGGCGTCAGCACCGTTCATTCCGGCGAGCGCTACACGTTGGGAATCATTTTCCACGATGCAAAATAGCTTGACGGTATCTTTCTATCGCCGCTTGTACGATGCGCCCTTCGTTGACACTTTGCCGGAAGTTCGATTACTGTAAAATTCATTTAATCCGTCGAAGCTTGTCGACATTTCCGCAAGGAGCCGACCCATGCTCACTCAGGAACAAAATAGTTTTTTGACCCGGATCGGGCCGGGAACATCGGCCGGCCAACTGCTCAGGCGTTATTGGCACCCGATCGCTGCGGCGGTCGAGCTCACGGAAGAAAAACCAAAAAAACGAGTGCGCGTACTTGGCGAAGACCTGTTGCTCTATCGTAACCAAAACGGTGGCTATGGTCTGGTTCGCGAGCGCTGCTCCCATCGCGGCGCGTCGCTTTACTACGGCTTTGTCGAAGCTGACGGCATTCGCTGCTCATATCACGGTTGGAAATATGACGCCTGCGGCAGATGCGTTGAACAGCCCTTTGAGAATCCTGAAAGCGGTTTTCGAGAGAAAATCCGCCACACCGCTTATCCGGTCGAAAAACTCGCCGGCTTATTATTCGCTTATATGGGGCCGCCGGAGAAAAAACCGCTCCTGCCCAAATGGGATCTGCTAGTGCGACGCGACGGCGTCAAGCAGATCGATGTCTGCGAAGTGCTGCGCTGCAATTGGCTTCAGGCCATGGAGAACTCGGTCGATCCAACACATACGTACTATCTTCACTCGCACACGCTCAAACTCAAGGGCAGCAAGGATTACGTGCCGTTTCACTATCAGCAGCTGAACAAAATCGAATTTGAGCTCGTCATCCAGCCCAATTGGGCAGGAATCCAAAAACAACGAATTTTTGCCGGTGATAATGTACCTCTCGAGGCGCCGCACCCGCTCATCTTCCCGAACATTCTCTTCGTTCCGGTGCGCACCGGATACGCCATGCATTTTCGCACTCCCATCGATGACGCCAACACGCAAGTTTTTCAGTTTCGCTTCAGTCCGACCAAAGACGGCAGCATTGCGGAACAACCGGAAGATCCGCCGATGGAATTCATTGCCACCAAAGACGACACCGGCGAATTTCATTTGAGTCATTTTGCCAGCCAAGATCACATGGCTTGGGAGACCCAAGGCCCGATTGCTGATCGCACTGACGAACATCTAGGCGAAGCTGACCGCGGCGTCATTATGTTTCGTAAGCTTTTGCACGAGCAAATCAACGCCGTCCAAATTGGCCAGGATCCGATCGGCGTAAACTTCGATCCGGCGAAGGATCAGACGATCGAACTGATTCATGAAGGTTATGATGCTTATTCCTTTGCTCAAAAAAGACAGAGCGCGGGTAAGCGTGCTTGACCTCCCATTTTTACCAGGCGTTCTTCAACGCTTTTTTTTTCGCGCTCCTTCGAAAAGACCGGCGTCCTTCGCTACGGCAGCGCGGCCGCTGCCTACTCAGGATCGTCGGTCTGAACCGGTTTCCCGAGTAGCGCGCAGCGCGTATCGAGGGATCCGCACTCAGGGAGGTGGCGTTTTCATTCTCTGTACGCGAGGGCTAAGCTCACGAATCGCTTCGTGGTAAGCGTGTCCGAGTCTTGCTAGAATCGCGTTAACCTCGCGACCGCACTTACAGGAACCTAAGCTTTTGGAAGAAGAACTATCTCGCTCGATCGAAACACCGGCGATCGAGGCCCAGTCCCAGCGTGCTCGTTTTCATACTTTTTCCTCTCTCCGCCACCTCGATTATCGTTATCTCTGGTCAGGCACCCTGATGATGAGCGCCGGTCAATGGGTCCAGCAGGTGACCCTCGGTTGGCTGCTCTACGACTTGACCGGTAATTCGATGCTGCTCGGCGCGCTCAATGGCTTGCGCGCCGTGCCGTTTCTGGTCACCGGACCAATGGCCGGCGTAGCAGCCGATCGCATGGATCGCCGCAAGCTATTGCTCAGAACGCAATGGATCTTGATTATCACCGCCCTTGCAATGGCCGCGTTGGTCGCGTCGCCTTACCTTCATGTGGCGCATATTTTTATTTTCACCTTGATCACCGGCGTCGCATGGTCGTTCACCGAACCGGTGCGTCAGAGCATGATCCCGAGCGTCGTTCCCAAGCAAGATCTGGTGAACGCCATCGCGCTCAATTCCGGCGGCTTCAATCTCATGAAAGTCATCGGTCCAGCATTGGGAGGCGCGCTGATTGCGCTTTTCGGGGCCGCGGGAAATTTCTTCGTGCAAAGCATCGCTTACACCGGCGTGCTCGTGATGATCTATTTAATGCACATACCAAAAACATCGAGCGAGGCACGCCAGTCGTCGGCAATCGCGAATCTCAAGGAAGGTTTCGCTTATATCTGGTCGACTCCGGCAATACTCGCACTCCTCACGCTCGCTTATGTGCCACGGGTTTTTGCTGTGCCCTACCAGACGTTGATGCCCGTGTTCCAGAAAGATGTGCTGAAGGTTGGACCCGACGGGCTCGGTATGTTGATGGCAGCGCCCGGCGTTGGCGCGGTGATCGCCGTGCTCACGCTGGCTTCGTTGTCCAATCGATTGAAGCGTCAAGGACTGTTCTTAGTGGGCAGCATTGTGATTCTCGGTCTTTTTCTAATTCTCTTTTCTCAAGTCCGGGTCTTCTCGCTGGCGCTCGTGACTCTGGTCATAGCCGGAGCGTTTCAAATGTTTTTTCTCGCCAGCACGGCCACGATCCTGCAGCTGCTTGTCCCCGATGAGCTCCGCGGCCGCGTCATGAGTCTTTACATGCTCGATCGCGGTTTTATGCCGATCGGAGCGCTTTTTGCGGGTACCACGGCGCACTTTATCGGCGCGCCGTCAACCGTTGCCGTAATGGGGGTCATCGTGATTGTTCTGGCGTTGTTTGTCGCCTGGCGCGTTCCGACGATCCGCAGCCTCGAAACTTAACTTTCTCCGGCTCCTTACCTAGACATTTTGCTCGTCGTAGAGTATGCAAGATGTCGTTTGTTGCCAAACAATTCTCAATTGCGACTTTCGGAGGAGACATGTTGAAAAAGAGTTTCGTGCGCATCAGTTTGCTCGCGCTGATCTTAGCGCTCTTCGACTACACAGCTCATGCGCAACCGGCGTCGGAATTTCAGCCGCAGGTCGGTCAGGATGGCAAAGACGTGATCTGGGTCCCGACTCCGCAAGCTCTGGTTGATAAGATGCTCGATATGGCAAAGGTGACGCCGAAGGACTACGTGATCGATCTCGGCTCCGGAGATGGTCGCACCGTTATCACTGCCGCGAAACGGGGTGCCAAAGCGCTTGGCATTGAATACAATCCTGAGATGGTCGAGCTCTCAAAACGGAATGCTGCCAAAGAGGGAGTGAGCGACAAAGCGAGCTTTGTCAAAGCCGATCTATTCGAAACCGACTTTTCTCAGGCTCAAGTGATCACAATGTTTTTGCTATCCAGTATCAATATGAAACTACGGCCAAAGATTCTCGATCTCAAACCGGGTACCCGCATTGTTTCGAATACCTTTGACATGGCCGATTGGAAACCGGACGAAAGTGCGACACTGCCCGGTTGCAATTCGTGGTGCACAGCGCATCTCTGGATCGTGCCGGCTAAGATCGATGGCACATGGACCTCACCCCAGGGCGAGCTCACGTTCAAGCAAACCTTTCAAACCGTTTCCGGGACCCTTAAATCCGGTAACGCGGTTACACCGATCAATGGCAAACTTAACGGGGATCAGCTTTCGTTCAGTGCCGGCAATGTCGCCTACAGTGGCCGAGTGAACGGCAGCTCGATCGACGGCACTGCCGGCGGCACGAAATGGAACGCCACGCGTGCCGGCAAATAGTTACTCGCCGATTCGGTAGAGCGCGAACCCTGGGTTTCCGGAAAGTTTTTTTCGCCAACCCTCTCCCGTCCGCTTCGTCGGCTTGCTATAAACACTTTTGACTTCATCTGCGGAGGAAATCTATGAACCGACGTTATGTTGCTTATAATTTTTGGGCTGCGCTCTCGATCTTTTTCGCGGCCGCTTTTGCCCAGGCGCAGCCGGCAAAGGACTTTCAACCGGAGGTTGGACAGGCTGGCAAAGACGTGGTCTGGGTACCCACGCCCCAGGCGCTCGTCGATAAGATGCTCGATATGGCGAAGGTAACACCGAAGGACTACGTGATCGACCTGGGTTCCGGGGATGGACGCACAGTCATTACTGCGGCGAAGCGGGGCGCGAAAGCTCTTGGCATCGAATACAATCCGGAGATGGTGGAACTCTCAAAGCGTAATGCCGCCAAAGAAGGCGTAAGCGACAAGGCGAGCTTTATGAAAGCGGACCTTTTCGAGACCGACTTTTCACAGGCTCAGGTCATCACCATGTTCTTGCTGCCGAGCATCAATATCAAGCTGCGCCCGAAAATCTTGAACCTAAAACCCGGCACTCGGATCGTCTCGAACACTTTTGATATGGAAGATTGGAAACCCGACGAAGATGGCACGGTCGAAAATTGCACCAACTGGTGCACCGCTCACCTGTGGATCGTCCCGGCAAAAGTAGACGGCACTTGGAAAACGGGTCAAGGCGATTTGACGATCAAACAAAGTTTTCAGAACATTACCGGCACACTTAAGAATGGCTCCGTGGTGACGCCGATCAATGGCAAGCTCCACGGCAGCCAGATCACATTCACCGCGGGCAGCAGTCAATACACCGGAAACGTCAACGGAAATTCGATCGACGGCACCTCCGGTGGCGCCAAGTGGACGGCGACCCGCGGCAAGTAGGCTCATCCCCGCCGCCTGCGACTGACCGGCCATCGAGCAGCAGCGTACTCTCGTTTAGTACGCTGCTCTTGCTGAGTCAATGTTATTTCGACCGCAGGGAGAAATCTTTCCGAGATTCTATTTCCGCCACGTGGAATGCTTGTACTTCTAATCCCAATCCCTAACTCTTCTTCGCTCCCGGCCCGGCATAGATTTCCAGTTTATTTCCGTCCGGATCTAGAAAATACGCTTGCGGTCCCCAGAAGACTCCTTGGTTTCGATCTTCGATATTAAACACTTCGACGCCACTTTTTCGCAGAAACGCGATCGACGGTTCGAAATCCTCGGGCTTGACTTTAAAAGCATGGTGCACCGGCGTGCTTTTGGCCGAATCGTATTTCATCGGCTCGGTTCCCTTTGCCAAGATTAAATAGTCATCACCGGTCTGTAAGAACACCATGCGCGGGGATTGTTCGACGACTTTCATGCCGAGCAATTGTTCGTAGAATTTACGACTGCGATCTAAATCGGTAACCGCCAAACTAAAATGTAGCACCCCATGCGTCTTGAGCATCGGTCACCTCCTATGCAACCGAAAGTATCCCCTTGGCAAACACTGCCCTATTGTCCTGAACCAAATCACAAGAAAATGCATTATCATTCCGAGCGAGCTGGTGTTGGCTAGCGCGACCCGGAATCCAGGACAGTTATAGATGCCAGGTTCATCGGTTAATGAAAAACGGCTTCGTAGTTGTTGGCCATCTGAATTTCCAGGACACTAGATACCTATGTCATTTTCGCTCTTCTCTTCAAGTCAAAACGCGATCTTAATCCGGGTCTCCCGGTAACAACATCCGGCCACCTAATTCGATTTCCTCATATAGGGGTTACCGCTGGACTTATTTGCGCGGGCTAGGCTATTAGAATGATTCGATCGATTTTTTCTCAGGAGGTCAATGTTCATCATGACCACCGATGTTTACTCAGAACTCGAATCCGAGTCCATTGAAATCATCCGCGAGGTGGCGGCCACCGCAAGAAAGCCGGTCATGCTTTATTCAATCGGCAAAGACTCTTCGGTGATGTTGCGATTGGCGCAGAAAGCGTTTTATCCCGCGCCCATTCCATTTCCATTGATGCACATCGATACCGGCTGGAAATTCCGCGAAATGATCGCGTTTCGCGACCGCACGGCACGACAACTCGGTTTTCAACTCATCACCTATATGAACCCGCGTGGCGCCGCCGAAGGTATCGGGCCCATCACCCACGGCTCGGCATACCACACCGATGTCATGAAGACCGAAGCGCTCAAGCAAGCCCTCGATCTGCACGGCTTCGATTTCGTGTTCGGCGGCGCCCGGCGCGACGAGGAAAAATCGCGCGCCAAGGAGCGCATCTTTTCATTTCGCGCTGTCGGTCATCGTTGGGATCCCAAGGCGCAACGCCCGGAGCTTTGGAACCTGTACAACACGCGGATCAATGCCGGAGAAACCGTGCGTGTCTTTCCGCTGTCCAATTGGACGGAAGCCGACATCTGGCAATACATCCGGCAGGAGAATATTCCGATTGTGCCGCTCTATTTCGCTGCGAGACGGCCGGTGGTTAACCGCTACGGTCAATGGATTATGGTTGACGATCACCGTTTGCCCTTGGAGGCCGGTGAAGAGCCGGAACTGCGCATGATTCGATTTCGCACCCTCGGCTGTTATCCGCTGACCGCCGGCATTGAAAGTAATGCCACGACGCTCGACGAGATTGTCGCTGAAACTCTTGGCGCGAGCACCTCCGAGCGGCAGGGTCGTATAATTGACCACGACGGCGCTGGCTCCATGGAGCGAAAAAAGCAGGAAGGCTATTTTTAATGGATACGCTGCGCTTTATAACGTGCGGCAGCGTTGACGATGGCAAGTCGACTCTGATTGGACGCCTGCTTTATGAAACCAAGCTGATTTTCGAGGATCAGCTTGAAGCGCTGAAGCTCGATTCACAAAAATTTGGCACGCAAGGCGAGCGTCTGGATTTTGCGCTGCTAGTAGACGGACTCCAGGCGGAGCGAGAGCAAGGCATTACGATCGATGTGGCTTACCGGTTTTTCGCCACGCCAACCCGGCGCTTCATCGTCGCCGATACGCCGGGGCATGAACAATACACTCGCAACATGGCGACTGGAGCCTCGACGGCGCAGGCTGCGATTTTGCTAATCGACGCCCGCAAAGGAGTGCTCACTCAGACCAAACGCCACAGCCGCATCGTTTCGATGTTGGGCATTCGCCATGTGGCATTGGCAATCAATAAAATGGATCTGGTGAACTGGTCCCAAGAAGTGTTTGACGAGATTGAACTCGCATATCGTCGGTTTGCCCAGGACCTCTCCTTCGAAACGATCACGGCAATCCCTGTTTCGGCTTTGGAAGGCCAGAACGTTGTCGAGTCCAGCCAAGTTGAGATGCCTTGGTATGATGGAGAGACGCTGCTCAATTGGCTCGAAATCGTTCCGGCTGACCAGGGTGAAATGAACCGACCTTTTGTAATGCCCGTGCAATGGGTTAATCGTCCCCATCTCGACTTTCGCGGATTTGCTGGACGGATCGCGAGCGGTTTGGTGGAGCCAGGAGATGCCGTGCGCATCAGTCCTTCGGGAGCAAAAAGTACAGTCAAGCAGATCGTTGTCTACGAAGGCCTGCAGCAAACCGGCGCGGCAGGTCAATCCATCACTTTGGTCCTGGCCGATGATGTGGATGTCAGCCGCGGTGATGTCATTGCGAGTGCCGCGCATCCGATCGAGTGCGCGGACCAGTTTGAAGCGGATATCCTGTGGATGAGCGAACATGCTCTGCTTGCAGGCCGTCCTTACGCCGCGCTTGTTCATAACAAATCTGCGAGCGTGACAATCACGCACATTAAGTACCGGCTCGAGATCAACACCGGCGCGCACCTTGCCGCCCGAACGCTCGCCTTGAATGAGATCGGAATCGTCACGGTAAGCTTCGACCGTCCGGTGCCGTTTCTACCCTATACCGAGAACAAACGACTGGGCGCGTTTATCCTTATCGATAAGCTGACCAATGATACCGTGGGAGCAGGTCTCATCCGCTTCGCGCTCCGTCGAGCCAGCAATGTTCACTGGCAAGCTCTCGAGGTCACCAAGTCCGCGCGCGCCAAGCTCAAGCATCAAGAGGCGCGCTGCCTGTGGTTCACGGGGCTTTCGGGATCGGGAAAATCCACTATCGCAAATCTTTTGGAAAAGCGCCTCCATGCCGAAGGCAAGCACACCTATATTCTCGACGGCGATAATGTTCGCCATGGTTTGAATCGGGATCTTGGATTCACCGAGGCTGATCGCGTCGAAAACATTCGTCGGGTCGCCGAGGTCGCCAAGCTTTTGGTGGATGCCGGATTGATCGTTATCGTCGCGTTTATTTCTCCCTATCGCGCCGAGCGGGAAATGGCGCGCGGGCTGTTCGAACGCGGAGAGTTCATCGAAATCTTTGTCGATACGCCGCTGGAGGAATGCGAGCGGCGCGACGTGAAAGGCCTCTATGCCAAAGCACGCCGCGGCGAGCTCATCAACTTCACGGGCATCGACAGCGCCTACGAACCACCACCCGCAGCCGAAATTCATCTTCGAACAGTTAATGTGTCGCCTGAGATTTGCGTTCAGCGATTACGGAACCTTCTGTCTGGCAATTGAGTCGCGGGCAAGATGCGAAAATGCCCACTCTATTCATTTAACTCCACTAAGTTGTCAATAGGTGTAGCTCTAATCGTTCGTACTACCCCGTAATCTAATAATTTGTCACAAGGGCTAATTAGTGCATACTTTTGCCTGCGTTTGACAATTTCTTTCCGGTGTGGCTTAGTAGCGCCGCACCAAAAATCCAAGAAGATCCCCGGTGTTGACCTCACGCTGGCTAATTGGCCATCGACCAAAGAGGTGAAAAACAAGACAGAGCGGAGAGAGCCGTGAAGAAAACTACATCAAAGAATGAGCAACTAACTCGGCACACTGACAATGCGGAGCTTTTCACAGATTCATTAGGTCACAATACTGAGCCCACCGCTCCGGTTACGCTTCAAAGACTACTGCGGCTCCGCCGAGAACGCGAAATCGATAGTTCAGTCCGGGGTCGGAATGACGTAACTTCGCTTCACTCATCAGAGCCGTTAATCAGTTATAAATATGATCCGAGTCTCGCACGAAACGAAAAGGTCGCTGTAACGGTCAAAACAACTTTGCAACTTCACAAAAACGATCGCCAAGAAGAACAAGCCAAAAGGCCTAATCCCGACGTTTTTGGGCGTGAAGCTGCACGCTCCTACGTATACGGATTTGTCGGCGCCTTCGCGCTGTCTCATGATCGCTTCAATTGGACGCTAAGTGAGGCAGAGTGGACCTTTTCCGCTCTGGAGCCATATGCCATTGACGTATGGAAAAACAAAATGGGGCTCGCGGGTGCAAATTATGTATGGCTGATAAATATGGACTCCGGCGAGGTAACGTTTTGTCGAGATCCATGGCTCAGTCAATCCCATACAGTGCAATTTTCTGCAGATGGAAAAAGACTTCTTGTCGTCTCTTCTGGATTCGACGCAGTGATTGAATTTAACACTGAAACAGGACAAGTGCTCTGGCGCTGGTTTGCCTGGGACAACGGCTATAATCGCTCGAAATTAGGACACTACGTTGTTCGTTCTCGGAAAGAGAGCGAAGCGCTTAAGACAGAAGGGCGCGAGGTTC
>Ga0207701_10003256_pt1 | contig 16715 bp, 18 predicted proteins | sample KBSSwiSSwithPhiX_FD_184294 | JGI IMG/M metagenome (GOLD analysis project Ga0207701, IMG submission 184294) | Switchgrass rhizosphere bulk soil microbial communities from Kellogg Biological Station, Michigan, USA, with PhiX - S5 (SPAdes) (version 2) | ecosystem: Environmental > Terrestrial >... | reverse complement strand
CGTGGCGAGCGCCGCCTCACGGACGGACATTTCCTTGTCGATCAGCGCCTCGAGGATGCGGTCGAGGTCGGAATAAGGCGGGAGGCTGTCTTCATCCTTCTGCCCAGGCCGAAGCTCCGCCGTCGGAGGCTTGGAGATGACGTTCGCCGGCATGACCGGCCCGCTGGGACCAAGCGCCCCCTCCGGCTTGTTGCGGTTGCGCCAGCGCGAAAGCGCGAAAACCGTCGTCTTGTAGGCGTCCTTCAGGACATTGTAGCCGCCGGACATGTCGCCGTAGAGCGTCGCGTAGCCCACGCTCATCTCGCTCTTGTTGCCGGTGGTCAGAAGCATCGGCCCGAACTTGTTCGACAGGGCCATTAGCGCGACCATCCGCAGCCGCGCCTGGATATTCTCCTCGGCAAGGCCGGGTTCTCTCCCTGCGAAAGCCTCGGCAAGCGCCTCGTCAAAAGCGGCTACTCCGGGCGCGATCGAGATGACGTCATGACGACACCCAAGCAGCCGGGCGCACTCGCGCGCATCCTCGAGACTCTCCTCGCTCGTATATCTGGACGGGAGCATCACGCCCCACACCTTGTCCGGACCCAGAGCATCCACCGCGACCGCGGCAGAGAGCGCGCTGTCGATCCCGCCCGACAGGCCGAGGACCACGCCCGGGAAACCGTTGCGAGTCACATAATCGCGCAACGCCTCGATCATTGCGCGATAGACGTCCGCCGGGAACGGATCGAGCTCATGGCTCGCGCGGGTCGCGCAGCGCCAGCCGTCCGCTTCGCGCCGCCATTCGGTGAGCAGCAGCATCTCCTCCCAGTCGGGAAACTGCACGACCCGTGTCCCGTCGGGATGCATGATGAAGGACGAACCGTCGAAAACCAGCTCGTCCTGGCCGCCGACGCGGTTGAGATAAGCGAGCGGAATTCCCGTCGTCGTGACGCGCGACCGCACCAGCAGAGCACGCTTGTCGTCCTTGTCGAGCTCATAGGGGCTGCCGTTCGGCACCAGAAGGAACTCTGCCCCCGCGTCCGCGAGATGCGAGCAGACCACTTCTTGCCAGATGTCCTCGCAGATCGGGACGCCAATCTTCACTCCGCGAAAGAGGATCGGCTCCGGCAAGGGACCGGAGGCGAAGACCCTTTTCTCGTCGAACGTGCCGTAGTTCGGCAGCTCGCGCTTCAGCACGCGGGCGACCATCCTGCCGCCCTCGGCAAGGATCATCACATTGTAATTGAGGCCCTCCTCCCGATGGATCGATCCGAACAGCAGGGCCGGACCGGGTTCCGCCGTCGCGTCGATAAGCCGCTCCGCGGCCTCCATCGTCCGTCGCACGAACTCGGGCTTCAGCACGAGGTCTTCGGGCGGGTAGCCGGTCAGCTGCAGTTCCGGCACCATCAGCAGATCCGCTCCGGCGGCCTTGTTCCGCATGGCGAGGATCGCTTCCGCATTGCCGTCGAGATCGCCGACGCGCTGATTCATCTGGGCGAGAGCGATGGTCAGACGCTGGGTCACTTCGGCCGTCATGCGGGCGATTTAGCGCACGCGGCGTTCCCGGCAACCTTTACGGGAGTGCGACTCCCTCGCTAAGGCGATGCGTCAGCCGGGGACCGATGCCGATGAAACTGCTCGCGGGGAACAGCAACGCGCCGCTGGCCCGATCGATTGCCGACTATCTCGAGCTTTCGCTGACGGAAGCGAGCGTCCGCCGTTTCGCCGACGAAGAGATATTCGTCGAGATTCACGAGAACGTGCGCGGCGAGGACGTATTCGTCGTCCAGTCGACAAGCTATCCGGCGAACGACAACCTGATGGAGCTGCTGATCTGCATCGACGCGCTGCGACGCGCGTCGGCGAAGCGGATCACCGCGGTCCTTCCCTACTTCGGCTATGCCCGGCAGGACCGGAAGCCCGGCCCGCGCACGCCCATTTCCGCCAAGCTGGTCGCGAACCTGATCACGGTCGCCGGGGCCAACCGAGTCCTGTCGATCGACCTGCACGCCGGGCAGATCCAGGGCTTTTTCGACATCCCGACCGACAACCTCTTCGCCGCGCCGGTCATCGCCGCCGACATCCAGGCGCGGCTGTCGAACAGAAATCTGATGATCGTTTCGCCGGACGTCGGCGGCGTGGTCCGGGCTCGCGGGTTGGCCAAAAGGCTCGACAACGCCCCGCTGGCGATCGTCGACAAGCGCCGCGAGCGTGCCGGCGAGTCGGAGGTGATGAACATCATCGGCGACGTGGAAGGCCGCACCTGCGTGCTCGTCGACGACATCGTCGATAGCGCGGGCACGCTTTGCAACGCGGCCGCCGCGCTCAAGCAGCAGGGCGCCGAGGAAGTCTTCGCCTACTGCACCCATGGCGTGCTCTCGGGCGGCGCGGCAGCCCGGGTCGGAGCTTCGGTGCTCAAGGAACTGGTCGTCACCGATTCCATCTACAGCGGCGAGCCGGACGGCGAGGGCGGGAAGATCCGCCGCCTGACGCTCGCACCCCTGCTTGCCGAGGCGGTCCGGCGCATCGCCGACGAAAGCTCCGTCTCCAGCCTGTTCGACTGAGCGGGCCTTCGGGACCGTGTGCAATCTCTACACGCTTGAAAAAGGTCCCGATGCGATCCGGAAGATCTTCGAAGCGGCGCAGATCCCGCTGACCTTCCCGGAAGGCATTCCCAATTTCGAGCCGCGCAGTGTGCGGATCACCGACCGGGCGCCGATCGTCCGGTTCAACCGTGACAGCGGCTCGGCGGAACTCGTGGAGCGCCGCTGGTCCTGGCCCGGTCCTCACGGGAAGCCGGTGTTCAACATGCGGTCGGACGGGCGCGAATTCGGACGCGACCGCTGCCTGGTCGTCGCCGACGGCTTCTTCGAGTTCACCAGTCCCAGCGAACCGAAGCAGAAGCGCAAGGACTGCTGGCTGTTCCGCCGCGCCGGCGGCGAGCCGTTCGCAATCGCGGGGATCGTGCGCGACAGCCCCGACATCGGCGAGGCTTTCACTTTGCTCACTGTTCCCCCCGGACCCGATATCGAGCCCTATCACAACCGGCAGATCGCCCTGCTTGCGCCGTCGCAGTGGAGGAACTGGCTGGATGGTTCGGCCAGCTCCAAGGCGATGCTCAGCCCCGCCCCGGCGGGCGGCCTTACGGTGGAGGCCGCAGCCGCTGCCTGAAGGAGATGAGAATGGACACCGACGTCGTCCTGAAACGCTTCGACCGGCCCGATGAAGTCCGTGAGTTCGAGCTCGGCCGGTTCGAACTCGTCACGCTCGGCGGAATGACCATCGGCCGGGCGACCTACCAGCCTGGCTGGAAATGGTCGGTCCACGTCGGAGCATCTCTCGGCCAATCCTCCTGCCTCGTCGAGCATGTGGGAATGGTCGTGTCCGGAGGCGCCACTGCGGCAATGGACAATGGCGAAGTGATCGAGATGCGTGCAGGCGACATCTTCTACATCCCGCCCGGCCATGACAGCTGGGTCGTCGGCGATGAGCCCTATGTCTCGCTGCACTTCATGGGCGCCGAAGACTATGCGTCGCACGATTGAAGGAACAACTCGCGCCGCTTGCGTTGATGGCACATGCCACATGTCCTGATCACCGGAGCCAATCGTGGCCTCGGCCTGGAATTCGCCCGCCAGTACAAGGAGGCCGGCTGGGATGTCGTTGCCACTGCGCGACAATCGAGCGCCGAGCTGGAGGCGCTGGGCGTCCGTGTTGAAACGCTCGACATGGAGGACCTGGATGCCGTCGAGCGGTTGGGCGATCGCCTCGACCGGCTCGACCTGCTGATTGCCAATGCGGGGACCTACGGCCCCCGCGAAGTGACCAGCGCCGACGAAGCACGCGAGTGGGCCGATACGTTCGTCACCAACACCATCGCGCCATTCCTCCTCGCAGAGGCCGTCCTGCCGCTCGTGGAGGCCAGCAGCGGCAAGCTGATTGCCGTCAGCACCAAGATGGGAAGCATCGAGGATAACAGGTCCGGCGGCTTCATCGCCTATCGCTCGTCCAAGGCGGCGCTGAATGCGGCCTGGCGCAACCTCGCCATCGAAGTGCGGACAAGGGGCGTCGCCGCGGCGGTCCTCCATCCCGGCTGGGTGCAGACGCGCATGGGCGGAACCTCCGCTCCGCTGGAGCCGGAAGAGAGCGTTGCGGGCATGCGCAAGGTCATCGATGGTCTCACGCTCGAGCAGTCGGGCGGCTTCTTCAGCTATGATGGAACAATGGTTCCCTGGTGAGTTAAACCTGTTAATTTAACAGGATGAGTATGACGCTCATCCTCTGGAAGGCGCCGGTCGTCGATGATCCCGACGAGGCGAAGGCGCTCCTGACCCCCTGGTACGTGACGGAGGATGAATCGGTATTCACGCCGAGCGGCGACCTGAAGGCCGTTTACGATATACTGCTCGAGCAATATCCGTTCGATTGGGACCGCGGATCAGACCCCTGGGCCGACCCTCCGCAGGTGAGCGACCGAATGCTGGTGCTCAGCATTCGCTGGGGCACGCAGAGCCCGGTGCTGGCCGACATTACCGCGCTGGCCCGCAAGTTCGACCTGGTGCTCTATGATCCGCAAGGGCCGGATGTTGTCCTGTCCACCGATCCGATCGAGCAGCTGACCCAGATCCCGCCGCCGACCGCGTGGGAATGGTTCAAGAGCCTGGCCATACCGGTGGTCCTGCTTGCGATCACCTACGCGGCCTGGCTGATCCCCATCGGCTGGATCCGCTGGCCGGCGGTGATCGTCGCCGGTTTCTTCCTCGCCGCCGGCCTGTTCGTCTCGGGGCTGATGATCGCCGCCGCTCTGGGTTTCATCAAAGTCAACGGGCGGCCGTAACTTGCCTTGCGCGGCCGCGGCATCTATAGGCCCGCGCTTTCCAGATCATTGGAAAACCAATGGCCCGGCCAAAAGGCATGCCGTGGCGGTTGGATAAGGTCGCGTCCGAAGGGGCGCAAAGGAGACGAAATGCCCAAGCTGAAGACCAAGAGCGGCGTGAAGAAGCGCTTCAAGCTCACGGCGACCGGCAAGATCAAGCATGGTGTCGCTGGCAAGCGCCACCGGCTGATCAGCCACAACGCCAAGTACATTCGCCAGAACCGCGGCACCGAAGTTCTCGCCGACGCCGATACGGCGCGCGTGAAGCTCTGGGCGCCCTACGGCCTCAAGTAAGGAGCGCGAGACATGCCACGCATCAAACGCGGCGTAACCACGCGCGCCAAGCACAAGCGGATCCTTGAGAATGCGAAGGGCTATTACGGCCGCCGCAAGAACACGATCCGAATCGCCCGCCAGGCGGTCGAGAAGGCAGGCCAGTACGCCTACCGCGACCGCAAGGTGAAGAAGCGGAGCTTCCGTGCCCTCTGGATCCAGCGCATCAACGCCGCGGTCCGCGCGGAAGGCCTGACCTACGGGCAGTTCATCCACGCCCTGAAGCTCGCGAACATCGACCTCGACCGGAAGGTCCTGGCCGACATTGCGATGCACGAAGGCGAAGCGTTCAGCGCCATCATCGCCCAGGCGAAGAAGGCGCTCGAAGGCAACACGGCCGCGGCCTGAGCCTTAAGCGCTGAAGAACAAGGAAGGGCGTCGGAGCTTCGGTTCCGGCGCCCTTTCGTTTGCGAGTCCAATGTCCGCAATGGGTGGAAAGCGGACGCTTCAGCGCGGCCGCTAATGATTGCCTTTTGCCTTTGGGTGGAAAGGCAGCACTATCATGCCGATGGCCCATGCAAACCAAAACGGAACCAGAAGAATGAGATGATACGGCTCCGGCGCGACACTCCACGCCTGATTCAGCCAAAGACTTGTCGCAAAGAGCAACAGTGCCAAAGCCCACCGCACCGACAGTCGCACCTTTGCGGGGAGAAGTATCGGGGTAAGTCCCAAGGCGAAGGACGACAAAACCATCAGCACTAGGACGATCGACGCCAAATCCATCAAGTTAGTATCTGCACGAAGGCCAATGTCTGCAATGGGTCCAAATCAGACCTAATGTCGCCTTTGGGTGGAACGCGGACATTGCGCTAACAGAAATTTAGGTCCCACGATCCGCTCAGCCCGCCGGCCTCGTGCGGTGCTCCTTCAGGAGTCTGTCGAGTTCTTCTATGCGGAGCCGCTCCGGTGTGCCCTTGGCGAGGCCTTTAAGACGGCATTCGGCCCACAGCCTTCTGCGCTCGGCCTCCAATGCCTTGAGGTATAAATCAGCCACACATTATTTCCTCTTGCCGGCCTTTCGACGCGCGCGTCGGAGCGCGTTACCAGTGTTTACTACATCCTCGTTGGTCAGCTTGCGCCACCTTGCAAGGCGGGCAGGTTCGAGGGTTCCTCGCGCAACAGCGGCACGGATTGCGCATTCGGGCTCGTTAGCATGGGTGCAGTTCGTGAAGCGGCACTCGAGCGTCATGGCCACTATATCATCGAACACCTCGGCAACGCCGGAGCTTACGTCAGACATCTGAAGCTCGCGCATGCCCGGTGTGTCCACAAGCCAGCCGCCTCCCTCGGGACCGAAGCCGAGCCGGTGCATCTCGCGGACTGTCGTCGTGTGAAGACCCTTGCCGTCACTCTCGCGTACAGCCTGCGTTGCGATGGTATTGGAGCCTTTCAAGGTATTTACGAGGGTCGACTTACCGACACCCGATGATCCGACCAGTGCCACCGTTTCTCCAGCACCACAGTGGCCCTCAAGGCGAGCGACACTCTTGGGATCGCGCCCGTTGACCAGCTCCACCTGCAGCCCGGCCTGAAGCGCGCACGCGGCTTCGAGGAAACGATCGGGGGTAGGCGAAAGATCGGCCTTCGTGAGTACCATGACCGGTCGCACGCCTACATCGCGCGCGAGGACAAGATAGCGTTCGAGGCGGGCGACGTTGAAATCCTGGTTGCAGGATGTGACGATGAAAAGCGTATCCACGTTTGCGGCGATAAGCTGAAGTCGACGGTCGTCGCCCGGGGCTGACCGCTTGAACAAGCTTGTTCGATCGAGGATGCGCACGAGGTTCCGACTATGGCGGTCAATCAGCAGCCAGTCGCCCACGGTAGGTCGGTCTTCGGGTCCCTTTGCCACTGGCACGCTGGACGAGATTGAGTCTTGGAGTCCTTCGCCCGCAACAGTCACCATTCCGCGATGAACGGACATGACCCGCACAGGCTGACACGTGCGGCCCTCCTCCGCAGACACTTGCTTGTTAAAAAACGGCTTCCAGCCAAGTTGGAGAAGGGTCGAAATCGGTGCTTCCATCGGCTTCCTACAAGGACTTTCGTCAGAGGCCTCCGCCCAGCGTACGCTGGCTCTCGCGGGACGCTCTTCATTAGACCCCGGTGCGCTCCGGCACCAACAGGCGCGCTCAACGGGGCTTACGCGGGCTCAACCGAAACTATTCGGACAGCATGACCCGGGCGCACAGTGACGTCCTCGCCCGCTTCTGCCCCCATGAGTGCTTGACCAATTGGAGAGGCAAAAGCGATTAGCCCCGATGCAGGTTGAGCCTCATCGTGGCCGACGAGCGTGAGGCTGCGCAGGCGGCCGTGTTCCTCGATCGTTACACGGGTGCCGAAAGCAACCGCGTCGCCCGACGGCACTGGAGCCACCTGAGCGGTCGCAAGCCGGATTCGCCAATAGCGCAAGTCACGCTGAAGCTCAGCACGCTGCTCGTCGTTTGCAGCCGTGGGAACCGCCGCCTCCAATTCCTCAGTTCGCGCCTTGATGAGATCGTAGCCCCGCTGAGTCACCAGGTTTGGACCCGGAGGAAGGGGCAGCTCGAACCGCGGCTCCTTATGTTCCTCGTCGCTGTCGCGCCGAAAGGCGACGCTCATTGATGACTCCGTGTCGGGTGCATCATGCTGTCTAGCACACAGACGCTACGTTGCGGATGGCCTGGAGTTCCAGGCACCACGGAGACGCGGCTAACGTCTGCTTTGGGTGGACAGCGGACATTACCAGCGGCGCATAGATTTAACCGTTTTCTCGATAGCGAGCGCCTCCGCCTTCAGCTGCGCCAGCTCAGCTGCGCCCAATCCTTTCGGACGCACTAGTCGATCCTGAATTGCTCTCAGCCTCTCGCGCAGAAACTCGAACTCGAAATCTGCACTCATCGGAGTAACCCTCCACAATGGGTCGATAATATCTGCAATGGTGGAAAGCGGACGCTTCAACTCAGATACGAGAGAGTGTCCCCTGTGGCAGTCCGTGGCACGACGGCCACGATGGTCGTGCCGCGCTTCTTGCTGCGGGCCGACAATGTTCCGCCATGCACGAGCATTCGGCTGCGCATGACCTTCAGGCCAACGCCACTAGTCGCCAGCGCGGCCTTAAGCGACATGCCGCACCCGTCGTCAGCAACTTTCAGCCGAATGTGTGTGTCGGTCAGCGACAGGCTTACCTTGATGGATTTCGCGGCTCCATGACGGAAGGCATTGGTCATTGCCTCCTGCGCCACCCTCAACAAGGCAAGGGCTGGTTCGCACTTCAGGTAGTTGCATTCCCCTTCGACGCGGAATGAAGTCCGAACGCCCGTCCGTTTGCCAAAGCCGGTGACGTAACTGCGGATAGCGCCCGGAAGGCCGTCACGACTTAATTCGGCAGGATAGTGAAGGAAGGCGAGTGCCCGGACACTATCTTCAATTTCATGCGCATCGCACTGCACTTGATGGACCGTCTCGGCCAATGCGGAGAGCGGAGAATTGGCGAGCCTCGCGACGTCAAGGCGCAATGCGAGAAGGAGCTGCCCGATCGAGTCATGAAGTTCGCGGGAGAACCGTATCCGCTCGCGCTCTTTTGCTTTGAGGTATCCGGCTAGGTAATCTCGGCTCTTGAACCGAGTAAGGAGTTCTTCCCCAGTCATTTGACCAGGATGTGCGGGGACCGCGTCCGCAATTGGTTCTGTCACTTTCACGCGGAATCTCCCGAGAGCCCATCCGGGCTGAGAGCCTAGCGAGAGATTCAATCCAGCCTTTCGATCTAGCGACTGCTATTTGCTCATTCGCGACAGGGGCGAGCGCCAACAAATGTCCGCAATGGGTCGAAAGCAGACATTAGCGGAGTACGGAAGGGTCCGCTTTTGCCGCGCTCGCCAGATGTTGCTGCACGCGAAGCAACCCGTCGTCGCTCTCAAGCGCCAATTGGAGCGGATTACCGCCAAGCTTCCTGCTGTACGCGTTCAGAAAAGCAATCGCAGCGCCGTGCGGGGCAAGATGTTCGCAGGCAGCACGCAGCACGTCGGTCTGGCGCCGACACTGGTCGGTTGTGAGCGACGACGGCGGTGCATATTTTCGATAAGGCCGTGAAGGCTTGGCCGCAGCCTCCTCACCATTTTTAGGGACTTCGCTGGTCATTCGTCTGCTCCGACTGTGTAAGCGGGAGCACGCCAGTCTCTCAGCCGCACGTGCCTACGAAATCGAATACGCGCGATGAACGAAGGTAACATAGGGGAGTCCAACACTCCACCGGCGGTCCCTCCGGATGCCAGCCCACAACAAAGCGGTGATGGTTGGCGCTGCTTCGGACGGCGCGCCAGGGGAGGACTTCAAGCGCTCTTCGACATCCTGCACTTATGCCCAAGTGTTCCGTGCTCGACACCCCAGCAGCCGCTGGCCGCAACCCATCGGGCGTCGTCACCGCTATCGAACTCGGACTCTTCGAGGACCATGGATCCTCTTCGCCCGCAGGTCGGGCAATCCCGCTCCCACCTCTTCTGAATGAGCGTCAAAATCAAATCTCCACCTAACCCTGTTCGGGTTCGTCACTCGCCGTACAGCACGCCATTCCAATAGGATTGGCGATCACGGCCGTGTCCAGCAACGTGTAGCGGCAACTCATTAGCGAAGAATGTAGGTCTTGCCGGGAGCCTGGTTCGGGACCGCCCAAATAGGGTTGGTGGCGTTCCCGGCCGCGCGCTGATGTTCGCGAACATCGACCTCGACCGGAAGGTCCTGGCCGACATTGCGATGCACGAAGGCGAAGAATTCAGCGCCATCATCGCCCAGGCGAAGAAGGCGCTCGAAGAAAAGCCAGCCAGTTGCACCTCAGGGTTTTGCCGAATGGCGACCGGCGCTGGTTCCTGCGAAACGTCCGGGCGCTCCCGGCTTCTGCCCCAGAACCGGGCCCCTTTCGGCGAGAGGGCACGCCGAAAGGGAGGTGCCGAAAGGAGAAGAGCATGCCATTCAAATCCCTGTCGGCATTCGTAGCCATCGCGGCACTCACAAGCTCTGCGGCAGGGGCCAGGACAGTTGACCCTCTGATCGCCCTAAGCGTTCTCAGTGGCGCCCAGTCTCAGACAGCGGTTTGCGCTTCTGGATCTTGCTCCGGTGGATCGCTCGCGGCTGCTTCGAGCGGCTCGGCAGTTGCGACCGAGGCGGGCGCGGCTCAGGATACGCAGATGGAAGGGACGTCGGGGCAGGCAGTCAGTGGAAGCATGGTGCCGCTGTGGATAGCACTGGGCACCGTCTTCGCCGGCTGGGCATGGATCCTCCTTGACGATGACGACGACGGTGACGTCAACCTTCCGATCAGCCCCTAGGTCGAGCTAAGTCGCCTGCCATTCGCGTCAGTCCAGCCGTTCGTAGGCCGGCAGCGTCAGGAACTCGGTAAAGTCGTCTGAGACGACCATCTCGCGGAAGAGCTCGGACGCGTCGCCGATGTTCGGAACTTCCTGCAGCAGGCCGACCTCTTCGTCGTAAATTGCGTCGAACAGCGCCCGGGTGAAGGTGCGGCCGTCATCCAGCGGCGCTTCGAAGTGCAGCCACTGCCAGAGCTGGGCTCGGCTGATTTCCGCCGTCGCCGCATCCTCCATCAGATTGTAGAGAGGCACCGCGCCTTTCCCGCCGAGCCAGGCGGCGAGATATTGCACTCCGACGCGGATGTTCTCGCGGGCGCCATGCTCGGTGCGTGGACCCGTGTGAAGCTCCAGCATCTCGTCGCGGCCGGGGACGTGGTCCGGCCTCTTCGACAGCTGGTTCGGGCCCTGCATCGCATCGAACGCTTCCTTTGCTATCGGAACAAGGCCGGGGTGCGCGACCCAGGTCCCGTCATGCCCGTTGGTGACTTCGCGCAGCTTGTCGGCGCGGACCTTGTCCATCGCGGTCCGGTTCGCGTCCTCGTCCCCTTTCACCGGGATGAAAGCGGACATGCCGCCCATCGCGAAAGCTCCGCGGCGATGGCAGGTCTCGATCAGCCGAAGCGAGTAAGCGGCGAGGAATGCCCGATCCATCGTCATCGCCGACCGGTCGGGAGTAAGCCGGTCGGAGTGACGGCCCAGCCGCTTGATCGTCGAGAAGATGTAATCCCAGCGGCCGCAGTTGAGGCCGACGATGTTCTCGCGCAGCGCGTAGAGGATCTCGTCCATCTCGAACGCCGCCGGAATGGTCTCGATCAGGATCGTCGCCTTGATCGTCCCGCGCTCGAGCCGGAGCCGGTTCTCTGTCAGCTCGAACACATCGCTCCACAACGCCGCTTCCTCGGCGCTCTCCAGCTTTGGGATGTAAAAATAGGGGCCCGAGCCCTTGGTCAGCGCCGCCCGTGCATTGTGCCAGACGTAGAGGGCGAAATCGAAGAACGCGCCAGCGACGGGCTCGCCGTCGATCGCCACATGGTCTTCCGGCAAGTGCAGCCCGCGCGGGCGGACCATCAGCACGGCCGGATCGTCGCCGACCTCATAGCTTTTGCCGCTGTCCGGATCGGTGAAGTGCAGCCGGCCGAGCCAATAGGCCTTGAGGTTCGCCTGCCCCTGCACAAGTTCGTCCCAGGTCGGCGAGGTCGCGTCCTCGAAATCGGCCATGAAGGTGCGCGCGCCCGAGTTGAGCGCGTTGATCAGCATCTTGGCGTTGGTGGGCCCGGTGATCTCGACCCGCCGGTCCTGAAGGTCGGCGGGAATGGTCCCGACCGTCCAGTCGGACTCACGGATTTGGCGCGTGTCCTCGCGGAAGTCGGGAAGCTCGCCGGCATCAAAGCGCGACTGCCGCTCAAGTCTCTTGTCCAGAAGCTCGCGGCGCCGCGTATCGAAGCGCTCATGCAGCTCCGCGACGAGATCGAGGGCGTCCGGGGTCAGGACTGCGCCAGCCCCCGGCACCTTACTGGTCTCGGCCACGATCCGCGGCCGGTCGATAACTGAGTTCATGCGCGATTCGGCTCCACGCAGATCGAATAGCGCGTTGTTGCCCCGCAATGATCCCGGAAAGTGAGCCGCTGCCATTCGGTCCGCGCCTTCAGCTCGTCCTCATAGGGACCGTGAACGAGCTCCGTCCCGGGCCGGATGTCCTTGAACTGGCAGTCGCTGTAATCGCCGCCAATCACCCAATACCTGTTCGACATTCTGGTATCTCCTACTCGGCAGCCACGAACTGGGCGGCTTCAGTGGATTCCTTGAGCGCGACCGTCGAAGACTGGCCGCCCGAGATCGCCGTGGCGACCGCGTCGAAATAGCCCGTGCCGACCTCGCGCTGGTGGCGGGTCGCCGTGTAGCCCTTGGCCTCGCTGGCGAACTCGGCCTGCTGGAGCTCGGAATAAGCCGCCATTGCGCGATCGCGGTAACCGGTCGCCAGCTCGAACATGCCGTGGTTGAGGCTGTGGAAGCCGGCCAGCGTGACGAACTGGAACTTGTAGCCCATCGCGCCCAGCTCGCGCTGGAAGTTGGCGATGGTCTGCTCGTCGAGCTTGGCCCGCCAGTTGAAGCTGGGCGAGCAATTGTATGCGAGCAGCTTGCCCGGAAACCGCGCGTGGATGCCTTCCGCGAAGATCCGCGCCTCGTCGAGGTTCGGGTGGCTCGTCTCGAACCACAGCAGGTCGGCATGCTCTGCGAACGCGAGCCCTCGCGAGATGCAGTGGTCGAGGCCTGTACCGTCCTTCAGTCGGAAGAAGCCCTCGGGGGTCCGCTCGCCGGTCAGGAACGGCTGGTCGCGCTCGTCGACGTCGGACGTGATGAGCTTGGCGCTTTCCGCGTCGGTTCGAGCGACGATTAGGGTCGGAACCCCGCAGATGTCGGCCGCGAGCCGCGCGGCGTCGAGGTTGCGGACTGCAGCCTGGGTCGGGATCAGCACCTTGCCGCCGAGATGACCGCACTTCTTTTCAGACGCGAGCTGGTCTTCGAAATGAACGCCGCCGACGCCCGCTTCGATATAGGCCTTCATGATCTCGAAGCAGTTGAGGGGGCCCCCAAAGCCCGCCTCCGCGTCGGCGACGATCGGCGCGAACCAGTCGCGCTTGGCTCCGCCCTCGCTGTGTTCGACCTGGTCGGCGCGCTGAAGCGCGCGGTTGATCCGCTTGGCCAGTTCAGGCCCTGTGTTCGCGGGATAGAGCGACTGGTCGGGGTACATGGAGCAGGCAGTGTTGGCGTCGGCCGCGGCCTGCCATCCGGACAGGTAGATCGCCTTCAGGCCCGCGCGGACCTGCTGCATGGCCTGGTTCCCGCTCATGGCACCGAGTGCGCGGACAGGCTCGTCCTCATGCAAAAGCTCCCAAAGCCGGAATGCTCCGCGCCGCGCGAGCGTGTGCTCGATCGGCAGCGAACCGCGCAGGCGCAGCACGTCTTCGACGCTGTACGGACGCACGATCCCGTCGAACCGGCCGGCGGGAGCGGAAACTACGACACCAAAATCAGCCATTGCGAATCCCCTGTGATCTGGACGCAGGGAAACACGGCATCATGGTAAATGATGCACAGATAAGGGCCAAGGTGACAGAACTAGACTTGTGTACTTTGTAAATTCGTTCACAATCTGACTATGGTTGCACAGCGGAAGCTGTTCCTGGGGGCAAGATTGAGGAGGCTTCGGCGTGACCGGGGACTCAACCAAGCCGCCATGGCCGACGAGATCGGCATCTCGGCCTCCTATCTGAACCATCTCGAGCGCAATCAGAGACCCGTCACCGCCGGCATCCTCCTGCGCCTTGCCGAGGCCTTCGACATCGACATGAAGGCGTTCGCGTCGGAGGGCGGCGACACCGCCGGCGCCGACCAGCTCGCCGAGATCTTCTCCGACGCGATGCTCTCTGACCTTGGGATCGGCCGCGCCGAGCTGATCGAGCTGGCCGACAATGCCCCCGCGGTGTCGGAAGGAGTGGTGCGCCTCTACACCGCGCTGCGCGAGCTCCAGCGGCGGCCTCCGGGCGCTGCGGATGAGGAGACCGGCGCCGACCCGCGAACTTTGATCACTCCGGAAACCTGGGTCCGCGACTACATCCAGGCGCAGCGCAACCATTATCCCGAGCTCGAGGAGCGCTGCGAGACGCTTGGTGAGGCCCTGAACGACCCGCTTTCCGTGTCGGAAGCTCTCAGGCGCCGCCTGAAGGACGCGTTCGGGGTCGAGGCGCAGGTCGTCTCACCCGAGCTGCTCGACAATTTTAGCCAGCATTATGATTCGCAGCGGCGGACCTTCATGATCTCGGCGCTGCTCCGTGCCGAGAATCGCACGTTCGGCCTCGCCTACCAGCTGGCGCTGCTCGAGCTTGCTCCGCTGCTCCAGCATATGGCCGACGTCGCCCGCCCGCCCGACGCCGGCACACGTGCGCTTCTTCACATGAGCTTCGCCAATTATGCCGCGGGCGCGATCATGATGCCCTACGGCCGTTTCCTGCGGGCGGCAGAGGAGCATCGCTATGCGATCGACCGCCTCTGCGGGCAATTCGGAGCCAATGTCGAGCAGATCGCACACCGGATGACGACCCTTGGTCGCGCCGGCGCCCGCGGCGTCCCCTTCTTCATGCTGCGCGTCGATCCGGCCGGGAACATCTCGAAGCGCTACGCAGGCGAGAACTTCCCCTTCTCGCATTTCGGCGGGACCTGCCCGCGCTGGAGTCTCCACGCGGCGTTCCAGACGCCTGGCCAAACCATCCGGCAGCTGATCGAGACGCCCGACGGCCAGCGCTTCTTCACCATCAGCCGGACGATCGAGCGGCCGATCAGGCCCGAACTCCGCGACGACGCCTTGCTTGCCATCGGCCTCGGCTGCGACGTCCGCTACGCACCGCGAATCGCCTATGCCGACGGCCTGGACCTCGCGAACACGCCGGCAACGCCCGTCGGCCCCGCTTGCTCGGTTTGCCCCAGAATGGAATGTGCCTACCGAGCCATGCCCCCCGCCGGACGGATGTTGGCGGTGCACGAGAACCGCAAGACGATCTCGCCCTTCCCGTTCCTGCCCGGCTAGGGCGCGACCGGCTCCCGTTCGAGCTTTACGCGGTCCCAATCGGCGAGATCGGCTGCGGCATCGTAGGTAGACTGGAGGAAGCCGGCCAACAGAGCCTCCGGGTTCGCGGCTGATCGCACTTCTTCATAGGGCAGGATGAATTCCTGCCAGTCGCCGTTCCATCCACCCGCGGCAATTGCATTGTCGCGGAAGCCCGCGGGTTCCGGATAGGCATAGCTGTAGAAGAAGGCATCGGCCTGTGTGACTCCACCCGCCCAGAAGCCTGCGCTCGATACTTCCTGGCTGTAGGCCTCGCGTGTGATGCGATCGGGAAGGCCGGGAACGCCGCCCGGATGCTGCGGCGCGCTCCGGCCGGAGAATCGGGTGACCGCAAGGTCGAAGCTTCCCCACCAAAAGTGCAGCGGGCTCGACTTGCCGGTGAAGCCCGCGCGGAAGCGTTCGAAAATTGGCAGCATCGCGGCGAGGGCTTCACGGAAGCGTGTCGCAGAGTCGGGATCGTAAACCCGGGGTGCCGTGTCGTCGGCGAACGGCAGTGCATCAGCGACTTCGTTTGGTGTCCCGCTGAAGTCTGACGGGAGGCCGTGCTCGTCGAGCATGTCAACCAGGCCGGAATGGAGGGCCGAGATGCTCTTCTCGTAAAGCGGCAGCTCCGCCCGCTCGGCGCCGCTCGTCGTCAGCACGATCGCGTGGCGACAGAGGTCAAGCGCCAAGGTGAATGTTCGGCCATCGCTTGCCGAGGTCGGAAGAGTCGCCAAGCCACGGGCATTGGGCTGGAGCGCCACGTGCCAACCGTGGTTTGTCCATGGCGCGTGCTTCACTCGGATCTTGCCCAGCATTTGGGAAGCAAGGTGGAGGATGGCGAGCGTCTCATGATCGCGCGCCGGATCGAGTACGGGCCAGCTCATGCGCGCCCCTTTAGCACGCGCCTTTGCATTTTGCGCTGCGGTGCAGCTAAGGCCGCGCCATGGCGTCAGACACTGACCTTCTCGACCAGATCCGGAGCGCGCCCGACCTCGGCGCGCTCGACCAGCTGCGCGTGTCCGTCCTCGGCAAGTCCGGGAGCATCACCGCTCAACTGAAGTCGCTCGGATCGATGGACCCCGAAGCTCGCGCGGCAGAGGCTCCGAAGATTCACGCGTTCCGGGAGCGGGTCACGTCCGCGATCGCCGACCGCAAGTCGGCGCTGGAAACCGCCGAGCTCGACCGCAAACTCGCCACCGAGACGATCGACCTGTCGCTACCGGCGCAGGAAACGCCAAGCGGTACCATCCATCCGGTGAGCCAGGTCATGGACGAGCTGGCGGAGATCTTCGCCGATCTCGGCTTCGCGGTCGCGGAGGGTCCGGAGATCGAGGACCAGTGGCATAACTTCACCGCGCTCAACATGCCGGAGTTCCACCCGGCGCGAGCGATGCAGGACACGTTCTACCTCGAACGTCATGAGGGTGAGAATGAGTCGAAGGTGCTGCGCACCCACACCTCGCCGGTGCAGATTCGCGCGATGCAGGCGAATGGCGCGCCGCTCTACGTGATCGCTCCTGGCCGAGTGTATCGATCCGACAGCGACGCGACCCATACGCCGATGTTCCATCAGGTC
>Ga0207701_10003254_pt1 | contig 16719 bp, 10 predicted proteins | sample KBSSwiSSwithPhiX_FD_184294 | JGI IMG/M metagenome (GOLD analysis project Ga0207701, IMG submission 184294) | Switchgrass rhizosphere bulk soil microbial communities from Kellogg Biological Station, Michigan, USA, with PhiX - S5 (SPAdes) (version 2) | ecosystem: Environmental > Terrestrial >... | reverse complement strand
TTGGAACAGCGAATCTGGCGATAACATCGGTGGCGCGCTGCGTTCAACTGACAACGGCGCATCCTGGTTTGATTCTTCCACTGGGCTGCCTGGCTTCTTCCGAGGTCCGCGATTGTGCGCCTCACCGAGTGATCCACAGACCCTTTTTATATCCGCCTGGCTCAGCTTCCAGTCCGGCGGCCTATTCCGCACGACCGATGGCGGCGTGAACTGGACGTCCACAGGCTTTACAGGAAACCAGACCGTTGGAGACGTTGCCTGTCATCCGGTTGATGATCAGACGCTGTTTATCACGCAATTGAGCGGCGGAGATGCCGTACTGCGCTCGCAGGATGGCGGAGCCACGTTCACACCCTTCGCTAACGGTCTTGAGAATGCCGTCGCTCCTCGTGAACTGGCGTTTGCCGGCAATTCGCGGCTGCTACTGGCTAGTGCCAAAGGGAGCTATGGCACGAATCTGACAACCGGGACACCAACCCCTACACCAACCGTAACGCCCAGTTCCACTCCTACACCAACGGTAACGCCACCGCCGCCCACACCAACACCGACGCCAACTGCTACACCAAGAGCTACTCCAAGGCCTCGTCCGACACCACATCCACGTCCGACGCCACCGGGCTAAGGGCTTGGCTTGATGAATATCAAAATCGTGAAATCGCTGAAACGTCTACCAAGGGTAATCAACTATGAATAAAAGGCCGCTTACTACTATCGTGACGCACCTTGTTCGAGGTGCGTCTTTCACCGTTCTGCTGTTTATCGGCATTAACATGATACGGTTCGCGCAGGCGCAGCCGCAGAGTAACGCCGGGGTGTCACATAACGATCTTCGGACTGCCAACAGCGCGAAGACCCTCGTTAAAGTTCACGATAATGAGCAACGAACGCAGATTGCGTCGCCACAACCAAATTACAGCGTCACCAGTCCTGGCGCTCCCTCGGGCACTATTTGTGGCCTGGAGTCCCGTGCAGCGCACGGCCAAGTCGCCCCTAACACGAATGGTGGAACGTTGAATCCGGCGGCGTTCTTCAATCCTACCACTGTTAATGCATCCGGACGCGTCGCATTCAACTCGCAGGTCGATGGCTCAGACCGCAACCAGGGTGTGTTCGTCGCTGATTCAGATGGTACAATCACTGCAATCGCTATTGGCTGTGGCGCGGTAGGCGGTGGCGGCGATACAACTTCAATGTGCGGTGACGCTTCACCGATAGGTGGACATTTCGGCGGCTTCTTTTCCGGCACCGTCTTCACACCTGACATTAATGATGCAGGCGACGTACTCTTCTTCTGCGATGTCAACGGCGGCGATTCACGACGGGCACTGTTTCTTTATCAGGCTGCGTCCGGGCAAATTGTCAAGGTAGCCGCCGTTGGCGATCCGTCGCCGATCGGAGATACATTCGGGGCGGTTGGTCCAGGCTCTATCAATAACAACGGAAAGGTTGTGTTCCTCGCGTCGCAGGTTGGTGAAACGGTCAACAGCAACCTATTCATGTGGGACAACGGCGTGGTCACAAAGATCGCTGCCCTCGGCGATCCCGCGCCGGGAGGCGGAACGTTTTCCGGCCTTGGCACTGAGAGCTTCGGGGGGTTCCCGGACGGAACGTCGATCCCCGTTGGTCCGGTACCTGACATCAATGATTCCGATCAGATTGCCTTTCGTGCGATTGTAAGCGGTGGCATCACGAGCCGCGGCATTATCGTCCGCACCGATCAGGTTGATGAATGGTACGTTAAGGTGCCCGATCCCACGCCGATCGGTGGAACCTATTTCGATATGCAAGCCGCTTCAATTAACAATGCCGGACAGATCGCCTTTTTTTCTGATTACCGGCCTACTCCCGATACCTTCAACTCTGGTTGGTTCGCGGGAGCTCCCGGAAATTGGCGAAAAGTCGTCGTCTTTTTCGATCCCATCGATGGCGGCCAATGCCTAGGGCTGGCATTCTCGCGGAATCCAATGCAGACAATCGACGCGGCGGGGAATGTCGTGTTCTGGGCTAACCTTGATAGCAACGGCACAAGTGACCGCCTTGTCCTTAGTTTGACTGACGGCAATTTGTTGATCGCCGCGCGTCGCGGTGATCCCACGCCAATCGGCGGCACGTTTGGGTCAATGGATGCCTGGCCTGCGATAAACGGCAACATCGGCACGCTCAACGTCGCGACGCCTGGCGCCCAAAACGGTGCGCTCAGCGCACATATGGCTTTCAACCATTGCCCGAGCGGAACGCCTACGCCGACACCGAGCCCAACAGCGACGCCGTCACCCACGGCAACGCCTAGCACAACGCCGACTCCAACGGCCACGCCAACTCCGAGCCCAACGACTACGCCCAGCGTTACACCGAGGCCAACTCCAACACCTCGACCCATCCCGACACCAAGACCGCGTCCTACACCTCCGGGTTAAAGTGCAAGCTGACGGCCAAATCCTCGCGTCAGGTCCGCCACATTCATGAAAATCATGAATTGGAGAATCCCTTTGTTATTGTTGAGCCTTGCGGGCGTTTTCGGCGCGTGGCTGGCTATCCAGACTGGGTATGCTCGAACCATCGCCGGAGCCAGCGTGTCGAACCACGTTGGTAATCGCAGTTCGTCTGGCGCACATTGGGTCTGGCAAAATCCTCTCCCGCAGGGCAACACTCTCTACGGCGTGTCTTTCACCGACGCCAACACAGGGACTGCCACCGGCGATAACGGAACTATCATCCGGACAACCGATGGGGGTAACAGCTGGGCTATTCAATCCAGTGGCACAACAAAAACGTTGTACGGGGTTTCGTTCACTGACGTAAATCATGGGACAGCTGTTGGCGGTTCGGGCACGATCCTCAGGACGACCGATGGCGGGAACACCTGGTCCAGTCAAACCAGCGGAACGACCAATGGCCTCCTGGCCGTTTCATTTACCGATGCTAACAACGGAACTGCAGTCGGTGAGAATGGAACTATCGTCAGGACAACAGACGGAGGCAACACCTGGGTCAGTCAAACAAGTGGAACACCGAATAATGTCACTGCTGTTTCATTCACTGATGCGAATAACGGAACAGCTGTTAGCTGGGACGGATTAATCCTCAGAACGACAGACGGCGGCGCTAACTGGATTAAGCAGACAAGCGGGACTGAGAACATTCTCTATGGCGTCTCGTTTACCGATGTAAACAACGGAACAGCAGTGGGCTTTGGTGGCACGATCGTCAGAACAACAGATGGCGGAGCTAACTGGGTTAGCCAAACGAGTGGGACCAAGAGCTCTCTCTATGGAGTCTCGTTTAGTGACACAAATAACGGAACTGCTGCGGGTAGCGATGGAACGATCGTCCGAACGACCAATGGAGGAAACAGCTGGACTACACAGCCGAGCGGGACGAGTGACACACTCATTGCGGTTTCATTTGCTGACGCGAACGTTGGCACAGCTGTTGGTAATTCTGGATTGATCGTTGGCACAACCAATGGGGGAGCCAACTGGGTTAGTCAATCGAGCGCAGTTACGACCAACTCGCTTGAGGACGTTTCCTTTACTGACGTGAACAATGGAACCGCCGTTGGTGACGATGGAACCATCCTTCGAACGATAAATGGAGGAAACACATGGGTCACCCAGACAAGCAGAACGACCAGCACGCTTCTAGGAGTCTCCTTTACGGATGCGAATAACGGGACCGCTGTGGGCGACTTTGGCACAATCCTGAGAACAACCGATGGAGGGAACAACTGGGTCCCGCAGGTAAGCGGAACAGAGTCTGATCTCTGGGGCGTCTCTTTTACCGATGCGAATAATGGAACAGCGGTTGGATTTGATTTTAACAGTGTTACAGGGCTAATTTTGAGAACAACAGATGGAGGAAGCTCTTGGACAAGCCAATCAAGCGGGGCGTTCAGTCCTCTTGTGGGGGTTTCATTTACGGATGCTAATACCGGAACAGTTGTGGGCGGCGCTGGTATAATTCTCAGAACAACAGATGGCGGGAACACCTGGGTACCGCAGGCAAGCGGAACAGAGTCTGATCTCACACGGGTCTCCCTCTCCGATGCGAATAATGGGACAGCTGTCGGTCAATTTGGGACGATCCTTAGAACTACAGATGGCGGGAGTCATTGGGTGCCGCAGCAAAGTGGAACAACCGAGTTGCTCGCCGGGGTTTCTTTTACCGATGCAGACCACGGACTCGCCGTTGGCGTCCTTGGAACCATCGTCAGAACCACCGATGGCGGTAACACCTGGGTAAATGAGACGAGCGGAACGGGCTATGATCTTTCGAGAGTTTCCTTGAGCACAGCCGTAGGTTATGGTGGCACGATTCTCAGGCGAGAGTTAACACCCAGGGCTAGCCCCACTCCAAGACCCCTCCCCAGCCCCAGACCGCGTCCTACTCCGCCGCACTAACACGCGGTTTACTGGGATATGAGGGTGTGGGTTGAGCCAGAACAATCGGTAACTGATACCAATGATCGAATTCCGTCTTCTAAAATCCAACAGCCTGAGACAGGCTGTTTCCAAAGTTCGTCCTCGATGGCTGTCGATGGAGCCGGGCCGCCCTCGGCCCGTATTAATCGCCAAAAACAACACCAACAAACATGATGAAAATAACAAATCCTAAAATCCCGTTGACTATCCTGGGCCTTGCAGCTTCCTGCGGACTCGTACTCGCCATCCATACTGGACAGGCTCGCAATGGCGCACCCGCCACCGTCTCGAGCAAACCCTCAACTGACGCACCAAGCTCGCAGTGGCACTGGCAAAATCCTCTTCCGCAGGGTAACAATCTTCGAGGCGCTTCCTTTGTAGATGCGAACACTGGCACTGTCGTGGGCGAATACGGGACCATCGTGCGGACGACAGATGGCGGAAACAGCTGGACCATTCAAGCCAGTGGTACAACACAAACCTTGTGGGCTGTTTCCTTCACGGATGCAAATCACGGAACGGCTGTTGGCGAAGGCGGCACGATTGTTGGAACAACAGACGGAGGTGATCATTGGGTCATGCAGCCAAGTGGAACAGCTCTTCAGCTTCGTGGAGTTTGGTTCAGTGACTCAAATAACGGAGCGGCTGTGGGTGACAGTGGCACCATTCTTAGAACCACTGACGGCGGAAACAGTTGGATCCCTCAATCAAGCGGGACGACAAATTTCCTCTTTGGTGTTTCCTTTGTTGATGCGAACACGGGAACAGCGGTGGGCGGCTCGTGTGGAATCGGCGGCGAAAGCACCATTCTCAGAACGACCGATGGTGGCAGCACATGGACGCCCCAGGCAAACCCCGGAGGGGTGTGTCTTTTCAAAGTCTCCTTTACAGATACCAATACCGGAACCGCTGTCGGCGATGGAGGCCTGATTCTCAGAACGACCAACGGAGGCGATACCTGGTCGCCCCAAACGAGCGGAACGACCAAAACTCTTTATGGGGTTTCGTTCACTGACACGAATAATGGAACGATTTCCGGCTTCGAGTTAGGCGGGACCGGTATTATTCTCAGAACGACCGATGGTGGGAACAACTGGGTTGAGCAGACGAATTACTCACTCCCGCAAGGCGCGAACGCTTTCTACGCCGTGTCCTTCACCGATGCAAACACCGGGACGATTGTCGGCGACGCTGGCATCCTTCTTCAAACCACCGATGGAGGCGCGCAGTGGAATAGTCAGCCAACTGTCACGTTCAATTTCTTGTACGGCGTTTCGTTTACCGATGCGAACACGGGAACAGTTGTGGGTTATGAAAATCCGGATGGCATGATCTTACGGACAACCGACGGCGGTAACAGCTGGGTACGGCAAAACAGCGGGTTAAGTGATCCATTTGACGGAATAAACCTTTTCGGCGTGCATTTCATCAACTCCAACGTTGGCACCATAGTCGGCGATGATGGCATAATCTTGCGAACAACCGATGGCGGAAGTAACTGGGTCCAACAAACTAGTGACACCACCGACCTGCTGTATGCCGTGCACTTCAGCGATGAAAATGACGGCGCCGCCGTCGGTTTTCTCAACGGGACAGTTCACAGAACGACAGATGGTGGGCAAACGTGGACTCCGCAGAACACTCAGACAACAGGCCTGCTTGGCGTCTATTTCACCGATAACAATACGGGGACAGTCGTTGGCAACGATGGCGCGATATTAAGAACCACAGACGGCGGACAAAACTGGACGCCGCAAACAAGCGGAACAATCAATCAGCTCCGAGCGGTCTGGTTCGCAGACGCCAACGCAGGCACAGTTGTAGGCGACCTGGGTACCATTCTACGAACTACAGATGGCGGACAGACTTGGATTAGTCAGATCAGTGGCGTCTCCGAGATCCTTTTAGGCGTTTCCTTTACCGATGCTTCTAATGGAACGGCGGTTGGACAACTGGGCACGATGGTAAATACAACCGATGGCGGACAAACCTGGTCGCGCCAGGAAAGCGGCACAAATCAGGACCTTTATAACGTAGCATTTACTGAGACAAACAAGGGGACTGCGGTCGGAGGTTTTGGCGCTATTCTCGGAACCACCGCTCAGGGTCCTACGCCAACTCCGACGCCTAGCGTTACACCAAGCCCTAGTACAACACCAAGTGCTACACCTAGGGCAACACCGAGACCGCGCCCAACTCCGCATCCTCGCCCCACGCCGGGATAAAAATGAAAAATAAATCTATTGTCCGTTCCGACTACTTGCGCGTTTCAGCTGGCCTTGTTGTCTTTTTCGCCGGCGTCTTTCTGGCAGTGTTAGGCTTTGGTTCCTTCGGGAATGTGCTGGCACAAGCAAGGGTTTCGGGTCCCGGTTCCATCAAAGGAAACGAAACAGCCGGCACGGTTCACTACATATACGGCCGTGTCCCGATGCAAGGAGGGACCTCGACTCACATTTTGGCAGCCGACCGACCGGCCGTCGCAAGTGCACCAACTCTCGCTGGCAGGCGAGACGAATCAGCACGTCCTCAGACTAACTCATGGAGACTGCAGGCCACTTTGAGTGGTGTAGTCACAGACCTGTCATTTCCGAGCACCACCGTCGGTTACGCTGCCGCGGAACTCGGCCGGGTGTGGAAAACCACTGACGGCGGCGAGACGTGGAATAGCATCATGGATCTTGGCTTTCCGTATTACTGGTATGGGGTCGATGCACTCTCCGAGGACGACGTTGTCGTGTCTGGCTTTGACAACTCCAACTTCCGCGGACTGCTTCGCTGGAGCCATGATGGAGGTCAGACATGGGACCCCGAGATAGTTCTCGCGACGGACGGATGGTCTACGCGCGTGCGATTCGCAGACGTTATGAACGGATTAGTGATGGATCTACTGAGTCTTAGCCACCCGAACGCCGCACACTACACTACGAACGGAGGACAGATCGCAGACGACTGGACGCAGGTTACGCCGGATCCGAACGGCGGTTGGTTTGGTAACCAGTTTAGCCTCCTACCAAATCTTAGGGCTCGCGCGTCGGGTATCACCTACTGCGACAGCACCGACGGTGGTGCGTCATGGAGTTGCCGCCCGTCTATCGATGAGATCTTCGATGGTCCCACGTTCTTCCTCGACGATTCCTCAGGCTGGGTGGGTGGTGGATCCATATCGCCCGAAGTTCGTGGCTGGGTGCATCGCAGCACCGACGGTGGTGTGACTTGGAGCGAACGCGTACTGGATGCGCCGTGGCCGATCCGGTCGTTACTTTTTTTGACGCCTCAAATTGGTTGGGCTGCAGGAGGAAATGGCTCGGGGGATGTCGGAGGCATTTACTTTAGCGAGGATGGCGGTCAGACTTGGGCGCTCGATCTGGACACGGGTCACGAAACAAGCGCGTGCGCCAATGTCGGAACTCGAGTTTGGTGCGTTGGCTTCGCCAATGTAGGCGGTAACTGGGAGAGCGTTGTTCATACGCTGGACGTTGCGAGCCCAACTCCAACGCCGACTCCGACCCCGAGCGCGACGCCTACCGCTACAGTTAGCCCTACGCCAACCGGAACTCCAATTGTTACTCCAACGCCAAGTGCTACGCCGAGAGCTACACCAAGGCCTCGCCCAACTCCGCATCCTCGCCCTACACTGCGGTGAAAACGTGTTATCGGCGATAAGGGAAGTTTTTAACGTTCGCAAACCTCAACCTGCGTGAAATAGCAGTTAACAAGATGACAAAATTACTAACAACATTCTTCGCCATCGTTCTCAGTACGGCCATTTACGGAGCGGATAACAACAGTGCGACCAGCACGTTCATTGAAACTTATGATGATGGAACCGATGTCGGTCTGTGGCACTGCAGTGTGAATGCGCCTCGCCTTCTTGAGGCCGTTGGTGGGAACCCGGGAGCTTATATTCAGCAGGGCGGTTTCAGCACCGCCGTGCCGACATGGGCGAGCATCTCGACGCGTTTTCAACCGGGAGTTAGCGACCCGTACAAGATCGACAGTATCTACACGGGCGACTGGACCAGTCTTGGTGTTACCAACATAACCGTTGATCTGAACGTGATTCAAGTTGCCACTTGGGCGACCGATCGCGCGGTCACACTCGAGCTGCTACAGATGGATGAGACTGGTTTTAACGTCACTTACGACGCAACATATACTCTACCTGACCTCCCTGAGCCACCCGTCGGTTGGCAGATATACTCGTTTCCGGTGAATGCAAATTCGCCGACGATCCCGGACGGTTGGGTCTTCACCCGCGGCGACGGGACGCCTGGCACCGACGCGGAATGGTCCGTATTTCTTCAGCGTATTGATTTAACCAGCATTGGCTTCTACAAGCCCGGATTCGCTTATCCCAGTCTCGGCACCTGGATACTCGGGATCGACAACATTGAAATCGACTTTCAGGCAGGCCCAACGCCAACCCCGTCGCCGACTGCAACGCCTACGGCAACAGTTAGCCCCACACCGACCGGGACTCCGACTGCCACTCCATCACCCAGTGCCATACCGAGAGTAACACCGAGACCTCGTCCGATTCCGCGCGTCCGACCTACTCCGCACTAGGGCCTTATTTTCGTAATCAGCCTGCCGAGGTCACCGACCCCAGCTACAACGTTACAGCATCGATTCGCGCAGGTAACGGTTTCGTTACCTTTTCTCGCGCCCTCTCAGGAACCGTCTCGGCTTTTCACACTAAAATTTTGCTTGTGTTCCTTTGAAGCCCTGCGCAGTATCGCCGCTCCGACATCGGATCACAGGCGTCAGCTGCGGTTCGTTGTCGACCCCAAAAATGAAATTCGCAGATGCTGACGCACAAAAAAAAGGAATAATCATGAAACGATTAAACGCAGTATTACGGCTGACTTTTTCACTGGCAACGATGTTTGCGATTGTATTCTTGTCGCAAGCTGAGTCGGGCAACAAACGCACCACGGCCACAACCCAACAAAAACGATCCGCGAATCACGAGATCCACATTATGGATCAAAACGGCAACCCGGCCGTCAGCGGCAGGCCTTCAGGTACGGGACAGATCTTCGACGTGCAGGTGGGGCCGGCGTTCGCATTTGATCCCAGCACGGTCAACATTTCAGTAGGCGACACGGTGCGTTGGACCTGGGCTGGCAGCGGACACAGCGTCACCAGCGGTCCTCCTTGCGAGGCGGATTCGCAATATTGTTCTCCTGATGACCAGGCCTGCGCGTCAGGCATTCTTTCCAACACGGGCACAGTTTACACACACACTTTTGTCGAGCCTGGCGTCTATTCTTACTTCTGCGCTGCGCACTGCACGCTTGGCATGACTGGCGTGGTCAACGTTTCGGGTGGGTGCGCGCCGTCGGGCTGGTCAGCCGGTCCGGACCTGCCCAGCGTGGGGACGCGTCTGGTCGGAGTCTATTTCCAAGCTAATGGGAACTTTTACGGAATGGGCGGTCGTAGCTCCGATACGGCCGGAAGCGATTTCACTAACCCATTTGAATATGATCCAGTCGCCAATAGTTGGGCCACGAAGGGCGCGACTTATCCGGACAATCAGGTGAACAACATGGCTTGTGGCGAGCTCGCTGTCGACGGAACGCCGTACATCTACTGCGTAGGCGGGTCGGCAGCAGGCGCGGCTACCGCTACAGCGCGCGTTTTCCGCTACGACCCTGTTGCCGATACCATCGAGAGTCTCGATCCTGGAGACAATTGGCCTGGCGACGCCGCGGGCACCATCCTGCCTGGTGGGTTTACAGTGCTTAACAACAGGCTCTATATCCTTGGCGGGTTCAACATCAACGTAGCCTCCACGAACGAGATCTGGGAGTTTGATCCCACAGTTGGCATAGGCGCGAAGTGGACACAGAAAGTCAACACGCCGGAAGGGATCATGTATGCGCCCACATGCGCCATCGATGGCATCATCTACGTAGGTGGTGCATCGGATTTCGATACAGTTGCTGCCGCAGTAATTGATACCACCAACTCGTTCAGCTTCGATCCAGGCGCCAATACCATTGGCACGATCGCCGCCATCCCGAGAGCGACAGGGGAGACCAGAGCGCTTACCTTCAATGGACAAATGTATGTTATGGGCGGTGGCAGAGTCGCGCCGAACCCGTCCAATGAAGTGGACATTTATGATCCGGGCACTAACACCTGGACGATTGGCGACCCATTCGTCAACGGACGACGCAATTTCCCAACCGACACCGACGGCACCAGTCGGATTTGGCTCGTAGGGGGCTACGATGTTACTGGCGTCCCAGTGGCCTCGATGGAGATTTTCTGCGCGGCTGGAGGGCCAACTCCTTCGCCCACACCGACACCGACAGTCACGCCACCGGTAACGCCTACGCCTACAGTGACGCCAACTGTAACACCGTCGGTAACGCCTAGCGCTACGCCTACGCCATCGACGACGCCACCGCCTACCGCCACGCCGAGAGTGACGCCGCGGCCACGCCCGACACCGTTCCCGCGCCCCACGCCGTAATCGTTAGGCCCATAGTCGCTGTTCATAGTGATCGGTGACCGGTTGTGTAGCCGGCATCGATGATACCGGTTCAGCGAAACGCTCAGGTATTGGAGTGAGGATTGTTCCCCTTCGCCTGCGCGAAACAAATCTCGAGTTGTCGCAGCACCAGCGCGTTTCATCTTCGCGGCTTTGGCGAAACGTGGATCGCCTTCCCCGTGGCGCGTTCGTTGCCAATCGACTGGCAAAAGAGGCCGACTGCGATGGAGCCTGCGATTCACCTGATGGGTGAAACGTTTTATTCGAAGAGGAATTTTCCGGTCCTTCACGTTGTTGATCGCCACCATGCTGTGGGTCTTCACGGGCGTGTTTTCAGCCGCAGCGCAAGGAACTACGTCGACGCAGCCGGGAGTTATCGCCAGCTTCGCGCCGGTCGTCGAGAAGGTGGCGCCCAGCGTGGTCACTGTATTCACCACTCAGACGGTCTCTCGGACAACGGCGGCGTTTCCGTTTTCGGACGACGCGCTGCGACAATTTTTCGGAGAACAACTTCCGCAACGGCAAGGCAAGCAAACGCTGCAGGGCCTTGGCTCGGGCGTGATCGTTAGCCCGGATGGATACATTCTCACGGCTAATCATGTCGTCTCAGGCGCGGAAGAGATCATGATCGGACTCGGCACGGAGTTGCGAAAAAACAAGGCAAAGAAAGTCGGCACTGATCCAGGGACCGATGTTGCCTTACTCAAGATTGACGAGAAAAATCTGCCCGCCATCAGCTTTGCCGATAGCGACAAAGCGCGCGCGGGAGACATTGTGCTCGCAGTGGGAAATCCATTTGGCCTGCGGCAAACGGTCACCATGGGAATCATCAGTGCCGTCGGTCGTGGCGGCGTGGGCATTGTTGATTATGAAAATTTCATCCAGACCGATGCGGCGATTAACATGGGCAACTCCGGCGGCGCGTTGGTCGATATCAAAGGCGAGCTGTTAGGCATTAACACTGCCATTTTCAGCAGGAGCGGAGGTAACCAGGGTGTCGGCTTCGCAATTCCAGCGAATCTTGCGCGCGATGTGATGCAGAGTCTGCGCGAAAAAGGTCGCGTTGTGCGAGGCTACATCGGCGCGTCAGTGCAAACGCTCACCCCCGAGTTGGCCGAAGCGATGAAGCTCAAAGGACAGCCGACCGGCGCCCTGGTAGGCGAGGTCGCACCGAAAACTCCCTCCGAAAAAGCGGGAATGAAGACCGGCGACGTCATCACTGTGGTGAATGGAAAGAAAATAAGCGACGCGCGCGAGTTGCGTTTGATGATTGGCTCGATGGCGCCCGGCAGTAAGGCCCAGATGCAGGTGAATCGCGAAGGGCAGGCGAAAACGTTCGATGTTCAGCTTGCCGAGATGCCCGCAGGGGTGACCCAGGAAGGAGGGCCAGAAGCGTTTCTTGAAGAAAGTGCGCGGCCTGAAAAAACGACCGTGTTTGGCGGGGTCGCGGTGGCGGATATCACCGATGATATTCGCAGTGCGCTGAATCTTCCAAAGGACGTTCAAGGAGCGGTGATTGCAGAAGTTGATGCAGATTCGCCCGCGGGAAAGGCTGGCCTGCGCGAAGGGGACGTCATCCAGGAAGTAAACAAGCAGCGAGTTAAAAATGCGAAGGACCTTGTCGCCTTTAGCAAAAACTTGAAACCTAACGAGAAGATTTTGATACGCGTCTACAGCCAGGGCCGCAGCGGCTATGTCGCGCTGGAGCCGAAATAAAGAACGGCCTGAGGGCGGCCGCCTCCAGCGTTGATCGTCAATGCGCGCTGCTGGAGCCGGGCCGCCCTCGGCCCGCTTAATTCGAGCTGGTCCCTTTCTATCGGCGCTCGAGAACGGGCTTCCTTGGGATTCAAATATCCAAGAGCACCTTCGCCTTCCAGCCGCCGTCATGTTTCTCGAGAGAAAACCCATGAAGCGTGACCGCTTTCACGTCGGCGCGCTGCTGATGACGAGTCGCATCTAATTGTTCTCCGGTGACTGTCGCTTTTAAGAAATATTCTTCGCCTTTGTGGTCGATTTGGGTCTCGCGGGCCCGCAATAAAAGACGCCTCGCGTCTTTGAAATAGATAAGCTCCTGCAAAAAATCGAAGAGCAACATCTCGATGTTATCGCTCGAGAGTTTTATTTGCCGCGTCTCACGCGGTTCGATTGCGTCCAGATTATCGATCATGACGTTCATCGTCGCGTCCGCCGCAGCCGTGAACAATTCCGATAGGTCGCGTCCCATCGCTTCAAACGCGATGTCGGCGGTTCCGATGTCCTCGAGGTAATGGTAGGGCATGAAGTTAATGACGAAACCCGAATGTCGAATTAAGTCCTAATGACGAAACTTGAAACGGCGCGATGATGGCAGCGCACTTCTTCGTCATTCGGGCTTCGTCATTCGTCATTCAAGCTTCGTCATTGTTTACTTGGCATTTATCCAGCGCGCGGAGAATCTCAGATCTTTCTGCAGCGACATTTTTCCCGATAAAGACCAGTTCGGTGCGATCGGCTTCAAACGGTTCCAACTCCCAGCGGCCAGCCACAAAATTGAAAAGCTGCGCGCCGTCGCGAAAGCAAATGAAGCCCTTCGCCCGGATCACGTCCGCGGGCAAGGCGTCTGCGAAACCTTCGAAACCATCGCGAAAGAAGGTTCTATCGGAGCTGAACGCGAACGATTCGAACTCTGACTGATGTTTATGTTCGGGCGGCACGACCTTTTTCTCTCGCCCGATGCCGAACAATAGTTCCGGATCGATTTGGCACCGTACCGTGCGAACAATTGCCGCAGTCGAATTGATTTCGCGCAGCTTGGTTTCGAGCGGCTGGATTTGCTTTGCATCAACAAGATCGATCTTGTTCAAAAGCAAAATGTCTGCGCCCTCGATTTGCAAACGCGTGGTGTGACCGAGCTCGGGGAATCGAACGAGCATGTCCGCGTCGATGACGGAAACGACGCCGTCCAGGCGGCATTGAGGCAGCGCCTCCTGGATGTTGAACACGAGCGCCTCGGGTTCGGCGAGGCCGGTGGTCTCGACCACGATAACTTCGGGCACAACTTTCTCCATGATCTCGGTTACTGCGGTCTCGAATTCACCCAGCAACGAGCAGCAAACGCACCCGCCGCCGAGCTCCGCTATGCGCACGTTTTTGCCTTCAATCACTTTCGTGTCGATGGCGATCTCACCGAATTCATTCATCACGATGGCTATCTTCGCAGGGCGCGCGGCAAGGATGTGCCTCAGCAATGTCGTCTTGCCGCTGCCCAGTGGACCGGTGATGAGAGTGATGGGCGTACGCGGAGTCATGTAAGAATTGCGATCAAGTTCATCCTTTCACATTCCCAATCGGTGTGAATCGCACAACGGGCTTGCTAATTCCCGCCAGCTCCGTCGCACCGATCACTTCATCGATGTTCTTGTAAGCGGGCCCGGCTTCCTCTGCGAGGCCGGCCCATGATGTGCTACGGACGTAAATGCCGCGGGCCTCCAAATCACGCTGGAGCTGTTTACCATCCCATTGTTTGCGCGCCTTGGTGCGGCTCATGGTGCGGCCGCTTCCGTGCGCGGTACTAAAGAATGTTTCTGCGCCTGATGTTGTGCCCACCAGCAGATAGGAGCCAGTCTCCATCGAACCGCCGATGATCACCGGCTGGCCGGTCTCCCGGTAACGCACCGCCACTTCGTCGTGCCCCGGGCCAAAGGCGCGCGTCGCGCCTTTGCGGTGAACAAGCAGCGTCTTTTCTTTCCTATCGACGATATGCTTTTCCAATTTCGCATTATTGTGCGCCACATCGTAAATCATCTGCATCCCAAGATCCTCGGCGCTGCGACCAAACGCTTCGGAAAAAACTTCGCGAATTCGATGGAGAATGACCTGCCGATTCGCGAATGACATGTTCAGCCCGCATTTCATCGCTGCGAAATAATTGCGGCCTTCAGGCGATTCGAACGGCGCGCACGCAAGTTCGCGATCCAAAATTTTAATTCCGTATTTCGGTTCCATCACTTTCAGAAATGTCTGGAGATAATCGGTGGCGACCTGGTGACCGAAACCGCGACTGCCGCAGTGAAACATCACCACGACCTGGTTCGGGATAGTGATTCCAAATTTTTCAGCGAGTTGTTTATCGCGCACGTCCTCCGGCCGCGCGATCTGCACTTCCAGATAATGATTACCGCTGCCGAGTGTACCGACTTGATTGAACCCTCGGTCGATTGCGCGTTCGCTGATTTTCGAGGCATCAGCGCCGGAAATGCAACCGTTCTCCTCGGTAACTTCCAGGTCGTCTTCCCAGCCGTAGCCGCGCTCGACGCACCAGTGCGCGCCGTATTCGACGACGTCGCGAAAATCCTGACGCGACAATTTGAGAAATCCATGACTTCCGACTCCTGCGGGGACGCGCTCATACAGCCGGTCAACGATCTGACGCAAATACGGCTGCACATCGTCCAGCGTGAGATTGGTAATAACCAAGCGCATGCCGCAGTTGATGTCGAATCCAATGCCGCCGGGTGAAATGACGCCGCCCTCGCACACGTCCATCGCCGCCACGCCGCCGATCGGAAAGCCATAGCCACTATGCCCATCGGGCATGCAGAGGGCGTAACGTATAATTCCCGGTAAAGTCGCGACGTTGCTGATCTGCTGATAAACGGTCTCATCCATTTCGCGAACCAGCTTTTCCGTCGCGATGATCCGCGCTGGCACCCGCATGCCCTGTTTGTAAGTAGTCGGCAATTCCCAAACCGTGTCTGAGATTTTTTGCAGCTTATCAATGATCTCCATGGGAACTACCTCTTACGAAGACTTCGTTTCTCATAATGGATTGTTTCTTATCCGCTGGTCATTGTCTTGATTGGAATCTGTCTCTGCGTTGGAAGCCGATCCAAAGGGACAGATCACTCTAGGCACTCCACAACGTGGCCGAGATTGTGAGCAAAATTACGCGCTTGAGTTTTAGAGTGCGGCGGTGCGCCGCGGCTTTTTGACTGATGATGATCCGTCCGTGAGTTTCGCGCCTGCTTTCAAGAACGAATCGACCCACCCAAAAACGTTCTCTTCGCGCACCACCCGTCGCATGCGCTTCATACGCGCGGAGCGCTCCGCATCGGTCATGCGGAATGCTTCCGAGATTGTGTCGGCCATTTCTTCGACGTCGTAAGGATTCACCAGCATTGCACCGGTCTTGAGTTGTTCGGCAGCGCCGGCGAAATGACTGAGGATGAGCACACCATTTTCGTCGATGCGGCAGGCACAATATTCCTTAGCCACAAGATTCATTCCATCCTTAAGCGGCGTGACGAAAGCAATGTCGCAGCCGCGGTAGTGCGCCAGAAGATTTTCGCGATCGAGGCTGCGAAAATGGTATTGCACCGGCAGCCAATTGCTGGTGGAAAAGCGCCCGTTGATATCGCCGACAAGGCGATCGATGCGTTGCTTGAACTCGTGATATCTGGGAATTTCCACCCGACTGGGCACGACGACCTGAATGAGCACGACTCGGCCGCGCAGTTCCGGATGACGTTCCAGCGCGTTGCGAAACGCGCGCAATCGTTCGGGAATTCCCTTGCTATAGTCGAGGCGGTCCACGCCCAGGATCAGCTGGCAATCAGGAAACGTGGCGCGCAGCTTCTGAGATCTGCGCGCGACAGCATCGGACATTGCACCTTTTTCAAACGAGTCGAAGTCGATCCCAATCGGGAAATGCCCAAGGCGAATCGCGCGTTTTTCGAAACGAACCAATTGGAGTCCCCGACGAGGAACGACCCGTGCATCTGACATCACGCGCCGAACGCATCCGAGAAAGTTGCGAAC
>Ga0207701_10003251_pt1 | contig 16721 bp, 15 predicted proteins | sample KBSSwiSSwithPhiX_FD_184294 | JGI IMG/M metagenome (GOLD analysis project Ga0207701, IMG submission 184294) | Switchgrass rhizosphere bulk soil microbial communities from Kellogg Biological Station, Michigan, USA, with PhiX - S5 (SPAdes) (version 2) | ecosystem: Environmental > Terrestrial >... | reverse complement strand
CGCGCACGGAATACGTCGGCTCTGCCTGGCGCATGGGCGCGAGCGCGGCATTCAACGACACCGACGTGGGCGATCGCATGGGCGCCGGCCTGTTCGGCGCGTTTCGCGTGGGCGCGGTCACATTGCTCGGCGAGGTCGACTACTTCGACGACGACAGCATCGGTGCTGCAGGTCGCAAGCTCATGGCCTCACTCGTCGAGGCGGATTGGAAAGTCCTGCAGGGTCACAACGTCAAGCTCACGTTCGAGTGGCTGGAGCCCGACACGGACGTCGATGAAGACGAGCAGACGCGCACCAGCCTGCTGTACGAGTGGTCGCCTATCCAGTTCATCCAGTTGCGCGGAGGAGTTCGCATGTACGACGGCATTCCGCAGAACGATCTGCAAAACCGGACCCAGGCGTTCGTGCAGTTGCATGGCTTCTTCTAGACCACTGGAAGACGCGCCCGATCGGTCCTATGCGCCGAAGCTGGAGCGGTTTTCGCGTTTCATCCAGCCCGAGCTGAAACGGCTGTTTGGCGAGCTCGCGATCGAGCCCGGCGCCAGGGTGCTCGACGTCGGCTGCGGCGTCGGATTCGCGACACGCCTGTTCGCGGGGTTGCTCGGCAATGAGGCGCAGGTCGTGGGTGTCGACCTCTCGCTACCGCATCTGCGCGCCGCGCGCGCGGACTCCTCACCCTCTTGGGTGCAGGCCGACGCCGCGCAACTGTGTTTTCGCGACGCGACCTTCGATCTCATCTGGAGCTGCAACACAGTCAACCACCTTGCCGATCCTGTGGGCGCGCTGCGCCAACTGCGCGCTCTGTTGCGTGCTGAAGGACGCTTGGTGCTCGCGCAGAGCGGATTGCTTCCGGAAATGTATTTCGCCTGGGATGCGCCGCTCGACGACGCCGTGCGGCGTGCCTGTCACGCCTATTACCGCGAGCGGTATGGCCTCAAAGAATCGGATACGGCGGCAGTGCGCGGCATCGTCGGCCTGGTGAAGCGGGCCGGTTTGCGGCTCGGACGCGTACACACGGTGACGATCGAGCGAGTGCAACCTTTGTCGCAAGCCGATCGCGAATATTTCTCCGAAACCATTTTCAAAAGCACGTGGGGTGATCGCCTCAGACCCTGGCTTACCCCGGAACAATGGCAGGCCCTGCGCCGCAGCACCGACAGCGCTTCAGAAGAGTTCTGCCTCGACCGGGAGGATTTTCATCACATCCAGACGCTGACGGTTTTCGAAGCTCGCGCCTGAGGGCACCGTAATGATGGATTTGCGCACCACGGCCTTTGACGAATTGGCGGCGGAATACGACAAGGTTTTTACTGCCACGGCGTTGGGCCAAGCGGTGCGCGCCATCGCGTGGAAGCGATTTCAAACCGCTTTTGCGGCGCGCGAACGCCTGCTCGAGATCGGCTGCGGTACCGGCGATGACGCGGTGCACCTCGCGCAGCGGGGACATCGTGTGCTGGCAATCGACGCATCGTCACAGATGCTACGCGTGGCGGCGCTCAAGGCCGAGCGCGCGGGTTGTGCGCACCGCGTCCAGTTTGTCTGCATGCCGATGGATTGCCTCGGATCGGGGCTGGCTGGCGAGAAGTTCGACGGCATCTATTCGAATTTCGGGGTGATCAACTGTTCGCAGCGCATCGACCGGGTTGCTGCTGACCTCGCGCGGCTGGTCCCGCCGGGCGCACCGCTCGCCCTCGTGGCGATGGGCCGCTATGTCCCTTGGGAGTGGGCGTGGTACCTGGCGCGCGGTGCGGGGCGCAAGGCATTCCGTCGGCTGAACCGCGACGGCGTCGAGTGGCGCGGGATCCACGTTTCTTATCCGTCGCCGCGCATGCTCGCCAACGCCCTGCGGCCGCATTTCGTCACGCAGCGTGCAAGCGCGTTGGGATTTGCGTTGCCGCCGAGTTATGCCGCAGGCTGGCTCGACCATTCGCCACGCATGTTGGCAGCGCTCACGCGAATGGAGCACGCCGCGCAGCGATGGACTGCGCTGGCGGCATTCGCCGATCACTTCTATCTTCAGGCGATGCGGGTGGGCTTCGATGAATGACGGCCTGCCACTAGTCACGCTGTATCTGACCGAGCGCTGCAATTCGCGCTGCGTGACCTGTGACTACTGGCGCCACGGCCGCAAGGACGTGACGCTCGAGGCAGTGACCCGGTTGCTGCCGGACCTGCGGGCGCTGCGCACGCGCACCGCGCTCATATCCGGTGGCGAGCCGCTGCTCAACCCCCAGTGGCGCGAAATCGCCGAAACCCTGCGAAGCGAAGGCATCGATCTTTGGCTGCTGACTTCGGGACTTTCGCTGTTCAAACATGCGCGCCCGGCCGCCGGGTTGTTTAAGACTGTCACCGTATCGCTGGACGGCACCTGTGCTGAAACCTACACGGCGATCCGCGGTCTCGATGCCTTCGATAAAGTCTGCGACGGAATTCGCGCCGCGAGCGCCGCCGGCGTGGCGGTCGGGCTGCGAATCACGCTGCAGCGGGCAAATTTTCGCGAGCTTCCGCGATTCGTGACGCTGGGCCGCGAGTTGGGCGCGAGCCAGGTGTCGTTCCTGGCGGTCGATGTCAGCAACCCGCATGCGTTCGCTCGTCGCGAGGATTTCTCGCCGGAGCTCGCGCTGCGCGCCACTGAAGTGGAGGAACTCGATGCGCTGGTCGGGGACCTCGAGCGCAATCACGCTGACGACTTCCGGCGGCGCTTCATCGCTGAGTCGCCGGCGAAAATGCGCGCCATCCGCGACTACTTCGCGGCGCTCTCCGGCATGGGGCCGTTTCCACCGGTGCGCTGTAATGCTCCCGAGTTCTCCGCGGTAGTCGGAGTCGACGGCCGCGTGTCACCGTGCTTCTTCATTCCCGGCCCGGCATCGGCAGCCGGCGAAGGACTGGCCACTCAGCTCGCTGGCGCGCCCATGGTCGAGCTGCGCCGCGCCATTCGCGACGGCGAACGGCGCGAGTGCGAACGCTGCGTGTGCTCGATGTATCGGCAACTCGACGTGCAACACACGCCCGTGAGTCTGGGTCTGGCGCGCAAGGTGCATGCCGGTGTCTGAGCTCGCCACACGGTTGCTGGGGTCCCGCGAGCAGGGCGGGCTGCGCCGGGCGATCGGCAGCCTGCTTGCACTCATCAATCGCGCCAGCGGACGTCACCGATACGATCATCAGCGGTTCGAGTACGTGCATGGCAGTCCGTTCATGATCCTGCCTTCGGTATTCAATCCACGCGTGCTGCGCACCGGCGAGTTTTTCGCCGAAGTCATCGCTCAGCACCGTCTCGGCGAAGGTGGCCGCGTGCTCGACATGGGCACGGGATCGGGAGTGTGCGCGGTGTTCGCCGCGCGTCGCGCACGCCATGTGGTGGCGGTCGACATCAATAGTGCGGCGGTAAAGTGTGCCGCCCTGAATGCGGACCTCAATCAGCTCACCCATCGAATCGAGTGCCGGCATGGAAACCTCTTCGAGGCGGTGGGCGACGAGAAGTTCGACGTCGTATTCTTCAATCCACCATTTCTGCAAGGCGCGCCCGAGAACGATCGTGACTGCGCGTGGCGCTCGCTCGATGTGGCCAGCCGTTTCGCCGCCGGTCTCGGGGAGCGGCTCACGGCGCGCGGGCGCGTCTATCTACTGCTGTCGACTTTCGGTGATGCCTGCACGGTGTTCGTCGAGGAGCTCGAACGCCGCGGGTACCGGATGTCGGTGCTCGCGGTGCGGCGCTACATCAACGAGCGAGTCACCATTCTGGAAGTGTGCCGGCCGCAGGCGGAGCAGAACTCGTGAATGCGCCACGCGTACTGCTCATAAACCCGGCAATCACCACGCGGCGGCGCGCGCGATTTCCGCTGTCGCTCATGACCATGGCGGCGGCGCTGCGGCCTGAATTCGAATCGACCCTCATCGACGGGAATCTCGACTCCGACGCGGTGCGCAGTGCGTGTGAAGCGGTGCGTGTGGGTTCGTTCGCGGCGGTCGGAATCACCGTCATGGGCGGACCGCAGGTGGCAACCGCAATTGAAATGTCGCGAGCCCTGCGGGCGGCCCAGCCCGCCTTACCCATCATCTGGGGCGGCTATTTCCCCACGCTCTACCCGGAAGTCACGCTCAATAATGATTACGTCGACTACGCCATTCGCGGCCAGGGTGAGGATGCCATGCGTGAGTTGCTCGGCGCGCTGGCAGGCAATGGCAGCATGTCGCCAATCGCCGGTCTCACGTGGCGCCAGGATGACAGGTTGGTGCACAACACCGCACGCGCATTCACTGCGCGTCGCATTGCGCCACCGCTCGACTACGGGCTGCTGCCCGATCCCCGGGCGTATCTCGTCAAGACTTTCCTCGGCCAACGTACGGCTGCACACCAGGCCGCGCTCGGCTGCCGGTTCCGCTGCACCTTCTGCGGGGTGGCCGCGATGTTTCGCGGCGGTACCGCGCTGCCGCCCGCGGATCGACTCGATCTTGATCTCGCGTTCCTCAAGCACCGGATGGGCGCTGACTCGATCCAATTCTACGATCACAATTTCTTCGATCGCGAGGTGGAGATGGTCCCGGTGCTGGAGGTGCTGGCTCGCCATGCGCTTCCGTGGTGGTGTTATGCGCGCGCTGACGCGCTGGTGAACCTCTCGGCGGACTCCTGGAAGCTGGTGCGCAAGAGCAGGCTGCGCATGGCATACATCGGCGCTGAGACCCCCAATGACAAACTACTCAAATCGATCCGCAAGGGCACGCGCTCCGACCAGACACTCGAGGTCGCCGAACTGTGCCGACAAAATGGGGTGATTCCCGAGCTTTCATTCATGGTGGCACCACCTGAAGATCCCGACGGGGAGACGGAGCGCACCTTCGATTTCATCCGTCGGGTCAAAAAGGTGAACCCGGACGCCGAGATCATCGTGTACATCTACACGCCGCTGCCGGCGAGCAGCGTGCCCGATTCCTCGCGCCTCGCGCTCGCGCCACTGCGCGACACTCACGGGAACCCGGTAATCTTCCCGCGCACTCCAGAGGAATGGACACAGCGCCAGTGGGTAGACTATGCCTGTCATGCCGACGCGCCCTGGATGAGCGACCGGCTGCGAAGGCGCGTGCAGGACTTCGTCACCGTACTGCGCTGCCGCTTTCCTACCGTGCAGGACACGCGATCACCTCGCTGGGCGAAGGCGACACTGCGCGGGCTCGCGGGCTGGCGCTATTCGCTGCGTCGCTACGATCGGCCCTGGGAGCTGCGCGCGTCGCAGAATCTCGTCGGTTTGCTCGATCCTCGTACCTCGAGCATCTGATGCGCGCGTCCCCCATCAATGCGCTGCAACTCAGCTTCTTCACCGACGCGCGGCGGCGCACCGGCGAACAACTGTTGGTCGACTGGCATTCACTGGTGGATGTCGCCGAATCGGCGGCCACCGCGGGCGTGCGAATTAACGTGATTCAGGCGAGTCACGAACCAGGGCACATCGAACGCAATGGAGTGAACTATTTCTTCATGGCGCCGCCCGCGACGGGATCACTTGTCGGCAGCCCCGGATTCATCGCCCGGCTCAACGAGCTCGCGCCACAGGTGATTCATATCCACGGGCTTGGGTTCGCACGCGACGTGATCGCGCTACGCGAAGTCGTGCCGCGCACTCCGCTCCTGCTTCAGGACCACGCCGACAGGCCACCGCACTTCTGGCGCCGGAGTTACTGGCGTCGCGGAATTGCGGCGGCGAATGGTGTCAGCTTTTGCGCTCGCGAACAGGCACGCGAGTTCTCGCGTCGCGGTCTGCTGCCGCCACACGTCGAGGTGTTCGAGATTCCGGAATCCACCAGCCGATTCACGCCCGGCGATCGCGCGGCGGCGCGCGCTGCCACCGGAATTGGTGGTGATCCCTGTGTGCTGTGGGTGGGACATCTCGACCGGAACAAGGATCCGCTCGCGGTGCTCGCGGGAGTGGCCGCGGCGCTCGACGAACTGCCGCAGCTGCAGTTGTGGTGCTGTTTTGGCACGGCACCACTATTCGAGGAGGTCCGCGCGCGCATCGATGCCGATGCGCGGCTGCGCGAGCGCGTGCATCTGCTCGGCCGGGTGCGGCATGAGCAGGTCGAGATGCTCATGCGCGCCGCGGACCTGTTCGTGCTCGGCAGTCATCGCGAGGGAAGCAGCTTCTCGCTCATCGAGGCGCTGGCCACGGGACTCACGCCCGTGGTGAGCGACATCCCTTCGCTGCGGACGCTGACCAGCAACGGCGCGATCGGCGCGCTGTGGTCGCCTGGCAATGCGCGGGCGCTTGGCACGGCGCTGGTGCATGTGACACGCACTCTCTCCCCCGCATCCCGCGCGCAGGTGCGCGCGCACTTTGATGCCTGCCTGTCGCAACGTGCCATCGGCGAACAACTGCGTGCCGCGTATCGCGCCGTTATCGCAGCGCGCGAAGCCACGCCGATGACGGCCTGAGCCATGAGCGGCGACTTTCCTCCACGTGTGTCGGTGATCATGGCGAGCTGGAATCGACCGCAATTCCTCGCCTCGGCGATCGACTCGGTGCTCGCGCAGACTTATCAGGACTTCGAACTCATCGTCGCCGATGACGGTTCTGCCGGCCCCACACACGAGTTGCTCGAAGCCTACGCGCGCAGTCCGCGCGTGCGCGTGCTGTGGCTGACTCATTGCGGCGTTCCCGCGATGGTACGGAATGCCGCCCTGCGTGCCGCGCGCGGGGAATACCTCGCCTTCGTCGATTCAGACGACGTTTGGATGCCCACCAAGCTCGAGCGCCAGCTCGACGCGCTTCGTGGCGCCGACGGCGCGCGCTGGAGTTACACCGGCTACACGCATATCGATGCGCAAGGTAAAACATTCGAACCCGTGGGCGTGCAGCCGTGGCGCGCGCACGAGGGTGACATTCTCGATGCGGTGGCGTGTCTGCGGGCACACTCGGCACTGCCCACCGTGATGATCGAGCGCACGCTCATCGACCAGGCGGGTATGTTCGATGAGCATCTCGCGCTGTACGAGGATCATGATCTGTGGCTGCGCCTCGCGCGGCTTTCGCCGGCGTTGGTCGTCGCGCTGCCGCTCGTCGGAATTCGTCGCCACGATGCGCACTATTCCGGCCGCGACGAGCTTGCGACATGCGAGAGCCGTGCGCTGTTTCTCGAGCGGGCCTGGTGTTGCAAAGTTTCGCCGGCAGCGCGCGCCGAGTTGCGCCGCACGCGGGCACTCAACGCAGCCCGCCTCGCACGGTTGCACGCGCACGCCGGCGAGCGGAGCACGGCCTGGCGCTCGCTGCGCGAATCCGCCGCGAGCGGCTGGCGTTATCCGCGCTGGTGGGCGGACGCGCTGCGAACGCTCGCAACCGCGCCGCCGCGGGAGCACCGAGTTATATGAGCGCGCTGCTGCAAATCTGGCGCTTGCTCTCGCCCGCGCAACGCCGGCGCTGCGTGTGGCTGCAGGCCGTCGCCATCGCGATGGCGCTGAGTACGGTAGTTGGGCTTGCCGCAGTCATGCCGTTTTTTGCCGTACTCGGAGACCCGACTCTCATCGAGCGCGATGCAGCCCTGCATTGGCTGCAACAGCGACTCGGCAGCGTCGGCGAGCGTGAGTTTCTGGTTGCTCTCGGGTGCGGATTCATCGGCCTCCTGCTGGTGGGGTCGATCATCAACCTGTTCGGGAGCCTTGCGATGAGCCGCTTCGCGTACCGCATCGGCGATTGCTTTCGTATCGCGCTGTTCAACGAGTACCTGAATCGTGATTTTCTATTTCATGCGCGCAGCGGCGCTGCGCAGCTGTCGAGCAACGTTCTTTATCAGTCGGACCGCGTAACCGGAATGCTGCAGAGCGGTTTCGTGCTCATCACCAGTGTCGTCATGATCGTTTTCATCGTCCTCTCCATGGCCATCGTCGATCCCGTGGTCTCGCTCACCGTGTTACTGGTGTTTGGCGCCGGATATTCACTCGTCTATCGAATCGCACGCCGGCGCTTGCTCGACGGCGGCCGCGTCCAGACGCAAGCAGGCACCGAACGGGTGGCGGCGGTGGAGCAGGGATTCGCCGGCATCAAGGATCTGTTGGTGACGCAGGGGCAGCCGGTGTTTGCCAGCCGTTTTGCCGCCGCCTGCGAAACGATTTCGCGCGCGGCGTCGAGCACCCAGATGATCGGCCAGTTTCCACGGTATCTGCTCGAATGCATCGCGGGCACGGGCCTCATAGTCGCAGCGCTGCTGTTGAGCGCGCGCGGCCCGTCGGGCACCTGGCTTGCAGAGCTGACGTTCATCGGGTTCGCCGGATATCGGCTGCTGCCGGCCATACAGCAGGCGTATTTTTCGATCGTCACGCTGCGCGCGCATCGTGCGGCTTTCGAACACATCTGCGCCGACCTTGCGGCCGCGCTCGCGCGTCCGCCAGTCGTGCCGGTGACCGACCCGCAGTGGTCCGGCCGACCAAGTACCCGCGTGGAACTCGTTGATGTGAAGTTCCGCTATGAGAAGGGGGCGCCGCAGGTGGTCGACGGAATATCTCTCCGCATCGCCGCAGGCTCCGTCGTGGCCTTCACGGGCGCCAACGGCGCAGGCAAAACCACCACTGCGGACTTGCTGCTCGGCATCCTGTCGCCCGAGTCCGGCAGCATCGAAATCGACGGCGAGCCGCTCACCGCGAACAATCGCCAGTCGTGGCAACAATCGCTCGCCTACGTGCCGCAGCAGATTTATCTGCTCGATGCCAGCGTGCGCGACAACATCGCGCTCGGGGTCGCGACCGGGATGGTGGATCAAGCGCGCCTGGAGCAGGCGGCGCGGGAGGCGGGGGCCATGGAATTCATCGAGCGGCTGCCGCGTGGTTTCGAAGAACAGCTCGGCAATCGCGGCGTGCGTCTCAGCGGTGGCCAACGTCAGCGCCTCGGTATCGCGCGGGCGCTTTATCGCAGTCCCTCGCTGCTGGTACTCGACGAGGCGACCAGCTCGCTCGACGAAGACTCCGTTCAGTCCGTCGTGGCGGCGCTGCAGCGGCTGCGCGGCAGATGCACGGTGGTGGTGATCGCGCACCATGAGGCGGTGATTGCCGCCTGCGAGACGGCGCATCAATTCGAAGGTGGCCGCATCGTGGCGAGCCGACTGATGGAGCCGGCAGCTGCACGCCAGCCGGACGTGAAGCCGGTTCGCGTGGCGTTGTGAAGAATCCTGCGCACGATCCATTCGGCGAACAGGAGCGCGCTCAGTACCGGATGCTTGTCGACGTCCTGGGTATTCGCGTGCGCGTGCGCAGCAACAGCCGGCGCTTGCTGCGCATTCTGGAGCAGGCTTTCGGCGCGCTGCCCGCGCATCGGTTCGCATCGCGCGCGCAGCAGGCCGAGCTGACCTTGCTGTTGCGCGATGGCCCGACGCCGAGTCGCATCACCACGCCGGAACCGATGCGGATGCATTCCGGTGCGGGGGTATTGTTAGGCATCCTGGATGCGAACAATCTCGTGACCATTTCCGTCGAGCAACGGCGAGCGTTGCTGTGCGTCAACCGCGCGATGCTCGGCTTCCCATATCACCTTCGCTACGAGCTCATGGAGTTTGCCCTCTACACGCTCGCACCACGGATGCAGCGGCTACTGCCGCTGCACGCGGCCTGTGTCGGTCTTCGCGGCCGTGGCTTGCTGTTGAGCGGCGACAGTGGCAGCGGCAAGTCGACTGCGGGCCTGATGTGCGCCGCCGACGGATTCGAGCTGCTGTCGGAGGACGCGGTGTTCGTCGAACCGACGTCGCTGCGCGCTACCGGCTGCGCAAATTTCCTGCATGTACGCGCCGAGACGGTGAAATTTGTGGACGACGCACGACTACGCGAGAGAATTCGGCGCGCGCCCGTCATCGTCCGCCGCGGCGGCGCGCGAAAGTTCGAGCTCGACGTGCGCACCTCGGGCCTCGCTGCGGCGGCGCGCCCACTGCGGCTGGCCGCGCTCATCGTTCTGTCCGCGCAGCGAGCCAGAGATGGTCAGCTCCTCTCGCCGTTGCGCCGGGCAGAGGCTCTCGCCGAATTGACACGAGCGCAACCGTACGCCGCGTCCGATCCGCAATGGAGCACCTTTTGCGATCGAATGCTGGCGCTGCCCGCGTATCGATTGCTGCGGGGTGCGCACCCCGCTGCGGCGGCGCTGGCGCTGCGGTCATTGCTGGATTCGCGCGACGCATGAAGATCGCGCTCATCGTTCCCGGCGGCGTTGACCGCACAGGAGAGGTGCGCGTGATCCCTGTCTTCATTGCGCTCATCCGCCGCCTGGCCGCGCGCCACGAACTTCATGTTTTCGCGCTGCGCCAGGAAGATGAGCCGGGGACGTGGCGCCTTGCGGGCGCCACCGTGCACAACGCCGGCAGCCGCCAAGCCGCGCTGCGCATGCTGGTCGCGTTGTGGGCCGAGCATCGTCGCCAGCCCTTCAGTCTGGTGCACTCGCTGTTCTCCGGAAAAGGCGCCGCGATCGGCTGGGCGTTCGCTGCATCGCTGCGAATTCCGTTCGCGGTGCACGTGGCGGGTGGCGAACTCAAGCAGCTGCACGCGATTCGATACGGCGGCAGGCTCAGTTGGTTAGGCCGCCGTCGCGAGTCGGTCGTGCTGAGGGGAGCGGCGGTAGTGAGCGCGCCGAGCGCGTCGATGATCGACGACTTGAGCAGTCTCGGCGTCAGGGCGGAACGGATTCCGCTCGGCGCGGATCTCATGACCTGGGCGCCGCGCCAGCCGCGCGCGCGCTCTCCAGGCAAACCATTGCAGCTCATTCACGTTGCCAGCCTCAATCGCGTCAAGGATCAACCCACGCTGCTGCGCGCCCTGGCCGATATGCTCGCGCAAGGCCACGACTTCCGTCTCGATGTGGTCGGCGACGATACGCTCGCCGGCGAAATCCAGAGCAGCTGCGCGCGGCTTGGGCTGGCGGAACGCGTGCATTTTCGCGGCTTCCTGCGCCAGGCACCGCTGCGCGACCTCATGGCAGAAGCGGACGTCTGCGTGATCTCGTCGCTGCACGAAGCCGGACCGATGGTGGTGCTCGAAGCGGCAACCCTGGGTATTCCCACGGTGGGTACCCGCGTCGGCCACATCGCCGAGTGGGCACCACGTGCGGCGATCGCTGTTTCACCGGGAGATCACACCGCACTTGCTGCGGGACTCATCGCGCTGGCGAGCGACGAGCAGAGGCGGCTCGCGCTGGGCAAGGCCGCGCTCGAATTGGCGATTGAAGAAGACGCAGACTTCACAGCCAGGTGTTTCGAGAACCTCTACACGCGCCTGTGCCGCGCGCGTCATCCTTAGATGAGTCTCAGCGCGCGACCAAGGTGCGCAACGCATACAGCCGCCGTGCACACGCCGGACAGGTTGCGTACAACCGTGCGATCAGCCGTCGTCGCAGTCGTCCCCATCTCAACCGTCTCTCGAGCTGGCGCGTGCATCGCGTGCACTGGCCGCGCCGCACGTAAACTGCGTTGAATTGCGGATTGGTACTCGGGTAGTCAGTCGCAATTTCCTCGAAACCCAGTGCCTCGAGCATCGCATTTGCCTCGGGGTACAGGCGCTGGTCGCTGCTGATGCATGCCTGCGATTCGACTTCGACATGCAACAGCTGGACTTGCGCGGCGATGTCGCGCATGCCTTCAAGAACTTCGCAAGCCTGGCCCTCGGAGTCGATCCACAACGCGATTCGCGCCTGCGCCGCGATGTTCTCCTGCAGCAGACTGTCGAGGCGCAACACTTTCACATTAACCGCTGCACCTGCATACGCCACGCCGTCGCGACTACGCAGTGAACTCATGCCGCGGCGCGCATTGTCGGTGAGGTAGTTCGCGTCGAGCACGAAGAACGGCGCAATGCCGTCGAGATTTGAAGCCGCCGCCGCCACAACCTCGATGCTCGAGCTCCGCAATCGCGCATCGTTGCGCATGGAGCGCAGGTTCTCCGGGTTCGGTTCGATGGCAATCACGCGGGCGCGCGGCCGGCGTCTCCGGAATGCCAGCGCATCGGACCCGTTCATGGAGCCGACATCGCATATCACGTCGATGTCGAGGTCGCGCAGCAAGGCGAGGAACAGCAGGCGAGTGTTGAGTGGAGTCACGCGGGCGAGGTTTCGCGCCAGGGTACAACGCCGCAGCGCTGGCGCCATTTGGTGTGGATACCGCTGGTGTGAAACAGCTGCGGTGCATGAGCGCGCGTCTCGTCGGAGAGCACGTTGCAGAAAAATACGGTATGCGAACCCACTACCTCCCAGCCGGCGATCGCGACCTCGCGTACGCGCAGGGCGTGTGACGGCACGCGCAGGCCGAAGCGGCCAGTTTCGCGTGTCTCGAACGGCAGCATGCTCCAGTCGATACGTGCCAGCGCATGATGGCGGCCGAGCTCATAGGCGAGAGCCCGGGTCTCGTATGACACATGCGCAAGCGCTGCGCGGCGCGCCGTCCTGAGGGTCTGCACCGAGGGGCTGGTATTGCGCAATGCGAGCGTGAATCCACCGCCGTGGATCGGCCCCACGAGATCCATCGGAAACATGTTCGCGTTGACGCCATCGTCGACCGAGACCAGCACCACCGGTCGTGGAGATATGTAGAGCACTTGCAAATGATCCACGGCCCCTGGCGGCATGTGGAAGTTGGGCGAGGCGCTGCGACGGCGGCGCAATCGCAGCAGGCGCTGCCAGGCCTTCGAGGCGGCGGGCAGGCAGCGGTGACTGCTGGCGCGTACGAGATGGCGGGCGAGGCGCGCACCAGGGAACTCGAGAGTGCCTGCCGGTGACAATGCCAGTGCTCCGAGCTCGAAGTCGCTACGGCAATCGTGGAACCGCAGCGAACCCGGTGCCGGCATGGCGCCATCAGGCAGGGAGACGCCGATCATCAATGGCGCCAGCGACAGGATTACCTGACCGCTCGTGACGTCGCGTTCGTATGCCGTGGTAGTTAGTACAACACGCACCAGCTGCTGCGGATCCTCGAGTCCGACCGCCGGCCACAGGGGCAGCGGGCGAAGGGCCGCGGCAAGCTCGCCGAGCTTCATCTGGTTGGCACCCGGTGCCGGAACAGCACGAAAATGAAACGACTCGACACGAATGCCGACCAGCTGCGCGGAGAGGCGCCCCGCAGCCGACGCACCATCGGACGCTCCGTCGCGCGCGCGGCCGGGCAATAAATAGCGTCGAGCTCGAAACAGTCCGAAGCCGCGGCCGCCAGTGCACCGGGTAACCAGCGCGTGATCGGCGCCTGCGCGCCAGCCACCGCGTATCGCCCACGCGCCAGCAGAAGAGGCAGGCCGCGCCACCACCAGCCGTAACGCAGATCGCCGGCAAACCAAGGATTGAGCACGGCGGCGAGCACCCGCCCGCCGGGTTGAATCAGCGTCGCGAACTTGTGAAACAACGATGCCACGTCATCGACCAGGTTCACCGGCGCGAAGTTGGCGGTTACGAGTTCGGCGGGCGGCCATGCAGACGCTTCTCGTTGCATGAAATGACCAAAGTTGCCTTCGATGAGTTGGATGGCGCCGGCGGCAATGCCGGTCGCGCAATGCACCCGGAAATGCGCACACATGGCGGCGTCAACGTCGTATGCGGACACGAGGTGTCCGCGTTCGGCGTACGCGCGTGCGTCGGTGCCGGGTCCACAACCGAAGTCGAAAATGTGAGAACCGGGTCCGACCAGCGTCAACGCCAGTTCGAGAAACGCTGCGCGACTCTTGCGATCTGAGCCACGCGCGCTGAGTGCGCCGATGTAGGCGTTTCCTGTAACGAGCTCGCTCATGAGTCAGGTCGAAGGTCTGCCAGCGCAGCACGCAACGAGACGATTGTCTGAGCGCGCGGCGGGCGCGCAAACAGCCAGCGTTGAATTCGCCGGGCGTGTGGTATGCCGTACCATGAAACTTGTTTCAGCGCAGGTTGCGCCGCTTCGGCGAGCTGAAGCTCGGCGACGGCGACGCGGCTCGGAAGAACGCGGCTTCGAATGAAGCGCACGACTTCACCCGGCGAGCGCGACCAGCAAATGCCCGGAAACGCAGCAATGCGCAGGTTGGACCATGAGACGCCGGTGAGCGTCATACGAGTTGCCACGTGGCGCAACGGCGCTGGGCACCGGGCGGTGAATTCCGATAACAGCGATTGCGCGATGGCTCCCGGATAGTAGCGAACGGCAAGGGCGAGCGGCGGCAGCATCCACCAGGCACCGCCGCGCGATTCGGGCGTTTCCAGCAGCTGCAGCCAATCCGCTTCTGCGAGTTTTCCCGCAAGCAGCGCGATATCGTGCAGCTGGATCTGCCGCAGCGCATGCGCACGCATGTTGCCGGCCGCGTGCAACAGCAGGTGGCGCATGAGCTCGGCCATCGCAGGGTAAGGGTTGATTCCGGACGGCGCTTCGCTGTCTAACCACCCGGCCGAAATTTCGACTTCCGCAACGGGCAGCATCTCGGCGATCCTCGCGTGCACCTCTATCTTGAGGACATTGTCAGGATGCTCACCGAACATTACCGCCGGCGCGCAGCTGCGTGGCGCGTAGACCGCGTGCCGGCGCGTTTCGAAGGACGGCACATAGTCGAGTTGCTCCATGACATGCGCAACTTCGCGACTATCGCGCGGCAGCGTCAGCAGGTCGATATCGCCCATGGGACGCTCACCCGGGCGATAGAGCCCGAGCGGCCGCAGCGCCGCGCCCTTGAGGGCGACACAGGGCACGCCGTTTGCGTGCATGGCGGTCCCGATGTGCGCGAGTAGCAATGTGATGCGCGCGTCGCGCTGCAGTGCCAGCTCGAGCTGCGCAGCGAGGAATGCCTGCCAGGATGGCGGCCCTCGCCAGCCCAGGCGGTTGGCCAGCAGCACCGTGATTCCCTGCATGGCCGCGACCGCGCGGGCCACGTTCCATTCGAGCTCGTTCCAATCCGGCGCGGACGCGCGCGGTGCGTGCAGCTCGTGCGCCAGGAATTCGGTGGTACGGCCCAAGGCTGCGCGCAACACCGTATACGGGGGCAAATCGACCTGCGCCGAGCTCATGCGCCACTCCAACTGCGCAGACTGTCGCGCGCCAGGTACGCCGTGCCTAACAACTCCGCGGCGCGCGCGGGATCTGCCGCCTCGAGACGAAATGCTTCGACCTCGTTGCGCAGCCAGGCATCGGCGAGCTTGTAATATTCCTTGCCGCGGCGACCCGCGATCACGAAGTCGCGATCGGAAGCATCCGCCCACGCGATGGGCAACTCCACGCGCTCGCGCACCTTGTCGAAGTAGCCCGTGCCCTTGATCGGATAGGACACGGTCGTGAAGAACACGTCCGGATTGCTCTGCTTCACGTGCTCGACGGTGGCAGCGATGTCGTCGATCTCCTCGCCCTCGTAGCCCCACATGAGGAACATGCCGACCTCGATGCCCTGCGCATGCGCGAGACGGCACGCGTGCCGCACCTGTTCGACTTTGACGCCGCGCTGCATGGCGTCGAGGATTTTCTGACTGCCGCTCTCCGAGCCGATCCAGATGCGATAACAGCCGAGTTCGCGCAGCAAATTGGCGGCGCCTTCGTTCTGCAAACGGTCGGCGCGCGTGATGGTTTCGAAGGGGCGGTGGATGCCACGGCGCTTGAGCTCCGCGGTATAGCTGGCGAGCCAGGGATGACTGATGGTGAAGACGTCATCGGCGTACCACACCTGGTCAGGATCGTAACGATCGATGATCCACTGCATCTCATCGGCCACGTTGGACGGGCTGCGCCGCCGATGGGAATGTCCGTAGACGGCGTGCGAGCACCAGTTGCATTTGTATGCGCAGCCGCGCGCGGTGATGAGGTTGATGCTGCTGGCGCCGTGGTGGGTCTTCCAGGCATCGAGGTACAGGCCGTGATCGATCGCCTCGCGATCGGGAAAGGGCAGCTCGTCGATGTCCGGGATGCGAACGCGCGCGGCGTTACTCAGGATGCGGCCTTCTTCATCGCGAAACGCAATGCCGTGCACTCCGTGCAGCCGATGCACGCCGTGTTGTGGCAGCGTGCGCAGAAGCTCGGCGAGAGTAACCTCTCCCTCTCCCGTGACGATGACGTCGGCGCCCGCGTCGAGATATTCAGCGATGTAGTTGGCGCTCTCCGGGCCGCCGAGCACGACCGTCCAGCGATGCAGCTTCGCGGCCCGGACAATGCGCAGTACATTTCTGCGCGTCATGAGGTTGGTGTAGATGCCGACCACACCACCCGGCGTGGCCGCGAACGCATTCTCGAGCGCGGTGAACTCCGCGAACGTGCTGTCGAATACTTCGACCGAGAATCCGCCGCTCTTGAGAAACGCGGAGAGATAGAGCAGGCCGAGCGGCGGATACGGCTTCATGATCTGCCGCTCCTTCTCGTCCTCGGCGAGGAAGTAGCCGTGCGTGAGGAGGATGTCGGGCATTGCGGCTCAGCCGAAAGCCAGCGCAGTCGTCAACGGCCGGGGCGATGGCATTCGCCCGTGGGCGTGGCGGAACTCTTCCTCGCGTTCGATGAGATCGTTCCAGCGTGCCGTGAGTGCCGGGGCTCCCGGTTGCGTCACCTGGTCATGCAGGAGATTGCGCACGGCCCGGTAGAAATCGGACGTGTATGTGCCGTGAAACATCATTTCGAGATCGCTGCTTTCCTGCCAGTGACGCTTGTCTCCCATCTGTTCCTTGACGAGCTCGTAGAATTTGGTGCCCGGCAGTGGATAGGCGACGCTCACACCGACATCGTCGGGTCGCGCCTCGTCGACCAGCCGGCGCGTCGCGAGAATGTCGTCGAGGTTCTCGCCGAGATAACCG
>Ga0207701_10003250_pt1 | contig 16724 bp, 15 predicted proteins | sample KBSSwiSSwithPhiX_FD_184294 | JGI IMG/M metagenome (GOLD analysis project Ga0207701, IMG submission 184294) | Switchgrass rhizosphere bulk soil microbial communities from Kellogg Biological Station, Michigan, USA, with PhiX - S5 (SPAdes) (version 2) | ecosystem: Environmental > Terrestrial >... | reverse complement strand
CAATTGCAGGCGGACTACCCGAAGGTTTATGCCAAACAAACCGTTCATTTTTTCTACATCATCGCCGCGGTACTCGTTGTCACTGATTTTTTTAAAACCAAGCACCCGGGTATAAAAAGTGATTGAGCGGTTCATGTCTTTTACCGTTATGCCAACGGCTTCCACTTTATTCACCTGGGAAAGCGAAACGATCGAAACTAATACGGCGTTTATCAAAACTGCGAGATAAAACGTGATCTTTCTCATATGCGTGACGCTAAATAGATTTTATCGTTCATGACCTGGTTATATGTGGTGTCATTTTTCAGCCAGGCTCTTCTTTGGATAAAAAGAAAAAACTCTGCTGCTGACAGCATGCCGGCCATGGGAATAAAGAGGTAGATCCAGAAAGATTTCCATATTCCGGAAGCCAATGCTGAGGCAAAACTGCGGGCAGGGTTCATTCCAAAGCCGCTGACCGGTGATGCAACAATTACCCAGCAGCAAACCAATATTGCTGAAAAAATTCTTGTGTATTGCTTCATCCATTTGTGATGTGATGTAAACAGCACCATGGTCATCGTGAAAAAAGAAATGGCGAATTCAGTTATCAATGCCCACCATTGTCCCGCCCTTCCTGGAATCGTTACGACAGAGCTTACAGGCGGATCGGTTAACACAGCTCCCATTATTGCCTGCATGATGTAAACGGCTATAGTGCCGCCAATCAATTGAAAGATGACATAGAACATTGCATCATAACGGCACATCTTGTCCAGTCTTAAGAAGGTAAGTGTAACAGCCGGGTTGATATGCGACCCACCCGGCGCTGTCCATGGAGAATAGAAAATAAACAGGGCCGTCAGACCCATTATCAATCCCATCGCAACATTCTTTATTAATACACTGGGAATGGCATGGTTCCACGATCCATTTGCGGAAAAGATCATTGCGCTGAAAAAGCAAGCCGAAAACATGAAGAGAGCAAGGCCCAACCCTTCCTGCAAGTAATGCTTCTTGTTTTTGCGAAAAGCCGATTTCATTTCCTTTGCACCCTTTGTACCTGTAAACACCTGTATGGGCATTGCTCTCATAGTGCAAATAGAATATTCTTTGAAGGCAGACGTTGTCGGCTAAATGACTTTACGATCTTTTTTTAGGATAACCCATTAAATAGGTCACTTTCATTCCCATTTTGTTTTTCAGATTTCCTGCTTTCCAGGTGAAAAGATTATGATCGATTGAGTTGGCGATTGCCAAAAGCGCGGCAGGCCTGTATAATCGCAGGATAGATACCACGCCATCCCAGATGGTGCAAAGCGGAATTAATGGAAGAAGATAGGTGAATATGATCCTTGACCATTTGAATGGCCTGAACAACGGAGTGAATAGAAAAAAAATAATTGGGTGAATAATAATGATTCCAAGAATAGTCAGAATATTCTTGTCTCCACCGTCAAAAACAGCAATTGGTTGTCGCGCTTTTACCGCATCCAGTAGCACTAAGCTTGCCTGGTTTTTATCAAAATGATGAAATGCAGAAAAAATGGTCCTTAAACCTGCCAGCTCTGCCGGAACATTCATGGCATCAACCGCATCTTTGGTATAACTGATATCTCCCCCGCTCTTTTGTTGAAGGATACGGTATGCCTTAAAATTTGGAAATTTATCCGTGAGAATCACGGGCAATTTTCGTTTGTAGGTATTGTAAAAATTCTTTTGAACCATTTGAATAGCACCACCACCACCCGAACATAAATCAATAACTGAAAATTGACCAGCATTTTGAAGTCCCTCCATGATAACGGTTGTTGCCGGGGAATAAAAATTGGCAGCATTAAGAATGAATCTCAGGTAATCCGTCATCCCTTCCCTCAAAAAATTGGGAAACCAACCGAGGTCTTCAAATTCAAACAAACGCATAGCTGTGAAAGGTATTGAAATTTATTTTGCGGATTTGCTGGCAGTGAATGATGACAATGTCAATGAGCCGATATTCTTTTGGAGATTAATTTGGAATTTTGTAAAAAAAAGCATGCAAACCAAATCGGAGTACGAAAAAATGCTTGCGGGAGAATTTTACGATGCCAGTGATAAGCAATTAGTAGAGAAGAGAGTCAAAGCAAGGAAATGGATGCACCAATATAATCAAACCAATTATGATAAATCACTCAGAGAAAAACTGTTGAAGGAACTATTGGGCAAACAAGGTAAAAATGCAGATATTCAAACACCGTTCTTCTGCGATTATGGCTGTCATATTGAGGTGGGTGAAAATTTCTTTGCCAATTTCAACTGTGTTTTTCTTGATTGTAATTATATAAAGATGGGCAACAATGTTTTCCTCGGTCCCAATGTACAGGTCTACACTGCTTATCACCCTGTTCTTGCATCGGAACGAATTAAAGGACCTGAACTGGCTGCTCCAATCTCCGTTGGTAACAACGTTTGGATAGGAGGAAGTACTATTATTTGCCCGGGCGTGTCGATCGGAGAAAATACGACGGTCGGTGCAGGAAGCGTGGTGACAAAAGACATTCCTGCGAATGTGATAGCAGTGGGAAATCCCTGTCGGATATTGAGGAAATTGTGAATGGTCATTGCGAGCGGAGCGAAGCAAGTGAATGGTCATTGCGAGCGGAGCGAAGCAAGTGAATAGTTATTGCGAACGGAGCGAAGCAAGGCAATAGACAATATGCAAGGATCAATATCCGATTTTCTCTTACTCCTACCTACTCGCCACTTTCCATTTGTCACTTCCCTCTTGCCGATTCCCACTCACCACTCAACATTCTTATCTCTTTCAATTCTTTTCCCAGGAAATAGTTTAATGCTGTTCTGATAATTGCGATTGCCGCCAGCTGCCCAATGTCATTCCAGCTTGGCGCAACTGCCGTAGCAAGAACGTCGGCTCCCAGCATTAATTCCAGGGCAACAGCTACGGAGCTGCCAAATTCTACCCTAATTTTTTCCTTTGACAGCATCTTCTTTGGTATAGGGAAAACGGATAAGTAGCGAAACAGCACTTTAAAAATGGCGATGCCGATGATGCCGGCTGCTGCTATTTCGACACCATGGCTGGTAATGATCGTTATTTGTTTAGCTATTTCTTCCACTTTATTTCATCAATAATCCGAAAGAGGCTAAAGCGCCGATAATGTTTAATGCACAATGAGTATAAATACCGACACGAAGGTCACGGGTCTTCCATACCAGCCAGGACAATGGTAATAGAGCGATGAGCAATGTTAAATACACATGTGGCTGCCAGAAATGATAAAGCGAAAACAATATAGCATTTACTACAAATGACCATTTCCCCCATGCCGCCATGCGCGGAAGGAGGTATCCCCTAAAGTAGTATTCTTCAACTATCGGGGCGAGGATTCCATTAATTACGAGGTTGAAAATAAGTGTCACCACTATTATTTTCTTGCTGTAACCTGTGAAATCCTGGACGGTGTACCATGCGGGAAGCCATGTAAAGAGTTTCTCAGTAATAATTTTATTCAATGGTTGCGTAATTCCCCAAATGAAGAACATAAACATCACAAGCCCGGCAATACAAAGAATTAGCCTCGAGGTGGTCAATTTATTGTTGTACCCGTTAATTTGGGTCAGCTTATCCTTTTGTTCTTCTTTTTTTGCCCTATTTATGTGCAAAAGGAGCAGTGGCACTGCGACGATCGCAATAATAAGTAATATGCTGAACTGCGGGGGCAATTGATATTTTAAAAACAGCGGCGTTAACAAGGCAAAACAAACTGTAATGATAACGCCCGGATAAAGGTGAAAAAGTACTGCCCTTGTCTTGCTTAATTGTTGCATAAAGATTTATTTATTGATTGTCCTGTTCCTCATAAAATTGATTTGTTCTCTCGTTTGAAGGGCTTTTGCCGATGCAATTTCAAACTCCACGTTGCATCTGGCAATGAATGCCGCGCGAAGTTTTAGGAAAGAACACGTTGAAAGGCTGTCATTTGTTTATGTGCGGTCGTTTGCTTTTTGGTCAACACGTTGGTGATGATATGATCGGCCACTCTTAACGCATTGGCTGCAATGGTTAACGCAGGATTAAATGCGCCGCAACTTGGAAAAAAGCTGGCATCTACCACGTAGACATTTTGAAGGTCATGCGTTTTGCAATTTGGATCAAGTACCGAAGTTTTTGGGTCATGACCAAAACGAAGCGTTCCATTCTGGTGGCTCATCCCACTGATATCAAGATCATAGCCTCCCCATTTCACGTCTTTATAATCCGGATCCAGGTCACCTAATTTTTGAAAGATCTGCTTTAGCTTGTTTTTCAGTTTATCGTAGGCGGTGTAATTGGTTCTCGTGTAGTTGACCTGTATGTTGCCATCATCACGAAGTACAACGCGATTATCGGGACTGGGGAGGTCTTCAGCGGTCAGCCAGAAATCAATGCTCATTTCTTTCAGTTCATTATAGCTCTTACCGGGAAATAATGTTTCTCCCATCCACAAAATGGTGTCGGGATCATTTCTTCCCATCAATTGAATTTCTCCAAGCGGAAATTCGCTGTCGTCCGCACGATGATAGAAGTCCGCAATGCCAAGGCTTTTTTGAAATACACAATCATTTTTCTTTTTGGCAAATGCGACCAGGCATCCATTGTGATGAAGCATAAGATTTCTTCCGACCTGGTCAGATGAATTCGCCAGCCCGGTTGGATGCACATCATTGGAACTTCGTAAAAACAGGGCTGCCGTGTTTACCGCGCCGCATGCGACAATAAATATATCAGCACTGAACTTTATTTTTTCACCGTTGATGATGGCTATTGCTGCAACCACCCGTTGACCCAATGGGTCAGTCAGGAGTTTTTCAACATAAGCCTCAGTCATCAATGTTACATTTTTGTTTTTCAAAGCAGGGCGGAGACACATTACCTGCCCATCTGCTTTACTATCCGTGGGGTCAGGAAATCCATCAAAGTTTTCCAATACTACCGGGGCTTCCGTTGCCGTGTAATCCTGCGGTAGCTTTACTCCCATCGGTAAAGGAAATGGCCTAAGTCCCACTTGTTGCATTTTTTCTTCAAGGTCCAGGATCAATGGTTCGTAAGGCAGCGCGGGTAAAGGATAGTCATCCTTCGATGAAGGTTCGCTTGGATCAATGCCGCGTTTGCCGTGCACACTGTATAATCGTTCGGCCTGCGTATAATAATTTTCCAGGGTTTCGTAACCAAACGGCCACGCAGGAGAAGTGCCACCATAGTGTTCTACCTGTTGGAAATCACTCTCGCGAAAACGGAATAATGCAGCGCCATACATTTTACTATTGCCCCCAACATTATAGTGTATATATGGTTTAAAAGGTTTGCCCTCGATATCATACCAATCTTCCTTTGGGCGATACCTTCCCAGCGTAACCACTTCATGCGGATCCCAGTTTTGTTTTTCCCTGGGAATGAATCCTCCTCTTTCGAGTATCAATATTCTTTTGCCAGTATTGGCGAGATTATAGGCAATCGTGCTCCCGCCGCTGCCAGTTCCTATGATAATGATGTCGTAATGATTTGCCATTTGTTGTTTTAAGTTTATAGTTTGTCCGAAGGAGTCTTTCGGAGATATTCGAGGTTTGACGTTTTCACCACAAAGAGAAAGTAAAAGCGAGGAAAGGTTTGTCGTGTACTAGACGCATGAATCAATTTGCGGTGCAATTTTGATAAAGAATGCGAATCACTGTCGTCCATGTGACAACAGTCCATAGGGTTTTGGGCCAGCTTTGTTAAAATTTATTGTATGAAAAAAGTGAATTTGATGATTTGCATTGCATTGCTTATTAATTATTCATTATTTGCGCAGAAGTCGCCGGTGTTTATCCACTCGGGAAAAGCTATCAGGGGATATGACCCCGTGGCGTATTTTACTGAAGGCAAGCCCGTAAAGGGGGAGCCCAACCTGGTATACAACTGGAACGATGCAAACTGGTATTTTTCATCTCAAAAAAACCTCGATTTATTCAAAGCGAACCCGGAAAATTATGCTCCTCAATATGGTGGGTACTGTGCATTTGGCCTATCCAATGGTTATAAAGCACCCACCGATGCGGATGCCTGGACGATCGAGAATAATAAATTATACCTGAACTACAATTTGCAGGTAAGACAAGAGTGGAATAAAGACAGGCAACAAAGAATTAAACAGGCAGATCAGAACTGGCCATCAGTTCGTGATAAGGAATAGAATAAGTGCAGCACGCAACAACTCTAACGAAAGGAGATTTTTTATTGACCAACTGCGCCGTTGACGTACATTAAGCTTCTCTTAGTTCCAATTTAGGAGAGGCTTTTTCGTTTCGGTTGCCATACAATTGATAGTTTTCTATCACTCTCAACATTTCGGCCACACCCCATGCCTGCGCCACGCAGCCTCTTGGATGATGCGGTGGATCAGCATCAAAAATTTCAGAAACTGAACCAATACAACCTTCATCCAAATGGTAACGGAAATTTTCAATTATTTTTTTCGCTTGTTCCTTGCCCCTTGTGCCTTGTACCTTAATTAAAGCGTCTACATAAGGCCCAAGCAACCAACTCCACACCGTTCCCTGGTGATATGATGAATCACGATGCCATTGATCACCACCATACGCCGGTACATAATACTTGTCGTCGCCAGGCAAACTTCTCAGGCCAACAGGAGTGTAAAGTTTTTCTTCCACAACCTGTAAAATCGCTTCGGCTTTTTCACCTTCAATCAAAGCAAATGGCAAGCTGATTGCAAACAGCTGGTTGGGCCGGAGTGTCGGATCAGGATGGCCATTTTCATCAATTATATCATACAAAAAATCTCCTTTTTCAAACCAGAATTGACGGTTAAAGTTCTCTTTGACTTTTTCTGCATTTACCTTCACAGTAGCTGCATCGTGCGCCTGGTCATTTAAATTTAGTAATTCGGAAAATATTCTTAAGGCATTATACCAAAGAGCCTGAACTTCTACCGGTTTGCCCATCCGGGGTGTTACCACCCAATCGCCGATCCTTGCATCCATCCATGTTAGCTGCTGTCCCCTTTCGCCGGCAAATAATAAGCCGTCCGCATCAACTTTGATATTATACCTTGTGCCTTTAAAATGCCAGTCGATAATGTCCTTTAACACCGGTAAAATTTCATTTAGAATAAAATCCTTATCGCCGGTTGCCTGCAGGTATTTATAGACAGCAATAAAATACCAAAGAGTGCCATCCACGTTGTTGTATTCCGGTTGTTCGCCTTTTTCGAGGAAACGGTTGGGCAACATGCCCATGCTTACATTTTTTGCAAAAGCGTTAATGATGTTTTTAGCATCTTCGAACCGCCCCGTGCTTAAACATAAACCAGGTAAACTAATCATAGTATCGCGGGCCCAGTCAGTAAACCAATGATAACCTGCTATAATTGTTCGCGACTCGCCTGTATTCGACACATTATCCCGGGAGGGATCCGTTGGGATTGTCCTTTTAACTATAAACTGATCAGCGGCCAATACGAGTTGCTTTATAATGTCATTCTCCGGTTGGTTACTGATCAGTAATTTTCTTCGCATGTTTTCCCTGGAAAACAGATCATGCGCATCCCGGCCCTCAGGATTTTCAGTTGAAATAATGACTCCCAGTGTATCTCCCTGGCTCAGCCGAACTGTGAATGTGCCGTGATTGAAAAGGTCTTCCAGAAATTCCTGCCCCCGATATTGATCAACACGGTATTTAAAATTATTAAACCACTTCGGTTCATGTCGGTAAGAAGAACCGGGCACTTGTATGAACACATTTGTTTTACCATCCGGTTGGTTGTGAAAAATGCCGTTGTTAAAATGCGCGTTCCAATGCATTTGCGAACTTTCGTGCGTTAATGAGTGATAACCCTTAGCTGCCATCAACGGTAATAGCTCTAACGTGAAAGTGTTTTCCGCTTTTGCGACGTCGTACAGGATCACCACGGTATTTTCGCCGTGTATCATGGCAATGGTTTTCTTAAGCAGAATACCATTTGCGTTAAATTCCCATTGAGGAAAAACATCCTTACGGAAACCCGCTAAGTATTGATGCCCGGCAGGATGGATGGTATCATCGTGATATAAATTGACACCGAGTTCCATTCTTTGATCACCCGATACAATGGTTTCATCCAGTTTGGAAAGCAGTATCATCCTGTCGGCGGGAGGTACAATGGCTGCGACAAGCAAGCCGTGATAACGTCTTGTATGAGCGCCGATGATCGAAGAACCTGACCATCCCCCGAGGCCGTTTGTTTCAAGCCACTCGCGTTGTACGGCTAAGTCGAAGTTTTGAAAGACATCTTTTTCTATCAGCATTTCGTATGATTAAGCAGGGACTACTTCCCTTTCCTTTAATTGATTTTCTTCTTTTGATTTGTTTTTTACCCGGTTAATCAATTCCGCTACTACACCTGTCCACCCCGTTTGATGAGAAGCACCTACGCCTCTTGACGTGTCGCCATGAAAGTATTCATAAAATAATACCAGGTCTTTAAAATTGGGATCATCCCGGTAAATCGTGAAGTCATCATTTACCGGCCGGTGACCTGTTTCATCTGGTTGAAATGGCGAGATCAATCGCCGTGATAGTTCATCGGCGATCTCCTGTAATTTCAAATGCCGCCCTGATCCTGTCGGAAACTCGGCGGTTAATTCATCGTTGTAATATTGTGCGTAGCCATTAAGCGCACAAACCAATAAATAATTCATTGGCATCCAAACAGGCCCTCTCCAGTTACTGTTACCACCAAATAAATTGCTGTTTCCCTCTCCGGGTTGGTAGTCCAATCCGAATTCCTCGCCATTTATGTTAATGGAATAATGGGTTTCGTGAAGTTTTGAAATGGAGCGGATGCCACCGTTGCTCAAAAATTCCCGTTCGTCCAATAGTGCCACTAATAATTTTTCCAGCCTTTTTTTGGGGACCAGCGATAGCAAAATGTCGTCGTGATCTTTTAACTCTTCTATGACCAGGTATTGCCCGTTATCTTTCCGGTAACGCTGAAACCACTTCAGTCTCTTATAAAAGTCCGGCAATTTTTCCAGCAATTCCTTCTTAAGTACAAGCACTGCAAATAAAGTTGATAATCCCACGAGGCTCCGTACTTTCAATGGGATATACCTGTCACCGGGCAGAGACAATACATCATAGAAAAATCCTTCATCTTCATCCCAGCTGCTGGTCCAATTTTCGCCAATCCGGTTTAGCGATTCTGCTATATAGACAAAATGCTCAAAAAATTTAGTTGTTACATCTTCATAGGCCGGGTTGTATTGCGATAGTTCCAGTGCCATTTCAAGCATGTTCAATGAATACATCGCCATCCAGCTTGTTCCATCCGCCTGTTCCAACTTACCACCACCCGGTATCATATTGCTTCTGTCAAACACACCGATGTTATCCAAACCTAAAAAACCACCTTCAAATACGTTATTGCCTTTGTGGTCTTTCCGGTTTACCCACCAGGTGAAGTTGATGAGCATCTTCTGAAATACCCTTTCTAAAAACCCGATATCAGGTTTTCCTGTTTTTGCTTTATCTATTTTATAAACCTGCAGGCAGCTCCAGGCATGCACCGGGGGATTTACATCACTGAAGGACCATTCGTATGCAGGCAATTGCCCGTTGGTATGCATATACCATTCACGAAGGAATAAAATCAACTGTTCCTTGGCAAACTGTGGATCAATTATGCTCAGCGGCACGCAATGAAATGCCAGGTCCCAGGCCGCGTACCACGGATATTCCCATTTGTCGGGCATCGAAATAATGTCTTCATTATTTAGTGTAGGCCAATGTTGATTACGACCCGTCCATCGCGACTGTGGCGGTGCGGGCTGACCGGGATCACCCTTCAGCCAGCGGGGAATGTCAATATTGTAATACTGCTTGCTCCAAAGCATGCCGGAAAATGCCTGCCGCTGAATATTGAATAGTTCCTGGTCATCGGTCTCAGTTATGGAATGATAAAACTCGTCGGCTTCGTAAATGCGTTGAGTAAAGTTGTCATCAAAATCTTTTCCAAATGGTTCGCTTTTCAATTCGTGCCTGCTTAGCCTCAGCTGAATCTTAATTGATGATTGAGCAGGGACATTTAATTCATAGAAGGGCGCGAATTTTGTTCCTGACTTCTTTTGCGCGAGCCAATCAAAATTTTTTTCAATGACAGCGCTATGAAAAGCATCTTTTACAAAAGGATGCAGATTGGGCTGACCATAAAGACGCTGGATGTTTGTTTCGTTTTCGGTAAATAAGGTACGTGTTGGCCTTTCAAAATAAAAATAGTAATTGCCGGATTGCTCATGCGTCACCTTTACTGAGCCATATTGATCATTACCTTCAACAAGCTGTATTACTGGCTTTTCTTTCATAAGATCAAAGCTCCAGAGATTGCGTAGCCAGAGCGTGGGCAATAAAGCGAGGTAAGCGTCCTGGTCTCCGCGATTGTGCATCGTGATCCGAATGCCTATATCCTCTGTTTCATTTTTTGCGTATTCTGTAAATACATCAAAATATTTTCCTTCGTTAAAAATGCCCGTATCCAATAACTCATATTCCGGTTCGAGCTTCGAACGGTTACGATTTGTATTCACCAGGTCAGTATAAGGATATTCCGCCTGCGGATACTTATAGAGGTGTTTCATGTACGAATGCGTGGGAGTATTATCAAGATAATAATACAGTTCCTTTACGTCCTCACCATGATTACCTTCATTGCCTGTCAGCCCAAACAATCTTTCTTTCAGTATTGGGTCCTTACCATTCCACATTGTCAGCGCGAAACAAATCCGCTGCATTTCGTCACTTATTCCCGCAATGCCATCTTCACCCCACCGATACACTCTTGATCTGGCGTGGTCATGCGGGAAGTAATCCCATGCATTCCCATTTTCGCTGTAGTCTTCCCTGACTGTGCCCCATTGGCGTTCGCTGAGATAGGGTCCCCATTTTTTCCAGGTTGAATCCTTAAGTCTCGTTTGTTCTGCATTCATTGGTGTCTTTTTATTATGATCAGAAATGCACCCGTTTCTATTTCAACATTGGACCGACTCGTTAGTTGTCATTATCCAATAGCTTATCCATTATCTTCAAATCCCGGGTATAATGTCATGCCTCCGTCTACGAAAAGCGTAGTTCCGTTTACATAGTCGGCATCATCACTGGCCAGCCAAACGGCGGCTTTTCCGATATCTTCGACCTGCCCTACCCGTTTTTGCGGAATGAGCCTTAATAAATTTTGCAGGTGTTCTGCAGTATCCCATGCATCATGATTTATGGGTGTTGCGATAGCACCGGGTGCAATTGAGTTAATCCGGATTTTTTTTGGGGCATATTCCTGGGCTATTGTTTTCATCATCAGCATTACACCTCCTTTGCTTGCTGCATAATTGGCGTGACCCGCCCAGGGAATTACTTCATGTACGCTGCTCATACAAATGATCTTTCCGGCGGATTTCGATTTTCCATTCACACCACGACGTAAGAATTCTTTGATCGCTTCCCGTGCACACAGAAATTGCCCCGTGAGGTTGACCCCAATAACAAAGTTCCATTGTTCCAGCGTCATTTCAGTAAATGGAGCATCCCTTTGTAAACCTGCATTATTTACAAGAATGTCCACCGTGCCATACCGGCTGATCACATCGGCAAACATTTTTTGCACATCTGCTTCTTTACTTACATCCGCCTGGTAAGTTATGGCTCTTCCTCCGTTCGCGGCAATTTCGCCCACCACCTGTTCCGCCATTTCTTTGGTGGAAGATACCGGGTAGTTTACTACCACAGTGGCTCCCGCATGTGCAAGTTCCCTGGCACAACCGGCGCCAATACCGCTGCTGGCGCCTGTTACTATGGCTACCTGGCCCTCTAGTGTTTGTTTCATTTTTTTGGTGTTTAGTTATGCATGATATTAAATACCTCTCTATTGGATGCTGAGGCTTTCTTTTTTGCTTCAATAGCTTTTTTGATCAGTGAAATTTCAAAATCGGCAACTATATTGGTGTAGTGCTGGTAGATTTCCTGCGGTGTGGCAAAAGGAATGAAATACTTCGAAGCGCCTGGCCTGCGGGTGTCTTCAGCCATGTAATAGAAATAATCGGCTGCCTGCAATCGTCCCCAGGTATCAACTGCTCTTTGATCCGCCGAATGCAGTACCAGTTTTTCAATGCTGTAAATTTTTTTGAGCGTATTGTTTTGCATTACGTTCCCGCACCATAAACGAGCATTATTTGACCTGTCTTCCCACGAAATAGTTTCGGGTACATCGTACACGTCGCGTGGATACGCTTCAACTAAAACTTCCGATGGCGTAGAAAAAATAAACTCATTATGGCTCAGTACCGCTGGTGAAAGTGCCTTTAGAAATTCAAAGATTCCGCTTTCCTTATTCTTATAGATGCCAAAAGTTTCATAGTTCAGGAAAAGATTAATGACATCTGTTTTGCCAGGATGCAGGTGCAGCCATGCGGCAAACTTACCAGCCGTAAGGGGATGTTCGGTCCAGCCGGGATCGTCAAACCGGAAAGCAATATCATTCGAAAGGGCGGCATTTCTCAACAGTAGCCCGAAGTCAGTGTTTTCAGGCAGTGCGTACAATAGGTTGCACGACCTGCCTTTCAAAATTTTCTCAATTCCGTCGCAAAGAATTCCCTTAAAACCAAGTTCGTTTACGACGGATGCGATCTTGTTATTATGTATCAGCCCGGTATTTTTGAAAACTACCGGCTCAACATTAAACAGCTTCTTTATCAAATTTAAATGTTTCAACACCTGCCGGCGGAATTCTTCACGAGCATACAGGGAGCTTAATGAATGATAATAAGGCTCAGCGAGAAACTCTATGCAACCTGTGGCGGCGAGCTTTTGGAAGGAACGGATGATATCCGGGCGATGTTGTTGAAACAATTCCAAAACAATACCGCTTATAGAAAAGGTGACCCTGAACTTTCCCTTCTGTTGGATAATTTGGTCATAAATAATCTCATTCGCCGGGAGACAACATGTATCCGCCAGTTGATTGATGCTTTCCATGTCTGCTGTCGCATCTTCATAGCAATGACAGGCGTCTATATCTTTAGACAGGTATTTCCTTAGCCGGTAAGGCTGGTGCAGTTCAAAATATAAACAGACTGATGTCATGTGGCAAAAATAATTTTGAAAGTTACCGGGATCGGAACGGCCGCATTGTTGACACGGCCGCCATCCCCTGAGGGCACGCGATTAACCCTAACCATTAGTAACTGCAAAACGAATATGAGAAGTTGTAAAACTATGATCGGTCATGAACGAGCACTGTCGCCCTTATTACATTAGTCGCAACTTTTCGGCAATCAATTCCAGGCAACAGGATTATTCAGTTCAATTTGTTTGCGGTTGTAGCAAAGTAAACCAGAACTGCGTAGTTCGTTAAGCAACATATTTACACTTTGACGTGAAGTGGCAATGAACCCGGCAATATCACTGTGTGTAAGGTAATTATTGAGAATGATTTTATCACCGGTATGATTTCCATCAGTACGTGCCCAGTGTTTGATAAAACGGATCAGCCTGTCTTTCGTGTCAAGAAAAATGAGGTCGGCGTGGCGATTTTCCAATCGCTGCAGCTTGCTATTGACTTTCTTGGCATAGCTCAATACGATTTGAAGGTTCTCTTCCAGGATCTTTTTAAAATCTCCCACGTAAAACGAGCAAATGACGGTGTTGGCCGTAAGGGACTCTGCACATTCATAAGAATTTAAATTGCCTTCAAGTCCCAGGTCACCAAAAATATCAGGCTCGGTAAGAATATCCTTCACCAATTCCGTTTCCATTCCGCTGGTGTCGGTAATTTTTACTTTTCCTTTTACGAGAAAATGAATCTTAGTGTAACCCGTTTCACCGTACCCGATGATCTCGCCCCTGTACACCGTTCTCATTTTGGCAAGTGCAGATGCTGCCACTAATTTTTGCTCGGGTAAGCTGGCAAGTAAAGGATGATTCTTCAGATAGACGTATTTCATTTCTTCAGACATGGTAGTAGGTTTTAAAGAATGTATAAATCAGTTTAGTTGAATGCTGATGACAGGGCGGTTTCAATCTTGGTGATCATTACATTTTTAGGTGCAAGACCCGCCACATAATCGATTATTTCACCGCTTCTGAAAAAAAGTATTGTAGGAAATTCTACAACTCCATAGTCGCGATCAATACCGGTTTCCTTTTCCACGTCCACCGTAAAGAAGTCAACCTGGCCATTATATGATTTTGCGAGTTCTTCATAAATGGGAGAAATGATCTGGCACGCACCATTCCATTCTTTCTTGAAATGGACCAATGAAAGGGTTGGGCTGCTGATTACCTTTATTCTGAAATCATCCTTTGAAATCATCCGGTTCATAATTTTCATTTTGATATCACCCTTTAGCCAACCGGCGTGCCAGAAAAATTACTGACACTCAAGAAATCGCTGAAACCTGCTGCAGTAAAGGTTTTCAAAATTTTTACCTGCAACAAGCTGAATTGCTCAACAGCTGTTTTTTTCCCAACATTTTGGGACTCTCCTGAAATATTGGGAGTTTGTCATTGCCAGTAACTTCTTACTGCAAGTTTGAAATCCGATCTTAAATAAAAAACGTATTAGTTCTGGTCGGCTTTTGCCGGCAACGGTTGGAAACGTTAAAAAGAAAATAAAGCCATCTGCTGTCAATCAGCCGACAGTGTTCAGATCCTGCAGCAGTTACTTTTGGATATCTAAAAAATAAAAATGAAAGCACTTCTCTTAATTACAATACTAGGCGGACTCACGGCACAAATTGTAATGGGGCAGGACCAGGCGACTTTAAGGAAAAAACAGTTCAATCTTGAAGGAAATTTGGCAATTACAGGTTTTGACCCGGTAGCTTACTTTAAATCTGGCAAAGCAATTAAAGGGAAAAAAGACCTGGCTGTAAGTCACCAGGGAGTGATTTATTATTTCTCATCTTTGGAAAACAAGGAGGAGTTCAAGAGCAACCCTTCGCACTATGAGCCGGAATATGGTGGCTGGTGCGCGTACGCTATGGGAGAAAAGGGAGAAAAAGTGAACATTGATCCCGAAACTTTTAAGATCGTCAATGATAAACTGTACCTGTTTTACAACAAGTTTTTTAATAATACCCTGAAAAGCTGGAATAAAGATGAGGCAAGGCTGAAGTTGTCTGCCGATAACAATTGGACGAAAATTTATCATTAACAAAACCGATTCATTAATATGACCATCAATTGGAACACAATCGGAATTTGGGCGCTGAGACTATTGCCCGCACTCATAATGTTGCAGACACTTTTCTTTAAGTTCTCCGCATCAGACGAATCGGTATATATATTTTCCAGGCTGGGAATGGAGCCGTGGGGACGAATCGGCAGCGGTGTGATGGAATTAATCGCTGCCATTCTTCTTCTCTATCCACGCACCACGTTTATGGGGGCTATATTGGGCCTTGGGTTAATGGCTGGAGCCATATTCTTTCACATCACAAAGCTTGGTGTCCCGGTGTTGGGAGACGGAGGTTTGCTTTTTGTCTATGCGGTGCTCACTTTTATCTCTTGCGCCGCATTGCTTATTATTTATAGACAGGCGGTAACAGGTACGGTGAAATTTTTTGTTGGAAAAATAATTAACTTATAAAAAGTTTTCGTCCGGTTGTGTGCTGGTGGCATTTTTAAGCGCCAACCAAATACGAACACCCATTTAAAACTATAAACTTTTTAAAAATGCTGCTTAAAAAACCCATTCAAAATATTTTTGTTCAGTTGACGGAATCGCTACACCAGCTGTCAGGCGAGGAGTATACCCGCCCAAGTAAAACATTGTTCCATGCCAGCATTGGGCAGCATGTAAGACATATCATAGAGCTTTTTCTTTGCCTGGAAAAGGGCTACGACTCAGGCATCGTAAACTATGAAAAAAGAAAAAGAGATTACCGGATAGAAACAGAAAAAGACTTAGCCATTCAATTATTAAAAGATATCTATCACCGGATTGAAAGACCCAATATTGACCTGGAAATGGAAGCAGAAGATTATGAAGACGGATCAGCCGCTGTAGTGATTCCAACTAATTATTTCCGGGAAATAGCGTACAACCTTGAGCATACTGTTCACCATATGGCGCTTATCAGGGTTGGTGTAAACGAAGTTTCGACGGTACAGTTGCCCCAGGAATTTGGCGTGGCCTATTCAACCATCAAATACAGAAAGGAATGTGCACAGTAACTTATATTCCTGCCAATGAAATATATTTTCTCACCTCAAACAGGGATGAGAAGAATGTTCGCAAGGAAGCCATTGTTCCCAACGTGTACGAAATGAGAGGGAAAAAGCTAGTCTTTCCTCGCGATGCGGATGCGGGCGGGTCGTGGATTGCACTGCATGAAAATGGAAATGCGGCGGTATTATTAAATGGGGCATTTGAAAGGCATGTACCCGAACCGCCATACCGGCTGAGCCGGGGCCAAATATTTTTAAACGTAATAAGCAATGAACGGCCGGTGAGGCATTTTCATCATACAGATCTGCGGCAGATAGAACCCTTCACCCTGGTTGTTCTGGAGAAAGAGAATCTTTACGAATGCCGCTGGGACGGGCGTCAAAAACATTTTCAGCAACTGAAAAGGCACCGGCCATATATCTGGTCATCCGTTACGTTATACGATTATGGGGTGATCAAGAAAAGACAGCAATGGTTTGCCAGATTTCTTAACAGTCATCCTCATCCTACGCA
>Ga0207701_10003249_pt1 | contig 16724 bp, 17 predicted proteins | sample KBSSwiSSwithPhiX_FD_184294 | JGI IMG/M metagenome (GOLD analysis project Ga0207701, IMG submission 184294) | Switchgrass rhizosphere bulk soil microbial communities from Kellogg Biological Station, Michigan, USA, with PhiX - S5 (SPAdes) (version 2) | ecosystem: Environmental > Terrestrial >... | reverse complement strand
CCTCGCCGACGGACGGTTGCTGTGCCCCCGGCACCACTCCTACGCCCACAACCCCAGATACGAGATGAAGACCATCCCCAACGGACGCGTCATCTTCAGCCGGACGTGACCCCCCGACCCCAGCACGTGCCTCACCCGGCAGGGTCGGCGACGACGGCTGCGTCGGCGGGGATGTCCTCCCTGTGCGCGTTGATGAGCAGGGCCGACACGAGCAGGGCTCCCGCGAACAGCACGGCGCCCCAGAAGAAGGCCACGTGGTAGCCGTGGATGAACGCGAACGGGAGGATCTGCTGGGCTTGCTCTCGCCCGGTCGGCGGGTTGTCGACGAAGTACGCCGTGACCGCGCCGGCGAACAGCGTGTTCAAGAGCGCGGTGCCGAGGGAGCCGCCGATCTGCTGCGAGGTGTTGAGCACCGCAGAGGCGACTCCCGCATCGTGGCTCTCGACTCCGACGAGTGACGTGCTGGCCGCCGGGATGAACACCCCGGCCAGTCCCACCGACATGAGCACCATCGCGGGGAAGACCAGTGCCCAGTACGACGAGTCCTGTTCGATCCGGGTCAACAGCAGCATCCCGACGACGGCCATCACGAGCCCGGGCAGCATCAGCGCCCTCGGACCGACCCGGGGTAGCAGCTGGGAAACGAGACCGGCGGTGAGGATGATGCCGATACTGAACGGCAGGAACGCGAAGCCGGCCTCGAGCGGCGTGTAGCCGAGGTTGACCTGGAAGTAGTAGGTGAGGAACAGGAACATCGCGAACAGCCCGGCGCCCACCAACAAGAACACCAGGAAGGAGCCGCCGCGGTTGCGGTCCAGGACGACGCGCAGCGGCAGCATCGGGTTGCGCGCCCGCCGCTCCCAGAGCACGAACGCGACCAGCAGCACCACGGCGACGATCAGGAACGTCACGGTGCTCGGGTCGCCCCAGCCCTGCACGGCGGTCGACCGCGGGTCGTCGGGGTTCTTCGGCCGGGCGGCTTCGGTGAAGCCGTAGACGAGCGAGAACAGACCGATCGTCGCGAGCAGGACGCCGGGCACGTCGTACCTGGTGTCGCCGTGGGCCTTGCTCTCGCGGACCAGCGGAATCGCCGCTGCGGCCACGATCAGGGCCACCGGCACGTTGACCCCGAGGCACCAGCGCCATGAGGCGTACTCCGTGAGCACGCCGCCGACGATCAGGCCGATCGCGGCGCCTCCGCCGGCCAGCGCTCCGAACACGCCGAACGCCTTGGCGCGTTCCTTCGGCTCGGTGAACGTGACCGTCACGATGGACAGGGCGGCGGGCGCCATCAGGGCCGCGAAGGCGCCCTGGAGTGCGCGGGCGGCGAACAGGAGCTCCTGGTTGGGCGCGAGACCACCGATCGCTGAGGCACCGGCGAAGCCGAGCAGGCCGATGATGAAGGTGCGCTTTCGGCCCGTGTAGTCGGCGATCCGACCACCCAGCAGCAACAACGCGCCGAAGGCCAGGGTGTACGCCGTGACCATCCATTGCCGGTCGGCGTTGCTGATGTCGAGCTCCGCCTGCGCCGACGGGAGCGCGATGTTGACGATCGAGGCGTCGAGAATGATCATCAGCTGCGCGGCAGCAAGGACGGTGAGTGCCCACCATCTGCCCGGGTCGGGCCCGGTCCCGTCCCATGGAGTTTCAGCAGAGGCGCGGACGGGTTCGCTCACGATGGCTCCTGAGGTCATGGCCTGACTACGAAGATCGACTTGATAAGTCAACCGCGGAGCACCGACATGATTCCCGCACCGGCGAAGTGGTATCGACCGGTTCACGCAGCGCGAGGGTGCGGCTACGTCCTGGCTGCACGCGCCCGCTGGACGACGGCAACGATGAGCAAGCCCAACAAGAAGACGACCAGGAGCACCGGGGACAACAACAGGAGCAGGAACACCGACACGACCGAGGCGATGATGGCAGCCCTCACCGCAGGAGTGCCCGCCTGCCACGCCCCCCTGATGACTGCCCAGACCGGGTTCTTGCCGCGCACGACCGCCTTGGCCCCGGCGGCACCTGCCTTCTCCTTTGCACCACCGTCGGAGACGCCATCGAGCTTGTCAGCCCATCCGGCAACCTTTTGCTCCAAGCTCGCTGCCGCGCTCCCCACGGCGGTGTTGAGGATCGAGGTGAACGCACCAGCAGGACTGTCAGCTGCGCGAGCCCCTTGGGTCGCAGGCGTTGCGGTTGTGCTCATGGCGCTCCATCCTTCGTCTCTCGCTGACCGGCGACCGCGAACGGAGCCGCCTTAGGACACCCTCTGCTTGCCCCGCTCGCCCTCGTCGGTAAGTCGAGCCTCCTCGGCGGCCCGGGCCTCGAGCTCGGCTCGACGGCTGGCGTCGAGCATCGATCGGGTCGCCTCGTAGTCGCCGGGACTGCTCACCAGATCAGAGGCGCCACCCTTGAGCCGGCTCAGCGCGGCGCGGGCGAAGATCTGCTGCTCGGTCGTGGTGCGTTCCGAGCGGCCGCGGCCGAGGAAGCTGACCGACCAGCGCATCAGCGCGCTGAGCTGGTTCTTGAAGCCGGTCAGGTACACCAGGTGCACGGCCAGCCAGATCAGCCAGGCGAGGAACCCGGTGAGCTTGAGCCTGCCGATCAGGGCCACGGCGCGGAACCGCGAGATCGTGGCCAGGCTGCCCTTGTCGAAGTAGTGGAACGCCGGCAGCGACGGCTTCCCGGACAGGCGGCGCTTGATCTCCTTGGCGGCGTACTTGCCGCCTTGGAGCGCCACCTGGGCGACGCCGGGGAGGTTGTCGAGCGCGATCATGTCACCGACCACGAACACCTCGGGGTGGCCCGGCAGCGTGAGGTCGGGGTTGACCCCGATCCGGCCGGCGCGGTCGAGGGAGGCGCCGCTCTGGTCCGCGAGCTGCTTGCCGAGCGGGCTGGCCTGGACCCCGGCGGCCCAGACCTTCGTGACCGCCTCGATCCGGCGCCGCGCCCCACTCTTGTCGGCGACCTCGATGCCCCACTCGTCGACGTCGGTGACCATCGCGCCGAGCTGCACCTCGACGCCGAGCCTCTCCAGCGCCACCTTGGTCTTCTCGCCCAGCTTGGCGCCGAACGGGGGCAGTACCTGGGGCGCCGCGTCGAGCAGGATCACCCGCGCCTCACGAGTGTTGATCCGGCGGAAGTCGCGCTTGAGCGTCCGGTGCGCGAGCTCCGCGATCTGCCCGGCCATCTCGACGCCCGTCGGACCGGCCCCGACGACCACGAAGGTGAGCAGGCGCTCGATCTCCTCCTCGCTGTCAGAGATCTCGGCCAGCTCGAAGGCGCCGAAGATCCGGCCGCGCAGCTCGAGAGCGTCGTCGATGCTCTTCATGCCCGGGGCGTACTCGGAGAAGTGGTCGTTGCCGAAGTAGGACTGCCCTGCCCCGGCGGCCACGAGCAGCGTGTCGTACGGCGTGACCGTGACCCGGTTGAGGACGTGGGAGGTGACCAGCCGATTCTCGAGGTCGATGGCGGTGACCTCGCCCAGGATCACCCGCGCGTTGCGCTGGGACGCGAGCACCTCGCGTGTCGGCGGGGCGATCTCGCCCTGCGACAGGATGCCCGTCGCCACCTGGTAGAGCAGCGGCTGGAACAGGTGGTGGCTGGTCTTGGCGATCATCGTGACGTCGACGTCGGCGCCCTTGAGCGCCTTCGTGCCGAACAGTCCCCCGAAGCCGGAGCCGATCACGACCACCTGGTGTCGTCGGTTCTCGCTCATGTGGGCGTCATCCTCCTCGTTCGCTGGGCCCATTCTGGTCCCTCTCGCGCATCCCTTGCACCATGGGGAACAACGGTGGACATCGCGATGTGCCCGATCCGGGCCACGACGGGTGTCGGTGCGAGCAGGCTCACATCGGATACTGGGCGGGTGACCCACTACGACCTCGCCGTCATCGGCACCGGTTCCGGCAACTCGATCGTGGACCACCGCTTCGCCGGCCGACGGGTCGCGATCCTCGAGAAGGGCCGCTTCGGCGGCACCTGCCTCAATGTCGGGTGCATCCCCACGAAGATGTTCGTCTACCCGGCCGACGTCGAGCGGTACGCGGGGCACGGGCCGGCGCTGGGCGTGGGCACCCGACCCGGTCCAGCCGACTGGCGGGCGATCCGGGACCGGATATTCGGACGGATCGACCCGATCGCGGACTCCGGCGAGGAGTACCGACGGGCGCTGCCCGATATCGACGTGTACGACGGCACCTGCCGGTTCACCGGGCACCGCACGATCGACAGCGGCACCGGGGTGGAGATCACCGCGGACGAGATCGTGATCGCGGCGGGCACCCGTCCCTGGATCCCCGACATCCCCGGTTTGGACACCGTCACGCACCACACCAGCGACACCGTGATGCGGATCGACGCGCTGCCGGAGCGGGTCGGCATCGTCGGCGGCGGGTTCATCGGGGCGGAGTTCGCCCACATCTTCTCGTCGTACGGCGCGCACGTCACGCAGATCCACCGGGGCGACGTCCTGCTCGGCAAGGAGGATGCCGACATCGCGTCCCGGTTCACCGCACTCGCCAGCCGGCAGTGGGAGGTGCTACTCGGCACCACGGTCGACGCGGTCAAGCCGGTGGGAGACGGCGTCCGCCTGGAGCTGTCCTCCGGGGCGACCCAGGACGTGGACGTGCTGCTGCTCGCGACCGGCCGCACGCCCAACTCCGACCTGCTCGATCTCGACGCGGCCGGGGTCGAGGTGGACGACGACGGTTTCGTGCGCGTCGACGAGTACCAGCGCACGACCGCGCCCGGGGTCTGGGCGCTCGGCGACGTCTCCAGCCCGCTCCAGCTCAAGCACCTCGCCAACCAGGACGCCCGGGTCGTGCAGCACAACCTGCTCCACCCGGAGTCGTTGCAGGTCAGCGATCACCGGTTCGTGCCCAGCGCGGTGTTCAGCTCGCCGCAGGTCGCGAAGGTCGGGCTGACGGAGCAGGAGGCGCGTGACCTGGGTGTCGACGTGGCGGTCTCCACGCAGGACTACGGTGGCGTCGCCTACGGCTGGGCGATGGAGGACAGGGATCATTTCGCGAAGCTGGTGGCGGACCGCGCGACGGGCGCCCTGGTGGGAGCACACCTGATCGGCCCGCAGGCGTCGATCCTGGTCCAGCCCCTGGTGCAGGCGATGAGCTTCGGGCAACCGGTGGCGGGTCTGGCCCGCGGCCAGTACTGGATCCACCCGGCGCTGGCGGAGGTCGTGGAGAATGCGCTCCTGACTCTGGAGGAACAACTGAGTTGAGTGGTCTACTCTCTGGGAGGATTGAGGCCACCTGGCGGGGGAAGCATGCTGGGCACGGCCTCGTACGTCCTTGCTGGGGGACCGCTCGTGACACCAAGTCAGAAGAGCTTGACCCTTCCCGCCACTCCGCGGGCGGTCAGGCTTGCCCGCGAGTGGGTGCACAAGGTGCTGACCGAGCTCGGCCGCCCCGAGCTCGTCGCCTCCGCCGAGCTCGGCGTCTCCGAGCTGGTCACCAACGCGATGCTGCACTCGATGCCGCCGGTCGTCGTGCGGGTCCGCGGCACCCAGGAGCACCCTCGGGTCGAGGTCGCTGACCGTTCCATGGTGCCGCCTCGCCTGATCGAGCTCTCCCACGACGAGGAGGACCTGCTGTCCACCTACGGCCGCGGGCTCTCGCTGGTCGCGCTCCACTCGGCCGCGTGGGGATCCGAGCTCGACCCCGACGGACACGGCAAGATGGTCTGGTTCGAACCAGTCGAGGAGCCGCGCGAGGACACCGATCTCGGAGGCGATCAGTTCGACATCGACGAGGCGATGGCGCACCGGCACTTCACGGAGGAGCCCGAGGAGACGATCGAGATCCGGCTGCTCGGAATGCCGGTGGCCGGTTTCCGCGACCTCCGCCGGCACTACCACGAGCTGCGGCGCGAGCTGAGGCTGCTGGCGCTCACCGACCCCGACCGCTACCCCTTCGCCGCCGAGCTCTCCGACGTCGCGCTGCAGGTCGAGCAGGAGCGACGGCAGAGCCAGGGGGTCGAGCGGCTTGCCCAGGCCGAGGCCGACAATGAGAAGGGTGTCGACCTCCTCTACGTCATCCCGGCGTCCGCGCCCGCCACCATGGGCCGCCTCAGCGACCTGATGAAGCGCTCGCAGGAGTTCTTCGAGTCCGAGTCCCTGATGTACCTGGCACCGTCCCCGCGCCAGCAGGAGGTACAGGAGTGGTACCTCGGCGAGTTCGTCCGGCAGGGCGCCGGCGAGCAGCCGATCGCGTGGTCCGGAGGCTACGCCGACGATCCGCGCCAGTCGGCTTCGTGACCCGGCGCGCCCTCGCCGCGACGATCCCGGTGGTGCTGCTCGGTGGAGCACTGGGTGGCACGGCGCGCTACGCGGTGGACGTGCTCGGTCCGCAGGGGCTGTTTCCTTGGGGCACGCTGGCCATCAATCTGGTCGGGGCGATGCTGTTGGCCCTGCTGCCGGCGTTCCGGTTCGTGCACCGGCACCACACGATCCCGTCGTTCCTGGGCACGGGTGTCCTGGGCGGGTTCACCACCTTGTCGGCGTTCAGCGAGGAGACCCGGGCGCTGGTCCAGGGCAGCCACAGCGACCTGGCGGCGGCGTACGTCGTCGGATCGTTGGGCGCAGGCCTCGCCGGGGTGCTCGCCGTTCGTCACCTGACCACGCCGGCCGAACGGGCCGAGTTCCACGACGACGAGGGCGACGAGTGAGCTCGACCCCGCTGACCTGGCTGCTGGTCGCGCTCGGCGCCGGCCTCGGCGCGACGCTCCGTCTCACGCTCGCGCACACGTTGGACGCTCGATGGCCGACCGGGACGATGGCGGTCAACGTGGCCGGTTCGTTCCTGCTCGGCGCGTTCACCGCACTTGCGCTCTCCGACTCGGTGCTGGCGCTCCTGGGCACCGGCTTCTGTGGCGGCCTCACGACGTTCAGCGCGCTCATCGTGCAGTCCGTCGACCGCGGGGGCCGTCTCGGCACGGCGTACCTCGCGAGCACCGTGGCGGTCTCGCTCGCGGCCTGCTGGCTGGGATTCGTGCTGGGCTCCTGAGACGCACGAACGCCCTGGACCGGTGGGATCCAGGGCGTCTTTGCGACCCCGACGGGACTCGAACCCGCGGCCTCCGCCGTGACAGGGCGGCGCGCTAACCAACTGCGCTACGGGGCCTCATGGTGAAGCCGGTAAAGGCTAACTCATGTGCTCCCCATCTCCGAATCGACAAGCAGCGGAGCCGCACCATCAGCGGCCGACCGGCTCTTCGGTCGGGCAGAGCCGAGCACGACGTACCGCGGCAGATCCCCCTCGGCACGCTCGTCCAGCCGGTGGTGACCGTCTAGGCGGCCCGTGACCCGCGCCGATGCCCGCGTGGACGCAGGCGACGCCACAGCCAAGTCAGTCCGTGACGGAATCCACGTCCGCTGCCGATCCACGCAGCGTCTGACGGGGCACGGTGACCCGGTCGCGGCCCTTGCACAGGGGGTCCGCGCACTGGTAGTCGACGTGGGTCTGCCACTCCGCGCCGGGCAGCCGGGAGACCTGCGAGCCACACGCACGCAGGACGTCGCCGCACTCGGGACAGGGCATCTCCAGCATGTGCAAAATACTATGTGCGCCGGAGCGACCAGCACATGGTCATTGCGGGTGGCGGGTCTCCCCCGCCCCGGGTCAACCCCAAGGGGTGATCGGGCCGGCGCGGTCGAGCTGGTACCCCCAACGGGATTCGAACCCGTGCTACCGCCGTGAAAGGGCGGGGTCCTGGGCCGCTAGACGATGGGGGCCCGTCCACCGCTGGCGGCGGAACCGGACCAGCATAGGGGCGGAGCGGAGGCCTCCTCAAACCTCCACCGCGTTGGGGACGGCTTGGTTGGATGGGGTTGTGGACGTCACGCCGGAGCACTTCGACGACTTGGTCTCCATCGCCCTCGACGGAGTCCCACCGGAACTGTCGGCACTGATGGACAACGTCGTGGTCCTGGTCGAGCCCGAGGCGCCGGACGACGACCCCGACCTGCTCGGCCTGTACGACGGGGTGCCGCTGACCGAACGCGACAGCGGCTACACATTTCGTGAGCCCGACCGGATCCTGATCTTCCGCGCTCCGCTGCTCGACATGTGCGGCTCCGAGGAGCAGCTCGTCGACGAGGTCCGGATCACTGTGGTGCACGAGATCGCCCACCACTTCGGCATCGACGACCAGGCGCTGCACGGGCTGGGCTACGGCTGACCGCGCGGGTGACCGGTTCCGTCCCGCCCGCACCTGTCCGGTATGGTTCTCACCGCTCGGGCAGGTAGCTCAGTTGGTACGAGCGTCCGCCTGAAAAGTGGAAGGTCGGCGGTTCGACCCCGCCCCTGCCCACGAGCAAAGCCGCAGGTCAGACCACGTGTCTGGCCTGCGGCTTCTTGTTGGCCGGGGGCTCTGACCGCCATTTCTGACCGCTGCCGCGCGGATGAGACGAAGAGGGCCGTCCGCAGCGTCGGCGACGGCCACCGCCCGCCCCAGTTGTCGAGGGGCGGGCGGGGGCCAGGCCGGGTCCTGGCGTGGTGGTGCTCAGGGGGCGGTCAGCGCCGGCAGCGGCAGGCTGGACACCCTGGGCGTGAGACGGCTACCGGCGGGCACCGGGAACGGGAACCCGAGGACGACGAGCCGGCCGCGTACCTGGTTCTGGGCCTGGCAGTCCTGGACGCAGTCGGTGGGCGGGTTGGCGACCTCCACCGCGTCCTCTCCGGACACGAAGCCCATCCGGCCACCACTCGCGACGTCCCAGACCGAGACGCCGCCGCAATGGCGGACGCTCGGGGTGATCGGCCTTGCGGTGTTGCAATCCGCCTGTGGGACACGCGTCGCGACCTGTGCGCTGTCGCGGGCCACGAAGTCAGGTGACAGGTCGTTGGCGATGTTGACCCGCGTGCTGACCTGCACGCAGAACCGGCTCGGCGGTCCGGTGACGACGCTGGTGCAGTCCGAGCCCAGGAACTGTCCGACGCGGGCACGGAACCGGGGGTTGTCGAAGTAGAACGGGGTGAGCTTCGGCGTGCTGCTGGTCGCGAGGGTGTGGATGATGCGGGTGCGGGTGCCATCGCCGCGCTGGGGCTCCATCTGGAAGACGCCCCCTTGGGCGCAGTCCTTGGCCTGGATCTTCATCGAGAGGCCGGTTCCGGTGCGGGAGATGACCATGTCCTCCTGGTCGAGCTCGACGGTGATCCCGGTGGACAATGCGAGTCCCCGGTGGTTGGGGATCTTGGAGGCGTAGATCGGGGTGCGGCGTCCGCCGGTGATGTCCTCGGGGTTTGCCGCGCCGGTGAATGCGTAGTTGAAGACGGCGAAGTCGCGCAGCCGCACATTGAAGGAGTTGTAGCGCCCGCGCACGCCGAACTGGGCGGTGGCCGCTCCGAAGGAACTGGCGGGAATCGTCCGGTCGACCGCGCCGGCGGCGGAGGAGGCGATCGTGGTGCCGGTGCCGAGGTTGACCAGCCTGAAGCCACCACCCTCACATCCATCAGACTTGGCCGCCTGGCTCGGGCCGGCGGCGACCACCACAAGTGGTGCGATGACTGCGCCGACAGCGACTGCTGTCCAGGTACGGGCGCGCTTCTTCAATCCAGCTTTCATGGGACTTCTCCAATGGCTCGTTCGCGGGGGGGTTCAGCGGGACGTCCTCCGTGGATCGTCCTCGCCACCTACTACGACCGGTAGTGGACATAGGTCGTAGTACGAGAACCAGAACGGCGCTGCGCGTGGCGAAAACCGGTCCCGTTCTTGCATGCCGCCGCGCAGCGGATTCGTGGCGAGTCGCGCGGTCGTGCAGACCACCAACCACGCATGACCGCCATCCCCGTTGAACTAACGGCCTGAGGCAACAGATCGCGCACCGATGAGTTTCCCTGGTCGGCGCGGTCGGTAGACAGGAGACTGACACAGCTGATGGGAGCCGACACCGTGCGGAAACTGATCTACTCGATGAACGTGAGCCTGGACGGCTACATCGCTGCGCCCGGCGGCGACATCGGCTGGAGCGTACCCAGTGCCGAGCTGCACCAGTGGTTCAACGACCGAGCCCGTGAGATCGGTGTCTCCCTGTACGGCCGCAAGCTGTGGGAAGTGATGAGCGCGCACTGGCCGACCGCCGACCAGCAGCCGGACGCGACGCCCATTGAGGTCGAGTTCGCCCGCATTTGGCAGAAGACTCCGAAGGTGGTGTTCTCCGCGACCCTCGACGAGGTAAGCGGGAACGCGCGCCTGGTCACCGGCGACGCCGTGGCCGAGATCACCCGGCTGAAGGCGGAGGACGGCGCCCCGATGGAAATCGGCGGCGCCATGCTCGCGGGCGCGGCGATGCGCGCCGGCCTGATCGACGAGTACCAGGTGGTCACGCACCCGGTGCTGGTCGGCGGCGGCACGCCGTTCTTCAGCGCGCTGGACAGCTGGGTGAACCTGCGCCTCGTGGAGACGAGAACCTTCGCGGACGGCGTGACCCTGTCCCACTACGAATCCAGGCGCTGAACTTGGGACCCGACATGCTTCGGTCCCCGACATGCTCAGGACATCGAAGCCGACAAGTTCGAGGGCGACTGGAACTTCGCAACCGCGACGATCCACCTGCGTTCCTTGATGGGTGAGGAACGGACGGAGAGGCGGTGGCGGCCAGGCTCCGGGTCGGACGGCCGGGGGACGCTGACATGGCGGCGCAAGACCCCTTCGCTTGTGTGTGGCGGATAGTCCTTCCTACCCCCGGGACTTGAGCACGGCTACTCACGCGGTCACCGCCCTCGCGAGATGACACTTCTGGCATGGCTCCTTCACCTGACATCCGCTTCGAGGCGTTCACCCCGGAGCACTTCGTCCTGATCGCCGGCTTCCTGGTCGTCTGCCTCGCACTGGTGGTCCTGGGTCGCTCCCACCGCGGCACCGCCGCCGAGGTCCGGTTCCGCCGCGCCTACGCTCTGCTGATCCCGTGTGTCACGGTCCCGATGCAGGTCCTCCAGCTGCTGCCCGGTGACTACGACGTGGGTACCTCGCTGCCGCTGCAGCTGTGTGATCTGGCCTGGATCGCGGCCATCGTCGCGCTGTGGACCCGGCACTGGGCGGCCACCGCCCTGGTGTACTTCTGGGGCCTGACCCTGACCGTCCAGGGCATCCTCACGCCGTCACTGAGCGAGCTCTTCCCCGACCCGCGGTACTTCATGTTCTGGGGTATGCACTTCTTCACCGTGTGGGCAGCGGTCTACCTCACCTTCGGCCTCGGAGTCCGTCCCAGCTGGCGCAGCTACCGGGTCACGGTCGCGGTCACGGCAGTGTGGGCGGTGATAGTGATGGTCTTCAACTCGCTGGTCGGCACCAACTACGGCTACCTCAACCGCAAGCCCGCGGTCGGCACGTTGCTCGACCTGTTCGGACCGTGGCCCGGGTACGTGGTCGCCGAGATCGCCCTGGTCGCAGGCGTCTGGGCACTGATGACCTGGCCCTGGACCCGCTCCGCGCGTGGGGACGGTGTCCCCGCGCCCGATGCACCGGCCACGGCCCGTGCGCAAGAAGCTCCCAGCAGACCCAAACGCGGAACGTAGAACACCCAACTGCGAGCCGCTCGCTGCGACGTAATCCGTGAAGGACGACGCCGTGACCGACCAACGCACAGAGGACGGATGTGAGTACAGGTGCGAAGGCGCAATCCGGATGCAGCCAAAGGCCATCGACGACTACCGGACCACGAGAACGAATGGGCACCGCACCCCGCGAACCGACGCTCACTTTGGACCCTGCCCGTCCTGCTTGCGTGCATCGCTGGAGTCACAGCCGCGACCTATGCTCTGCCGTTCACCGGGTTCTGGCTGTCATTGCTACTTCCGACGCTGCTCCTTCCGGCGCTGATCCGCACCGGGCGGCCGTGGCCCAACAACCCCCAGGGTGCGCGTGCCGTCTGGCCATGGCTGGCGTGGGCCGGGCTGTGGGCACCGGCCTTGGTCGATTTCTTCACTCCGCTGCTCTACAACGCAAGAATTCCTGTCTCGACCAGCTGGCTGATCATCCCCCTGTGTAGTCCCAACACCCAGGCACCGGTACTGATCCCAGCGGCCGCCGCTACCGCCGTTTGCCTCACCGGGATGGGCATGGCACTCCTCGCTCGACGCCCGTGGATCTGGGTCCTGGCCATGTGGCTGGCGCCCTGGGCACATCAGGCGGTGATGTCCGTCGTCCCGTCCCACTTCGGCTGCTGAGGCCAGAACCGTCCGAGATCAGGCGCAACAGCAGGGCTTCCGGCCGCCGGGACGCAGCCTTCCCGTAAGTGAGGCGCGCGCCAGAGCACGGGCAAGGGACTTGGCCGTGAACTGTGCGAGCACGCGAGGAGAGCAATGCGCGAGCAGGACGTCGAGGTCGTCTCATTGGGCACGGGCGGGGACTGGTTCCATGGACCCGCAAGGGCGCTGTACGAGTCGCTCGACTTCCACTTGGTCCCCGTCGCGGTCTACATGCGAGCTCTGTGACCAGCCCGCACTCACACTCACATCAGCGGTGAGTGCACTACGACTTTGCAAGCGCTCCAAGGCAAGGAGCAGGCCCCCGGAGGTGCGACAGGTCATGCCATGCGGTCTCGGACTCGACGTCGGTTGCCTCACGTAAGTGCCATAGGTCATCACTCAACTGACCCGCTGTCAGCGACGAGGGCTCCCTGGTCATGTCGAGGGTCAGTAGGCGACGCAGATGTGGGTTCGATGATGGGCGGGGGTGTCAATCTCGTCGACCACGGCGAGGGCGAAGTCGGCACCGGAGATGGCGGACTCACCCTCCTGGTCAAACAATGCGACCTCGTCCCCGACCCGGTACGCCCCCGTGCGCTCGCCGGCGGCCCAGGCGCCGTACGAGCCGGCAGGACTGACGAACAGCCAGTCGAGATCGCTCGCGGTCTCCTCGACCAACATGGCACGAGTGGCCTCACCCTCAAGCGCCTCCTCGCGGAACTGCTCGGGGATCTCGCCCTCGGCGAACCGCGGCGCACCGGGTGCTGGCCGCAGCGAGCTGAAGCCGCCGATCTGGAAGTACCTCGCGCCGGCCCCAGCGCACAGTCGCGCCAGCTCGCGGTAGATACCGACCAGCCGCCCAGCCATGTCGCCGCGCGGCGAGAGGGCCGCGACCACGGCATCGGCACCGGGGATCAAGGTGGGGGCCAGGGCTTCGACGTCTCCGGTCTCATACGTGACGCCCTCAACGGGCTCCGCAGGCTCCGACCGGCTCACCGCGACCACATGATGGCCACGCGAAGCGGCCTCCCGGACGATGTTGCCGCCGGTGTATCCGGTGCCTCCGAAGACGACGATCGTGGCCATCCGGGTCTCCCCTCGTGTCGGGCCAGGCGACGGGTGCCCGGCGGTACCAGGCGCAACGTCCGGCAGCGGTTCGTTTAGTCCTCCGGCGACCTGCCTCTCACACCAGCCTGGGGCTCCATCGACCCCCAGTCAGTTCGGTCAACCACGGTCAGACGAGCACCCGGATCGCTGCGGCGGCGAGGTCTCAGCCGGTGATGGTGATGTCGGCGGTGGTGACGACGCCGGTGTGGTCGGGGGTCTGGACGGTGAGTATGGCCTTCCAGGTGCCGGGGAGTGGGAAGTGGTAGTCGGCGGACCAGGCGCCGTTCCAGGGTTTGAGGGGGACCGGGATCGGGGCGAGGTCGCGGTCGGGGTTGGCGACCTTGAGGTCCACGCCCCCGGATTTCAGCGGTTGGCCGTTGCTGTCGGTGAGGAACACCTGGAGCTGGCTGGCTGGGGTGCCGGGTTGGAGGACTTGCAGGGTTGCTTTGCCTTGCTCGCCCAGGCTCATGTGGACCACGGTGGGTGTTGGTCTGCTGGCTGCTGTGGAGCGGGCTGCTGCGGGGTCGTTGGTGGGGAGGACGAGCTGGGACGGTGGGGCGGTCATCGCGAGGATCGCGGTGACCGCGAGCACGCTGGCGGTCAGGCCGGCCTCGACCCGTACCGAGGTCAGCGGGACCCGGCCCTGGCGCAGCCGGTGGCGGGAGAGGGCCGCGGCGGCCAGGGTGGCCGCGACCAGTGCGAGCTTGAGGAGCAGGAACAGGCCGTAGCGGGTCAGCAGCAGGTCGAGCGGGTCCTTGATCTGCTCCAGCGAGTTCAGGGTTCCGGTGGCCACCAGGACCACCACCGATCCCATCGCGAGGGTGGAGAACCGGTGCAGCGCGAGGGGGGGCACGCCGCGGCCGAGGACCGCCAGCGCGACCAGCCCGCCGACCCAGATCCCGGCGGTGAGCGCGTGCAGGGCGTCGATGCCCAGGTCCAGGGGTCGACCCGAGGCGGCGCCGTGCCCGGCTCCGGCGATCGCGACCGCGAGAGCGGCGATCCCGGCCGGGGTGAGCCAGCGCCGGTACCCGGTGGTGATCGCGGGTAGCCGCCAGGCCAGCGCGGCCAGGGCGGCGTAGAGGGCGAGCCGGGCTGCCATCGCCGACCCGAACGGGGTGCCCAGGGTCTCCTGGAGCAGGGCCGGGTCGAGCAGCCGGGACATCGCGAGCCCGGCGATGTAGGGCCCCTGGAGAAGCAGTCCGATGAGGGCCGCGAGGGCGCCGCCGATCAGGCCGGCGCGGACCAGCCGCTGCAGGGTCGGGTGGGTTCGGGTTCCCGGTGAACACCAGAGCACGAAGGTGACCACCCCGGCGAACAGCGCGAACCCCAGGTATCCGGCCAGCCGCGCCGCCACCACGGTCCACGGGGTCGTGGGCGTGTTCCCGGCGACCGCGCGGGCCGGGGCGCCGATCCCGAAGGAGAACGCGCCCGCGACCGGGTGCCCATCAGAGGACACCACCCGCCAGCTCACCACGTAGGACCCCTGCGCCAGGTCGGTCGGCATCCGCCAGGTCAGGGTGTGCCCGGCCACCGCCGGTTCGGAGGTGCGCACGCTCGCCCCGGCCTCGTCCACCAGCCGGATCCCGCCCGGGATCAGGTTGACCGCCTCGGTGAACCGCATCTGCACCTCCGCCGGCGCCTGGGCCAGCCGGGCCCCGTTGCCCGGGGTGCTCGCCACCAGCTCGGCGTGCGCGGACGCCGGGGAGGCGAGCAACAAGCCGAAGACGGCCGCCAGCAACCCGGCAAGGATCCCGCGCCGCACGGTGGTGCTCATGTGTGCCATGAACTGCTCCCGGCTCGATGGTGGGTGGACGAACCTCCCCCGGCGGGGGAGTGAGTCTCAGACCTCGACGCGCTCGGGTCCGGGGGCCGGCTCGGATACCGGCTCGGACGCCGGCTCGGACGCGAGGGCCTCGACCGGTCCCCGGCGACGCCAGGCCAGCACGGCCGCGAACAGGGACAGCGCCAAGGCGGCTCCCGACAACACGATCGGCAGCGTCAGGGACGTCTCATCGGCCGTGCTGGATGTGGGCGTGCTGGACGCGGTCGTGCCCGCGGTCGTGCCCGCGGTCGTGCCCGCGGTCGTGTCCGTTGTCGTGTCCGGGGCCGCGCTGGATGCGGGTTCCGCGGCGGCCGCGGGGGTGATCTCCAACACCGGTGCCGGGTGCTCGGGCTCGACCGAGGGGTCGGCCGAGACCTCGTTCCAGTTCACCTGCTCGCCACTGGAGTAGGTCTGCAACGTGCTGAACACCAGCCTGCCGGACTCCGGCAGCTGCCCCAGGCTGAGGTCGAAGTCCTGGAACTGGCCGGGCTTGATCCCGCCGCCGGTGGCGGTCCAGGTGACCCGGGAGACCACGCTGTCCAGCTTCTCCCCGAACATCTCGATCGGCTTGTCCAGCTTGCGGGTGGCGGTAGTGACCTTCCAGCCGGGCACCGCAGTGGTCTGCACCGAGCCGATCGGGTGGTCCTTGGGAAGGATCACCCGCAGCCGCGTGGTACTGGCATCGTCGCGCTCGTTCGGCACCCGGAACGCCACCACCGAGAACCCGCCCCCCTTCGCCTCACCCTGGACCGTGACATGAGCCTGCGCCACCCCAGGAAGCGCTACGGCCAGGACCAGTGCCGCAGTGGCGCCGAGGCCGAACCGGGCCGCGCTACCACGCAGCACCCTTGTGTTCTTGAACATGATGAAGTCTCGATTCGTGTGAGAAGAAGATGTGGTCGTGCCAGAAGTGACGCCGGATCGTGGTTGCGGCCGCGCTGAACCGATCCTTGGCACGAAGGGCACCCAGGTTCGGAGGAAGTCAGGCGACGCTGACCCGCGGCGGTCCACGCCGAGACAGGCAGTGAACTGTGCAGGCGGGTGACCCAGGGACGCGTTCGCGCGCCCAGCCGGGTGCCTGGGAGCCGCGGGTCCAGCCGACGCTCACAGCAGCGAGGACGGTCGTCGCGTTCAGCAGGACGAAGAACGCCTCGGTCACGGGCCGAGCGGCGAGCAGGAGCAGCGTCCATGCAGCCCGCTCACCCGCGGCGAGCCACAGGCCAAGGAACAGACCCGCCACCAGGTGAGCCAGGAGCATGCCGAGATGGGCGCTTCCCACCCAGGCCAGGGACGCCTCGCCCGAGGCAGCGGAACCGTGGACCATCCCAGCGGGCATCGAAGAGGAGCCCGCCGAGCCATGCGGCATCACCATCCCGGCACCGGAACGACCCGTCGGGTTCGTCGCCAGCACCGACAGGCAGACATGCAGGAGGGACTGGCCGCCGACGACCAGCACGGCCACGCGCAAGGAGGAGACGGGCGAGCCGAGAACCGGCGCCAGCACGAGGGCGGCGCCGACGAACAGGACCGCCAGGAGCAGGGGTGCGGGCACGGCACCGTCGGCGGCGGCGGGACCCGCCACACCGGTGGCCACCAGC
>Ga0207701_10003245_pt1 | contig 16738 bp, 14 predicted proteins | sample KBSSwiSSwithPhiX_FD_184294 | JGI IMG/M metagenome (GOLD analysis project Ga0207701, IMG submission 184294) | Switchgrass rhizosphere bulk soil microbial communities from Kellogg Biological Station, Michigan, USA, with PhiX - S5 (SPAdes) (version 2) | ecosystem: Environmental > Terrestrial >... | reverse complement strand
CAAATTCTTGACACTCGATTGTGCTGATATATGTGATAACAACATATGGCAATTCCACTCACGGACCGCGAGCTGAAGAAAGGAAGCGCCGAGCTGTTAATTCTGTCGCTGTTGGAGGACCGACCGCGCCACGGCTATGAAATCGGGCAGCTAATTGAGCTGCGCTCGCGAGGCGCCCTGCGGTTCAGCGTTGCGTCGTTTTACCCACTGCTCTACCGATTGGAGACGCGGGGATGGATCCGTGGTCGCTGGGTGGAAAAGACCGGGCAACGCCGGCGCCGATATTATCGACTCACCCGCGAGGGCAGAAAGATCCTGGCCGCGCAACGAGCCGGCTGGCGCGAGTTCGTGGAAGCGGTTGGGCGAATCACCGGAATTGAATATGCCTGATTTCAGATCCGAGATCCGACAATCGATTGCGGAATTGAATTTGCCGCCGGAACGCGAGGCGGAAATCGTTGAGGAACTTTCCCAAGATCTCGAGGAAAGATTTGAAAAAGCGCTGCGCGAAGGAGCGTCTGAAGAAGAAGCAAAGCAACTTGCATTAGTAGAGCTTGTTCAGCCTGATTCACTCAGCGCTCAGCTCAAACGCGTGAAAATGCCTTTGCGCCAGCCGCCGCTAACGATCGGCGCGAACAAAACGCGTCACCGGTTCGCCGGATTTTGGGACGACATTCGATTCGGTCTTCGCATGTTGCGGAAGCAACTGGGATTCGCGGTCGTGGCCATCTTAACTCTCGGGATCGGGATTGGTGCAAGCGCAGCAATGTTAAGCTTGATGCAGGATGTGTTGTTACGACCTCTGCCGTACGCCCATTCCGATCGGCTTTACGCAATTTGGGCAAGCTCGGAATCGACCGGACAAACGAAGGTTGCGGCGTCTGGACCCGATTTCGTGGACTATCTGGAGCAGAACCGATCGTTTTCTCACATGGCAGAATATATTTCGCTATTTACTTTCACCTGGACAGGCGATGGCGAACCGAGGCTGGTCAATTGCACTGCGCCATCCGAGCAATTTTTTACGATGCTGGGGATCCGGCCGTACCTGGGGCGGCTGTATGAGCCGCGTGAGTATACTTATTTAGAGAACGATACACTGATCGTCTCTTACAATTTCTGGAAGAGCCAGCTTGGTGGCGATCCGCATGTGATCGGGCGCGTCGTCCATTTTGAAGGACAAAATCAAACGATCGTCGGCGTGTTGCCGCCGATGTCGGACTTGTTTCCGAACACGGATGTCTGGCCCAAGCTGACGATTCGGCCGAGTTGGCCGTACATGCAGTGGCGCGGAAATAAATTCCTGCGCGTCGTGGGCGAATTGAAGCCGGGAGTTACTCGAGCAATGGCGGAAGAGGATCTCACCGCCATCTTGCGACGCGTTCCGGAAGAACCGCGCGATGTCCAAGTGCACTTGGTTCCGCTCAAAGAGGATTTGGTCGGAAATGTGCGGATGCCGTTGTATGCGACGCTTGGCGCAGCGGCGCTGATCCTGATGGTGGCCTGCATTAACGTTGCTGCGCTTTTGCTGGCGCGAATGGTGAAACGCGAAGGCGACATCGCTGTCCGTCTGAGCCTGGGTGCAGGTCTGCCGCGAATCGCGCAACAACTTGTCACAGAATCGATGTTGTTAAGCGCCATTGGTTGCATGGTCGGCTTATTGTTTGCCTGGAGCGTGCTTCGATTGCTGGTTCGAGTTTCGAATTTGCCGTTGCCGCGTATAGATAGCGTTCATTTGAATGGGCCGGCTTTGCTGGCCACGATAGCGATCGCGACTGCGATAACGATTTTTTTCGGATGGATTTCATCGGTCGGTTTTTCCCGATTGAATTTGTTCTCGGCGTTACGCCCGCGCGGTCTTGAAATAACCGGACGCCGTGGTTTGTCGCTCGCGCTCCTAATCACAGGTGAGATTGCGTGTTCGGTCGTACTTACCGTGACTGTGTGTTTGCTGATTCACAGTTTCTGGCGCGTGATCCATGTGGATCCTGGTTTTCAGCCGCAGTCGCTGCTGAGAGTTTATTTAAGAACGAACTATTACACTGAAAAAGGTCGCGCTTTTTGGAAAGGCGTGCTCACTGAGACCGCGTCGTTGCCAGGCGTAAGGCATGTTGCTTTATCCGATTGGCGGCCGGGACGCGACGCCGCAACAGCAACGTTCGTTTTTGAGGATCGCCCGAACGACCCGACTCGCCTTCCTTCCGGTGAAGGTTCATGGGTGAGCGACGATTTCTTTCGAACCATCGGCACTCCGTTGATCGCAGGTAGATTGTTTACTGAGCATGACGACGATAAAGCGCCGGTAGTCGCGATCATCAACGACGAAGCAGCGCGCCGATTTTGGCCCGGTCAGAATCCAATCGGCAAACGCGTCGGAGTCAATTACACCGGACCGGGAAGAAGAAGCGAAGCCGCGCCGCGCCTGCGAGAGATTGTTGGGGTGGTAGGAAATATTCGGCACGATTCACTCGACGCGCCGGCTGCGCCCTCGATTTATCTCCCGTATTTACAGGACGAGACGAACCACGACATGGCGACTATGAGTCTTTTCGTGCGAGCGGATGGAAACGCGATCGCGTTGGCTGATAGCGTGCGCGACCGGGTTCATGCTGTGGAACCGAATCAGCCGGTGCAGAACATTCAGAACGTGGCCGACCTGATGTCGCAGTCGGTGGCGACGCGGCGTTACACTTTAGTTCTCGTTAGTGCGTTCGCTGGTGTCGGGCTTCTGCTTGCTGCGGTTGGGGTTTACGGCGTCATCTCATATGCGACTTCGCAGAGAGCGCGTGAGTTCGGGATCCGAATTGCGCTCGGTGCTACGCGTGGACGAGTTGTTTCCCATGTGCTGCGGAGAAGCACGGTTCTCACCGCGCTCGGATCGGTCGTTGGTATTGTGGGTTCGTTGTTTCTGACGCGTTCGCTCTCGAGTCTGTTGTTCGAAGTAAGTCCACTCGACCTGCTCAGCTTCTCGGCCGCAGTCACGCTGCTCGCGTTCGTTTCGATTGGTGCCTCTCTGCTTCCAGCCTGGCGAGCAGCGCGCGTCGATCCGATTATTGCGATGCAAAGCGAATGATCCATCAGGCCTAAATGGCGGTCGTTAGCGCAAGCAGGAATCACGTCTAAACCGGTTCATTGCGTCGTATATCAAGTCGGCGCCTACGCGGGCCGACCAGTGATGAGCTGAAATCCACTAACCGAAACTATCCGATTGCGGATCCCAAAAGTCGCCTTCTAAGCCGAGGTTGGCGAAGATGAAACGCATCTCATCAGGCTGGGGACGGCGCGAGTTCTCTTCCAGGCGCGTCGAATACCAAGTCGTCGCAAGCGTCCATAGCTGGTCCATCGTGACGAGTGGGCGCATGGGATAATCATGCGCGACGCACCACTCACGAACGCATTCTTCCGACCGGAAGAAAAGCATGTTCTTTCAGGTGAAAACAATGTCGTCCCACCACTTGGCCGCGGGAACAAGACAATGAAACAGCCAGCTGCAGGACGGCGGACCTTCCAAGCCAATTTCCAGATGGAGCGGTTCACCGGATTGTTCGCAGCGCGAATAAACCTGACCCGCGAGATGCAATGCCGCTGGTATCCCGAATGAATCCCACGCGCAGTTAGCGAAATACTTCGTCTCACCAACGATTACGACGTGTTGCGTCGCCACGCCAGAAAATGGCGGAGCCATCCGAATCGAAATTCCATCGGGTTCCAACACCAACACTCGTTGACCGCGCAGCCTGAGATAGGCTTCGCGAACGCTGCTGAGGTCAGCGCCAACGCGGTCAGCTATAACTTGCAGCGACGGCCTCTGCCCCGTCTTGGCGAAATGCCGATAGATCGCCAGTTTCGTCTGCGTATCGAGACTCATGGGTTAAAAAAGTAAGAAGTAGGAAGGAAGAATTAAAATTAAAAATGAATCCAAAGCGCGCTCGCGTTGCATCTCACAATGCAGAACCTCGCGCGGCTTATGGAAACACTTCTGCAGGATATCCGCTTCGGCTTTCGCCAACTCATGAAACAACGCGGCTTTGCCGTTCTCGCCATCATTTCGATGACGCTCGGCATAGGCGCTAATACTTCGATCTTTAGTTTGGTCGATACGGCTTTGCTGCGGCCGCTCGCGGTCAAAGAGCCTTCGCAATTGGTCGAGCTTTACGGCACCCTGCACAACGGCACGGATTGGTCGCTGCAGTCGTACTTGAATTACAAGGAATACCGCGATCGCAACACCGTCTTTTCCGGTCTGTTCGTTTATCGCGTCACCGTCAGCAGTCTCACAGTCAACAACTCCAGCCAGCGCGTCTGGGGGTATCTCGTTTCCGGAAACTATTTCGATGTTCTCGGTGTGAAGCCGATCCTTGGGCGCTCATTTTTGCCCGAAGAAGATCAGACGCCCGATTCACATCCCGTTGCCGTGATTAGTTACAACTGCTGGCAACACCGGTTCGGCGCCGATCCGGCGATCGTGGGGAAGAGGGTTGAGTTCAACAGCCATCCCTTCACGATTATCGGCGTTGCTCCGGAGGGATTCATCGGCACTGAGGTCGCCTACGATCCGGAGATGTTCATTCCGGTAATGATGGCGAAGACGATTGAACCCGGGAGCAGGTGGCTCGACAAGCGCGACTCGAACAATCTCTTCACCGTCGGCCGGTTAAAACCCGGCGTGTCGTTCGCCCAAGCAAAAGCTGAGCTGGAGACGCTGACAGTGAAGCTCGCGGAGGATTATCCGGAGAACGTCGGCCGCGGTATCCGACTCGGCAAACCAGGCTTGTTCATTCCTGACATCGCGAACTCTGTCTTCGCGTTCACTGTATTGCTCGCCGGCGTGGGTGCGCTCGTGATTTTGCTCGCGTGCGTGAATCTTGCCAATCTGCTGCTGGCGCGCGCGACGGAACGGCGGCGGGAAATTGCAGTGCGGCTCGCGGTTGGCGCAAGTCGGCGACGACTCGTTAGACAACTGCTCACCGAGAGTCTTCTCATTTCCCTGAGCGGCGGCGTAGCAGGCGTATTCCTCGCTGCCGCAATCAATAGCGCCGTGCGAGGCATTCGCTTGCCGAGCGACGTTACTTTGCTGTTTGATCTGCGCACCGACTGGCGCGTGCTCACCTTCGCGCTGTTGCTTTCGATCGCGACAGGAATTCTTTTTAGCCTTATTCCAGCGCTGCAATCGTCAAAGCCGCAGCTCGTCCCCGCACTGAAAGACGAATCATCGATGGGCGGGTTCCGTCGCTCGCGTTTGCGCAACTTGCTCGTTATCGCGCAAGTGAGCCTGTCATTGATTCTGCTCATCAGCGCCGGCCTGATCGTGCGCAGTCTGCAAGCCGCTCAGAAGATGCGCCCCGGATTCAATCCGGAAAACGCGGTCGCGATTTCGTTCGATGTAAGCTTGCAAGGTTATAACGAGGAACGCGGCCGCGCGTTTCAGAAGCAAGTGTTCGAGCGCGCGAAGGCTTTGCCGCAAATCGAAAACGCTGCGCTGACCGATTACCTACCGCTCGGATTGAACTACAACGACAGCACGATCTATATCGAAGGGACACAGTTCAAAGGCTCGAGCGCGTTGCCGATCGCGATCCCAATCGAGAGCAGCCCCGGTTATTTCGATGTGATGGGCATTCCACTACGCGGCCGCGATTTTCGCGACGACGAAAACAAAAAAGAAAGCCGCGTCGCGATCGTGAACGAGACGTTCGTGAAAAAGTTCTTTAATGGACAGGACCCGATCGGCCGGCGCTTCAACTGGCACGGGCCCAAGGATCCATTCTTCGAGATTGTGGGCGTTGTGCCCGATGGAAAATACAACTCGTTAGGCGAAGATCCCAAGCCTGCGGTCTATACGCCGCTATACCAGGATTACACCGGCACAGTCACTTTAGTAGCGCGCACCCGCGGTGATTCGAGGCAGGTGCTGGCCGCCTTGCGCGGGGTAGTGCAAAAACTCGATCCGTCGATTTCCGTTTACGCCGCAAAGACGCTCAAAGAGCACATGGGCACCTCCCTTTTTCCTGCGCGCATGGCCGCAATCGCGCTCGGCAGTTTCGGCATTCTCGCGCTGATTCTTGCGGCTGTGGGCATCTATGGTGTGATGTCGCACGTCGTGGCGGGACGCACGCGCGAGATCGGATTGCGCATGGCGCTTGGCGCACAGCTCTCCGATGTTCAAAAGCTGATTCTGAAACAAGGAATGCTCCTTGCCGCGATTGGTTCGGTGTGCGGGTTAGTTATTGCTTTGGGCGGCGCGCGTATGATGAAGAGCCTGCTGTACGGCGTGAGCACTTCCGATCCGATCACCTTTACGTGTGTCGCGTTACTTTTGTTCGGAATCGCGTTTCTCGCCTGCTGGATGCCGGCGCGCAGAGCTAGTCGCGTCGAGCCGATGATTGCGTTGCGCGCGGAGTAACGCGGTAATGTTTGCTGGAAGTGCCGAGTGACACGTGACGAGTGACGAGATCGCAGGCGACACGCCTGCCGTTAAAGGAAACGGCAACATCCAACGCACAACGCTCAACTTCCAACGCCTAACGTCGAAGTCAGCCTGCAGTGTAGGAGTGCATGTTTCCCGCTTTTTACTTCTTAATTCTTCCTTCTTACTTTGCTTCATGAGCAGAGCCTTCATTAGAGAAGATGTCGATCCTCCGGAGCGCAGCGGACGGAAGCGATCGGCGTCAGGGCTGCCGCCGGGAGCGACCAATTACATCACTGCTCGTGGCGCAAAGCGTTTGCGTGACGAACTGAACAAACTTCGCGCAGCAAACGCGACCAGCGAGCGCATCATCGAAGTAGAGCAAATTCTGGCATCGGGCCACGTTGTGGATCCTCCCGACGCGCCGTCGAACAGCGTCACGTTCGGCGCAACGGTGACGGTGGTGGATAAAAACGGCACGACTGAAACGTTTACAATCGTCGGCGTCGACGAACTTAACTTTGAACGGGACGCGGTCAGTTGGATTTCTCCGGTCGGCAAGGCGCTGCTGAACGCGGACACGGGCGACTGGATTACGCTTGAGAACGGACGAAGCGCGAAAATTGTGAAGATCGAATTTAAACAGGGTCGAGATTAAATGCGCAGCTTGCGGTCATTGGCGCACAAGACCGCGGCGATGTATGTGGAACCCGAATGGCCCGCCCATTTCACCACAAAGAGAATTGTAACCAATTCGCCTGTTGCCTGTCTTTGAAACGGCGATTGGACAGCAAGCGGCGCGCTTGCCCTACAATTTAAACGTCACGAACTCACTGCGGAGCGATCGCCGGACGTCGTGCTAGCAAGATATATTTCTGGGCGCCGCCGGGATAACGGCGACGCCACAACCGAGACTAGTCGTTGCCCGACTTGGTCGGACATTGCCTTCCAGCAGTAGTCAGCGAGCCGTCGCAGGGATCCGGCGCGACAGCTCTCTCCTTGACAGCTTAGGAGAGGACACTAGACTCCTAAGTAGTTTAGGAGTCATCATGAGTGAGGAAGCCGAACTGTTGCCGGGCACTTTGGATTTGCTGATCCTCAAGGCCGTCTCACTTGGGCCGCTCCATGGGTATGCCGTGCTCTCCCGGATCGAGCAAATTTCCGGAAAACGGTTGTTCGTAGAGCAGGGAGCACTGTATCCGGCCTTGTTCCGGCTCGTGCGACAGGGATTGCTCAAGCCGGAGTGGGGGAAATCGGAAAATAACCGGCGTGCCAAATTTTACGAGCTGACCGCCAAAGGTTGGAGACGTCTACGACAAGAGACAGAGGGATGGAACCGGCTAGCCAGTGCGATCGGTTCAGCGCTGGCGGCACAGCCAAGCGAAGCATGAATCTGCCCTCATATCTCCGTTCGTTAGGCGCCAGATTCCTTCATCGATCTCGACTTGAAAACGAAGTGGAGGCTGAGCTTTCACAGCACATTCGGCTTCGAATCAAAGACCTGAAGCGCTCCGGATTCGCAGCGGCTGAAGCGGAGCGTCAGGCCCGGATTGAATTTGGAAGTACCGAGCGATTCAAAGCGGAATGCCGCGAAGCGATGGCAGGCAATTTTCTGGACACCTTGATCCAGGATTTGCGGTTCACTGTTCGGATTTTGGCAAAGTCTCCTGGTTTCAGCGCAGTTATTATTCTGACAATGGCGCTCGGGATTGGAGCGACGACCGCCATCTTCAGCGTGGTGGATGCGACGCTTCTGCATCCGTTGCCTTATCCCAATGCCGGCCAGCTGGTTCAGGTAGTAGATGATCTGCCAGGCGTCGGGGCGAAGGATGTCGGTATATCCATACCGGAATGGAGAGATCTCGAAAGCTCCGGCATTTTTGAATACGTCGCACCAATCGGCGGTGGTGACGTCAATCTTACCGGATTGTCTCAGCCGACGCGGATCGCGTTTCTCAATGTACCGACAAATTATTTTGCGTTGCTAGGCGTTAAGCCGCAGCTGGGTCGCACCTTCGATCCGAATGACAAGACGCCGGGATTTACACTGGAGGTTGTACTCAGCGACCGGCTTTGGAAGGAAGCCTTTGGCAGCGATCCCCAAATCCTGGGAAAGAATCTGCGTCTCGACAACGACTTGTATCATGTGATCGGAGTTATGCCGCCGGGTTTTCGCGATCCACTGCGGACGATCCAACAGCGCAACACACAATTGTGGGTGGCGTCTGGTTTCGCCGCGCCGCCTGCTCCAGCTCCGTTGCGTAACTCGCGAGTCATTCCCGAAACGATTGGTCGACTAAAATCTGGTCTCAGTTTGTCCGCCGCGCAGAGCCGTCTGGATGCGCTTGTCGTCGCGTTGCGCAGGCAATTTCCGGGAGACTATCCGACGGAAAGCAACTGGACCATGCGGCTGGTGCCGCTGAAAGAGAGTGTGCTCGGCAATAGTCGCGAGTCGTTAATTCTTCTTTTTGTCGCGGTCGGTTTGGTTCTTCTCATTGGGTGCGCCAATGTAGCGAACCTTTTGCTCGCGCGTGGAAGTGCTCGATCACATGAAATGGCAATTCGGCGAGCCCTTGGTGGGTCGGCTACGCGGCTGGTGCAGCAGCTACTCACCGAGAGCATCGTTCTTTCTTTACTCGGCGGAGTCCTGGGCCTGGCATTTCTTTACTGCTCGGAAGGCTTTTTGTTGCGGCTGGTGCCGGAAAATCTTCCGCAACTTAATACAGTGTCAGTCAGCTGGAGCGTTTTGTTATTCGCGCTTTTACTTTCCGTGATGTCAGGAGTGATTTTTGGCCTCGTGCCAGCGATACAGGCGGGCAGAGCGGATGTTGGGGACGTGCTGAAATTCGAAGGGCGCAGTTCAACTGGTTCGCGCGGTCAGGCCAGAACTCGTCGCTTGCTGGTAATTTCGGAATTTGCGCTTGCGCTGGTGCTGATGATCGCCGCCGGTTTATTGCTTCGCAGCTTCCGGGATTTACTAAACGTGGGGCCGGGATTCAACCCGAACAAAACAATGGTGGTGCGAACATGGCTGCCGGTGCCTAACGATCCCAGCACCGATATCTACGGATCACCTGCTAAAGAAGCCCCGTTGCTTCGCGAGATTCTGCGTCGTGTAAAAGCGCTTCCCGGTGTGGAAGAAGCCGCGATTGGGAATATGGCCGCGATTCCGCTGCGCCATACTCGTCCAAACGTAAATTTGTTCGCTTTAATTCAGGGAAGCCATGAAATGGCAAAGGATCAGGCTCCGATCGTTAACGGTTCCACGGTCACTCCGGAGTATTTTCATTTGCTGCAAATTCCGCTGCTGCGCGGCCGTTCATTCACAGATTCGGATGACGATAAGGCGCCTTCCGTGGTGATGATCAACGAGGCGATGGCGACAAAGTATTGGCCGAACACAGATCCGATCGGTGACCGTATAAAATTGCCGATCCCGGGTGATCCTTCGTCGCTTGTGTGGAACACGATTGTTGGCGTAATCGCTGACGCCCGCACTGAGTCACTCGCTGACCTCAGCATTCCGCAATTTTATTTTTGCGCTTATCAACGGCGACCGCGGGACCTGGCCATATTTTTGCGTGGTACGCTGGAAACCGCTGTTATTCCATCGCGCGAGCGCGAGCAGGTGCAATCCATCGACCGGGAGCTTCCGGTCTTCGGCGCTGAGACATTAAACGACGCATTGTCGAGATCGTTGATTCAACCGCGATTTTCAATGGAGTTGATTGGCCTTTTCGCGGTTACGGCGCTGCTTTTGGCCGCCATTGGAATTTACGGAGTGATTTCCTACATCGTTAGCGAGCGCAGACATGAAATAGGCATTCGTCTCGCGCTCGGAGCCGAAGGAAAAAACATTCTTAGAATGGTGTTGCGGCAGGGATTACGTCTGGCGTTTGCCGGTGCCATCTTTGGGCTTGCTGGCGCATTCATTGTTTCAAGGTTGATGGCGCACCTGCTTTATCATGTTCAGCCCAGCGATCCCATCACCTTTTTTGCCGTCGCCGTGCTCTTCATTGGCATTGCCTTTCTGGCGTGTTACTTCCCGGCCCTGCGCGCAACAAAAGTAGATCCAATGATCGCTCTTCGCGATTCATGAGCGTTTCTATCACCTTTCTTCGTTAGGCGCGACACTATTCGTTGATCTTGAGCGCAGAAAAAATTTAGTCACTGTGGAGCGATCGCCGGGCGCTGCGCTCTTAAAACATATTTCTGAATTTTGCCGGTCGCAGTTTTGGGCAGTTCTTGCACGAAGGTCACGCTGTGCGGCGCCTTGAAGTGCGCGAGATTTGCGCGCGCAAATTCGAGCAGCTCGCGCTCTTCGGCATGCGCTCCTTCGTGGAGAACAACAAACGCATGCGGTGCTTCGCCCCATTTTTCATGTGGGAACCCGACGATCGCCACTTCCTGCACAGCCGGGAGTCTCAAAAGCACGCCTTCGACTTCGACAGAAGAGATGTTTTCGCCGCCGCTAATGATGACGTCTTTCAAACGGTCTCGAATTTCGACGTAGCCATCCGGATGCACGACTGCGGCGTCGCCGGTATGAAACCATCCGCCGCGCAACGCCTTCTCAGTCGCTTGCGGATCGTTGTAGTAGCCTGCCATGACAACGTTGCCGCGCGCGATGATTTCACCCTGAGTAACGCCATCGTGTGGCACGTCGTTGCCCTGCATGTCCACGACGCGCAATTCACCGGATGTAATCAACTCAACGCCCTGTCGTGCTTTGATCGCGGCCCGCTCGCTGATCGGGAGCGGCGCATGTTCCGCGCGCGACTCGCAAACAGTGATAAACGGGGCTGTCTCGGTCAGTCCGTAAACGTGCGTGATGGTCCAGCTCAAATCTTCTTCAAGTCGCTGTATGGTCGAAGCTGCGGGCGGCGCACCCGCTGTGATAACGTGAATTCCCTTTGGTGCGAGGCGACGGATGTTTTTCGGCGCGTTCGCTAACGCAATCAAAACTGTCGGCGCTGCGCACAGCACCGTGACTTTCTCGGTCTTCATCAATCCGCAGACAGCGCGCGGCTCGCATTTGCGCAGACAGATGTGAGTCGCTCCCGCTGCCGTTACTGTCCAGACGAAGGTCCAGCCGTTCGCGTGAAACATCGGCAGCGTCCAGAGATAACGATCAGAACACGTCATCGGCGCATAGAGCAACGTGCCGACGGAATTCATCCAGGCATTGCGATGGGTGATCATCACGCCCTTCGGGCGTGAAGTGGTGCCACTGGTATAATTGATTGTGAGCAGATCGGTCTCGCGAATTTCGGGGCGCACAAATTCAGCCGAACTGGCATCGATCATTGTCTCGTAATCCAGCCAACCGGAAATCGGCTGAGCACTCCGAAAGTCTTCGCGAGCAGGCAGCTCGCCGCTACCGGTCAGAGCGACGAAGTGTTCAACCTTCGGAATTTGGTCGCGAATACTATCGATTGTTCCGAGATAGTCGCGGTCAGCACAGACCATGCGGGAACCGCTGTGATTGACCAGATAAACGAAGTCGTCAGCCGTGAGTCGATAATTCAGCGGCACAAGCACAGCGCCGATTTGCGGGACCGCATAAAACGATTCGAGCTGCGCGTGAGTGTTAGGCGACAGATAAGCGACACGGTCCCCGGAGGCGATTCGAAGTTTCTGCAACACCGCGGACCAACGGTTACATCGATCGAGAAACTGCGCGTAAGTCCAGCGCGAGTCACCATCGATCACAGCGATACGGTCCGGATAAAGTTTGCGCGCGCGGCGAGCAAATTCGAGAGGCGTCAGCGGCGTTTCCATTTGGTACGGGTCGAAATAATTGAAAAGCGCTGTGGTTACTTGACGCGTTTGCCGTGTTTGATGATCAGGTCAACGCGTTGCAAAAGGTCGATGTGCTGCAGCACATCGCCTTTTACTGCGATGACGTCCGCGAACTTGCCTTCACTGATCGAGCCGTAATCTTTATCTACTTTCATCATCACAGCGGGCCAGTATGTGGCGGCGCGAATCGCAGTCATCGCGTCAACTCCGAGGTGATTGACCCATGCGTCCAGTTCGTGCCAGGTGGAGCTGTTGTGAAATTTCATCGGTATGCCGCTGTCCGTGCCAATGAGCAGCACGACACCGGATTCCTGTAGCTGCTTAAATTTGTGCCGGACTGTCCTGGCGCGGAGTGGTGTGATTTGGTAGTAGGCAAGCTGATTGGGGTGCGCGAGCGAGCGCTTAATGTCTGCGGCGATATCGGGAGGAACGCCGTGGTAGTTCGCCGAATCATCCAGCGGTTCGGGATTATCGACCAACGACTCGTAATTGATGAATCCTTCGATCGTTGGACACCAGAAGAGCGGGCCTAAACTCATTTTCGATGTGCGCTCATGCAGCGCTTTTAAAACGTCGTCCGGATAACCCGGCGCTGCCGCGAGACCAGTGTGCTCGAAGCAATCGACGCCGACCGCCAATCCCCGCCGAATTTCTTCAGGGCGGTGCGCATGCGCGACGACTGGAAGTTTGTGCGCGTGCGCTTCATCCACGACTGCCTTTACTTCTTCGATCGTCATCTGGTCCTGGTCGATCAGCTTGATGATGTTGACGCCGGCGTCGGCGAGTTGCTTTACCTTGGCTTTGCCGTCGGCTGCGCCTTTGACGCCCCAGCGGAAATATTCGGTGCCAGGATAGGGTTCGTGCTGAATGAATGGACCGGCGACGTAAAGAGTGGGCCCGGGAATTTCGCCGCGGTTGATCCGGTCGCGCACACTAATGCTCTCCTTGAGCGGACCACCAAGGTCGCGTGCGCTGGTCACGCCGGCCATGAGCAGTTGTCTCGCGGCGGCAGGCATGATCTCGCTTCCCATGCGCGGCGGATATGTTTTGTCCCAATGTTCGTAATCGCTGTGGCCCAATAGCATCGTGTGTACGTGGCAATCCCAAAGGCCGGGCAGCACGTCCATGCCTTCGGTGGAAATGATTTCGGCATCGGGCGGCACGTCGAGCGCACCAACGGTGCCCACCTTAGTGATGCGGTCGTTTTCAATTATGATCACGCTGTTCGCGAGCGGGTGTCCGCCAAACCCATCAATCAGTCGTCCACCGACCAGCGCAATCGGGCGCGCATGCGCAGAGGCAACTATGATGGAGAACAGAAATGCTCGAATAAGCCCGGCGTTCATGATCAATCACAGGCTACATGGAGCTTCGCGTACGGGCGAGCACGTTAGTCAGAATAAGCCAGGCGCTCGCCGGTGACACCCTACACACGCTGCGCGTGAGCATGCTTGCTAAACGGCGCATGACGGAACCAAAGCGGCGATTTCGAACGAATTTTTCAAGGGGGAATTATTATGTTGGCAAACAGCAAAGCATTCAGTGGATTCGCGGCGCCGGATATCGCGAAGGAGAAAAAGTTCTACAGCGAAACGCTGGGGTTAAAGACATCCGAGAATCACGGCCTGCTCAGATTGCATCTGTCCGGCGGCAATAACGTCCTCGTTTATCCGAAGGCCAATCACGTTCCGGCGACGTTCACCGTGCTGAATTTTCCGGTGGACGATGTCGATCGTGCGGTCGACGAACTGACGAAGCGCGGCGTCCAATTCGAGCATTACAATCACGGTGACCTGAAAACGGACAAGAAAGGAATCATGCGCGGGAATGGTCCGACGATTGCCTGGTTCAAAGATCCAGCGGGCAATATTCTTTCAGTCCTGAAGCCTGATTGATTCTGCGTTCGGTGTTTCCTGAAGGCGTTCGCCAGGCAACTGGCAAAGCGGTCGAGCATTGAGGAGGTGAGCGACCAAGGGTACGACTCCTCAGCGGGCAAGTGATCCGTGATCAGAGTGAAGTTGTAACGCTGCTCGTCGAGGCGAGCTTCTGTCCAACGGCCACGCAAGCATGTATCGTAAGAGGCCTCCGATGAAATAAGATCAAACGAGCGTAAAATTCGTGAATCCGCAGATTCCTGTCCGGAGAAAGCTTTGGCTGTATGCGTTGCTAACGGCGTGTTCCGTCCAATCGCCTGCGCATTCGGAGCTTGTTCCGGGGACGATGAATGTGCATTGGAACGAGGGTTCGGAAGACTGCGTCAAGAATCCGCAGCCGCCGATTCAGGTGCATCGATACAACGCAGACACTTTCATGCTGCGCGAGAGTTTGTGCGCGACCTACGAGGCGCCATTCATCTATCTGTTAATTGGAAAAACCAAAGCGCTGTTGATCGACACTGGCGCCGTGGCTGACGCAAAGACTATGCCGCTGGCTCAGACGGTGATTTCCTTATTGGCGAACGGGCGATCAAGGCTCCCGCTAATGGTCGTGCATACACACGGCCATCTCGATCATCGGTCTGGCGACGAGCAGTTTCGCGCCTTGCCCGACGTGGAAGTAGTGCCAGCGGATCTTGAGAGCGTGAAGAGCCGTTTGGGCCTCGCTGAATGGCCAAACGGGATCGGCCAGATCGATCTTGGCGACCGTGTGATCGATGTGATCCCGACCCCCGGACACCATCAATCACATATTTCCTATTACGACAGGCAGACCGGACTTTTTTTCTCAGGAGATTTCCTTTTGCCGGGGCGACTTCTGATTGAGGACACCAAAGCGGACCTCGCGAGCGCACGGCGTGTGGTTGAATTCGTCGAGCAACGTCCAGTCACTTATGTGCTTGGCGCGCATATCGAGCTGGACCAATCCGGGAAAATCGTGGTGGGCACGCGATATCGTGCGAACGAGCGCCCGCTTCAATTGACCAAGCAAGACCTGCTGGCGTTGCCAGGGATCGTTAGCGGATTCAATGGTTTCTACGCGAAGCGCGGTGCGTATGTTCTGATGAACCAAAACCGCGTCCTGATTCTTCTTGGGGTTGGTGCGGCTATTTTGCTCGTAGCAATCATTCTGATCCTACGGGCACTGTGGCGTTGGTTGCGTTCGCCTGCGGCAGCGAAGTGACCCTTGATTGACACTCATTCCGCCGGCGATATGATCGGCGCCGTGCCGGACGAGAAGGAGACGCGCACCGCCAGCCGATACGAAACGTTTATCGCGACCTTTATTGCATTACTGGCTGTGTCTGTTGCCGGTTACACCGCCTATATGCAACGCCAGCAGGTGCGCGCGGCGGTCTGGCCAATCCTCGAGTTCGATAGCAGCAATGGTCCTATTCGATTTACCCTTGCCAACAAAGGCGTCGGACCGGCGATCATCAAGCATGTCATACTGAAAGTGGATAATCAGCCGGTGAAGAATTGGGCCGAGGTGCTCGAAAAAATTCTTGGGCCCGGATACCATCCAGGTGAGGAGAGCGACATGAGCGGTCGTGTGTTCGCGGCGGGTGAATCGATGAATGTGTTCACTCCGCATGATGAGGCCCAAAACCCGGTCGCGTTCGACAAATCCGATCCGCTCTGGGCAAAATTAGATGAGGGTCGCGGCCACATCACGGTCGAGATCTGCTACTGCTCGACGCTTGGCGAATGTTGGATTTTGCGCGGCGGCGGAATGTCGCCCGGCACGACGACCCAGACCCGTCATTGCCCGACTCCGTCGGACATCACCTTTCGCCAGTAGTGAGCGAGTCCTTATGTCGGCAGATCTGGATGCGGGCTTTCCCTATCTGTGGCCGCGGTCTTGATCGTGGTCCCGGTAGAGCGGATCGCTTGTTCGATTTTCTTTTCAGTCGTTGCCAACGGATCGTACGAGACGTGCAGCGCGCCCTTCTCTATTTTGGTTTCGAGTACGCCGTCCAACGCTTCGAGCGCATCCGTTATTTTCTTCTGGTGAGCGGGATCTCCGACATCGTTGACTTCAATTCGAGCTGCCATGGTTTCGCTCAGACTTGAATCGGCTGAATCAGGTTCGTTTTTCATGTCTTTTAAAGATGTTCGTGTGCGGGTTGATGAATTCGTGTATCCACTATCCAATTGTCGCCCTCAAATTTGTCTCTCAGGAAAGCAGGAACGCAGGAAGTTTGATCGTCGATCTGAGCTGAGATTGGCAAGGGCGTCTGGCGCGCTACTTTTTATTACCGCCTCGTGAAAGCCATTCAGGGTTATCACCTCATCAATCCGGAAAACCTGCACTGGCGACCATCGAACCTGATGAAAATTCCGAACGCGGATTATCTGGAACGCACAGGCAGCGAAAATATCGGCGCGCGGCTGTGGCGATTGCCGCCGAAGAGTGCGAATACGCTGCACAAGCATATTCGCTCGGAAGAATTTTATTTTGTTCTCGAGGGAACAGGCCGCATGCGAGTCGGTGAGGAAACGTTGACGGTGCCGAAATACGGAGGCGTGCTGGTTGCGCCGGACCAGTTGCGTCAGGTTTTTAACGACACCGATGACGAAGTGCTGTGGTTGA
>Ga0207701_10003244_pt1 | contig 16738 bp, 13 predicted proteins | sample KBSSwiSSwithPhiX_FD_184294 | JGI IMG/M metagenome (GOLD analysis project Ga0207701, IMG submission 184294) | Switchgrass rhizosphere bulk soil microbial communities from Kellogg Biological Station, Michigan, USA, with PhiX - S5 (SPAdes) (version 2) | ecosystem: Environmental > Terrestrial >... | reverse complement strand
ACAATGAAAGCGGTGATCTGTTTGCGCTCCTTGCCGTTTACAATTTTCGGCGGCGTCTTCGCCATCACCACCAGCACCCCGGCTTTGATCAAATTCGTGCACCAGAGTTTTTCACCATTGAGAATAAAGGCGGATCCGTCTTCCGTTGGATCAGCGCGCAAACTCATATTCGCGGGATCGGAGCCAGCATTCCATTCCGTGAGAGCGAAGGCCGAGATTTCACGGCGCGCCACTCGTGGCAGATATTTCCTCTTTTGCTCTTCCGTTCCGAAAAGGAGCAACGGCTGCGGTACACCGATCGATTGATGCGCGGAAACGAGCGCGGTCAGGTTTGCGTCCCAACTACCGAGCAGCATGGCAGCGCGACCGTAGTTTATCTGGGATAAACCGAGGCCCTCGTATTGCTGGGGAATTTTCACACCAAACGCGCCCATCGCGAAAAGTTCCTCGATGTTTTTCTGCGGGATTTCGCCGGTGCGATCGATCTCATCGGCGTCAACGTGATCGCGCAGATAATTTTTTAGTTCGGCGAGGAACCCTTCGCCTTTGGCGCGATCTTCTTCGCTCTGGGCAGGGTAGGGGAAGATGCGCTCGAAACCGAATTTGCCGATAAAGAGGTTGCTGGCGAAACTGCCGCGTTCGTCGAGTGGATCGCGGGATGCTTCCGCCAGCTCGAGCGCGGCGGCCTTCCCAGCCGACATCTTTGAGGTATCAATGATGGGAGCGGAGTCCGCCTTCGGCGTTTCCTTCACGCCGGTTTCGGCTTTTACTTGTTCGGGCGGCGCTTCCAGGGGCGTTTTCATGATTCGTCCTGCGCGCGCGATTTTTCTGTCATGTCGAGCGAAGTCGAGACATCTCTGATCATATCGGGAAGAGTAGTTAGAGATTCCTCGACTACGCTCGGAATGACAAACGCAGAAATGCACTCATTCTTCATAGAATTTCGTTCCATTCTGCGCATGCTCTCGGAGAAGCGTGCATGGTACATATTTCTCGTTAGTTCGCGCAAGTTTCTCCATTTCTTCGACCAGTTTTTTTATGCCAAAGCTCTCCGCGAAGCGCAATGGCCCGCCACGCCAGGCCGGAAAACCGGTGCCAAGAATCATTCCGAAATCGGCATCCTCCGGCGAAGCGATCACCTTCTCTTCCAGACAACGCGCCGATTCGTTTACCATTAGAAACATTAGGCGATTCGCAACGTCATCCCGACCGGAGCGAAGCGCAGTGGAGGCATCCCGCCGCGTTACCTTTAAGCTTTCATCGCGGGATCCCTCGACTTCGCTCGGGATGACGGAATTTGCACCGCGCCACTTCTCAATTTCCGCATTCGGTGTTTGCGACTTGCCTTCGTATTTGTAGAAGCCTCCACCGGATTTTCGGCCGAGCATTTTGGCCGATTGCATTTCGCGCAGAATTTTCGGGGCGCGATCTCGTTTGCCATAAGCTTTCTCCAGAGTGTTGGCAATGTCGACGGCGATGTCGACGCCGATCTCATCGATCAGGCGCAACGGCCCCATGGGCATCCCCCATTCCAAAAGCGCCTCGTCTATTTCCTGCCCGCTCACGCCGTTTTCGAAAAATTCCGCAGCTTCAAGCAAATAAGGAAAAAGGACGCGGTTCACGAGGAACCCGGGACTGTCGCGCACAGTCACTGGCAGCTTGGCGATCTGGCGCACAAAACTGAGCGCGCGGGCAATGGTGGCGTCCGAGGTCTCCGTTCCAATCACAACTTCGACCAATTTCATTCGACTGACTGGATTAAAGAAATGCATTCCGATGACGCGCTCGGGCGTTTTGGTGTCGGCTGCGAGATCGGAAATTGGCAGGGCGGAAGTGTTGGTGGCCAGCATCGCGGCATGCGGCGCCTTTTGGGCGAGATCGCGGAAGATCTGTCTTTTGATTTCCAATTTCTCCGAGGCCGCTTCGATCACGATCTGGACATCGCGCATTTCAATCGGCGCGCTGGAGGCAACGATGCGGGCGCGTCCTTCCTTCGCTTTCTCTTCCGTCATGATTCCACGTTTGACCGCGTCGGCGTAAGTTTTCTCGATCTTGGCGAGACCGCGCGTCAGTTCTTCCGTTCCCACGTCGCGCAAAATTACCGAAACTCCGCGCGAGCTGAGCCATTGCGCGATGCCGCTGCCCATTACGCCCGCGCCGATCACCGCCGCGTGCGTGATTTTCTCCGGCGCTTGCTTCGAGCTGCCGCGTTTGTATTTCTCCGCCAGGAAAAAATTGCGGATCAAATTCTGCGTCGCGTCGGTCTCACCGAGTTCGACGATGGTATCGTGCTCCATTCGCAGCGCGTCTTCGACTGTCCCGCTCAACCCTTTCGTAATTACTTCTCTCGCGCGCGCCGGCGCAAGATTTGCGCTCGCGCGGGGCGCGCTTGTTTTTCCCTCACCGGCGGCTGCGCCCTCCGCCTCTCCCTGTGGGAGAGGGGAGGGTGAGGGTCTCTTGCTATCGCGCAATTTTTTTCGTGCGGCTTCGAGCAACTTTTCGCGCGAAACAATTTCATCAACCAGCCCAAGTTGTTTTGCTTCCTGCGCGGAGTATAACTTGCCTTTCACAATCACTTCCGCCGCTTTTTCCGCGCCGATCAGACGTGGCAGGCGCGTGCAACCGCCCCAGGCCGGGATCAAACCCAGCGTGGTTTCGGGCAAACCAATCCGCGTGGCCGGATCATCGCTTGCCACGCGCCAGTCACACGCCAGCGCAATTTCGTAGCCGCCGCCGGCGCAAGCACCATGAATTGCAGCGCAGGTCGGAATTTTTAGTGCGGCCAGCCGATTGAAAATTCGTTGCCCCTCCGCGATGAATCCGCCCATCTCGCCGGTCTGCGCCTGATGCAACAATGTTTTCAAATCCGCACCCGCGATAAATATCGATTTCTTGGCGGACAAAATCACGACGCCCTCGAGCGAATCTTCCTCTTCGATGAAGTCGAGTTGCTGATCGAGATCACTTAAGGTTGCGGCATCGAAAATATTCGCTCCCGACTCCGGTCGATCGAAGGTGAGCAGACAAATTCCATGGTCGATCTCCCGTTGAATCATCGAGGCCGTCGCGGTTACGCTCATCGCAATTTATTTTGGCTGGTTTCAGCGGAATGCCAAGCGCGGAGCGGCCAAAGTTGAAAGGGTTCAATGAATTAAAGGTTAGAAGATCCAGCCCGACACCCTTTGTAACTTTGTCGCCTGTGCCTTTTTTAACCGTCTCGCGAGCCGTTGCTTTGGGTCAACGCGAGTGTTAAAAACGCCGGGTGGTTGGCAAAATTCTAATTCCGGAAATTCGCAGTCTGATTGAGGCCCGCGATTTCGCTGGTTTACGTGAACTATTCAAGGAGTGGCCGCCGGCGGATGTCGCCGAGGTCATTGTCGATATGCCGGAAGACGATCGCGTCATCATCTTCCGAGTCTTGCCTGCGGCGCTGGCGGCCGACGTTTTCGAGTATCTCGACGTGGATGCGCAACAGTCGTTGTTACGTTGCATGGCGCACGAACAAGTCGCCGCCATTCTCAACGAGATGTCGCCGGACGATCGCACGGCTTTGCTCGAGGAAATGCCAAGCGCGGCGGCGCGACAACTGATTCGCCTACTCACTCCGGAAGAGCGACACGTAGCGACGGCGCTCCTGGGTTATCCGGAAGGCAGCGTGGGCCGTTTGATGACACCGGACTTTGTTGCGGTGCCGGAGGATTGGACCGTGAAGGAAGTGCTCGATTATGTGCGCGAGCACGGTCAGGACAGCGAAACACTCAACATCATTTACGTGGTGGACGAACGCGGGAAGCTGATCGACGACCTGCGCATTCGCGAGTTTTTGCTCAAACCGCTGACCGCAAAAGTCAGCGAGATCCGAGATGAGACCTTTGTCGCACTGAGCGTAAGTGATTCGCAGGAGGAAGCGCTCAATTCATTTCGAAAATACGATCGCATCGCCCTGCCGGTAATCGATTCCAACGGGGTGTTGGTGGGCATCGTAACGAGCGATGACATGCTCGATGTGGCCGAGGAACAAGCGACGGAGGACATCCAGAAAATTGGCGGCATGGAAGCGCTGGATGAGCCTTACACCACCATCCCGCTGCTGCGCATGGTAAAGAAACGAGCGACCTGGCTGATCATTCTCTTTCTCGGAGAAATGCTCACCGCCACGGCGATGCAGGGTTACAATGGCGAGATTGAGAAGGCCGCGATTCTGGCGATGTTTTTGCCGCTCATCATTTCCAGTGGCGGCAATTCCGGATCGCAAGCGACAACATTGGTTATCCGCGCGATGGCTTTGGGTGAATTGCGTTTGCGTGATTGGTTTCGCGTGGTCCGCAAGGAGCTTCTCTCTGGACTGTCGCTTGGCCTGATTCTTGGAACCATCGGTTTTTTCCGAATCACGCTCTGGCAATATTTGCACATTTTTGACTACGGGAAGTATCATTGGCTGGTTGGACTTACCGTCGGCGCCGCGCTTGTCGGAGTGGTGTTGTGGGGCACCATCAGCGGCGCGATGCTTCCGTTTTTGCTGCGTCGTTTCGGACTGGATCCGGCGACGTCGTCCGCGCCATTCGTTGCCACACTGGTTGATGTCACTGGCTTGGTAATCTATTTCAACGTGGCGCTGTTCATTCTCCGTGGCACGCTGTTGTGAGGAGGTTTGTATTCACCATCGCGGTTATGATGGTGCTCCTATCATCCGCGCGCGCGACCACCAAGGGCCTGAGCCAAATCGTGACGCCAGAGCTTCAAGCGGCCGGCGATTTGTCGCTCAGTTTTCAAGCGCAAAGCGAGCGGATCGCGAATCCCTACGAGTTGCAGGCGGAAATGGGCCTGACGAACTGGGCCGAGTTTGCCGTCTTTCGCGGGTTCAAGCCGGATGACTGGATCTTCAGCACCGAATTCGGATTACTAACGAAAGAACCGTACCTGTTGTCCGTCGGATTTTTGAACTGGTCGCCGCACCTCGATGTCGATCCACAACCGTACATCGAAGCCGGTTATTACACCGAACATCAGAAATTCATCGTTGGCGCAATTCACGCTGGCTATAAGAACGAGGCGATTCTCGGTTACGCCTACGACTTCAATAAGACCTGGCGCGTGCAGATCGATTGGCTAAGTGGCGCGGAAAACTCATCGACCATCGGCTTTACCTGCAACATCACTCGCGATTTCCAGATGAATCCCGCCCTCTACATCAACAATGGACCCGGGCACGATCTGTTTGGCTACGTCGTCTTCACCTACACCTTTCATCTTTGGAACAAGACAGCAGGGAAGGAGGTAGAGAAAAATGAAAAGTAGCTGAATGTTCATGAAAACTTTGACGAAGTTCACCATGGAACGCTCGGATCATTCGCTCTTTCGGCACACGCACAATTTCGTTCCGGATTTCTCCGGCGCAGAACGTCGCACCCGCATCGTGATCGCCATCACCGCGGTGATGATGGTGCTGGAGATCACGGTGGGTCTCATCTCCCATTCGATGGCACTACTGGCCGATGGCTGGCACATGAGCACTCATGTGATCGCGTTTCTTATTACCGCCATGGCCTACTATCTCTCCCGCAAGCATTCCTCCAACGCGCAGTTCACTTTCGGGACCGGAAAAATCGGGGTGCTCGGCGGTTTCTCCAGTGCAGTCGTGCTGGCAATGATCGCGCTGCTCATGGCGGGCGAATCGGCGCACCGTTTATTCGTTCCCCTATCCATTCATTTTAATGAAGCGATCGGAGTCGCCTCTCTGGGATTGCTGGTGAATTTGAGTTGCGCACTTCTGCTAAAGGACACTTCGCATCATCATCATCACGACGGTCACAGTCACGCAGCCGATCACCGCCACGATTTGAATTTACGTGCCGCCTACATTCATGTGCTGGCCGATGCCTTCACCAGCGTTCTTGCCATCATCGCGCTGACTGGCGGCAAGTTTGCCGGTTGGTCCTGGCTCGATCCAATCATGGGAATCGTGGGGAGCGGCGTTGTTTTTTCGTGGGCTTACACCCTGATGCGCGATACCAGCGGAATTCTGCTCGACCGAACCCCGCCTTCGTCAGATCTGCCCGATGAAATCCGTCGCGCGGTGGAAAAGGATGGCGATTCGCTCGTAACCGATCTGCACGTCTGGCAGGTTGGAACAGGAAAGTTCGCCGCCATCGTCTCGATCGTTGCGCATCAATCTAAAAGTTCCGATGAATACCGCGAGCTGCTTCGAGAACACGAAGAGCTGGTTCATCTTACTATCGAGACGCAGCATTGCCGCGCGCACGAGCCGCATTTCTAAGCGACCCTCAATCAGGCCGTTGCTATCAGCAGCGCGCTTGTGATCATGCGCGGAGCTAGGCTGTAGCCGCGGTCGCCGGCCGCGGCAGCGGAACACAGGCTTCCAGCCTGTGCGCCCAGCGGACATTTTGTCCGCTGTTGGTCGTGTTTCAGTGGAGTGTGACTCTGCTGGGCACACAGGCCGCAGGCCTATGTTCCACCACTTCGTTTTCCTTCACGGGTCAGGCTACAACGCCGTGATTAAACGGACTGGCCGCGGCCGGCGGCCGCGGCTACAACGGAGGCACCATGTTCTCAATCAGTAAATTTCTCGGTCACGACGAAAAGTTTTACGACCTCCTGGAGGCGAGCGCGCAGCAAGCCGATAGCAGCGTTCATCACCTGATCGATCTGCTCGCGAAACTGGAGAAAAGCGAATCAACGAGCGATCTGGCAGCATTTGCGGAAAGCCGGCGCGAAGACAAACGAATTACTCAGCAACTGACCGAGGAACTTTCGAAGACGTTCATCACGCCATTGGAGCGTGAAGACATTCAGGCGCTGGCCAGTGCGCTCTACAAAATTCCGAAAACGGTCGAGAAAATCGGCGAACGGATTTTGATTTGCCCAGAGGATTTGCATGGGCGCAGTTTCCGTCCACAAGTCGAGCTGCTTGATCGCGCGGCTGAAGTGGTGCTGGCGATGGTCAAGCAATTGCGCAAAGGCACTGACATTCGGACTGCTCGTGAGATGAACGCGCGACTGCAAACAATTGAAGGCGATGCCGACAAACTCGAGCTCGAGCTGCTGCACGATCTTTATCACGGCGATCACTCACCCAAACACATTATTTTTCTGCGTGATCTTTACGAATTACTCGAGAGAGTGATCGATCGCTGTCGGGACGCCGGCAACGTCATTCTGCAGATTGTCCTCAAGTACGCCTAGTCGGCTCCCGCGATGCTCACGTTTTTCGTCGTTGTCTTCGCGGCGATTGTTTTCGAATACAGTAACGGGTTTCACGACGCCGCTAATGCCATTGCCACTGTTGTCTCCACCAAAGTGCTGACCCCGCGGCAAGCCATCGTGATGGCGGCAATTTTCAATTTAACCGGCGCCCTTTTGGGCGGCGCCGTTGCTTCTACCATTGGGAAAGGTTTGGTCGATACTAACTTCGTTACCATGGCGACGGTGCTGTGCGCGCTCATCGCCGCCTTCGCCTGGAATATTACGACTTGGTGGGTCGGTTTACCGTCGAGTTCGAGCCACGCGCTGATTGGCGGGCTCTGTGGTGCCGCACTCGCGACTGCGCGTGGAAACTGGTCGGTATTGAAATGGAACAGCGGGCTCTGGCCGAAGGTGGTTGTTCCGATGATTACATCGCCGCTGGCTGGTTTTTTCCTCGGTGCTGTCGTGATGTTCGCGCTTTTTCTGATCTTTCATCGTTTTACGCCAGCGGCAGTCCATTCTGTTTTCGGCAAGTTGCAAATTTTTAGCGCGGCTTGGATGGCGCATTCGCACGGCACCAATGACGCGCAAAAAACAATGGGCATCATCACTCTCGCGCTTTTTACCGGGACGAAGGCGGGCAGCTTCGATCATTTGCCGGGCTGGCTGACTTTTTTACAAACGCCCGCTTTCGCTGCAATTCCCGCGTGGGTAACGATTCTTTGTGCTATCACCATGGCGGCGGGCACAGCTGCGGGCGGCTGGCGAATTATCCGCACCCTCGGGCATAAAATGGTAAAACTTCAGCCGGTGCACGGCTTCGCCGCGGAAACGAGCGCAGCTCTCATCATTCAGACGGCAAGCATTTACGGCATTCCGCTTTCAACTACGCACGTGATTTCCACCTCGATCATGGGCGTTGGCGCGGCCAAACGGTTCAGCGGGGTGAAATGGACCGTGGTGGAACGGATCATCTGGGCCTGGATTTTGACCCTCCCAGCCACCGGTTTGATCGGATTTATTCTAGCGCGCGCTGTCGCCGCTCTTTAGCGGGGGAGCGACTTCCAAGTAGCCCTTGGGACGATTCGGCGTTAGGCCTTCGCGTCCAGTGATACGCGTGCGAGCGAAATCGGTTAAAATACCAACTCGTTAGTAAACGTCCCGCTTATACCGCTTGTCAGCCTTCATTTGCTCGACATAAGCCTGCGCTTCCTCAGGCGACTTGCCGCTCTGCTCCTGCACAATTGTACGCAGGGCTGCATCAACATCTTTCGCCATCTTCAGCGCATCACCACAAACGTAAAAATACGCTCCAGCGTCGAGCCAGCGCCATAATTCGGCGGCGTTCTCCTGCATCCGATGTTGCACATAAACCTTATGCTCCTTATCGCGCGAAAAGGCGCAGTGCAGATGAGTAAGAAAATTCTGTTTCTTTAGTTCCTCGAACTCCTCGCCATAATAGTAGTCATAGCTGGAACGCTGGGCGCCGAAGAAGAGCCAGTTACGTCCGCGCGCGCCGACCGCGCGACGCTCCTGCAAAAAGGCCCGGAAAGGCGCGATCCCGGTCCCAGGCCCAACCATAATAATGTCGACATCACCCTCCGGCAGATGAAAATGCTTGGCCACGCTGGGGAAAACCGGGACCGCCTGATCATTGCAGCGCTCAGCCAGAAAGGTCGAAGCCACGCCCTTCCGGAGGCGTCCATGCGACTCGTAGCGAATGACATCGACGATGAAGTGGACAGACTCGGGAAAGACCCGCAAGCAACTCGCGACCGAGTAAAGGCGAGGCTGCAATTTCGTTAGCAGGCCCACGAACTCCCCGGGCGTAAATTTGGCTGAAGGATGTTGCAGGAGGAAATCGATCACCTCCATCCCCCAGAGATAAACCTGGAGATCGTGTTTATGGTCGGGACGAAGCAATTCCTCTAGCAACGGCGCGGCAGAAGCCCGCTCGACGATCGCTTTCAAGAACTTCGGCGTCGGCGTGGTAATGGAGTAGTTTCGTAATAAGGCCTGGCGCAGCGGCGCCGTTTCGTTTTTTCTCGCTGGCACGATCTCATCGCCGGTAGCGCCGAGTGCGTGAATAATCTCTTCCACCAGCGGCGGATCGTTCGACGCACAAACCGCCATGGAATCGCCCGGCTCGAAGGTCAATCCCGAACCGGCCAGCGAAATTTCGTGGTGCCGTGTTTCCTTGTTCCGATTCCCTTCATTCAGCCGTCGATTAACGACCATTTTGCCGGGAAACGGATTGGTGCGGGAATAGACGGGCGTCATTGCTTGCAACTACTCGGCGTCATTGCTGATGGCAAGTAATCACATCTGTCATTCCGAGCAGAGTCGAGGAATCTCTAATTAGTCAGAAATGGCTCGCGCGAATTCTTCAACTCATTGCCGGCGAAATCAAATTGACGACCGACCTTCATCTGGAACATAGCACGTGTCATCCCGAACCGCGCACCGGCGAGGGGCCTCACGAGTACACGTTTGAGTGCCCAAGTTAGCTTGTGTGATCCACGAGTTTTGGTGAGGTCCCTCGCTTGCGCTCGGGATGAGACTTATTGGGTGGTGCGCGCGCCCTTCGTTGTGTAACACCTCGCTTGCCACACGAACGCCCGACGCTAGCCTCTCGCGAGCGCGTTCCCGCGCGCACTTTTCATGAATCAAGACGAAGCGCCGCCGGCCATTCCGCCCGTCGCTCTCCCGTCGCACGATCCCTATGCCGCCTTTCGCTTTGCCAACTTCAATCTCTATATGACGGGAAATCTTCTCGCCATCGTCGGCCGTCAGATGTTGGCCGTAGCGGTTGAGTGGGAAATTTACCGGCGCACACATTCCGCCACCGCGCTCGGTTTGGTTGGTCTGGTGCTCGCCATTCCGGTCGTTTGCCTTTCGCTGCCCGCCGGACATCTGGCGGACAAATACAGCCGCAAACATATCATCATGATCGCGCAGTTTTTCAGCGCGATCGCATCTGCTGCGCTCGCCATCGTTTCCTGGAAGCATCTTGCCATTCCGGCGTGGCCGATTTTACAGCACGGCAACAATCTATTGCGCGGGATCGCCGGAATTTTTGAGCGCCATCAATCCAGCTTTCACTTCGACGATTTCTCGGTCCCGTTGATTTATCTTTTGCTCTTTGTTTCGGGGACGGCCCGAACGTTTGCCTGGGCCGCGCGTAGTTCATTTTTTCCGACACTGGTCCCGCGTGATGCTTTTGCTAACGCTGTCACCTGGAACAACAGCGTCTTTCAGATCGGCTCGGTCGCCGGTCCTGCTATCAGCGGGTTCATCGTCGCGCACATTAGCTTTTCCTGCGTTTACATCATCGACGCCATCTGCTCGTTTCTCTTTTTCCTTCTCGTGTTGCCGATTCCACGCGCGCCGGCCCGGGAAAAACGCGAGGAACAAAATACCTGGCGCAGTTTGCAGGCGGGAATGCGTTTTGTTCTGAGCAAACACGTCATTCTCGCAACCATCACGCTCGACTTGTTCGCGGTTTTACTGGGAGGCGCGACCGCCTTATTGCCGATGTTTGCCGACCAAATTCTGCAGGTCGGCGCGATTGGGCTCGGTTGGATGCGCGCCATGCCAGCCATCGGTGCATTCGGTACGGCGCTGCTGGTTGCTTATTTTCCGCCGATGAAATGCGCCGGTCGCAATTTGCTCTGGTGCGTCGCGGGTTTTGGAATCGCCACCGTTCTCTTCGGATTGTCACGCGTGTTTTGGTTTTCCCTCGCCATGCTTTTTTTGATTGGCGCCTTCGATAGCGTGAGCGTGATTATTCGCGGCACCATTGTGCAACTGGTCACGCCCGATGAAATGCGCGGCCGCGTTTCCGCCGTGAACAACATCTTCATCGGCACTTCGAACGAGTTCGGTGCGCTCGAATCGGGTTTAACCGCCGCGTTGTTTGGACCAGTCGTCTCGGTCGTCGGTGGTGGAATCGGGACTATTCTTGTCGTTCTCGGTGTTGCGAAATGGTGGCCCGAAACGTTGAAGATTGGCCGACTGGACAAAACTTTGCGCTAGGAAGGTAGACTTCTAGTCTGTGTGTGCCCAGCGGAGTTGCGCTCCGCTGCAGCGCATTGTGCAGCCGGTTACAAACCCGCTGGGCGCACAGGCAGAATGCCTATGTTCCCAGGCGTGCTAAGATCGGCATCGTAATCATGAAAATCGCTGCTGCCCAAATCGCTTGCGCGCCGGGCGATCTGGAGGCGAATCTGCGCACGATTCACGATTTCGCATCACGGGCGAAAGACTACGGCACGGAACTGATCGTCTTTCCTGAAATGGTCGACACCGGCTATTCGATGCCGGTGATTCAGAAGCACGCAACTGGCGGGAATGAAGGCGCTGTCCCGCGGCTCCAAAAAATGGCAAAGCAACTTTCGCTTGCGGTTATCGCTGGCGTTTCGGATCGCGATGGTCCTCGCATCCACAACGGACAGGTTTTCATCGATGCGGGTGGAAATATCCGGGCCAAATATCGCAAGACGCATTTGGTGACCGCTGCGCCGTTGGACGAGCGCCCCGTTTTTACTGCCGGCGACGCATTCGTCAGTTGCAAGTTCGACATGTTCAATCTCGGCCTAACCATTTGCTACGACCTTCGTTTTCCGGAGGTCTGCCGCGCCCTCGCGGTCGACCATGGGGCGAATGTTTTCATTAATTCCTCGGCTTGGCCATTTCCGCGCCTTGAGCATTTAAGGATTCTCGCGCTGGCGCGCGCGATTGAAAACCAATGCTACCTCATTCTGGCAAATCGAGTCGGGACAGACGACGGGGTCACCTTCTGCGGTACCTCAGCAATCATAGATCCGTACGGTGTGATTGTTGCAGCCGCCTCCGCCGATCGCGAAGAACTGATTCAAGCTGAAATTTCAGAAGAGGTTATCAAATCCGTCCGCAGCCGTATGGCGGTCTTCGCTCATCGCCGGCAGGATTTGTATTAAAAACTGGCAGCGATTCTATAATTGGCGTAGCCACCGCGCTCAGTCGCCGCGTCTTGCGATTATTATAGACGCTAAAACGCGCCGTGCAGCGCGATCATTCCGTAGGGCGCGCTACCATCTTCGTGGAAGCGAATGCTAGCGCGATAAAAATCGAAGTTGCGATATGGTTGGTAACCGGCCTCAGCATTAACGGACAACCAGCTTGTAATCTTCCAGTCGATACCACCACCGGCTCGCACTTCGCTATAGGTTAGCACGGCATGATCCAATTTGGGAATCCCGTGCTCGCGACCGAAATCATCACTCATCCGGAAATTCGTTTCCTTCAAAGTCGCGCCGGCGTACAAAGTGAGGTTCTTATTCCATTCGAATTCGAGACGCGGGGTGGGCAGAACGGCATTGAGCACCCAGCGCGGTTGAAATTTCCAGCGAATACCGCCACCAGGAAGGACGGGATACTTTCGTTCCACATCAACGCTGACGCCGACTACGAACTGTAGATCAGGATTATAAATGTAGATGCCGCCGATTTCGAATGGCATGTTGAAAACGTTGGATCCGGGCCGAAATGCTTCGCTATAAACGCCGGGGGTAGTTTCCAATCTAACGAGGATTGAATCGGAGAATTGAGTATCAATTCCAATGACAGCGGCGACAGATTGAAGGGTATTGGGAAGGGGCGCATTTTCGCTCAAACCAAAGGAGAATTGTTCGTATGCGAAACCGAGTCGTAACACGCCAAGCTTCACCCGCGGGGTGAGAATGAGACGCAGCAAAGTATCGCTTTCATCGAAATCCTGTACGTGATGAGGGCCACGACTGACGCTCGCCTCGCCGACATAAGTTTCCTCAAATGAATATTCAGCCGGCCAAAAGTCGCTGGCGAATGACCCTGTGGCCGCGGTCAGAAAAGTCGCGGCCAGCAAGTGGCGGCTGAAATTACGTGGAACCACGATTAATGCGCGCTTTCCCTGCGGAAGAGCGCGATGGATTTGGCGATATCCTTCATCATGGCCGACTCCGAACCAAGTTTTTCGACGCCGTGTAAATCAGCGAGCGAAGCGGACGAAACCATGTCGCCGCGCCAGATCAGGGTATGCGGTTTGCCATTCACATCCACCGGCCACATTTGATGAAGAGTAAGTGTCACGTAATAGCCGCCGCTGGCATAGTAAAAAGTGTCAGCGGCCTGGACGTTGCCGCCGGCGTTGCGCGAATAAGACGTCCCGAGCGTGGCGACTGCAACGTCATCCGCATTCAGCAGTTCCCAATACAAATCTGGTTTGAGAGATCCAGCGCCGCGCCCGATGCCGGTGCTGTCGAGCAGACCCGCGAATTGCTTGCGGATCTTGCTTTGTTCGCGCAGCAGACCATTCAATTCGTCGCCAGGTCGCACCGTGGGGCCCGCGTGGTTGTAGGGCGGCTGCGCCGACGTTCCGCCGCTGGAAAAGGCGCGGGCACGCCCGGTGAGAACGCCAATCCAAAAATCGCCGCCGGCGCCCGAAAGCGCGCCGTTGCCTCCTTTCCATTTCGCGGCTTCCTCGCGACTGAGCTGCAATTCATTTGCCATTTGGGCCGTCGCGTTCGCTAACGCGCGGACCGGGCCGTTATCGGGAGCGCTTTTGAGCCTGGCAAAGGCAGCCTCGCTTGGCGAACCGGGAAGATCACCGTGCAAATAAACTTTGGGCTGGTGATGCTCAACCGGATTCCAATTGCGCATTGCCTCCAAATGTTGCGCGGGCGAGCCGGGCATAACGTAAACGCTTTGCACGGAAAGGAACCGTGGATTGTTCATCGGCGGGCCGTGCGCCGTTTTCGCATCGCTTTTTGCCAATTGCGCCAGATCGACTTTGTCGAAAATGGAGAAGCTGCTCAATTCCGAGAGAGGATCGGCTGAGGCGATGCCAATGCCGGCCGAAAAGACCAGGGCAAAACAAAGAAGGCGGCCATTTCTCATGCGCACACTTCTAGCGGCACGTCGCCGGGTTGCAAATCTTGCTCTGCCATCGCAATAACGTTTCGCAAATGAATGAACCGGTGATCGTGCTCGACAAGCTGAGCAAGCGTTTTGGCGACGTCCAGGCCGTGCGGGAGGTTTCCCTCACCATTGCAGCCGGAACGATCTTCGGATTTCTCGGTGCCAACGGCGCCGGCAAGACGACTACGATTCGGATGTTGTGCGGGCTGACGCATCCGACTGGTGGCACGGCGACGATCGCCGGCCACAGCGTGTGGCACGAGCGGCAGCTGGTGCGGGCGAAATTCGGTTACGTTGCGCAACGTTTCAGTTTGTATCCCGATCTAACGGTTGAAGAGAATTTTCGGTTTTTTGGCGGCGCATGTCGCGTGTCGGTTACACAATTGGACGAACGAATCGCGAATTTATTGCGCCTGGCCGATCTTGAAGAAAAACGTGACACCCCGGCCGGGAGCTTGTCAGGAGGGATGCGGCAATTACTCGCGCTTGGTTGCGCGCTCGTGCACGACCCACCCTTGCTCTTTCTCGATGAACCGACCTCGGGGCTCGATCCGGTGCATCGGCAGCATATTTGGAATTTGCTCTACGATTTGAGTAACAGGGGCAAAACCATTTTCGTCACCACCCATTACATGGATGAAGCAGAGCGCTGCACCGAGGTGGGCTTCATCGAGAGCGGCCGGCTGCTGGCCAAAGCGCCCCCGCGAAACTTGAAAGCGAGCTTTCGCACCAAACTGCTCGAGATCGATGTCGATCCGGTAATGCCGGCGCTGGTCCGGCTGCGCAATCTTCCGGGGATTCTTGGCGTTTCCTTGCGCAGTGGTGCCCTCCGGATTTATGCGCCCGATCCGCAAAGACTGATTTCGACCTGGCAGACGAACTGGCCGTTTCCAGATTTGAAATTGTTGGGCAAACGCTGGGTCGAACCGGACATGGAAGACGTTTTCACCGCTTATTCGCAGCGTTACGACGCACTTTTGACTAGTCCAGCAACATGAAAATGAAAGGAATAACACCGAACACCGAACGCCGAACATCGGACGCCGAACGGGTAATTCGTTGGATTGGAAGTGGTCGCGTAAAGGAGGACGCGCCGGTGTACGGAGCTACGCAACCATCGGATTCAACGCCCAACACTCAACGCCCAACGCCGAACGCCCAAAGAAAGACGAATCCGCACTTCAACCTGGAAGATCGACTGCTCGAATTCAGCGCACGGATTATTCGACTGGTTGATGCTCTCCCGAATACGCGGGCGGCTAATCATCTTGCCGGCCAAATTCTCCGTAGCGGGACTTCTCCATATGGCAATCACGGCGAAGTAGAAGCAGCCGAGTCACGTAAGGACTTCGTTCACAAACTGAAAGTTTGCCTGAAAGAGCTGAAGGAAACGAGGCGATGGCTTCGCCTGGTTAAAAAATCCAAAATGCTTCTCGAAAAAAACATGGTTCTCATCCTCGCGGAAAGTGAAGAGCTGATCCGAATTTTCTTCGTGAGCGTCCGAACGGCAGAGAAGAACTCAAAATGACTTCGTCGTTCTCTTCGTTGGGCGTTGGGCGTTGGACGTTGGACGTTGGGCGTTTTCCTTTGTCGACGATCTCATGAACTCGGCTTCTCTCCACGCCATTGCCAGCGTCGCTTACAAGGAGTTTCTCCACATTTATCGCGACCGGCGCGTCCTGCTTTTGCTACTAATCTTGCCGCCGCTTTTCACTTTGCTCTTCGGTCACGCCTTTGAAACGAGCGAGATCAGCGACGTGCCGGCAATGCTGATTAATCGAGACAACAACCCGCGGACGCAGCGTTTCATCGATATCGTTGTGCAAAACAAAACTTTTCGCTGGCGACAGGCGCCGCCCGAGATAACGAACGAGGCCGATCTTCTTGCTAACCGCGTCCAGGCCACGCTGGTGATTCCACAGGGTTGGAGCGATTCGTTGAGCGCCGGAAACCCGAAGCCGCTCACACTTTATCTCGATGGCAGCGACATCAACACGGCCTCGGCCGCGGAAGGCGGGGTGCAGAAGAGCCTGGCCGACTTCCAAGTAAAAGAGCGCGATCTTATCGTGGAGAATCTTCCGGACGAAGTGATCGAGCTCGGGAAAAAGTTGCCGGTGCAGATCCGCAAACAATTCGTCTCGCTGATGGAAGCGTGGACGGCGGAGAGCAAGATTCTCTACAACCCGAAAGCCCGTTTCATCGATTACGTTATTCCTGGAATCATCGGACTGATTTTACAATTGCTCACCGTTACTCTCATGGCCTGTACCATCGCGCGCGAACGCGAGTCCGGGACACTTTACCAATTGATGGTTACTTCCTTGAAGCGCGGCGAAATTGTGATGGGGAAGATTTTGCCCTATCTCGGGGTCTCTATTGTTCTCATCGCGGTGATCACACTTGTGGCCGGCTTTCATTTTCACGTGCAATTCTATCACCCGCCGGCCCTGATGCTGATCTGTTTGCTGTTTTTGCTTTGTTCACTCGGGCTCGGACTGCTCATCTCCGCCTTTTCCAAGACTCAGACCCAGGCGATTCAATTTTCCGTCTTCTTTTTACTTCCGGTCTTTGTCTTGTCCGGCGCATTCGCTCCGCTCGA
>Ga0207701_10003243_pt1 | contig 16739 bp, 15 predicted proteins | sample KBSSwiSSwithPhiX_FD_184294 | JGI IMG/M metagenome (GOLD analysis project Ga0207701, IMG submission 184294) | Switchgrass rhizosphere bulk soil microbial communities from Kellogg Biological Station, Michigan, USA, with PhiX - S5 (SPAdes) (version 2) | ecosystem: Environmental > Terrestrial >... | reverse complement strand
CTGCGATCACTTGCTGGCGGATGTAATCGACGGCGTAAGTCTGGCCTTGAGCGTTTTGCCGGCTCCCGACCGCAATCTTCTCGGCGCGTGCAGCTGCGCATTGTTCACGGGTGATGAATCCATTGTCGCGCATTCGATCGAGCGCAAAATCGCGCGTCTCGCGCGAGTTGGTCCGCTCAGACCAGGGGGAAAGTCGGTTTGGACTTTTGATCAGACCTGCGAGTGTGGCGCACTCCGCGAGCGTCATATCGCGTGCAGACTTGCCAAAATACCCGCGCGCAGCTGCTTCGGCGCCATACATTCCGCCGCCGAAATAAATCCGGTTCAGATACAGCTCGAGGATTTTCTGTTTGCTGAAATTGTCTTCGATGCGCTTGGACAGAAAAATTTCCAGTAGCTTCCGGCGGTATGTTCTTTCTTTGAGCGAGAAACTGTTGCGCGCCAGCTGTTGTGTGATGGTGCTGCCGCCCTGGCGGACATGGCCGGCCGTCAGATTCTTTAGCGCTGCGCGAATGATCCCCAGCAGATCATAGCCATGGTGCTCGTAGAATTTTGCGTCCTCGACGGCAATGACGGCGTTGATCAAATCGGGAGCCAATTTCTCGTAGGGGACCGTCTCGCGGTTCTCGACGTAGATTTGGCCAAAGATCTTCCCGTTGCGATCGAGAATCACACTTGCCGATTCCATTTGATCGAGCTTGTTCAGGTCGAACCCGTTGGCCTGCGCTTGTAGATCGAAGACGACGCTGGAAATGAAGACCGTCATGAAAAGCCCGACGACTAGCAAAATCGCGACGGGAACATAAAACCACGGCCTGAAATACCACGGCCGTCGAAAGCGATAGCCCGGCGGCGGTCTGAGATATGTGCTGGTCTGTCTCAACTGAACCGAACGACTCGGTCGCGAAACTTAGGGGCAAAACGCCCAATGCTCAACGTGAAGCTTGCCAGTCGAAGTGTTGAAGCGTTAAAGCGGGGTCATCCTGAGCGGATCCCGCAGACGCGGGAGAAGTCGAAGGATCCCGTGGCAGTAACGTATCTTAATTCCACGGGGTTCCTCGACTTCGCTCGGAATGACGATTTCTTATCGCGTTTCGACTTGATGTGAATACCGGCAATCCTAATCTCGTTCGATTTATTCGAGCGGAAATTGAGAAACAAGGTCCCCAATCATTCGCCTGGTTCATGCAGCAGGTCCTCTATCATCCCGAGCATGGTTACTACTCGTCAGGCCGGTGCGTGATAGGCCGCAAAGGAGATTATTTCACGAACGTGAGCGTGGGGCCGCTGTTTGGCCAATTGCTGGCCTCGCAGTTCTCCGAAATCTGGGAGCGCCTCGGCAAGACGAATGATTTTGTCATTGTCGAGCAGGGGGCGCACGACGGGCAGTTCGCGCTGGATGTTCTCGAGTTCGCGCAAAAGCGCTTGCCGGAATTCTTCGACGCGTTGCGCTATCGGATAATCGAGCCATTTCCGATTTTGGAACAGCAGCAACGCCGGAAGCTTGAGGCGTTTGGCGATAAGGTTAAGTGGCCAGACTCGCTGGAACCATTCACGGGCATCCATTTTTCCAACGAACTGCTGGACGCAATGCCGGTATGCTTGATCAGTAATGGAACCGAGAAATTGGTAGGTCTCGACGGCGATAAGTTTGTATTCGTCGAGCGGCCGGTTGATAAAACGGTTTTCAACCAAGCTGCGCTCGAGTGCATCGACCAAATCGTGGCGAACTTGCAGCGCGGTTATGTGATTGCCATCGATTACGGGTTTTTGGACGAGGAGTTTGAGAGAAACGTTCAGGTCCGCGCCCGGCATCAGAATCTGGATTCGCCGTTCGAACAAATCGGATACGCGGATATCACGACGTTTGTGCACTGGGGAAGTATTGCCGAACGTGCGCAGGCAAACGGGTTGCGCGTCGCCGGGTTTACCGATCAACATCATTTTCTGACGGGAATCATCTCCAAACTTGGTAGGGGCGCTTCTCCTGAGCCGCCAGCGGACGATTGGGGTCAATCCTCCCTACCCAATTCGCGCAAAGCGAAACGCGAATTGCAAACGCTGCTTCATCCGGAAATGCTGGGCCGTGCTTTTCAAGTGCTGGCGCTTGCGAAAAACGTAGAAGTTGAGGCAACACCGCTCGCAGGGTTCAAGTTCGCGCGGCATCCGGGCCAAAGCAGCTGAAGATGCCGGAGCGTTTTCTTGAGACCAGCATTGTCTGCGGCTCGGAATTGTAGTGAGATACTCTGTATGTTCGCCTGGCTCTCGAAATGGCCACTGGTTAGGCAAATTCGCGAACGCAAGAACGGCACTGGCCTCGAGGCAATGTCGGAAAAGACGCGTGGGATGCATGCGCGCATTGATGATGCTGAAGTGGCGCGCTCGATTTGTCCGTATTGCGGTGTCGGATGCGGTCAATTGATTTTCCACAAGGACGGCAAACTAGTTTCAATCGAAGGCGACCCGGAATCGCCGATCAGCCAGGGGAATCTTTGTCCGAAAGGCGCCGCCTCTTACCAACTGCTTACGCATTCGCGGCGCGAAACGAAAATGAAATACCGCGCGCCGCGCTCGAAAGAATGGACTGAGATTTCACTCGAGCGCGCCATAGACATCGTTGCTGACCGCGTGTGGGAATCGCGCAGGCGCACGTTTGTGCACGAGCAGGACGGCGTTTCGATCAATCACACGACGGCGATATGTCATCTCGGCGGCGCGACACTCGATAACGAAGAGAATTATCTCATCAAAAAGCTTTTCACCGGAGGCCTCGGCATGGTCTGTGTGTCCAACCAGGCCCGGATATGACATAGCAGCACGGTGCCCGGTCTGGGCACCTCGTTCGGTCGGGGCGGCGCTACCACCGCGCAACAAGACCTGGCGAATGCAGATTGCATTCTGATCGAAGGTTCCTCGATGGCCGAAGCGCACCCGGTCGGTTTTCGCTGGGTGATGAAAGCGAAAGAGCAGGGCGCCACGATCATCCATGTCGATCCGCGCTTCTCGCGCACGAGCGCGCTGGCCGACATTTGGGTGCCGATTCGCGCCGGGACTGACATTGTATTTCTCGGCGGACTCATCAATCATTTGATTGAGTACGAGCTGTACTTTCGCGAGTACGTCGTTCATTACACGAATGCCTCGTGCATCCTCAGCGATGAGTATCGCGATCCTGAAGACAACGGGGATGGTTACTTTTCAGGGTGGAACGAAGAAAAGCGCGCTTACGAAGGCGGCAGTTGGCTTTACAGAGGCGGCGATTTGAGTCGCCCGGAACGCGATCTCACATTGCAAAATCCGCAATGTGTCTTTCAGAAACTAAAACGGCATTTCTCTCGCTACACGCCTGAGATGGTGGAGAAAATCTGCGGAATTCCGCCAGATCTTTTTCATAAAGTCGCACATGCGCTCGCGGCCGCGTCCGGACCCGAGCGGACTGCCGCGCTTTGCTACGCAGTTGGCTGGACGCAGCATTCCAAGGGCGTGCAGATCATTCGCACAGCTGCGATTCTGCAATTGTTGCTTGGAAACATTGGCAGGCCGGGCGGCGGTATTCTAGCGTTGCGCGGTCACGCTTCGATCCAAGGCTCCACTGACATTCCGACGCTCTACGACATCCTTCCTGGGTATCTGACCATGCCGCATAAGGGCGACGAGACTCTTCAGCATTATCTCGATCACTACACGAAAAAGACCGGACTCTGGTCGAATTATCCGAAGTACCTCGTGAGCACGCTGAAGGCGTACTACGGGAAACACGCGACTGCTGAAAATGATTTCGGCTATGGCTTCCTTCCCAAACTCACCGGCAATCATTCCTTCTTTGAATACCTCTACGACATGCTCGACGGAAAAATGGAAGGCATGTTTCTGATGGGTCAAAACCCGGCAGTCGGTGCGCCTAATTCACGGCTGCAACGAAAAGCACTTTCAAAGCTGAAATGGCTGGTCGTTCGCGACATGGTCGAGGTTGAATCGGCAAACTTCTGGCGCGAATCACCTGAGGTTGAGCGCGGCGAGCTGAAGCCCGAGGACATTGAGACGGAAGTTTTCTTTTTTCCAGCTGCCGGTCACGCGGAAAAAGCGGGCGCGTTCACCAATACACAGCGACTTTTGCAATGGCGCGAGAAAGCTGTGGACCCGCCAGATGACGCGCGCTCGGATGCATGGTTCATACATCACCTGGCTTTGCGGCTAATTGCAAAAGCGAAGGCATCAAACGATCCCATCGACGAACCCCTGCATGCGCTCGATTGGTGGTATCCGGAAGATGAGCTCGGCGATCCGCAAATGGAATCTGTGCTCGCCGAGATCAACGGATGGTACACGAATCCTGCTATTAAAATTGCCCACTCCAGTGAGAAGCATGGGATTGTGTTCGGTCTCGACCGAGATGGTAATCCTCATCACGGGTCGCAAGTGAACGGCTTCGCAGAACTAAAAGCCGACGGCTCCACTGCATGCGGCGCTTGGATTTACTCGGGTGTGTTTCGTCGCGATGGCGTGAACCGGGCGAACTCGCGCAAATCCAAAGATTACCTCGGTCATGGTTGGGGCTTTGCGTGGCCGAGCGATCGGCGAATTATTTATAATCGCGCCAGCGCGCGGCCGGACGGCCGTCCTTGGAGCGAACGAAAGAAATTAGTTTGGTGGGACTCGGAAAAATGGACCGGTATAGATGTTGCGGGATTTGTACAAGGAAAAGCGCCGGGCTATGAACCGGAGATAGGTGCAGAAGGTCTTGACGCAATTCCGGGAGATGCGCCTTTCATCCTCCATGAGGACGGCTTGGGTTGGATTTACGTGCCCAAAGGACTAAAGGACGGCCCGTTCCCAACTCATTACGAGCCGCTCGAGTCGCCGGTCTCGAATGAGCTTTATTCTCACGACACGAACCCCGCCGAGCAATGGTTTGCACGCCAGGAGAATCGCTTCGCTCCGCCGGGTGATCCACGATTTCCTTACGTTCTAACGACCTACCGCTTGACGGAACACCATACGGCTGGGGGCATGTCACGTTTCCTCAGTCATCTTGCGGAATTGCAACCGGAGATGTTCGCCGAAATTTCGCCGGAGCTAGCGACGCAGCTCAAGATCGATAACGGCGATTACATTTGCGTGGTTACTTTGCGCGGCGCAATCGAAGCGCGCGCACTTGTTAGTCGCCGGATTCGGCCATTGGCGCTCAATGGGAAAACAGTGCATCAGGTTGCGTTGCCTTATCATTACGGCACAGCAGGCCTCGTGCGGGGCGGCGCTGCGAATGATCTTCTAACGATTTCCGGTGAGCCGAACGTCACAATCATGGAAGCCAAGGCGCTTACCTGCAACATCGTGCCTGGACGCCTGCCGCGTGGACCAGCGTTCGCTGAATTTCTTAACGAATACGCACCGCAAACTGGGCCAACGATTTTGCATCCAGAAGAGCGGTCTTTCCGAAAAGGACAAAGCGGCGGGGGCCACGCAATCGAAGGAAAAGAATGAGCCTCAGAAGTGGAGTGACGGAGTGTTGGAGTGATGGAGTAATGAGAGGTGGTTCGCGATTCGCACGTGCCATGACTCCAATCCTCCATTACTCCACTACTCCAATGCTGCCATGATCGGTGAAGGCACACACAGTACGAATCAGCGCCGGCATACGTACGTGCGCGACAACGTCGAGGTTGGATTCTTCACCGATCCGACTGTGTGCATCGGTTGCAAAGCGTGTGAAGTCGCTTGCAAAGAATGGAACCATGTGCCGGACGACGGTTTCGTTTGGTCGGGCAATTCCTACGACAACACCGGTCACCTCGGCGCGTCGACCTGGCGGCATGTCATGTTCGTCGAGCAAGATCGACAAAAAGGTGGGCAGATTGTCGGCGCCGCGACGCAGGCAATCCTGCCTGCGGATCCTGAAAAACAGAATGAGTTAAAGGGCAGACAGGAGTCTCTGCCTCACGAAGATCCGTTTCGCTGGATTTTTCTTTCTGATGTTTGCAAACATTGCGAGGAAGCTGGTTGTCTCGAAGCCTGTCCCACGGGAGCAATCGTTCGCACCGAAGTCGGTTCAGTGCTGGTGCAGAACGACGTTTGCAACGGATGCGGGTACTGTGTCGTCTCGTGCCCGTTTGGCGTGATTGACCGGCGCCCGCAGCCTTTGCCCGACGCGGGCGGTGCGTTCAAATGCACCTTCTGCTACGACCGACAAAAGAGCGGTCTTACACCGGCGTGCGCGAAAGTTTGTCCAACGGAATCAATCGTGTTCGGGCGGCTCGATGATTTGCGTGCGCGCGCGACGGAACGTGTACACCAACTACGAGAACACGGCTACGACGACGCGCAACTTTACGATCCAACCCAAACGTCTGTGCGCGGTACTCACGCGTTTTTCCTGATCCTCGGCGAGCCGGAAGCATACGGTCTTCCACCCAAGCCACAGATACCGACAATTCATCTGAAGGCCGCGTGGACGGCTGCGTTTGCCACGGCCATTGGTGCAATCGTCGTCACCCTTTGCGCATTTGCATTCTTATGAGCTGCCGACAGACGACTCTGGGGAGCGCACGCATTCTGCGTGCTGGTGAAGGCATTCTGCCTTCACGAACTTTTGTAAAAGGATTGAGCGGTATTGGGGGATTCCCGAATAGCCGACGTTCGAGTTCAAGTTCGTCGCCGCAGAATGCGGCGACCAGCACGCTACAAGCGTGCGCTCCCCGAATGATATGAACGAACCGCGAATTGACCAATTGCGTGAGGAAGCTTGGCAAAAAGGCGTAGTCAGTAGCCGCGGTGTCGACGTCGCTGGGGGCCCAATCCCCAGCAGGCCGGGTTACTATGGTCAGCCAGTTGTTAGGCCGCCGGTGTGGACGTGGGAGATTCCAATCTACTTCTTCGTAGGCGGCCTTGGCGGAATGTCGGCGGTGATTGCGCTTGGCGCGATGCTGTTTCACCACTTTGATGTTGCGCGCACTGCAATGTGGGTCGCGGCGATTGCATCGGTCCTTTCGCCGATTCTGCTGATTTTGGATCTAGGCCGGCCGCATCTTTTCATCAACATGCTGCGAGTATTCAAACCGCAATCGGCCATGTCGATGGGTGCGTGGATACTGACAGCTTTCGGAATGTGTGTTCTTCCAGGTTTGATGGTGCTGGAAATTCAGACCTTCCACCTATTTGCTGGCGTGGTTCACCTCCTCGACGTCGCCGCAGCAATTTTGATCTTTGGATCGGCGATCTTTGGAATGTTATTGGCGACGTATGCGGGTGTGCTGATTGGTGCGACGGCGATACCCGCCTGGTTCTTGCATCACAAACTGCTGCCCATTCATTTTGGAACGGCGGGATTGGGATCCGCTGCTGCGCTGCTGGAATTGTTCGGTCACAGGATCGCAGCGCTCAACGCGATAGGCTTGTTTGCGGCCGCGGTCGAAACCGTGCTCTTAATTTGGCTGAGTATCGATAAACATGGAGTCGCCGATCGCGCCATTCACGAGCATGGTTCCGGCTGGCTCATCCGGATCGGCGAAGTGTTGACCGGCCCGATCCCACTTGTGCTGCGATCCTTTGGCGCGATCCCGTTGGCGGCGATTTCATTTTTGCTGGGCGCGCTCGTTAGCCGCTTCGGTTGGATTGCGGTGGGAAAAATTTCCGGTCGGGATCCGGAAGCCGTTTTTGCCTCGCAGCGGTAACACAGACTTCCAGTCTGTCCCGTCTGACAAGCATCTCTGCTTGTCGAGCCAACAGGCTGGGAAGCCTGTCTCACGAATCAGGCAAGATGCCTGAGTTCCAAAATCACGCGTTCGATATGCGTGTAAATGTTGAAGCACGGCGGGCGCAAAAAACCGATGAGCGTCTGGTTGCTGTCGCGCGCGAGATCGACCGCAAGACTTGAAGGGGCTGACACAGCAGCCACGATCGGGATTCCGGCGGCGAGAGCCTTTTGTATGATCTCAAACGACGCGCGGCCACTGACTAGAAGAAGATGCCTCTCCAATGGCAGCAGCTCGTCGAGGAAAGCGCGCCCTATCGCCTTATCCACTGCGTTGTGCCGGCCGATATCCTCGCGCGCAATTTTCAATTTGCCGCCCATGTCGAAAATTCCGGCGGCATGAATTCCTCCTGTGCGTGCGAAATCGCTTTGCGCGTTGCGCAATGTCTCGGGAAGCGCCAGCAGCGTTTCAATCTCAATTCGGATATCATTCGATCGCACCGCCGAGAAATTTTGCCGGATCGCGTCGATGTTTGTTTTGCCGCACAGACCACAACTGCTCGAGATTGTCCCGAAACGTTTCGTTGAATTCAGTTTTGGTTTCACGCCGTCTCCAAGCTCGACAACGACTCTGTTCTCGCTGTTCACGGAAACGCTCGCGATCTGGTTGCGCGCGCGCACGATTCCCTCCGAGAGTAAGAATCCGGCTGCGAGTTCTTCATCGTGACCGGGTGTGCGCATTGTAGTGGCGATGGGCTTGCGTCCGACGCGGATTTCCAGCGGTTCCTCGATCGTCAGTTCGTCTGGCAAATACTCGAACTCACCGTCGCCTTTTCGCCGAATGATCTTTTGTGATCCGATGCCGCTTTCTTTCATGTGAATTGAGGTGTCCCAATGGTAGCATGACTGCGATGGAAATTTGTCACTTGTTCATTTCCCGGGGACATAATTTTGTTGGCCATCACGGCCGCGAACCGGACACGCATCCGATGATTGAAACATCCGAAATAGAATGCGTGGCGGGGCGCGGTATTCGCGGTGATCGATACTTTGATTTCAAGGACGATTACAAAGGTCAGATCACTTTTTTCTCGCTGGAGGTTTTCGATGAACTTTGCAGCGCGATGCAAATTCAGCCCTGCTCACCTTCTCTGGCTCGACGCAACGTGATCACACGCGGCGTTGATCTGAATGATTTGATTGGACAGGAATTCGAAGTGCAAGGCGTTCGGTTTTTCGGAACGGAGGAATGCCGGCCATGCTACTGGATGGACGGCGTATTTGCGCCGGGTGCCCAGGAATTTTTGAGAGGTCGCGGTGGTCTGCGCGCAAGGATTTTAACAAGCGGCTGTTTGCGCTCAACCCTGTTAAAAGCAAAAAGCGCGCCGCATGTCGCATTCGCCTCTCCCTTGGCAAGGGAGAGGGCAGGGTGAGGGTTTTCGTCGCACGTTGAGTGACGCGGTGAATGATAACCCCTCACCTCAATCCTCTCCCCTTCACGAAGGGAAGAGGCGGATTTATCCGAGTCGGCGATGGAGCCTTGGTGCGGTGCTGCTCGCCGGCGGCGAATCCCGCCGCATGGGTACAGACAAAGCGACATTTCTTTTTCGCGGAAAACCGCTCTGGCAAGTTCAACTCGAAACACTGGGCAGACTGCGACCGGCAGAAATTTTTCTTTCCGCAAGAACCGATCCATCATGGCGGCCTAACGACGTGCAGTTCATCGCGGACATTCCGCCATCATGTGGACCGCTCGGCGGGCTTGCTTCTTCGCTGGCCAAAATTCGCACCACTCATCTTCTTGTGCTCGCGATCGACATGCCGTTCATGACGGAAAGCTACCTTCGTTCGATTTGCAACGCGATCGAGCCCGGGCGGGGCGTCGTCGCCAAGATCGACAATCGTGCCGAGCCGCTGGCGGCCGTGTATCCGCGCGAAGCAGAGATTGATTTTCGCACCGCGCTCGCAGGAACCGATTTTTCATTGCAAAACGTCGTTGGTGACTTGGTAATGTCTCGAAAACTGCTGGAGATATCCGTGACGGAGCAGGAGAGGGGACTCTTCCGAAACGTAAATAACGTCTCCGACGTGGAGGCTGCGATAGCAGGCGGTTGAGTTCGAGCATTTGCCAAAAAATTTTCTAGCAAATGAATCGCTGCACTTGAAAATCAATTACATCTGTTCGATATGTTCGGCGCGATTTGGATTCCCATGAAATCGTCGATGTTCCGCACCATTGCTTTGCTGTTTTTGATTCCGGCGGGCGCCTTCTCAGCAACCAACGTAGTGAATCTTTCGCACTACGACATGATGCGTCCCGACTTCGCCACAATGAAACGTCAGGGCATCGTGGGTGTAATTCACGAAGCGACGTATCCGCCCTTCGTTCGCGACGCAAAATATTTGGATCGGCAAATGGGCGCGCTGCAAGCAGGACTGCTCTGGGGAGCATATCACTATGGTAACGGAAGTGATCCAATTCGGCAGGCTGATCATTTCCTAAGCGTTGTCTCCAGTTCCTGGGCACAGGCTAACCCTACAATTCGGCCCAGCGCGGGTGTCTTGCTGGTACTCGATTTCGAGAAGAACGGTCACTATCCCGGGGGATCGATGCGGCCCGATCAAGCCGTCGCGTTTGTCGAACGCATTCGCCAACGCACCGGTGTTTATCCGGGTATTTATTCAGGTGAATACCATCTCGGCCAGGTCTTGAATGGCCGGCGAGTAACTCCTGCACAGAGAGATACGCTCAGGAATTGCTGGCTCTGGATTGCAAATTATTCCAAGGAGCCGCGCGCGACGGCCCCATGGAGTTACTGGGCTCTTTGGCAATACTGCGGCGATGGTAAGTGTCGCCTGCCGCGCTCCACGCACCCAATAAGCATTGCCAATATTAGAAAAGCAGAGCTCAACATTTTTCGAGGCAGCCGAAGCGACTTGGCAGACTTCTGGCAGCGACGCGCCTGGGATCCAGCGGGAGGAGCGCCTCGCCGGGAATCAGACCAAAGAGTCGCCGAGCGGTAAACATCAAGGAGCGACGGTCCGCCACAGGACGGATTCGCCGTGGCGAACTTGGGCAGCCCCGAAAGCTTTCGGGGCTGGGAAGCCGTTATTCCTTGAGCCGTCGCTTGTCATTTCTGAGTACCGCGCTGAGTCGTGAGATAAACGGCGAAGCTGCCCAGCCAGTGGCCTCCTTCATAATGTTCGCCGGTCACAGCTGCAAGCCCGGCGCGCCGATGTGCTTCTGCTGCGCTCGCGAGCGCTGGACGGCGCGGATCATCGGCAGGAAGGGAAAAGAGGATGCCTTCCAGCATCCACGCTCGGCTCAAATTTAATCCATCGAGATGCGCCAGCTTTGGATCGCTCGGATCAGGTGAAATCGCCACTGGCAACCAATCCGCAGTCGCCGTTCTCGGAATTTGAGGCAGGAATTGACTGAGCCATTTCGCGAAGTCAGTTTGCGTCAAGATGCGACGCATGACGTCGGCTTCGGCCAGGCAAGGCGAAAGAAAATCTTCACCCGACGGTTCATAAGCGAGCGGGCAATTTTTATCCGCCAGATAAAATTTTCGCGCTGAATCAGCGGCCAGTTTAGCAAGGCGTTGGTCATTTTTGCCCCGGGCATAATCGAGAACCAGCCCAAGCGCGAACGCAGTTTGATTGTGTTCACCAATACGTATTGGGTGAGAGAGTTTCGGTAACCACGTGGTCAGTCGCTCGAGCGCTGCATCCTCGAGCGGCTTCAGGTTTGCCAACACTTCTCGCGTCTGCGGGTCGTCCCATTCGCGCAGTTCGGCGCAGAGTTGCAACAGCCACGCTAATCCGTACGGCCGTTCGAAACTCGCGCGGCCTTCTCCCCGTAAATATGTTGCTTCAGCCTTCAGATTTTCAGCAGTCAGACTTTCCTTCAAAGCGTCCCTCGCGGCTTTTGCGAATGGCGCGTCCGGAAACGTGCGCAATAACCGCACCAGCAGCCAATGTCCGTGCACTGACGAGTGCCAATCGTAACAGCCCCAAAACGCGGGTGTCAGCTTCTGTGGCGGCGCAACGTCGGCAACGCTGTTCAGAACGTGACTGATCTTGTTCGGATATTCCTTGTGCACACACGCCAGCGCCAACCTGGCGAAGCGTTCGGCAGCATGAGCATCGAATGCTCCGCTGGTCGGACTCGCCTCTGAGCTTTTCTGCTGAGCAGCGTCTTCAGCTTGAATGCACAGCAGAGGCGCTGCCACGACCGCGCAAATAAGCTTGTGCAAGGGTGAAAGTTGAAATTTGAAAACCACAGCGGCCACAATCATCCCGTCGTTTGGGTTCGTAAAGATAGCTGAACGGATTTTCCCGAAGAGGAGCAGCCGTTGTATTCGCCTAATGCAACCGCTAGACTGGCGCGCACTAGCCGGTTCACGCGTATGGATTCGCTCGATTACTACAGAATCGAAGAACTTCTCACCGATGAGGAGCGTGCCGCGCGCGACCGGGCAGCGCAGTTTGTGGAGGAGAAAGTTTTGTCGGAGGTCGTTCCCTGCCATCGTGCCGGCAAGTTTCCGGACCATCTTATTCCGCGCATGGGAGCGCTGCGCTTTTACGCGCCATACCTCAAAGAGCACGGATGCGCAGGCGTAAGCTACACGGCGTATGGCCTGATCATGCAGGAATTGGAACGCGCCGACTCCGGTGTCCGCTCGCTGGCGTCGGTGCAGGGCGCGCTGGCAATTCAGGCGATCCATTCATTTGGCTCGCCTGAGCAACACGCGCGATGGTTGCCGGGATTGGTGTCGGGTGAGCGCGTGGGTTGCTTCGCGCTAACAGAACATGGACACGGCTCAGATCCGGGTGGGATGGAAACCCGCGCCAAACGCGACGGCGATCATTACATCTTGAACGGCAGCAAATGCTGGATCGGCAATGCCTCGATCGCGGACGTCAAAGTTGTTTGGGCGAGGGATGACGACGGCCGTGTGGGTGGATTCGTCGTTGAAAAGGATGCGCCCGGATTTCGCGCGCGCGACATCGAGGGGAAGTTCAGTCTGCGCATGTCCCGAACTTCGGAGTGCTGGTTCGAAGATTGCCGAATTTCTGTGGAGAACCGCTTGGCGAACGCTCGGGGACTCAGTGCGCCGTTATCATGTCTATCGTATGCGCGCGTGGGGATCGCGTGGGGCGTCATTGGCGCGGCGATTGATTGTTACGAAACTGCGCTGGCGTACGCCAAAGCGCGCGAACAATTCGGCCGACCGATTGCTAGTTTCCAATTGGTACAACAAAAACTTGTCTGGATGGCGCAGGAAATAACCAAGGCGCAGTTACTAGCGCTCCGTCTTACTCGATTGATGGAGGCGGGCAAATCGCGTCCTGCGCAGATCTCGATGGCGAAACGCAACAATGTTTGGATGGCCCTGCAATGTGCGCGCAAAGCTCGGGACATTCTTGGCGCTGCCGGCATCACCGATCAGTATTCCCCGATTCGGCACCTTATGAATCTCGAAAGCGTGTTCACCTACGAAGGCACACATGACATTCACACCTTGATCATCGGTCGCGATATAACGGGCTTGAATGCCTTTGGCGGATGATCTGGGGAGCGCACGCGCCCTCGCGTGTCGGCGATAGCTCCCTCGCCATCGCTAACTTTTTCCCGCGGAGCATTCCGGCGAGGGCGCCGAAATGTGCACGCGAGGGTGTGCGCTCCCCAGAGTTGGGGCACCAACGCTGGCGTGCCGCGGGATCTCTTCGGCTTTGCTCAGGATGACGTGGCCAAGAAATTAGTTAAGCTAAAGAATGAGTGAGTCAGTTTACATTCTCGGGGGCGGGCGCACGGATTTTAAGCGCAATCTGAAGAAGGAAGGCAAGACAATCCGGCACATCATTATAGAGGCCGGTAAGAAAGCCATCGATGATGCGAAGATCGATCCTGGCGAAATTCAGGCGGGAGCGGTTGGCAATTTCAACGCGGGCCAGTTCACGAAACAATTGCAACTCGGCGCGTTTATTCCCGAGATCGATCCGAAATTACGCGGCATTCCCACCATGCACACCGAAGCGGCGTGCGCGTCTGGCGCGCTGTCGGTGTTGTTAGGCGCAGAATGGATTATCGGCGGATTCTATGACGTCGTGCTCGTTGTCGGCGCGGAACAACAGAAAACGATGTCGGCCCTCGATGGTTCTGATGTGCTTGGCGCGGCTGCCGACTATCACAACGAAAAACCAGAGTACGGCGATTTCATGTTCCCGAAGTTGTTCGGTCGCATCGCGCAGATTTACATCGAGAAATACGGCGCTACGGAAGAGGCTCTGGCACTTGTGGCGTGGAAAAATTATGCGCACGCGAAACTGAATCCGCTCGCGCAAATGCGCGATGCAGATCTTACTCTCGATTCCGCATCACAGGTTTCGGACAAGAATCCGCACGTGGCGCCACCGCTGAAAGTGTCCGATTGCTCACAGATTACCGATGGTGCGGCGTCGGTTGTCCTCGTTTCCGGCAGGTACCTCGACAAAATCGGCCGGGACAAAAACAAAACTGTCCGGCTATTTGGCTACGGTCACACGACCGACTACCTGCCGCTCGACAAGAAGGATGCGCCAACGTTTTCGACGGCTCGCAAAGCTGCGGAGAAAGCTTTCCAAATGGCGAACCTGAAGCCGCGCGATCTTCACGGCGCCGACGTTCACGATTGTTTTTCGATCACAGAAATTGTCGCATACGAAATTCTCGGGCTCGCCGCGCCGGGTAAAGGCGTCGATCTTGTGAAGAGCGGGGCGACAACGCTACCGCAAGTGCGTCCAGAAAAATCCAAGGCGCCGTTCCAAATTCCAGTGAACGCGGGCGGCGGTCTGATCGGTGACGGTCACCCTGTCGGCGCGACCGGCGTTCGCCAGGTGTTCGAAGCCTATCAACAGCTAACCGAACAAGCCGGCGCGCGTCAGATTGAAAACGCGAAACGTTTTCTCACGTTCAACATGGGTGGAAGCCTAACGACTTCAGTCGCCATGCTCTGGGGCCGCGATTAATCGCGCAGCATAAGGCGTCTGACACAGACGCCGCTACAACAACTGACCAAATATTGTAGGGCGTTTCCGTGAAATGCCATTGGGTTCCGCACAGTTTTGAAATCCAAAAATGTGGGGGCGTGCGTTTTCTGAATGTGGTCGCCCTCCAAATCGAAGAACTGCCGCCAATCATCAGAGAGGACGTGGAAGATTTCCTGGAAACGCATCCACGCAGTCCGGCCGCACAACTCCGTCCTAAATTAGGAGTGGTTGGCAGCGTCTGGCTTGCCTATATCGGGCCTAAACTGCAACCAGGCACCAACGGCTTGGGGCCTACACCGCGTGAGGCCTTGGAGGATTTTAATCTGCGCTTCATGGAACCGCTCATTTCACGAAACGGTTCACAGCGAGAATAGCCCGCGAAGCTGGCGATTCAGATGAAGGTTCCATTCACACTTGGAGAAATTGGCCACTTTGGCTTGGCTGTCCGCGATCCGAAGAAGAGCGCGAAATGGTTCGAGCGGACTTTGGGTTTGCGGAAGGAATTCGAATTCGACAGCGGCGTGGCGGTTGGAAACGAGTACGTCACGATCGCGTTGTTTAAAGGAAAGCCGTCGCCGGAAACGATTGATCACATGTCATTTCATCTACCGGATATGGCGACGCTGCGAAAGGCGCTCGCTCATTTGAAGGAGCTCGACGTCGATATTGAAGATCCGGGTGACGAAATTGGTCCGGAAGCCCCGGGTTCGAAACATATGGGCCTGTGGTTTCATGACCCGGACGGCTACCGGTGGGAGCTAAGCGTCCAAGGCGGAAAGTAATTACTCAAGAAAGGACGGCTTCCAACCGTCATTGATTTTCCCGGACGGTTGGAAACCGTCCTTCCTTGAACAGTCATCGCGCATAGCTCAGCTTGCGCGAACGCGAGCTGCTATGAAAACCTCCACGATCACCATTTCCGAGAGTAACGCGTTTGTAACGACTTTCGATTTACCGCCGATGAGCAGTGGGCCTTTGAATGGACTGCGCTTTGCTGTTAAAGACACAATCGATATTGCCGGTTTCAAAACCGGTTGTGGTAATCCGAGGTGGCGCGATTCCCATCCCGCCGCAGCAGTCCACGCTGTTTGTGTAGAGCAACTTTTGCTCGCGGGTGCCCGCTGTGTTGGCAAAACCATTTGCGACGAGTTGGCTTTCAGTCTTCTGGGTGAGAATCACTTTTATGGGACCCCTCTCAACGCGCACGCTCCGGATCGTGTGCCGGGTGGGTCGTCAAGTGGATCGGCTTCCGCGGTTGCATGCGGTCTGGTGGATTTTGCGTTGGGAACGGACACTGGCGGCTCTATCCGAGTTCCAGCGAGCAATTGCGGAATCTGGGGTTTCAGGCCATCACATGACTTTATATCGGTTGCTGGCGTGAATCCGCTGGCGCCATCATTCGACACAGTCGCTGTCCTCGCCCAGAGCGCCGATCTGTTGGCAAAGGTGGGACTCGTTTTATTGGCTGACGCACCGGTCTCCGCGGGCAAACCCGCGACGATCCATTTGCTTCGAGAGGCTTTCGCCATTGCGGACCCCGACGTTCAGGAAGCCTTATCGGAGCCGCTTCAGCGGCTACGCGAAATATTCGGTGGCATCGTGCGAGAGTCATCGCTGCAAGAGCTGGTTGGCGATGACGCTGGACATAGCTTCCCGACATGGGCCGAAACTTTTTGCGTGATCCAATGGGCGGAGATCGAGAGTTGCCTGGGCGCTTGGATAGCTAACGCCAGGCCGGAGTTTGGCCCCGGGATAGCTGCCAGTTTCCAACTGATGAAGCAACTCGACCGGCGACGTGTCGCGGAAGCAGTGCAACGACGCGAGCAATATTTTCGAAGTTTGCATCAGTTTCTCGGACCGGAAGATCTGCTGTGCATCCCAACAACACCTGCGCTCGCTCCTCGTAAGGGCGATCCACCCACACGCAGTTCGAGTGGGAGCGGCTATTATCCTCGCACATTATCGCTGACGAGCGTTGCGGGGATGGGCCGCCTGCCGCAAGTGTCGCTCCCAATAG
>Ga0207701_10003241_pt1 | contig 16741 bp, 15 predicted proteins | sample KBSSwiSSwithPhiX_FD_184294 | JGI IMG/M metagenome (GOLD analysis project Ga0207701, IMG submission 184294) | Switchgrass rhizosphere bulk soil microbial communities from Kellogg Biological Station, Michigan, USA, with PhiX - S5 (SPAdes) (version 2) | ecosystem: Environmental > Terrestrial >... | reverse complement strand
TGGCGTGAGCTCCGCAAATCATTGAGAAAAGAGGCTAATATTACCCTTTTACGGCCTGGTCTCGCAAGCCGATGATGTATTTGCCCTGTACGGACCGCGGACCCGCCGCGGCCAGACGACCGCTCGGACGCTACAAACTCCCGTGCGCGCTCGCGATTTTTCTCGTCCTGCTGGCCCTGGCGCCCGGGTGTGGCGGTGGCTCCAGCGCAAGCGTCTCCGAGGCCAACGATCCCGAGGCGGCCAACCCCTACGGCTGTGCTGACATCTACGCGCAGAACCTGCTGCCCAGCTTCTCGATCGACATCGCGCCGGCGGAGTGGGACGCGATCAACGCCGAGTTCCAGGACTGGAAGGGGCGCCGCGATGCGACGCTGGAGATCAAGCCCTACCACCCCGTGGTCTTTCACTACGGCGACGAGACCTACGACGACGCCTTCATCAAGCTGCAGGGCAATCCCAGCACCAGCTGGATCGGCGACAAGCTGCAGTTCACCGTCGCCTTCGACAAGATCGACCCCGACAAGCGCTTTCACGGCCAGAAGAAGATCGTGCTGCACGCCGCCCCCAGCGATCAGACCTTCCTGCGCGAGCGGGTGGCGCTGTCCTACCTGCGCTCCCTGGGGCTGGCGGCCGGGTGCGAGAACAACGCGCGCCTGACCGTCAATGGGGCCTTCTACGGCGTCTACGCCAACCGCGAACCACCCGAGCAGCCCTATCTGGACCGGGTCTTCCCGGACGCCGCGGGCGGCGACATGTGGAAGGGCGGCTACACCCTGGACAACAACCAGGAGGAGACCAATCACCCGCGCCACGACCAGCTGATGAACACCCCCACCCTGGAAGGCTTTCAGCAGATGGTCGACGTCGACGCCAGCTTGCTGGAATGGGCGGCCGAGGCGGTCATGCCCGACAACGACGGCTACTGGGCCATCGCGCACAACTTCTATCTCTACGATCACCCCACGCGCGGGTTCATCTGGCTGCCCTACGACGTGGACGCCACCTTCGACTTCTCGCCCTTCGACGTCGACCCGATCACCTGGATGCCGTCCTGGTCTCAGGGATGGGGGGCGCACCAGCGGATCGTGCTGGCCGACCCCGCGCTGACCGAGCGCTACGTCGCCGCGCTCGAGCGCGCGCTGGCCGGATACGACGTCGATCTGCTGAAGAGCCGCCTGCTACGCTGGTCGGACCAGATCGCGGGCGCGGTCGGTGACGACCATCAAAAACCCTTCGCGACTGGCGACCACGAGCTGGCGGTGGCGCGCATGAGCGGCTCGTTCTGGTTGCGCCAGAAGTACCTGACCTCGTGGGTCGAATGCTACCGCACCGGCAACGGCGTCGACGCCGACGGCGACGGCTTCGTCTGGTGCCGCGACTGCAACGACAAGGCCGCCGACCAGAATCCCGGCGCCGCCGAGGTGTGCGGCAACGACGTCGACGAAAACTGCAACGGCCGCAAGGACGACTGCCAGTGACGCGGCCCCGCGCGAGCCAGCGAAGCGAGCGCTAGTAGCTGTCGCGGATCGTCCGCGCGATTACCTTCTGCGGCGGACCCTTCCAGTCGAGGTTCACCGACTCGCCGGGCAGCAGGTCGAAGTAGTTGTCGGAGAACATCTGCTCGCGCTCGGTGGGCGCCGGATCGGCGACCAGGTAGACGTCGCGGGCCAGGCGGCGGGCCGACACCCGCACGCCCATGCCGTGCCCGGCGCTGTCCGGGGTGACCAGCACCGACAGCTCGGGATCGGGCAGCGCCAGATCCTTGGTCTTCACGAAGTAGAACAGGCTGCGCGCCAGCCGCCCCCCGCGCCCGCCGCCGCCGTTGCTGCCCGCCAGCTCCACCGCCAGCACCACCCGGGTCGGGTCGGCGCCGGCGCGCAGCGCTTCGCCGCGCGCGATCGAGAAGACCACCGCGCTGGTGTTGGCCGCCAGCTTGACCTCGCTCTCCTTGCGCCACAGCTCGCGCCCCTCGAAATCCAGCAGCCGCGCCACCAGATGCCCCGGGGTGTCGGTGCGCAGGTCCGAGACCCCGTAGACCCGGATCTCGCTCCCCTCTTCGACCGTGCTGAGCAGGATCGGCGCGAAGAAGCGGCGGGCCGTGTAGTGCAGGGCCTTCCAGCGCCCGAAGTAGTCCATGCCGGACCACGAGGCCACCGGCCAGCAGTCGTCGAGCTGCCAGTACAGGCTGCCCTGGTTGTAGGGCATGCGCCGCCGGTGCGCCTCGGCGGCGTACTGGATCACCCGCGCCTGCAGCACCTGGCTGACGTACAGGAACGATCCGAAGTCCTTGGGCTTGCGGAAGTCCCGATCCATGTAGGTGCGCACCAGCGGGTTGCCCCGCGGGTGGCGCTGGTGGGCCAGCATGACCGGCGATTCGATGTCGTAGTCGGCGGGCGTCGCGTAGCGGGCCACGCTGCCGAGCTCGGGGAACGACTGGAACCCGTACTCGCTCATGAAGCGCGAGGTGTTCGCCACGTAGTCGGTGTACGGCGCCTCGGCGTGCCAGACCCCCCAGTAGTGCATGTCGCCCCAGCCGAGCTTGTTGGCCGGCACGCTGTCGTCGTTGGCGCTGGGCGAGCTGCGCGTGTAGAAGCGCTGCGGATCGTGCTCGGCGACCACCTTGGGCAGCACGTCGTGGAACACCTTGGTGTAGGCGCGCCAGATCTTCTCTTGCGCCGCCTTGTCGAGGTGGAACTTGTCCTGCCAGCCCCAGCCCTTCCAGGCCGCCTCGATCTCGTTGTTGCCGGCCCACAGCGCCAGGCTGGGGTGGTTGCGCAGGCGGCGCACGTTCTCGACGGCCTCCTGGCGCACGTTCTCGATGAAGGGCGCGTCGCCGGGGTACATGCTGCAGGCGAACATGAAGTCCTGCCACACCAGGATGCCCAGCTCGTCGCACAGCTCGTAGAAGCGATCGTCCTCGTAGATGCCGCCGCCCCACACCCGCAGCATGTTCATGTGCGCGGCGGCGGCCGAGCGCACCAGCCAGCGGTAACGATCGGGCGTCACCCGGGTGAGGAAGCTGTCGGAGGGAATGTAGTTGGCGCCCTTCATGAATACCGGCGCGCCGTTGACCTCGATGGTGAAGCTCTTGCCGTCCTTGTCGGGCCAGTGGATGACTTGCAGATTGCGCAGCCCGATGCGCACCGCACGGGCGTCGCGCGCGACCCCTTCGACCTCCAGGCTGGCGTCGACCGTGTACAGGTGCGCGGGCCCCAGCCCGTTCGGCCACCAGCGCTGCGGGCGATCGATGGCGACCTCGGCCTCGATCAGGTTCCGGCCGGTCTTCAGCGTGGCGGCGACCTCGCCCAGCGGCACCCCGCCGGCCAGCGCCAGCGCCACCTGGGCGCGCCCCCCGTGCGCGGCCACCACGGTGGTCTTGACCTGCAGCGTGGCGCGGGCGTCGCTGAGGCTGGTCTGCACCACCTGCACGTCGTCGATGCGGGCGTCGTCCCAGGCCTCCAGCCGCACCGGCCGCCAGATGCCGCTGGTCACGAAGCGCGGCCCCCAGTCCCAGCCATAGTGGTAGGGCGCCTTGCGGGTGAACATGCTCACCATCGGCGTGGCCTGGTCGTTGCTCGCAGGCAGCACGTAACCCAGGCGATCGTAGGCTGCCTTGACGTGGGCGATGGGCGAGCGAAAACGCACCAGCAGGGTGTTCTCGCCCCGCCTGAGGTGCGGCTTCACCGCCACCCGCCAGGAGCGGAACATGTTGTCGGCGGTCAGCACCGACGCGCCGTTGACGAACACCTCGGCGTAGGTGTCCAGGCCGCGAAAGTCGAGCTCGATCCGCTCGCGCGAGAGCAGCCCGTCGTCGACCGAGAAGGTGGTCAGGTACTCCCAGTCCAGCTTGTCGATCCACTGCTGGTCCTTCTCGTTGGTCGCGTAGAAGGGATCGGCGATCTTGTGGTTGGCCAGCAGGTCGGTGTGCACGCACCCCGGCACGGTGGCCGGCATCCATCCTTCCCCGTCCGAAGCCGGCGCCTGCGCCGGCGGGGGCCCCTTCTTGCCCGCGGGCGCCTGGCGGAACAGCCAGGGCCCGCGCAGGTCCAGCGACGCCCGCCGCCCGCTGGACCAGCCCCCGGAGGTGTCGGGCGCCGCGTGCCCTGCCCCGCCGGTCCCGGACGCGGCTTGCCCGGCGGCACTCACCCCGGGGGAGACCCCCAAGCTGACCCCCATGACAACCCCGGCAGTCAGCAACGGCGAACGCATAGGTGGCACCCCCGGCTTGTTGGTGCTGGCCGGCACCGCCGCAGAATGGCAGAACCCACGCCCGGAATCTACGCCCCACCGACGCGGACCGACGACCACATCCCCGGTGGCGTATTCCATTTGACGACCGCCGACCCGAGGCGCTAGGTTTGCTCCGACTCCCGGGCGTTTAACTCAGCGGAAGAGTGCCACCTTCACACGGTGGAAGTCGAAGGTTCAATCCCTTCAACGCCCACAAGAAACGGCGGCGGAATCGGCAGTCCCGATGGAGGGACAAAGAGGGACTCGATGGCTACGACGGTCCTGCTTCACGAAGTAGTGGACGCTCTGGACATCGCGGCCGACGAACTGTCCAGCTACGTGAATATAGTGACCGGACAGGTGATCACCGTGACCCACGAAGACCTGCGCTTCGCGGAGGAGGATCCCGTTCCGGACCTGCCCGACTGGCAAGAAAAGACCGTGGCCGAGGCCAGGCAGGTACTCGAGTCCAAGGACTGGCTCGAGTTGCCCAGCAAGTTCGACATCCACGAGTGGAAAATCATGGATGGGTTCGGCCGATCTCTGTCGACCGCCCGGGAGCGAGAAGAAGTCAGCGACGCGATTCATGGCAGTGGTGCTTTCCGCAACTTCAAGAGCACGGTCCGACACCTTGGAATCGAGGCGGCGTGGTTCGCGTACCGCCAAGGCGCCCTCGAGGACATTGCGCGGAACTGGCTCGCGGACCACGGTCTGCAGGTCGGCGCCGCCCAGCCCGCCGGTGCAGACGGACGCGGTCCTCGCGCAGGCGAGGAACCACGCCGCTGAACGGCAGTATCCCAATCCGGACGCTCGGCTCAGGAGCCTCTGCCTACATGCCTCGCTCGATTTCCATTCTCGGCTTGGCCGCAGTAATCGCGGCATGCACCTCCGCACCGATGAGAAGCGGACCGCTCATTGACCGCTTTTCACGGGCGGCGTGTGTGCCTTCGGGCCGTGTCGAAAATGTCTACCCACCCGGGTGGCTCGCGTGGGACTACGTCGTCCAGACTCGTTGCCATGCCCGCATCGTGGGTGCCCAAGAGACGACAGGATCTATTGCAGTTGAGTATCCACCAGACCACGCTCGTCGCGTGGTCGCAGACTTTGGCGAGAAGAGCAACCCGGTTGAAGTACGACTCGATCCCGGCGCGTGTCGGCTCTATGTCAAGGCGAACGGCAGCCCCATGTTCACTGACCGCCCACCCATGTGGTTACTCGAATATGATCTGCTTCGACGAGAGGAAGTACAAAGCGCTAAGATCGCACCGGAAGCGGTACCTGCGACATGCGCGCGGACGCTGGATGCCGGCTAGCATGGTGTTGCAGCGGGCGATCATCCGACCTCGATCCGCTCGGGCGGCTGTCCGCCGCTGAACACCACGACGTCAGACCAACATGCCTCTACCTCCCGACGATGTCCTCCGCGGCGCCCTTCACGTGCTCTTCATCGGCGGCGTCTACACGCGCAACTGGACGTTGCACGATGAGGTATCGCGGAAACAGATCAACGATCTGTGGGAGGCACTTCATGAAATCCCGGACCTGCTCACGCGCTGGCGCGACGACTCTGAACCTGAGCTCGTCATGTATCTGCGGGAATACAAGGCGAAGTGGAGTGAGCCCGACCTTGAGGGAGCGTACCGCGACGGCATGACGCGTCCTCCGTAGCCCGGGAGTGGCCGGGGCGGTCGCTTTGCTTCCTCTCCCGGTCCCCGCTGAAGGGCAGTATCATCATCCAGGCATGGTCGACCTGAGTCCTCTTACGAAGCAGCACCTTGCTGTTCTGTTCGCGCCCGCGGATGTGGGTGAGGCGGAGCAACTTCTCGCTCGCGAGTGTGCAGAGAACCTTCCCTTGATCTCGAATCCCACCCCCAGCGGCCTCGAGCGTCTCCGTTTCGCAGCGCTCCGGCTCAGCGACGGCAGCCTGCATCGTCTTCGCGAGGCGATCACCTTGGCGAAGACGGACTGGCGCGACCTTCTCGTCGCGGCAGACTTTGCCGACGACATCCATGCTCATCGGAGCTGGCAGCCGCGGCGTCGCGAGCCGTAACTGGATAACGCGCGCGATTGAGCGTCGCGCCGCCTGTCACTCACGCCCTTGACTGCCCACAGAGTTAGTGCCAGCTTACCGTAAGTCATGACTTACGGTGAGCGAGTGCTGGACGCGCTGGGCGATCCCACGCGGCGGATGGTGTTCAAGCGGGTGCGCGGCGGCGCCCGCTCGGTGCAAGAGATCGCCGACGGTATGCACGTCAGCCGGCCAGCGGTGTCTCAGCACCTGAGCGTGCTCAAGGCTGCGCGGCTGGTGGTCGATCGCGCCGAAGGGACCCGGCGGCTTTACGCGGTTGATCCGAGAGGGATCGAAGCCGTTCGCGACTGGCTCGACGGATTCTGGGACAAGTCGCTCGCCGCGTTCAAGCTGGCGGCCGAGCGGGAAGCAACCAAGGAGAGGAAACCATGACCACGGAGCAGGCGAAGTCCAAGGCGATCGATCCGAACTGCGTGCGTAAGGTCGTGAACGTCCAGGCGCCACCCGAGGTGGCGTGGCGGGTGTTCACGGAGACGATGGGGACCTGGTGGCCGCTCGGCGAGTACAAGATCGGCAGGGCCAAGGCGGTGGATGCGGTGATCGAGCCGCGCGTCGGTGGCCGCTGGTACGAGCGCGGCGACGACGGCAGCACCTGCGACTGGGGCAGCGTCTTGTCCTGGGAACCGCCCTCCCGGCTGGTGCTGTCCTGGGACATCACCGCCGACTGGCAGTATGACCCCGCGCTGAAGACCGAGATCGAAGTGAAGTTCATCGCCGACGGCAAGAACGCTACCCGGGTCGAGCTCGAACACCGGCGCCTGGACCGCTACGGAGCGCGTCGTGACGAAATGCGCGCGATCTTCGAGACCCAGGGGGACTGGGGCCGCCTGCTTCAGAGGTTTGCCCAGGCCGCGGCGACCTGAGGCAGTCCAAGGCGACCCGACCGGTCGTCAGGCGCCGCCAGCCAAGCCAGCGCCAGGCACCACGCGCGATCGGCGCGGCGTCAGGGCCAGCTCGGCGAGCCAGGCCACAGGCCACGCCAGCGACAGTGGATAGAGCAGCAGCAGGAAGATGAACCGCGGCACCACGCCGCCGTTCGCGGACGCATCGTCGCGCGCGGTGCTGCGGGCGATCGCCACTGGCCCCATCAGCTCCGCCTGCGTACGGCCGGTGCCCAGGTCAACCGACGACGACACCAGCGTCGCAATCGATGTCATCGGGAAGACCATGGCGCGCGCGAGCGCGGGCCCGAGCGGCACCGACGAGCGCTCCGTGCGCGCGGTCACCCCGACCCGGCGCTGCTGGTCGGGCACGACCTGGAAGGTCAGCTCATGGCTGTCGCGTTCCACCACCACGCTGACGCCATCGGCAGCCTCCGGGGCGCCGAGGGCGGCGCGGGCCTGGTCCCAGCCCCCTACCCGGCGGCCACCGACGGCCACCAGCCGATCACCCGCGCGCAGACCTGCTCGAGCAGCGGGACCGTCGGCGCGCACGTCAATCCGGGTTCCGGGAGCGGCCTCGCCCATGAGGTGGATCTGGACGAAGAACAGCGCGGCGCACACCAGATAGGGCGCCAGGGGACCCGCGACTCGCCAGGCCAGGCGCCGCGGCAGCGGCTGCTCGAAGTAGCCGGACCCGGCGCGCCGACCCAGCGGGCGGACCCCTTCGATGCGCAGCAGCCGGTGGAAGGCGGTCCGACCGGCGAGGTAGAGGATGAATGAGACGGCAAGCCCAATGAGGATCATGGGTCCAGTAGAACCTTACAGGTCCGCTTGTGACAACGGCTGGGAACGGCGCATCGGGCGACGCGTCCGGCGTGCCAGCTTGATTGGGCACTGTTTCAGCGGCGGCCCGCCGAAGCAAGGGAGGCGATCGTCCCCTAGGTTTACAGGATGGAGTGCGGAACGAGGTCCTCGACTACGGAACCGACGCCGTCGCGAATGGTCCACTCGCGGCGGCTGGCCTTCGGCGCGGCGCTCGGCTGCGCGTGGGCGCTGATGGCGTCTTGCACCGACTGCTTCTTCACCCTGAAGGGCCACCTGGTCGAGTGCGGCACGACCACGCCGGTGCCCGGGGCCAGCGTCAGCGTGCACATCGACGAGGGGCTCCACGGGCCGCGAACGCTGGCAACGACGTTCACCAGCGACGACGCCGGCGTGTTCACGGTGACCACCGAGGGCAGTGAAGTGTGCAGCGCCACGGCGACGCTCACCATAACCAGGCCGGGCTTCATGCAGCTGCAGCGGCAGTTCGAGGGCGCCAGGACCAGCGTCGAGCTGTGCATGACCCGTAGCGCGCCCCCGACGCCGTGAGCGATCGGGCAAGTTGGCCCGACCGGCAAGATCGACCGGCGAGCCGACCAGAACGAAAAATACACACAGTTGCTGTCAGGTCCCCGGTCCAGGCGGTTCTGCGCGTGGGAATCGCGCCCGTTTTCTGAAATCGGCGATGGGTGTCAGCAGGGCTTTGCTTGACGGTCCAGTCACTCGTTGCAACATTCCTTCGGCCAATCGTCTTGGTTGGTAGCGATTGAGGTTTTTCATCGGGGCAGCGGGCGCAGCAGGAGGGTGAACATGGCTATCACTATCCAGGTCATCGGTCGGGGGAATCGGGGTCGTTTGCTCGGGGCCGCGATCGCGCTGGTTCCAGCGCTGCTGGGGGCGGGGTGTGGCGAGGAGTCCTCGCCGCCCAACGACCCGGGTGGCCGCGCCGATCTCGCGCCTGCCGCTGACACGGTGGCGCGCGGGCACGGCGCGCTTCGCCCGCTGTCGCCGCTGTCCGGGAGCCTCAGCGGAAGCCGGCAACCGATCTTCCGCTGGCTGCCCGCCAACAGCAGCGCCACCCTGGAGATCTGCGACGATCGCGCCTGCGCGCACGTGCTGGAGCAGCTGAGCGGCAAGGGCGCGGCCCAGCCGACGACGCCGCTGCGCGCCGGCCTGCTGTTCTGGCGGGTGACCGCCAGCCACACCACCAGCGCGGTCTGGCAGCTCACCACCCCGGGTCGCGACACGGGCGCCGACATCGTCTGGGGCGTGGTCCCCGACTTCAACGGCGACGGATTTGCCGACGTCGCGGTCGGCGCGCCCGCGCCCGGCGCGGGGAGCGTGTCGGTGTTCAACGGCGCCGTGTTCGGTCCCGGATTCGCCGCGGACGAAACGCTGGCCGGTGGCGATGGTTTCGGGCGGGCGGTGGCCTCGGCGGGCGACGTCAACGGCGATGGTTTCGTCGATCTCGCGGCCGCCGCCGGCACCGCTCCCGGATCGGTGACCGTCTACCTGGGGGGGCCCGCGGGCCCCGGCGGCGCGGGCACGGCGCTGTCGCCCGGCGCGGTCACCACCGGCTTCGGCGCCACCATCGCCAGCGCAGGCGACGTGAACCATGACGGCTACGGCGACCTGCTGGTCGGCGGCGTCGAACACGCGCAGGTCTATCTCGGTGGTCCGACCGGGCTCACGCCGACCTCTGCCTTCTCGCTGGCCGGATCGACCGAGAACGGATTGACCGGCGACGCCAGCGTCGTTCAGGGTCCCGCCGACGTGAACGCCGACGGCGCGCCCGATCTGTACGTGGGCGGGGCGCTGTACTTGTCGGGCTCTTCGGCCTACGCCGCTCAGGCCGGGTTCGCCAATCAGTTCGGCAGCTTCGCGGGCGACGAGAACGGCGACGGCTTTGCCGACTTTGCCTCGTTCGCGGTGCTCGGCGGAACGCCCGATGGCATCGACACCGGCGGCTTCCTGTTCATCCAGGCTGGTGAATCCGCGCTGGCCAGCGCCGGCGACATCGATGGCGACGGCTACAGCGACGTGATCTCGTCGCTGTCCGCGATCGAGAACTTCGGCGACCGGCAGCGGGTCTACTTCGGCGCGCCCGGCTCCTGCGGCAGCACCGGTTGCCGCCGGCACCTCGCGGTTCCGATTCCCGGCCACGACTTCGAGGGCGGCGATCTGACCGCGTTCCTGGCTGGCGTCGGGGATGTCACCGGAGATGGCATCGATGACCTCGTCGCATCGACCCCAGACAATGGAACGGTGTACATCTTCCGTAGCGAGGGCGGCCCTCCCGACGGCAGTGGCGTGGCCTTCGCCTTTCCGACGTTGACGTTCGCGACCGGCTTTGGCACCAGCTTCGCCACGTTGTTCGGCTCGGTCCGCCCGGTGTTTTGACCAGATGACCACCACCACCACCATCGGCGCCTCGGATCCCTGGCCTTCGCTGGAGGGGGCAAACGCGGGAGAGACCCGCCAGACCCTCTTTTACTGGGGACAGATTCTGGGCAAGACCCGGCTGGCCCTGTCTCCGATGGTCAACCACTGGTGGCAAGCGCCGTTCTATGTGTCTGCCCGGGGTCTCACCACCTCGTCGATCCCCTGCGGCGACTTCGGGTTCGACATGGAGATCGATCTCATCTCCCACCGCCTGGTGATGCGGGCCAGCCACGGCGCCATCGAATCGATGGACCTGGGCGACGGACCGCTGTCCGAGCTCTTTCGGCAGTACCGGGCGCGCCTGAACAAGCTCGGCGTCGAGCTGGCGATCGACCCGGTCGCCGTGGAGATCCCCGAGCGGGTTCGCTTCGACGAGGACGCTCGGATTTGCCGCTACGATCGGGACTGGGCCAACCGGTTCTTTCGGGCCCTGGTCCAGGTGGATCAGGTGTTCAAGGCGTTCAGGGGCGAGTTCGTTGGCAAGGCCAGCCCGGTCCACTTCTTCTGGGGTGGGTTCGATCTGGCTGCGAGCCGGTTCTCGGGACGGCGCGCGCCCCCGCACCCGGGCGGGATCCCCCACGTGGGCGACTGGGTCATGCGCGAGGCCTACTCGCACGAGGTCAGCAGCGCCGGCTTCTGGCCCGGCGATGCACGCTTCCCTGAACCGGCGTTCTACGCTTACGCCTATCCCGAGCCGGACGGCTTCGCCAAGGCGGCCGTTCGTCCGGCCGCCGCCCGCTACGACCGAGCGCTGGGCGAGTTCTTGCTGCCCTACGCGGCCGTGCGTTCCGCCCCCTCCCCCGCCGCCGACCTGCGCGCTTTTCTCGACAGCACCTACGCGGCCGCCGCCGACCTCGCGCGCTGGGACCGCGCCGCGCTGGAACGTGCCTCGCCCCAGCGCGAGCGGTGATCTGCCCACGCCGGGGACCGACCGGTCAACGGCTGGAAGGCGCAGCGGGCGGGCGCCGGGTGAGGACCACGTGCATCGCCTTCTCGGCGGCGACCTGCTCGGTGCATTGATAGCCCAGGCGGAGCAGGTCGATGCCGGCGAACAGCGCTTCGCCGGTGCCCAGCAGGACGGGCGCGATCGCCAGGTGCAGCTCATCGATCAGCCCCGCGCGCAGGTACTGCTGGATGGTGGCCACCCCGCCGCCCAGCCGGACGTCCTGGCCCTGGGCGGCCTGCCGCGCGCGCTCGAGCGCGACCTCGATGCCCTCGGTGACGAAATGAAAGGTCGTGCCGCCCTGCATCTCGACCGGCGGGCGCGCGTGATGGGTCAGGACGAACACTGGCGTGTGATACGGCGGATTGGGGCCCCACCACCCCTTCCAGTCATGGTCGGGCCAGGCACCGCGCACCGGGCCGAACATGTTGCGCCCCAGAATCCAGGCGCCGATGTTGACGAACCCGCGCGCCGCGAAGTCGTCGTCGGCGCCGGCGGTGCCCCCCTCGCCGCCGACCATCTTCCGGAACGTGCGCGTAACGACGACCCATTCATGCAGGCCTTCGCCGCCGACGCCCAGCGGCTGGTCGAGGCTCTGCCTGGGGCCGGCGCCGTACCCGTCGATCGACACGCTGAAACTGCTGACGCGGAGCTTGGACATGGGGATCTCCTGGCGAGAGTTCAAGGCGACCACAGTCGGATATCCAGGCGACGAACCAGGTGGGACGAAATCGACGATTCAGGGACACTTTCTTGCCGCGGCGCCGGCGCCGCCGCGGGCATCCTTGACACCGCCACCGCCGGTCATAACCCTGGTGCCGTCGAGCCGCCAAGATGAAGGCAGGAGGAAGCCACGATGAAACGACGCTGGCTGCGGGTCGCAGGTGGACTGCTGGTCGCCGTCGGCCTGTTCAAGGTCGTGGCCGCGGTGGCCGTTCCCCTCGCCTACACCGGATGGACCCGCGTGCCGGCGGTGACGGTGGTCTCGGCAGCGGGCGACCCTCGGATCCCGGCGGTGCGCGCGGCCGTCGCGCGCTGGAATCAGACCTTCGCCGAGCTCGGCACGCCCTTCCGGCTCGGCGACGTCACGCTGGTGACCGGCTCCGTCCCCGAGGGCGATCTGCGCGGCCTCGCCGTGCGGCTGCCGCGCAGCCTCTTCAGCGTCACCCTGCCTGCGAGCGTCGACCGATTCCCTGGCGACCTCCTGGTGGTCCTGTCCGACGCCAACTTCATCTCGTTCATGGCGCGCGGCAGCCAGCGCAAGCTGATCGGGGTCAAGAACGATGCCGCCTGGCCGCTCACCTTGCCCAACGTCTTGCCCAACGTGATCGCCCACGAGCTCGGCCACGCCGTCGGCCTGCCACACAACGACGATCCCCGCCTGCTCATGTGCGGCCGCCCGGCGCCGTGCCGCCCGGACGCCTTCCAGTCGGACACCCCGCATTTCTTCCCGCTGTCCGCTGGTGAGAAGGATCGCCTGCGGGCGCTGTATCCCTCCAGCTGGGCGGCCAAGTGACCCGGGCCGCGACCGTGGGGGTCGCCGAGAACGGCAACTCGGCGGTGCTGGTCACCGTCGCGCCCGACGGCCAGCTCCTCGATCGCCGCCGCATCGACCTGACCGACCGCGGTCTGCCCACCCACCCCCATCACCACGAAGGCTCGTGGGCGGTGGGCCGTTACCTGAACACCCCGGGAGCGCGGGTGCTTTCCCTCGCCGAGGCCGTGGCGCTGGTCGAGCGCGTGCGCGCGTCGGCGGCGCGGGGCGCGCGTGACAGCCTGGCGGCGCTGGCCAGCGCCGTGCCCGTGCCAATCGCGGGCGTCGCGATCCGCGCCTGCCCCCAGCTTCCGCCGACGATCGAGGAGCGGATCGCCGACAACCGCGCGCAGACCGTCGCCGACTCCGTCATGTACCGCGAGGCGCTGGCGACGGCGGCCAAGGCCCGCGGCTGGTCCGTGCACTGGTATGACCGCGAGCGAGTGTTTCGCGACGCCGCCACCGCGCTGGGCCGCGACGACATCGACGCCTTCCTGCAGGCGATGGGCCGGGCCGTCGGTCCGCCCTGGCAGGCGAAACACAAGCTGGCGGCCGCCGCGGCGCTGGCGGCCACCGGGCACCTCGCGCCGCCACCAACCGCCTGATAGTCCGACTGACTACAGCCGGCGCGCGCCTCTCCGCTGGTCAGAGGACCACGTGATCCTTCTCCAGCGACTTGGCCACCGCCTTGGAGACGTCCTTCATGAAGGACTTGGTCGAGGCAGGATCGAAGGTCTGGCTGACGCCCGACCAGATCAGCTTGCTCTCCTGATCCAGCGCGTACAGGTTGCTGACCATGTGCACGACGGTATCGGTCTCGAGGTAGCCGGGCTCGAAGACCGGACCGGCGGCGTAGCCCCAGTATCCGTCCAGCGTGCCGTAGGGCCCGACCGGAGTGACCTGCTCCGAGATCCCGGTCATGCGCATCACCAGGACGCCGTTCATCCCGGCCGCGCGCAGCTTGGCCTTGACCGCTTCCAGGTTCTTCAGATCGGTGTCGCCGAGGATCTGGTAGCTGGAGACCGCCTGGGCGCCGGCCAGCCGGGAGGCCGCGGTGTCCTCGAACGTGCGGCGCTTCGCTGGATCTTTGGTCAGACAGACCACCGCGATCTTGGACATCGCCGCGCCCTTCGCGCTGGGGTCGGTCCAGGTCTTGCTCATCTCGGTCGAGGCACAGCTGGCGACGAACGCCGCCAGCGCCAGCGTCCCCAGCACTCCCATCGATGCACGAACTGGCTGCTTCACTGTATTTCCCACTTTCGTATCCATGATGTCGATCCTCCGTTTGATCCGGTCGGTTTGCTTCAACGTGCGGCGGGGGCGTCGACGCACAACTGCCGGGGCCTGAAGAATTGCCGTCACCTGGCCCTTTTGCGCCCTCGTCTGACGCGCACTGGAATGCGGTCGCGCCCGACATCCGGCGTGCTTGATTCGCCGGCAGAGTGGCGCAACTTCCGGTGATGAACGGTCACTCCGAAACAGGAACGGGCGCTCGCGACTCCGAGCTCGCCGGCGTGCTCGGCGACGTGGCTGCCGGACTGCACGGCGTCTCGATCCCTACCGACGTCGTGGAAGAGGAGATCCAGGCCATCGGCAAGGGACAAGGGGTGTCCGTCGAGACCCTGATGCTGGACAGCCGGCTGGAGCTGCAAGTCGGGAAGGGCCCGGGCAGCGAGCTCGTGCTCCGGAGCATGGACTTCGACACCGGCTGGAACCTGCGCCGCCTCGCGGATCTGCAAAGCGTCGTGAGCCGGTTGCGCGGAAACGGCGTGGCGACGACGACCGCGCTCTCCGCGGCGCGCCAGGAGATCGCGGAGATCGTCGCGCGGCCGCCGGCCTTCAAGGCGGGCGCGGTCGCCCTCGCCTACGGTGTCTACGGCGCCGCGGTGTCGGCGCGCGTCGGGGGTGGCTGGGTCGAGGTCGTGGCCGGCGTCGTCGCCGGCCTGGTCGCCGGCGCGGTCCACTTCGGATCCACCCGCAGCCGCCAGCTGGATCTGCTGCAGAGCTTCACCGGCGCGCTGCTGGGCACCCTGGCGGCGTTCGCGCTGCGGGCGGTCCTGCCGCCCTTCGATCAGGCGGTCGCGGTGTTCGGCGGCATCTCGCTGCTGGTGCCCGCGATGGTCCTGACCATCGGCACGCGCGAGATCGTGCACGAAGCGCTGGAGTCCGGCGTGTTCCGCCTGGCCTACGGCTTGCTGAGGTTCGTGATGCTGGGCTTCGGCGTAGGGGTCGCCATCAAGCTCTACGGCCTGCTGGGAACGCCGCCGCCGACGGCCTCGCCGGCCGGGTTGCCCAAGGCCATCCAGCTCGGGCTAGTCGCCCTGGGCGGCCTGGCGCTGACCGTCTGCCTGCAGGGGCGCCGGCGCGACGCACTCTGGATGGTCGCGGGAGTCGTGGTGGCCTTCGGCAGCCACGAGCTGAGCAAGCTGATCTTCCCCCCCGACGGTAGCGCGTTTCTGGCGACGTTCCTGCTGACCGCGGTGGCGATCGTCCAGTACCGCCTGGGCGGCCGACTTCCCGCGGTCCTGATCATCCCTGGATTCCTGCAGGTCGCCCCCGGCTTCCTGGGCAGCCAGAGCGTGCTTGCCCTGCTGCGCCCCGGCGTGCACCACGGAACCGGCGACACCTTCTTTCAAGTGATGCTGCTGGCCCTGGAGCTGGTCACGGGCATGCTGGTCGCGGAGATGGTGTTCGGCTGGCGCGGGCCACGCCCGGCGCCGCGCGTGCCGGCGTAGGGCGCTTTCGCATTCCGGCCGGCCCGGCCATTCGCTTTGCCCCGGGACGTTGTCGCGGGGCTGATGCGTCCCCACCTTCGGGGCGCTTTACCCAAGACAGGAGAAACGACCAATGGCCGCGAACAAGAAACCGAACATCTTGATCCTCTGGGGCGACGACATCGGCATGTGGAACTGCAGCTACTTCAGCCGCGGGCAGATGGGCTACCGCACCCCCAACATCGACCGCGTCGCCAACGAGGGCGTGGCGTTCACCGACTACTATGGCCAGCAGAGCTGCACCGCCGGCCGCGCCGCCTTCATCTGCGGCCAGAACCCGGTCCGCACCGGCCTGACCAAGGTCGGCATGCCCGGCGCCACCGTGGGACTGCAGGCCGAGGATCCCACCATCGCCGAGCTGCTCAAGCCGCTTGGCTATGCCACCGGCCAGTTCGGCAAGAACCACCTCGGCGATCGCGACGAGTACCTGCCGACCATGCACGGCTTCGACGAGTTCTTCGGCAACCTCTATCACCTGAACGCCGAGGAAGAGCCGGAGCTGCCCGACTACCCCAAGGACCCGGCGTTCAAGAAGAAGTTCGGGCCGCGCGGCGTGCTCCACTGCATCGCCGACGGCAAGGGCGGGCAGAAGGTGACCGACACCGGTCCGTTGACCAAGAAGCGGATGGAGACCATCGACGAGGAGATCACCGAGAAGGCGCTGGACTGGATGGAGAAGCAGGCCAAGGCCGACCAGCCGTTCTTCCTCTGGTACAACTCGACCGCGATGCACTTCCGCACCCACCTGGCCGACAAGAACCGCGGCAAGAGCGGGCAGGACGACTACAGCGATCGCATGGTGACCCACGACGAGCAGATCGGCCAGATGCTCGACAAGCTCGACGAGCTGGGCATCGCCGACAACACCATCGTCATGTACTCGACCGACAACGGCCCCGAGAACGACACCTGGCCCGACGGGGCCAACACGCCGTTCCGCAGCCAGAAGGACACCAACTGGGAGGGCGGCTGGCGCGTGCCGGCGTTCCTGCGCTGGCCGGGCAAGATCAAGCCGGGCACGGTGCT
>Ga0207701_10003240_pt1 | contig 16743 bp, 12 predicted proteins | sample KBSSwiSSwithPhiX_FD_184294 | JGI IMG/M metagenome (GOLD analysis project Ga0207701, IMG submission 184294) | Switchgrass rhizosphere bulk soil microbial communities from Kellogg Biological Station, Michigan, USA, with PhiX - S5 (SPAdes) (version 2) | ecosystem: Environmental > Terrestrial >... | reverse complement strand
GGGAGCCGCAGGACGCCTACAACCTGCGCGCGGAGCGCGGTCCATCCGAGTTCGACGTCAGACATCGTCTGGTCGTCAACTACATCTGGGAGATGCCGTTTGGCCGTGATCGCCGATACGGCAAAGACTGGAGTCCTGCCCTCGACTTCGTGTTGGGCGGGTGGCAACTGACCGGCATTCACGCCGTACAGAGCGGCCTCGCGTTGACGGCAACTCTCGGCGGGTCGACTGTGCTCAACCTCGGCGGCGAGCGACGTGCGCGACCAAATCTCGTGGGCAATCCGGAGCTACCAGAGAATCAGCGAACGGTGGCGCGCTGGTTCAACACCGACGCCTTCGCGGCGTTCAGCCCGTCGCCGCAGGCGTTTGGCAACGCCGGCATCGGCATCATGCGTGGCCCCGGAATGGCGAACTTCGATTTCACGCTGGCGAAGAATTTCCGTGTCGGCGATCGTCGCTCTTTCCAGTTCCGCACTGAATTCTTCAACGCCTTCAACCACGCGAATTTCGGCCCGCCGAACATCATGCGCGACTCGAGCGGCTTCGGTCAGATCCTGACCGCCGCCAACGCGCGGATTATTCAGTTTGGGTTGAAGTTTTATTTCTGATGACTGGGTGGGGAACGCGATGCGCACAGCGATCAATCAACATTCTCCATAGTCACGCTGCGATCGGGCTTAAGGAAATGAACAGGAGAAAGGAGAAGGGAGGAACAAAACACAAATGATCCTCCGTTCTCCATTCTCCTGTGGTCTCTGGGGTACTGATGCAGCGTGACAGTGGAGGATGTTCGCTCAGTACCCGACGCATCTATAACCCCAGCGTCCTGAGGTAATCCCGGTTACGCCGCGCGCTCTCCAGCGGCGAACCCATCGATGGCAGCACGTCCTGCTCCACCACGATCCAGCCAGCGTAACCTCGCTGGCGTAGCGCCTCGAGCAGCGCAGGAAAATCGACTGCCCCCTTGCCTAGCTCGCAGAACACACCATGACGAATAGCGGTCTGGTAATCCCAGTTCTCCGAGCGTGCGCGCGCCGCAACGGCCGGCTCGCAGTCCTTGAAGTGCACGTGCCACGTGCGCGTGCCGTAGCGGTCGAGGAGATCGATGGGAGATCCGCCGGCGTACGTGATGTGCCCGGAATCCAGGCACAGCCCGACAAGTGACTCGTCGGTGCGCTGCATGAGCGCCTCGACTTCCTGTGGGGTCTCGACAAATGCCGCACAGTGATGATGAAAGACCGTCCGGAGCCCTGTCTCGTCGCGCACGGTCTGCGCAAGGCGCTCGACACCACGCGCAGCGATGTCCCATTGTTGCTCCGACAACGCCTGTGACGGTTGAATCCGCCCCGCGTGACGCGCCCGCACCGGATCAGCCGCGGGCTCGTCGGACAAAACGATGAACGGCGATCGATCTCCTGTGGCTTCCGCCTTTCGGCGGACGTTGACGGAACCGGAAACTGCCGCTAACAGTTGCGCCGTCGCAACGGCTCTGCGTCTGCTTTCGTCGTAGCTCTTCGGATCCGCAAGCCGCGTGGTGACAAATGCAGCCAGCAAAGCGAGGTCCCGTCGGGCGATCTCATCGTGGAGCCGTTCGGGATCCGTAGGCATGAATCCCCAGTCGCCCAGCTCGGTTCCTACGTACCCGGACGCGCTGATCTCGTCGAGCACGCGTGTGTAGGTTGGACTGTCAACCTTCGATTCGAATTCGAGCACCCCCCAGGAGCACGGAGCATTCGCGACGCGGATCAAACGTGCGCTCCCGGCCGTCGCAGGTAGTGGCGTTCGGCCGTGCGCGCACGCTCGTATTCACGCCGCGCTTCCTGCACCGTCTTCAACGTCGACACCTCGGCGACGGGAACATCCCACCAGGACTCGTGCCCGCCGACCCTCTGCTCAATGTCGACGGGAATCACGATTGCCGTCGTCCGATCGCTCCCTCGTGCCGATTCCAGGGCCGCCTGAATCGCCTCTCGCGTGCATGCCCTGGTTGTGACGGCTCCGAGCGAGGCCGCGTTCTGCGCGAGATCCACCGGCAGCAGATCGCCGTCGAGTAAACCGGTGCGCTCGTTGCGATAGCGATACTCGGTCGCATAGCCTTCGCATCCGACGGCCTTAGAAAGCCCGCCGATGCTCGCAAATCCGTGATTTTCGACGATGAGGATCGTCAGTTTCACGTTTTCCTGCACGGCCGTGACAATCTCTTGCGCCATCATGAGGTACGACCCGTCGCCGACCAGGACATACACGTCGCGATCCGGCTCCGCCATCTTGATGCCCAGTCCAGCGGCGATCTCGTAGCCCATACACGAATACCCATATTCCATGTGGTATTGCTTCGGGTCGCGCGTCCGCCACAGTTTGTGCAGATCGCCCGGCATGCTGCCCGCGGCATTCACAATGACATCGCGTGGGCCGGTGAACTCATTGAGGATCCCGATCACTTCGCCCTGGCTGATGACGGGCCGATGATCGAGGTGATAGATGCGATCGACTTCGCGTTCCCACTCACTTTTCTCTCTGGCAACTCGTTCGCGATACGCTGACGAGGTCTGCCAGCCTTCCATCATGGGCAGCCATTCGTCGAAGGTTGCTCGCGCATCACCGACCAGCGGCAAAGCCTGGTGCTTACCCGCATCGAACTCGGTGGTGTTGACAGTGATGAATCGAACGTCCGGGTGCTGGAACGCCGTCTTCGAAGCAGTCGTGAAGTCGCTCAAACGCGAGCCGGCGACGATCACCACGTCCGCCTCGCGAGCGAGACGGTTCGCGCCGGGCGTGCCGGTCACCCCGACGGCGCCGAGTGATTGAGGATGGTCGTAGGCGAGCGTGCCCTTGCCGGCCTGCGTCTCGACGACGGCGATGCCCGTCGCCTCGGCAAAACGGCGCAGCGTGTCCGTGGCCTCGCTGTAAATCACTCCGCCGCCGGCGATGATCAAAGGATTCTTTGACGATCGCAGAACCTCCGCGGCGCGACCGACGAGCGCTGCATCGGCGCGCGGGCGCGGGATCGTCCACACGCGCTTCTCGAAAAAGGCGTCCGGAAAGTCGAACGCTTCGGCCTGCACGTCCTGCGGCAGGCAAACCGTGACGGCGCCCGTGTCCGCCGGAGAAGTGAGAACACGCAACGCCTCGGGCAGCGACGTGATCAGCTGTTCAGGACGATTGATCCGATCCCAGTATCGGGAGACCGGTTTGAAACAGTCGTTCACCGAGATGTCTTGTGTGGAAGCAGACTCGAGCTGTTGAAGAACGGGTGCCGGCCCTCGCGTCGCAAAGATGTCGCCGGGCAACAACAGCACCGGCAGTCGATTGATCGTCGCGACCGCCGCCCCCGTCACCATGTTCGTCGCACCCGGGCCGATTGAGCTCGTGCAGATCATCGCCCGCTTGCGATTCGCCATCTTCGCAAAGCCAACCGCGGCGTGGACCATCGCCTGTTCGTTCCGCGGCAGATAGCACGGCAGGCGGTCCGCGTTCGCGCGGAGCGCCTCGCCGACACCGGCAACGTTGCCATGTCCGAAGATTGTGAAGGCGCCGCCGAAGAACTGTCGCTCGACTCCGTCGACGCTCGTGTACTGCTGGATCAGGAATTCGACCAACGCCTGCCCTACGGTTAGGCGTCTTGTCTTGGGCACAATTTCCTCCTTGAATAACACCAACGTATACTGCGCCCTTCTCAGCAGTGCAAGCTATCCACGAAGATCCGCCTGACACAGTCCCGGTTCTGCAGATGCGCGGCATCTGCAAACAGTTTCCCGGTGTCGTCGCCCTGAACGACGTCTCGCTGGAGGTGCAGGCGGGCGAAGTGCACGTGCTGCTCGGCGAAAACGGTGCCGGCAAATCGACTCTCGTGAAGATCCTGAGTGGCGCAGTGCAGAAGGATGCCGGCGCGATCGCGCTTGCCGGTCAGCGCGTGGAGATAAGAGGGCCCGACCATGCCCGCCAGCTTGGCATCAGCATCATTTACCAGGAGCTGACGCTGGTTCCTCATTTGTCGGTGGCGGAGAACATCTTTCTCGGCAAGGCGCCTCGACACTGGGGTCTCGTGAACTGGCGGCGCATGCGTGAAGACGCCGAACGGCTGTTGCACGGACTGGGCCTCGCGATCGACGTCGCGCGGCCAGTAGGACAACTCGGACTCGCACAGCAGCAGATGGTGGAACTCGCCCGTGCCCTGGCCGACGATGCGCGCGTGCTGGTGATGGACGAACCGACGTCGGCGCTGACTGGTGTGGAGGTTGAACAACTGTTTTCATCGACGTCGCGGTTGATCGCTCGAGGGGTCGCGGTCGTCTACATCTCCCATCGGATGGACGAGGTGTTTCGCATTGGCCACCGCGTAACCGTGTTGCGCGACGGGAGGAACGTCACGACGCGCCACCTCGCCGACGTGACTGTCGCGGAACTCGTCCAAATGATGGCGAACCGTGAGGTCTCCGATCAGTACCCGCGACGCCAGATCGCGCGAGGCAGCGAACTGCTGCGCGTCGAAGGGCTCACGCGACGCGGCGTTCTTCATGACATCAATCTGTCACTCCACAGCGGAGAAGTTCTGGGCATCGCCGGTCTGGTCGGTGCAGGACGAACCGAGCTCGCACGCGCGATCATGGGAGCAGACCCGATTGACGGCGGCCGGATCACCATCCGAGGTCAGGCCGCGCGCCTCAGGACGCCTGCTGCCGCCGTACGTCAAGGCCTTGGGTTTCTTCCCGAGGATCGAAAGGCTCACGGGCTGGTCCTGGGCCTTTCAGTCCAGCACAATGTCGCCCTGCCCAATCACCACCGCCTGTCGAAGTGGGGACTCGTTGATGGGAGGCGGGAACGTCGCGAAGCGGAGCGCATGATTGAACAGCTGCGCATCAAAACGCCGGGGCCCGATCGGATCACTCGATGGTTGAGCGGCGGGAACCAGCAGAAGGTGGTTCTCGCAAAGTGGCTCGCGGGTCATGCGCAGATCTTCATCTTTGACGAGCCGACGCGCGGCATCGACGTCGCTGCTCGACGCGACATCTACGATCTGATGAACGGCCTGGTCGGCCGTGGCGCCGGCGTGATCATGGTCTCCTCCGACCTGCCGGAGGTGCTCGGCATGAGCGATCGCGTCCTCGTGATGCGAAGCGGTCGGATTCAGGCCGAGTTCGATGCGAGCGAGGCCTCGGAGGCTGCAGTGATGCACGCGGCTTTCGGAGTCGCTTCGTGAATACCGGAAAAGCGAGATCCACCAGCGCTCGTCAGCTTGGTACGCTCCTCGGCCTTCTGGTTCTGTGCTGCGTGCTATGGATCCTCACACCGCACTTCCTCACCGTCTCGAACCTTCTGAACGTGCTGGAACAGAGCGCGATCAACGCGATCGTTGCGGCCGGCATGACGTTCGCGATCATTTCAGGCGGCATCGATCTGTCGGTCGGCTCTGTGCTCGCGCTGTCGGGGATCGTCCTTGCGAGTGTGTTGCAGGCCGGTGCCGGGTTACCGCTTGCCGTGGTGCTGGCGCTCGCGACCGCGGCAGCATGCGGACTCCTGAACGGCGTGCTCGTGACGCTGGGACGCTTGCCGCCATTCATCGCGACGTTGGGCATGATGAGTGTGGCACGTGGACTGGCGTTGATCTGGGCCGAGGGACGGCCGATCTCCGGCTTCGAGGAGTCGTTTCGGCTCATCGCGACAGGACGCCCGCTTGGCATTCCATCTCCCGTCCTTATTACACTCGTAGTGTACGGACTCGCGCACGTCGCGCTCGCGCACTCCGTATTCGGCCGCAGCGTCTATGCTATCGGCGGCAATGAGGAAGCGAGCCGGCTTTCCGGCGTCCCGGTCCGGTGGCACAAAACGGGTGCGTACGTCGTGTGCGGGCTCAGCAGCGGCGTGGCGGCGGTCGTGCTGACGGCCCGCTTGAATTCGGCCCAGCCGACGGCTGGCATCATGTACGAACTGGACGCCATCGCCGCGACGGTGATTGGCGGAACAAGCCTGTTCGGTGGCGAGGGAACCCTGGTTGGTGCGCTCATCGGTGCGCTGATAATGGGAGTCCTTCGTAATGGGCTCAACCTTCTGGATGTCTCGTCATTCGTGCAGCAGTTGGTCATCGGCATCGTGATCATCGCCGCTGTGTTGATCGATACGGCGCTCAAACGTGGACGGCGATGAATTTCTGGGGAGCTGACGGAATGTCTTCACGAACGCTCGTGTCTCGCCGCGTCATTACTATCGCTATTGCTCTGACCCCGCTTGCCCTTGCGACGACGGTCACCGGGTGCAATCGCCAAACAACCGGCACTGGCGACGCAAGCCGCCCGCGCATTGCCTTCGTGATGAAGACGCTGAACCATCCATTCTTCCTCGATATGAAACGCGGAGCGGAAGAGGCGGCAAGCCGGCTGAACGTGGAACTCGTCGTGCAGGCGGCTGAGCGGGAATTGGACGTCGAGAAGCAGACGCAGATCATCGAAAACCTGATCCAGACCGGCATCCAGGCGCTGTGCGTGACACCAAGTGGATCGAAGGAGATCGCGTCCGTTCTGGGCAAGGCGACTCGAGCGAATATTCCGATCGTCGTCGCCGACACGCGCCTCGATCAGGCTGCCGCGGCGGCAGCGAACGTCAAGTTCGGAACCTTCGTCGGTTCGGATAACTATGAAGGCGGACGCCTCGCCGGTCAGTTCATGGTGCAAGCGACCGGCGGTCAGGCCAAGGTGGCGATTCTCGAGGGCATCCCGGGTCACGAGACCGGTGATTCGCGGCTCCGCGGTTTTCGCGACGCGGTCGCGAGCTCACCCGGCATCACGATTGTGGCGAGTCAGCCGGCCAACTGGGAGCGCGACCAGGGCTTCACGGTCTTCCAGAACATGCTGCAGGCGCACCCGGAGGTCGATGCACTGTTTGCCGCCAGCGATCTGATGGCGCTCGGCGCCGTCGAGGCAATTGCCGCGGCGAATCGCACCGGAAAGGTGCGGGTGATCGGCTTCGATGCGCTCGATGATGCCCGTAAAGCGATCGACGCCGGACGAATGCTGGGATCGGTCGCGCAGTCACCGCACGATATGGGAAAGCTCTCTGTCGAGAGCGCCTACAAACTCATTCGCGGTGAGAGTGTTCCCGCCGATCAGAAAGTGCCAATCACACTCGTAACGAAGACAGAAGGGCGATAATTGCCCGTAGGAGATATCAACATGACAACCAAGGGCAGGGCCCGCCTGAACGTGGGGCTGATCGGAGTGGGACGGCTGGGGCGTGTCTACGCGCGCGATCTCGCGACGCGCATCCCGTCCACACGTCTGACGGCCGTCGCCGATGTCGCGGAAGACCTGGCCGCCGAAGTGGCGCGTGAATTCGATGTTCCACGCTCGTACGGCAAGCCCGCCGATATTTTTGACGATGCGAACGTAGACGCCGTCGTCATTGTCAGCCCAACGCGGACGCACTGTGAGTTGACGCAGGCGGCAGCGGCACGTCGCAAACCGATCTTCTGCGAGAAGCCGGCGGCGCTGTCGCTCGAAGAAGTGCTGGCGATGAAGGAGACCATCAACAACACTGGCGTGTTCTTCCAGCTCGGATTCATGCGCCGTTTCGACCGCGGGTATGCGGCGGCAAAACGTCAGATAGAAGCAGGCGCCATCGGAGACGTCGTCGTATTCAGGGCCACGTCTCGCGACACGTTTCCACCGTCGGCTGAGTACGCAAACCCGAAAAACAGCGGTGGCATGATCATCGACCAGGGGATTCACGACTTCGATCTGGCGCGCTGGTTCATGGGCGAGGTGGAACGCGTGCAAGCGATGGGGGGAGTACTCGCGTGCCCCGAGCTGGGTGCCGTCGGCGATATTGATAACGCGATCATCACGCTCCAGTTCACGAGTGGAAGGCTCGGCGTCGTGGACATCACGCGCAAGGGCGTCTACGGATACGACATCAACACCGAGCTCCTCGGGACGGAAGGCACGTTGCGGGTCGGCTACATGCGCGAGACGCCGGTGCTGTTGATGACCAAGGAGCACATCGCACACGACTTCGTTCCGTATTTCATGGAGCGGTTTCGAGACGCCTACACGATCCAGCTCGAAAATTTCGCCGCGAACGTCCTGCACCAACGCCCTGCGCCGATCACCATTGAAGACGGAATCGAATCGCTGCGGATCGGCATTGCGGCAACGCAGGCGCGTGAAACAGGCCGGATGGTCGAGGTCGCATCGGTGACGCCGGCGCCTCGGGAGGGAGCGTCGGTATGAAGGGCTGGACGCCGCTCGTACATTCCCGCGCGCTGCGCGAAGGGCGGTCGGGGGCCCTCGTCTCCGTTGGTCCGCGAGATGCGCGGTGGGATTATGTGCGCTTTGTCGTGCACCGGATCGCCGCGGGCGACCGCTGGGTCGGCCGTACGGGCGGTAACGAGACGTGCCTCGTGCTTCTCTCGGGCCTCGCCGTGATTACGTGGTCTCCAGGTCAGTCAGGTTCCGTGCGACTGGGACCACGGCGCAATGTGTTCGTCGACTATCCTCACGCGGTCTACCTCCCGCCGAAGACGAACTTCGAACTTCACGCCGAGCAGACCACGGAAATCGCGGATTGCCGATCACCAACGCGCGAGCGGTATCCAGCGCGCCAGATCAGGCCTGAGGACTGCGGCCTCGAAGTGCGAGGCGGCGGCAACGCGACGCGTCAGATCATCGACATCCTGCCGCCGTCGGCACAGGCCGATCGGTTGCTCATCTGCGAGGTCCTGACGCCGAGCGGAAACTGGTCCAGCTATCCGCCGCACAAACACGATCGCCACAGTCCGCCAGTCGAAGTCGATCTCGAGGAAACGTACTACTACCGGTTCAACGATCCTGTCGGATATGGCATTCAGCGTCTTTACACAGCCGACGGACGCTCGGATCACACCCTGACGGTGCGAGACGGGGATCTCGTGATGATCCGCTCCGGCTATCATCCGTTTGTAGCGGCCTACGGCTACGACGCGTACTACCTGAACACACTTGCGGGAAGTGCGCGCTCGATGGCCGCGAGCGACGATCCTCAGTACGCGCACCTCCGTTCGACGTGGCCTGCTCCGGATCCGCGCATCCCAATGATTCCGCACCCGAAATTGACCTAGGCGTCCCACGAGGGCTTTCATGCACAACTACATCGAAGGACAGTGGCGGCAGTCGTCGGCGGCCGACATGCTGCCCGTCGTCAATCCTGCAACCGGCGAGCAACTCGATCGCACGCCACTGTCGACAGCGTCCGAACTCGACCAGGCGGCGCACGCCGCATCACGCGCCTTTCCTGCCTGGCGGCGCGTGCCGGTGACCGAACGGATTCAGTTCCTTTTCAAGCTGAAGATGCTGCTGGAAGAACAGTTCGAAGACCTGTCGCGAACGATCACTATGGAATGTGGCAAGACGCTCGCGGAATCGCGCGGGGAGATGCGTCGTGCGATCGAGAACGTCGAAGTCGCCTGCGGAGCGCCAACGCTCATTCAGGGTTACAACTCAGAAGATATCTCGACCGGCATCGACGAGATGATGATTCGTCAGCCTGTCGGCGTCTGCGCGATCATCTCGCCGTTCAACTTCCCGGGGATGATTCCGTTCTGGTTCTTCCCGTACGCGGTCGCCTGCGGCAACACCGTGATCATGAAGCCGTCCGAACGAGTGCCGCTGACGATGCAGAAGGTTTTTCGGTTGCTGGAAACGCTCGGCATGCCTGCAGGCGTCGTCAACCTGGTGAACGGGGGCCGCGAGGTCGTCGACGCGATCCTCGACCACCCGATGATCCGCGCCGTGAGCTTCGTCGGATCGAGCGCCGTCGCGCGGCACGTCTATTCCAGGGGTGCTGCCTCCGGCAAGCGCGTGCAGTGCCAGGGTGGCGCGAAAAACCCCGTCGTCGTGCTGCCCGACGCCAACATCGAGTCGACCACTGAAATCGTCGCCGACAGCGCGTTCGGCTGCGCCGGCCAGCGGTGTCTCGCGGCATCATTTGCGATCGCGGTCGGCGACGCGAAGGCTCCATTCCTTGACGCCATGCAGCAGAGGGCGACCGCGCGAGTCACCGGAAACGGTCTCGAGAGCGGCGTCCAAATGGGACCGGTGATCACGCCTGAGAGCCGTACGCGAATCGAAAGACTGATCGATCAGGCGGTTCGTGAGGGCGCCAAGGCTGTTGTCGACGGCCGAAATCCCTCGATTCCGAACCATCCCGCCGGCAATTTCGTGAGGCCGACCGTTCTCGACGGTCTCCCCTTCGAAAGCGCGATCGCGCGGACCGAAATCTTCGGGCCGGTGCTCTCGATTCATCATGTGGACGACATCGACGCGGCTATTGCGGTCGTGAACAGTGGGGGCTACGGAAACCAGGCGAGCATCTTCACAAGCAGCGGCGCCTCCGCGCGGAAGTTTCGCTACGAGGCCGAAGTGGGAAATGTCGGCATCAATGTCGGCGTCGCGGCACCGATGGCGTTCTTTCCGTTCAGCGGCGCGCGCGAGAGCTTCTTTGGCGACCTGCACGCGCAGGGACGTGACGCGATCGAGTTCTTCACACAGGAGAAAGTGGTCGTCGAGCGCTGGCCGAAGGAGTGGTCGCGCAAATTCTAGAAGATTACTGGAACGTCTGCGGCCGGTAGACGCTGAGAATCTCCTGGATCATCGCGTCACGGCTGGGAAAGCGAGTCTCGTCATAGCACCCGAGAGGATTCTCGGGCGCGTTCACGAGGCATTTGTTGCAATACGTGCATGGCTTGGCGGGACGGCCGATCCCGCGCGCGAACTGATTCACCATATCGTTGTTGGCGATGAGCGGGCGTGCCGCGCTGACCGCGTCACAGTCTCCGCGCGCAATCGCCTCTTCGATGACTTGCGCGGTCTGGAATCCGCCGGTGCAGATGATGGGCAAGGTGCCGACGGCCTGTTTGATTGCGCGCGCGTCGGGAAGATTGATCCCTTCGATGCGATCGAGCGGCCCGCGCGCCGCTTCCCACCGATGCCTGAACAGCTCGCCGGTGAGGTTGCCGGTGAACAGTAGATAGTTCCGCAGCGTCAGCACACCGCTCGAGATCAGGCTGTCGTATGTCTTTCGCAGCTCCTCGATCGGCAGATCCCCGGCGGGATTCTTCGGATGAGGAAACGCACTGCCGGACGAAACGTGGATGGCGTCGACGCCATCCTCTTTCAACCACTTGCAGACCTGGATCGAGTCCTGAATGGTGTTGCCAGGCTTTTCGTCTGGCAGCAGGGCGTCATTGAATTCCGTCGCGCTGATTTTCATCTGCAGATGGAAGTCGCGGCCGACGCGCCCTCGTATCGCTCGAACTATCTCGCGAACGAACCGCGCGCGATTGGCGAGATCTCCGCCGTAGGCATCCCGTCGATCGTTGATCGCCGAGCTGAGAAACTGCGTGATCAGGTAGCCGTTCGCGCCGTGCAGCTCGACGCCGTCCAGGCCTGCTTCACGCGCTCGCCACGCGCCGTCGGAGAATGCTCGCACTGTCTCGTCGATCTCGGCGGTCGTCATCGCCTCGCACTCGAACCCGTGCAGCGGATCGCTCTTCGCTGTCGAGCTCAGTCCGATCGGGTAATCGATGGTCGGGATATCGCGCTGACGACCACCGTGACTGAGCTGCAGAATGTACTTGCAGTCGTGCTCGTGGACGGCCTTCCCGAGCGCCTCCCAGAACTTGATCCGATCGTCGCTGTCGATCGTCGCGTAATTGGGGAGAATGCGTCCGCGCGGGTGCACCGGCACAAACGATGAGATGATCGCGCCGACGCCGCCGCGCGCGAACTTGACCTCCCAGTTGATCCGCGGCTGCGCGCCCGTACCGTCGTAATTGTCGAATCGTCCGGAGACGTTGGATCGCAGAATGCGGTTCTTGATCGTGAGACCACGGAACGTCAGCGGCGTGAAGATCGTTTCGTAGAACATGGCCGCGAGTGCGGCGGATTATAGCCCACACTCCGACAGCGGCTTTCGTGGCAGAATCATTCGCCAATCAACGACGGCTCAAATTCTCGCGAGGTCTTATGCCAGAGAAACTGCTGAGTCGAATCGGCGATTTCCTGCAAGGGCGCCGGGCGTGGTACGAACTACCCAAACTTCTCTCGATGCCGCGACTCGTCGAGATCCGCAACCAGCTCAGGAGCGAAAACCTTCACGACACCGAGGAACCGCCGCTCGCCAAGCAGGAGATTCCAACGAATCTCGATCCTGCCCTGCGCGGAGGACGCACCATCGACGGAACTTACAACGACCTGGAATATCCGTCGATGGGTTCGTGCGGTCGTCGCTTTGGCCGAAACTTCGCTCTCCAGCACACATTCCCCGACACCCCGAATCTGCTGGCACCGAGCCCGCGACTGGTGAGCCGCGAGCTCATGACTCGCGACACGTTTCTGGAAGTTCCCTTTCTCAACCTTCTCGCCGCGTCGTGGATCCAGTTCATGGTCCATGACTGGTTCGTCCATAAACGATCGACTCCGGCCGACGGGGTCGACATCCCTCTCGCGACCAACGACGACTGGCCGGCTGGCCGGATGCGGATCCCCCGTTCAGTGCCGGATCCCGCGCCCGCTGGTTCGACACGGCCACCGGCCTACGCCAACCCGAATAGTCACTGGTGGGATGGATCGCAGATCTATGGATCGGATCCGGTGGTCGCGGCCCGTCTTCGCACCGGCGAAGGCGGCAAACTGAAGCTCGAAGCGACCAAGCTGCTGCCTGTCGATCCGGATACCGGCGTGCACTTGAGTGGATTCACCGACAACTGGTGGATCGGCCTGGCGATGCTTCACACGCTCTTCACGCGCGAGCATAACTACGTATGCGACCTACTCGCGAAAGAACATCCCGCATGGAACGATGCGCAGCTTTATACCAAGGCGCAACTGATCACCTCCGCCGTCATGGCGAAGATTCACACGGTCGAATGGACGCCCGCGATCCTGCCGCATCCGGTGATTCAGATCGCCATGCACACCAACTGGTACGGATTGAGCGGAGACGATCTGCAGGAGGTGTTCAGGTTTCTCGACGACAACGAAATTCTTGGCGGCATTGTCGGCTCGAAGCACGATCATCACACCGCGCCGTACTCGCTGACCGAGGAGTTCGTCGCGGTGTACCGGATGCACCCGCTGATTCCCGACGAAGTCGTCTTCCGCAGGCTACCCGACGACCAGGCGATCGAGAACATCTCGCTGCCGGCCATGGCCGGCCGGCATACCCCGGCCGTGGCGGATCGCATCGCCATGAAAGATCTCTTTTATTCATTCGGCCGTTCGCACCCTGGACAGATCAGGTTGCACAACTACCCCAGGCACCTGCAGAACCTGACCCGCGACGACGGCGAGCATCTCGATCTTGCGGCTGTGGACATCTACCGCGATCGCGAACGCGGAGTGCCGCGCTACAACCAGTTCCGTCAACTTCTTCATAAGGAGCCGGTGAAATCCTTCGAGGAACTCACAGACAACGCCGTGTGGCGTGAGCAAATCCGGAAGGTCTACAACAACGATCTCGACAGAGTCGATCTGATGACCGGACTGTACGCCGAACCGTTGCCCGAGGGCTTCGGATTCAGCGAAACGGCGTTTCGCGTCTTCATCCTTATGGCGTCGCGCCGGCTCAAGAGCGATCGGTTCTTTACCGACGACTATCGGGCGGACATCTACACCGAATTCGGCATCAACTACATCAAAGACACCACGATGCTGAAAGTGCTGACGCGGCACTATCCGGAGCTGGCGCCGGCGCTCCAGGGTGTGGAGAACGCGTTCCATCCGTGGCGCACCATGACCTCTTGAGGAGGACACCGGTGATATGAACCGGCGCCTGTGCGCTTTGGATGGCTTCATCGTTAAACGTTAAAGCGCGAGATTCTTGGTCCTTCATCGATTGTGCAGTTTCTTTCCGAGGTGCACTATGGCTTTGTACGCGTTCGACGGCACATGGAACAGTGATAAACCGGGGGCCCAGCACGACACGAATGTGCTGTGGTTCCGGCGCGCCTATAGCGGCGAGTGCTTCTATCGTGAGGGCGTCGGAACGCGTTTCGGTCCGTTCGGCCAGGCGCTGGGTGGTATCACCGGCGCGGGCGGGCACACCCGTGTTCACGAGGCACTGCAACAGCTCGAGCAGAACGTTACTGTTGGCGATTCGGTCATCGACGTGATCGGGTTTAGCCGCGGCGCGGCGCTGGCGATTGATTTCACGAACCGGGTGAATCAACTGCCGGGAAACCCGACGATTAGATTCCTCGGCATCTGGGACTGCGTTCCGTCCTTTGGTGTCGCCAGTATCGGCTGGGATCCTTCCTGGGAACTCGAACTGCCGGACAACGTTGCCAAGTGTTATCACGCCTTGGCGCTCGAGGAGCGGCGCCACACGTTTCAGCTGCACCGGTTGAGCGCACGCGTCGAAGATGCGGATGCTGAGGGACGACTGTTCGAAGTCTGGTTCCGCGGCGTCCATTCCGACGTGGGTGGCGGCAACAACAACCCCGCGCTGTCGAGCATTGCGCTCAACTGGATGTTTCAGAAAGCGGTCTCGTGCGGGCTTCCCCTCGCTACCGCGCAAATCACCGAGAACGCCGGGCGCATGCAGCAAGGCGCGCCGGATTCAAAAGGTCAGTGGTACGACTTGATCAAGAATAAATTCAGAATCGTGCGGTGGAATGATTCGATCCATCAGTCAGTGAAATTCAACACGGACCGCGCCTACAACAACCCGCCCGATGGCGCGGTTCTCGTCGACGACGTCGGTAACCGGGTTGGGAAGTTCGCGCGAGCGTAGCGAAGCGGGCCGGGAGGAGCGGTCGCGGTGCCGATGCTTGGGCTCACCTTCGCTGTCGGCACCGCTGTCGGCCGGCGGTTTCGTGCCGTTACGCTGGACGATGCCGAACTGGCCCCCGTCGGCAGCCGGCGCTGTGTCTGTTGGCTGCTGGGCCCGTCGCGAATCAGATGGGGTAAGTGATTCCCGCAAATCCCGGGCGCCGTCGCACCAACAAACTCTCGCAGCTGAGGACCGTGCTAACCCGCATCGGCCGATCGTTCCACTACTAATGTACGCATCGACGCGCTTTTGCGTTGATCGCAAGTGAGGAGCTTGCTCTATCATCCGATCCTCGTTTTTCGATAGCCAGAAGTACCGCACCCCGCTGTTCCGTTAACGTGGCGTTCTCGCGAGGGAGCACAGCCATGCCCGATCCTGCAGCCACAAAGCTCTATCAGTTCTTCCTGAGTTATTCCAGGCGTGACGCGCTCGAATCCGGCAAAAAAGAGAACAACTGGTTCGTGACGTTTCGCGACAATCTGATTCGTGATGTCGCGCGCGAGGCGCAACTGCCCACGAACGTGCCTCCCGAAGACGTCGGCTTCTACGACCGCGACGCGATCAAGACCGGCGATCACTGGAGCGACACACTCGCGGAGGCGCTACAGAGCAGCAATGTGATGGTCTGTCTCTATTCGCCGAACTATTTCACGAGCGAGTACTGCGGCAAGGAATTCCAGGTGTTTGGCGAGCGGATCGCCAAGCTCGAAAGCATGAACGGCGAGAAACGACCAGGACACATCATCCCGGTTCTGTGGGATCTCCCCAGCAAACTTCCCCAGCCGCTGCCGCAGGCAGCACGCTCGCTGCAATTCGACGACCTTGCCCTAGGCACCAAGTATGCGGAACTCGGGCTGATGCGGCTGCTTCGAATGAATGATGAAGAAAACAATAGCGCGTACCAAAAGTTTCTTCTCGAGATTGCCGGCCGCATAGCCAAAGCCGCGCAAACGTCGCCGCCGCGGGTCGCGAGCGGGCCACTCGAACAAATTCAAAGCGCATTTCACGTGTCGGCATCTCAGTCCCCGTTGAGCGGACTACCGCCGACGAAAGGAGTTAAGTCCGCCTGGCTGGTCTACATCGCAGGCAGCGAGACCGACTATGTGAACATTAGAAACTCTCGAACGAGCTACGGCAGCCAGGGCAGCGAATGGCAGCCGTATCTGCCGGACGCGGAGAAATACGTCGGCGCAATTGCCACCAATGTCGTCTCCGATAAGAACCTGGTGCCGTCGCCACTCGCGGTCACCACGGAGCTGGTCGATCACCTTTACGCCGCCGAGGATACCAATACGATGGCGGTCATCATCGTCGACCCGTGGAGCGTTCATATCAAGAACTTCGAAGAGGCGATGAACGCGATCGATCGCGCACGGCTGACTAATTGCGCCGTCATCGTGCTGTGGAACGACAAGGATCAGGAGACGCAGCAGAAAGCGGCGATGCTCAAGAACCGGATCCAACAGACGTTCTCGCGCATCTGGACGTCGCGGGATGTGTATTTCCAGCACTCGGTCACCTCGGAGGACTCGCTGAAGGCGACGCTCGGAGCGGCGATTGACGATATCCGTCGCCGCATTCTCGACCGCGGCAGGCTCCTGCGCGGTGAGAGCGCACCGGAAGAGTTCCCCCAATTGCACGCAACCGCCGCGGCGGCGCAGCCGGCAGAGGCGACGTCATGAGCAACGGACAGAACGGCAAGATTCTCACCTTCTATTCTTACAAGGGCGGCACCGGTCGGTCGATGCTCCTTGCCAACGTCGCCTGGTTGCTCGCTCTGTCGGGCAAGAAAGTGCTTGCCATCGACTGGGACCTCGAAGCTCCCGGCCTTCATCGCTATTTCTATCCATTCCTGCAAGACAAGGAGCTCGCATTCTCCGACGGTCTGATGAACTTCGTCGACGATTACAAGACGCAGGCCATGACGCCGCCAGTTAGCGGCGG
>Ga0207701_10003239_pt1 | contig 16755 bp, 10 predicted proteins | sample KBSSwiSSwithPhiX_FD_184294 | JGI IMG/M metagenome (GOLD analysis project Ga0207701, IMG submission 184294) | Switchgrass rhizosphere bulk soil microbial communities from Kellogg Biological Station, Michigan, USA, with PhiX - S5 (SPAdes) (version 2) | ecosystem: Environmental > Terrestrial >... | reverse complement strand
GCTAGCTGCGACCGCAGCTCGCGAGCGCGTCTTCGATCGACAGCCCCGGAAGCTGGCCGCCCGGCGACGGCAACGCCAGGACGTCAGGCGCGACGACGCAAACCGGAACGTAGAGCCGCCGCGCCGCGCGCTGCAACCGGCCGATGTCCAGGTCGTAGAAATAGTTGATGCCGTTGTTCGTGCTGTGAACGGTGATCGCGGTGTTGGCCGCGACGACGACCACCGTCGCGTCGGTCTTCAGACTGCTCAGGCGGCCGAGCATCTCGGTCAGGTCGTCATTCACGCACATTGTCTGCGCGTCGGGCGTCGACAGCCCCTCGGCGGTGGTTGTCACGGACGCGAACGCCAGCGCTTGCGGCTCGACCGAGCAGACGGGCATGCCGACGACGGCGGCGGCCTCGACCAGCGCCTCCGGATCGCGATCCGGGAACGTCGGAATGCGGCCGTATTCGGTGCGCGCGACGACGCCGCCGTTCGTGGCGACGATCAGCTGACTGCCCGGTTCGACCAGCTCTTTGAGCCGGGTGACCAGGTCGTCGCCCGGGGCGCCCGCCTGACCGCCGGCTCCCGCCTGGCCGGTCGTTCCCCCTGTCGTGGCGTCCTTTTGCGGATCGAGCGCGCCCGGCGAACAGCCGATCGCCAGGACCAACGCCACCCCCGCCAGCCCCGACGCCGCTCTCCTCGTTCCCATCGCCTCCATCGTATGCCGGAACAACCCCGGAACAAGGTGTCGAGATCACGATAAAATCAGGGGGTGCGGTTCTTCGGCGCGGTGCTGGTCGCGGCTCTGTTACCGATGAGCGCCGCCGCGCAGTCCACGGGGTCGGGCCGGTGCCGCTGCGGCCCCGCGCCGATGTATCCGACGTGGACCTGCGCCGACGGCCGCCACCAGGGCGGCCGTGGTCCCTGCACCCAGCGGCAGGACGGCACCTGCAGCTGGATCCGTCTGGTCTGTCCCGAGGATCGCCCGCCTCGAGGCGCGCCCGCCGCCTGCGGTCCGGACGAATGCGGCGCGCCGCCGGGATCCTGCGGCTTCGACGCCTGCAAGCGCGATCGCGAAGGCCGCTGCGGCTGGGTCCAGCCCTGCGACGGGCCGGGGCAGGGGACGTCGTTCGCGCCGCCACCACCACCGCGGCCGCGGCCGCCGCCGCCAGAGCCGGTCGTCGCGCCGACCAAGCGCAGCTGCACGAACCTTCCGCGCACCGAGGAGCTGCGGACCTGGCCGGTGGTCGGCGTCTGTCGGCCGGGCGGAGGTCCGGCGCCCGCGCCGATCGCGCGCGTCCGATCGCTGGGCGACAGCACGTACATCTTCTCGGGGCGCGGCGGTTGCTTCCGCGGGCGCTACGTCCGGTGCTTCTCCAAGTGAGAGCGTCGATCGTCGTTGCGCTGGGATCCCTGCTGGCGCTGACGCCACGCCCCGCGTCCTCCGCCGCGCGGTGCGTGGCCCGAGCCGGTGCGTGGGTTCCGCTGAGCGCGCGCGGCGCCCCCGCCGTCAGCGTCGAGACGCCGGTCGTCACGATCGGCAAGCGCGTCTTCGTGTTCGGCGCGTCGGGCGCGATCTTCGATCCGTGCGCGAACCGCTGGTCGGCGATGTCGCGGGCGGGCCTTCCCGATGACGCGTGGTCCGCGCGCCATTCCGGTGCGCTGGTCGTCGGCGATCGCGTCGTGTTCGTCGGCGTCGGCAACAACGGCGAGGTGCCGTTCGCGACTTCCGGCGTGACGGCGCTCGTCTACGACGTCGCACGTAACCGCTGGTCGACGGTTCCCGATCAGCCGACCGCGTTCGCCTGGCGGCGTGCCGCGATGATCGTCGCGACGGATCGCGAGGTGATCGTCTGGGGCGGCGTCGTCGAGGCGAATCCGGGACGGGGCGGGCGCGCGCGGCTGCTCGACGACGGCGCGCGCCTGGATCCGGTGGCCGGGACGTGGCGCCCCACGTCGCGCACGAACGCGCCGAGCGGCCGCAGCTACGCGCGCGGCGTCTGGACCGGGACGCGCCTGGTCGTGTGGGGCGGCATCGGGACGCAGACCAACCCGTATCAGTGCGGCATGGGCGGCGAGTGCCTGCCGACCGGTGGCGGCGGCGTGTACGATCCCGCCAGCGACACCTGGACCACGATGAGCGCCGCGGGCGCGCCGGCGGCGCGGCGCGGGGCGGCTGTGAAGCGCGTCGGCGACGCCGTGCTGGTCTGGGGCGGCGTCGATCATCCCGATGGTGCGCTCTACGATCCGGGCGCGGATAGATGGCGCGCGCTGGCGCCGCCACCGCCGGCGATCGCGGGCGCGCGGCTCGACGATTTCGCGGTCACCGTCGGCACCGGAAAGTTCGTCGTCGTCACGAACCGGCGGCAGGCCGCGGTGTACGACCTGGCCGGCGCGGGCTGGACGGCGGTTCCGGACGTTGCATTTCCGGTCGGGCTCAAGGATCTGCGCGATCTCGGCGGCGGCGCGCTTCAGCTGATCGTCGATCACCGGCAGCAGGGCGTGCCCGGTACCGGCACGCTGGCGCGCGTGGACGCGCAGGCCGCGCGCTGGGCGTTCGCGCCGCTGCCGCTGCAGAACGCGCCCACCTCGCTCGAGAGTGGAATCGTTGCCTGGAACGACGACCAGCTGATCGTGTGGGGCCCGCGTTACCAGCAGGTTCGTTACGAGGCGGATCGCGCGCACGCGAAGCCCTGCGGACCGCGCGAACCCGGCCAGCCGATCTGTGACCCCGTGGTGCCGGTGCGCGAAGTCCGGATCGGACGTGGGGGGCAGGAGGGCGGCTTGTTCCGACCCGTGTTCACGGCTGCGCCGTCGCGCTGACCGCGCGATCAGGCGTCGGACTACGCGCGTCCCCGATCGTGGTTGCTGGGGACGCGAGATCAGAGAGATCACAGACGGTCCGGGAATTGACTTCCCGTCGACGATCGCTACCTGGTTCTGAACGTTACCGTCCGGCGTCGGGGGTCAAAACGAATGGGGCGATCGAACGCGCGCGCGCCTGTGCTCCTGCTCTTGGCGATCGGGGGTTGCGTCTACACGGAGCCCGGCGCGGTGGACGATGCGCGCCCCCGGCTGTGGACGATGTTCGAGCTGCGCGATGCCTTGGCCGCGGGCGGCCCCGTCGCGGTGGATCCCTCTTATCCGCAGGGAATCGATCCGCGCCAGATCCTCGCGCCAGCCGACGGTGGCGGCGCCACGCTGCGGATCATCCCCGCGTTCAGCGAGGGGCAGCCGGCAGCATATGTGATGCCGGAGGTCTGGAGCCGCTTCGACCAGGTCTGGGTGCAGCCCTGGTACGTGCTGGTCACGGCGTGGGACGCGAGCAGCCCGAGCCAGAACCGCGCCAAGACCGCCGACGGCATGAACGCGCCGCCGGTGTTCGACGTCGGTCCGCGCAGCCTGTTCTACAGTCCGCTCTGGCTGACGTACTACGCCGTGCTGCCGCCCGGCGCTGACGTGGCGTCGTACACCTCGGCCGAGAAGATCTTCAACGAACGGCTGGAGATCCACGAGGGCGTCGCGTGGACGTATTCGGTGCGGCCCGACGACGTGGGCCTCGGCGAGGGGACGCCCGTTCACCCCTACCTGCAGATGCCGGTCGCCAGCTTCCTGAACTCGGCGCCCACGTCGTGGGTCGACGGCGAGCGGATGGGCTACTTCAACGAGGGGAGCAACAACTTCAAGTACCGCGACGGATGGGTGGCCGACGAGGTCCCGCTGTTCGAGATCGCGCGTCGTGGGCCCGACGGCGCGCCGCAAACGATCGGCGCGCCGCGGGTGATGGGAAGCGGTCCGCCGTTCGCGCGCACGCCGGCGGACGCGCCCGGCGGCCGCCCGCGCTTCGGCGCGTTCAGCCGCATCTACCTGGCGGTCGCGCCCGCGACCGCCGCTGCGTTCGATCCCGACACGTCCCCCGACGCCGCGGCGCTGCTCGCCGCGCAGGGGATCAACCCCGAAGCCTATCGAGGGCGCGTCGCCGCGAACGCCACGAAGATCGCTAACGCCGACGTGGCGTGCTTCGCGGCGCCCGAGTTCCCGTCGACGTGCAACTGGCTGGACGCGCAGGCGCGCATCGAGGACGCCGTCGGCGTGGCGAACATCGTCCGCACGGAGATCACGGGGTGCACGCCGCTGGTGTTCTACGGCGGCAAGGGGATCGGGCGATGAGGCGGCGACCCGGGCGGCCGCCTCACTGCGCGCTGCTGTTCGCGGCGCTCGCGTCGGCGCGAACGTTTGCCAGCGGCCACGCGCGCGCCCAGGAAGGGGACGCGCCGGTCGCGGTCTCGGCCGGCGAACCGCCGCGCGAGGACGCCGACGCGGTGGTCGAGAACGAGGGGTTCGTGCTGCCCGCCGGCGTCGAGACGACGCCCCCGCTATCGCTGATGGGCTACGTCGACTTCGGATTCGCGAACGCCGCCGGCGACGGAACCAGCTTCACGCCCAACGACAACCGCGTGCCCGCCGACTACGGCGTCGATACCTTCGCGCCGGCTGTCAACTCGCGCGGCGACGTCGCGTCGATCGACGCCGGCGGCCGCGCGACGAACGGCTTCCTGCCGCGGTCGGTGAACATCGCGGGGCGGCCGTCGTTTCTCATCAACACCGTCAACCAGGATCTGCGCTACCAGGTGCCGCACATGATGGCGTTCGTGCGCCTGCAGGTGCTTCCCCGCTGGGGCGGCGACGGCGCGGGCAATCAGACCTCGCTGTACGTCGAGCAGGCGTTCGGCCGGGTCACGCCCTTCGACGGCCGCGAGCTGTTCCTCGCCGGCGGCAAGTTCGACTCGGTGTTCGGCATCGAGTACCTCGACAACCCCGCGTTGTACCGCACCGGCATCACGCCCTCGCTGTTCGCGCGCTACACCACCGGCACCGCGCTGGGGCTGAAGGCCTTTTACCGCCAGCAGATCGCGCGCCTCTGGTCGGCGGTCAGCCTCAACGTCGCGGGCACCAACGGATCCAACTTCGTCGAGGCGCTGCAGCCGCCGGACGCCAGCCTCACCGGCCTGCCGATCCTCTCGGGCCGCTTCGGCTACGAGCTGAACCTGCCGCGCGTGCAGGTGAAGCTGGGCGCCAGCGGTCTGCGGGGGCCGCGCAACGATCAGTTCTCGCGCGAGGCGATGCTGACGATGTTCGGCTTCGACGCGCGCCTTTACGTCGCGGGCGTCGCGCTCGCCGGCGAGTACGTCCACGTCGACGAGGAGGAGGGCGCGGGCGGCAAGCAGACCGGCGCCGGCGGCTACCCGATCGCCTCCGCGTTCTACGCCAAGGGATTCTGGGCGCAGGCCGCTTACGGTCTGGCGCTGGGCGCGGGCGCGCTGCGGACGATCACCCCCTACGGCCGCTACGAACGCCGGAACGCTTGGTTCGAGGGCTACCGTCCCATCACGGTCGCGCGCGTGACGTTCGGGGTGCGGATCGATCTGTGGGCGTCGCTGGCCGTGAAGGGCGAGTACCTCATCAACCAGGAGATCGCGGGCGCGCCCACGGTCGACAACAACGTCTTCACGACGTCGGCGGTGTACTCATGGTGATACGCGCAGCGCTGTTCGGGATCCTGGCTGTGGGCGGACCCGCGCCCGTCGGCGGACCCGCACCGGCGGCTCCGGCCCCGGCGCCGTCGTCGCCTTCGGTTTCCGGGTGGCCCGCCCGGGAGATGCCCCTGCCCATCGTGGTCAGGAGTCCCCAGGACCTGACCTTCAAGACCGAGGTCGAGCGCCAGTACCTGATCTTCAATCTGATGGCGGGTGGCCGTGTTGCGTTCGAGGCGGGCGACTTCGCGCGCGCCGCGCGCGACTGGGAGGCGCTGCTCAGGCTGCCCGGCTTGCCGCCGGAGATCGGGCGCGCCGTGTCGCCGCTGCTCGCCGAGGCGCAGCGGCAGCGCGGGTCGGCAGCCGCGGGCGCAGACACCCCGCCAATCGGTGCGATGCCCGATGCATCGGCGAAGCCGGCACCGCCCCCGGTGGAGGCGCGTCCGGAGCCAGTCGGGGTGACGGTGTCGGGCAGTGTGACCGGCGGCGGTGCGGTCGGTCCGGGCGGCGCGGTCGTCTGGCTGAAACGCCTGGACGGCGCGACGCCGGCGCCGCGCCCGTCACGCAAGCCGCGGGTGCTGAACCAGCTGGGCAAGACCTTCGTTCCTCACGTCCTGGCGATTCCTGTCGGTGAGACCGTGGTCTTCCGCAACGACGATCCCTACTTTCACAACGTGTTCTCGCTCAGCCCGGGGCAATCCTTCGATGCCGGCCTGTACGACACCGGCCGTTCGTACTCGCGCACGTTCACGCAGCCGGGCGTGGTCGAGCTGCTGTGCAACATCCACGCGTCGATGACCGCGTACCTTTACGTCGTCGATTCGGCCTACTTCGCGCAGCCGCGGCCGTCCGGCGCGTTCGTGATTCGCAACGTGATGCCCGGTCGGTACGAGTTGAATGTCTGGCACGAATCGTCCGCGGCGGTCGTCAAGCACGCGCTGAAGGTGGGGCCGGCGGGCGCGACGGGCCTGGCCGTGCGCATCCCCATCGATCGGTCGCCGGTGGTGGTCGTGCCGGACAAGTACGGCAAGCCCCGACAGGCGCAGCTCGGTTACTGAGTCATGGGATCGGCGGTGCGATCGAAGCTGCGGGCGGTGTCGGGGCTCGTGCTCGCCGGCGCCATCGTGTGCATCCCCTACCTGACCGAACGCGCGCTGACCCAGGCGCGCCAGCGCCGCGCCGGCGACGAGGCGGCGCGAAAGGCGCGGGAGACCGCCGACCTGGCGCGCCAGGCGCTGCGCCTCCAGACCGAGGCGATGGCGCTGACGACCGAGAACGCGCTGGCCAACCCGCGCTTTGTGGCCGCGCTGCGCGGGCGGGTCAACCGCGACACCTTCGCGGATCTGCTGGGGACGGAGAGCTGGTGGGAGCCGTATCGCGATCTGCGCGCGGCGATCTCGTACGACGGCGCGACGCTCGCGTTCGCGCAGACCGAGGGCGAGGACGGCGTCTCCGTCACGGAGACCGTTCGCCGCGTGGCGGAGTCGGGCCGACCCAGCAGCGTGGTGATCTCCGGCCGCGGCGGCGCGTTCCTGGTCGCGGCGCGCCCGGCGCGGCCTGCCGTCCTGGTGCTGGCGCGGCGGATCGACGGCGCGCTGCTGGAACAGGTGGCCGGCGGCGCGGACCGCGCGGTGCTGGTCAGCGACGGCGTGCACGCGATCGGGCAGGGCGGCGCCGATGCCGCGTTGCTGGTCCCGCTGGCGGGGCGTGAGGCGAGCGGCTCCGTCGCGCTGTCCGACGCCGGGACCCATGCGGCCGCCGTCGAGATCGCGCCCGGATTGTGGCTGTGGGCGCTCGGCCGCGCGGACTTCGGTCCGGTCGCGGCCGCCGCCGATCGATCGCGCAAGAGAATCACGTGGCCGATCGCGATCGCGGTCGCGCTGGTGATCGGCGCCGTGTCGGTGCGGCCCGGACGTCGCCGCCGCCCGCCGGACCCGCCGGCGTTGCTTCCCGCGCCGCCCGTCACGATCGAGGCGGGCGCGACCGGCGCCCGCATCGCCGCGCCGCCGCCCGTCGCGACGCCACCGGTCGCAACGATCGTCCGCCCCGGTCCGGGGACGGCGCTGGGCCGTTACCTGCTGGTGGATCAGATCGGCGCGGGCGGAATGGCCGAGGTGTTCACCGCGGTGTCGTTCGGGGTCGGGCGCTTCCGCCGGCCGTTCGTCATCAAGCGGCTGCGCGCCGAGCTGGACAACAATCCGACGGCCGTCGGGTTGTTCATCGACGAGGCCAACCTCGCCTCGACGCTGGTGCACCCGAACGTGGTGCCGGTCTTCGACTTCGGTGAGGCGGGGGGCTCGTACTTCCTCGCCGAGGAGTACATCATCGGGCGCGATCTGGGCCGCATCACCAGCCGCCTGTACGAGCGCGGCGAACCGATGCTGTCGCACAACGCGATCCTCCATCTGGCCAATGAGGTGCTGGCCGGCCTGGCCTACGCGCACGACAAGCGCGACGACGCCGGCCGCCCGATGGGGCTGGTCCACCGCGACGTCACGCCGGCGAACGTGATCATCTCCGAACGCGGCGAGGTGAAGATCCTGGACTTCGGCATCATGAAGGCGAAGCAGCGCGTGTCGCAGACCGACAGCGGCACGGTGCGCGGCAATGTCTGCTTCATGTCGCCCGAACAGGCGCGCGGCCGCGCCGTCGATCACCGGTCCGACCTGTACTCGATCGGTCTGGTCATCCTGCATGCGGCGACGGGCGAGCAGACGTACCCGGGCGACACGTTCTACGACTTGCTGACCGCCGCCGCCGCCGGGCCGGACGCCGTGATGCGGGCGCGCATCGCGGCGCTACCGGCGCCGTTACCGGCCATCCTGACCCGCGCGCTGGAGGTCGATCCCGACAAGCGGTTCCAGTCCAGCGCCGAGTTCAGCGCCGCCATCACGCCTCACCTGATCGGCGGCGGATCGACCGAGCTCGCGGTCCGGCTGACCTCGCTGTTCGCCGAAGAGCTGCGCGCCGAGCAGGAACGCCTCGCCTCCGCCTTCCCCCACGTCCCCCGGCCCGAACCCCTCGCCGGCGCCGGCGCCTGATCTTCGACGCGGGAGAGGGAGATCCGGTCCCCTCTCCCGCTTTGCGGGAGAGGGTTAGGGTGAGGGTCTCACCCCTGGGCCGCGCTCGGGCGCACGCGCCGCAGCGCGACCGCCGCCAGCACGGCGAGCGCGATGGATCCCAGCATGCTGATCGCCGCGCAGATCTGCAGGCCGGCGACGAACGCTTCCTGCGCGACGCGCGTCAGCTCGGCGCCCACCGGCGCGGGCAGCTTCGCCGCGGCGACGAACGCTCCGCCCAGGGTCGCGCGCGCCTCATCGGCCACCTCGGGCGGCACGCCCGCCGGCAGCGCGCCTCCGATCATCGCGCGGTAAACGGCCACGCCGATGCTGCCGAAAGCCGCGATCCCCAGGGCGCCGCCGAACTCGGCGCTGGTCTCGGAGATCGCCGACGCCGCGCCGGCCTTCTCGGGCGGCGCGGATCCAACGACGAGGTCGGTGGTCAGCGTGAACACCGGCGCGAGGCCCAGCGCGAACGTCGTCGAGCCGCCGACGAACAGCGCGAACCCGGTCGTCGCATCGATGCGCGTGAACAGCGCGAACCCGAACGCGGCGATTACCAGGCCACCCGCCATCACGAACGCGGGACGGATCCGGCGCACCAGCACCGGGGTCAGCAACGAGCCGACGACGAAGGCGAGCGACCACGGGATGGTCCACAGCCCGCCGCGGAACGGTGATAGGCCGAGAACCAGCTGCAGGTACTGCGGCAGAAACAGGAAGCTCCCGAACGAGAACAGGATCGCGAGGCCGTAAGTCGCCAGCGACGCGCTGAACGCCGGCGCGCGGAACAGGCGAAGGTCCACCAGCGGATCGGGAAGCCGGAGCTGGCGGCGTACGAACGTCGCGCCGACCGCCGCGCCGCCGAGGATGAAGAACACGGGCACGACGGCCAACCCGTCCTGGGCGATGCGTTTGAGGCCGAAGATCACGGCGAGTACCGCCACCAGCGAGAGCAGCGCGCTGATCAGATCGGGGCGGCCGGCGTTGGGATCGCGGTACTCGGGCAGCAAGCGCGGTCCCACGATCAGCAGCAGGACCATCACCGGAACGCCGACCAGGAACACGGAACCCCACCAGAAGGTTTCCAGCAACACGCCGCCGACGAGGGGGCCGATCGCGCCGCCCACCGAGTAGCTGGTGATCCAGATGCCGATCGCTGTCGTCCGCTGGCGCGGGTCTTCGAACAGGATGCGGATCAGCGACAGCGTCGACGGCGCGATGGTGGCGCCGGCCAGGCCGAGCAGCGCGCGCGTCGCGATCAACATCGTGGCGGTGGTGGAGAAGGCGGCCGCGATCGAGGCCGCGCCGAACGCCGCCGCGCCGACCAGCAGCAGGCGCCGCCGGCCGATGCGATCGCCTAGCGTGCCCATCGTGATCAGCGATCCCGCGACCAGAAAGCCGTAGATGTCGATGATCCACAGCAGCTGGCTGCTGCTGGGCTGGAGATCGGTGGTCAGCTTGGGCACCGCCAGGTGCAGCACGGTGAGGTCCATCGAATACAGCAGGCAGGGCAGCGCCAGCACCGCCAGCCCGAGCCATTCGCGGCGCCCGGCCTTCGCGGGCGACTGCTGCTGATCGGCGGTGCTCATGGCCGCCGAAAGATACGATCCCGGCCGTTTCAAAGCTGTAAACCACTTGGGACTTGCCAGCGAGCTCACTCACTGAGAGTCTGCGCGCCGATCTGAGCCGGGAGGCCGTGATGACGCGAAGGTGGGCACGCAGGAGCGGGTTGGTGCTGTCGATCGGGTGCGCGCTGGGTGGCGCGGTGCTGGCGGGCTGTATAGAAAGGTCCGGCGGCGGCGATCCGATCGAGACGATCCGCTCGAAGCTGACGGGCGACTTTCAGGAGAGCGGCGGCCAGGTCGTCATGGAGGCCGAGCACTTCACGGGGAACGTGGCGCAGGGCGGGCACAGCTGGGCGTCGGAGAACGACGCGAACGCGTCGGGCGGGCAGGCGATGCGTTCGACGCCCGACAACGGCACCGCCGTCGACACGGGTTTCGTCACCGGCAGCCCACGGCTCGACTTCCGCGTCCTGTTCGTCACGGCCGGCACGTACCAGGTCTGGGTGCGCGGCCGCGCCGGCGGTTCGGCCGTCGGAACGAGCGACTCCGTGCACGCCGGCAGCGACGGCGCCGCAGTCGCTACTGCGGATCGCATCAACGGGTTCACCGCCAGCTTCGGGTGGACGCGCGGCACGCTCGACGGTGTCAACGCGACGCTGTCCGTGACGACGACGCCGCCGGGCACGCCCACGGTTCACACCATCAACCTGTGGATGCGCGAGGACGGCTTCGTCGTCGACAAGGTGCTGCTGACGACAAATGCGTCGTTCGTGCCGTCCGGCACGGGCCCGGCCGAGAGTACCCGCGAGGGCGGCGCCGGTGGGACGGGTGGCGGCGGTACCAGTGGGGCCGGCGGCCGTGGCGGCACCGGCGGTGGCGGCGGCACGGCTGGCACGCCGCCCTACAAGGATCCCAGCCTGCCGGTCGCGACGCGCGTCGCCGATCTGCTGGGCCGCATGACGCTGGACGAGAAGATCGGACAGATGACCCAGAGCGAGCAGCAGACCAGCGCGCCCGCCGACGTGACGTCGCTGTTCATCGGTTCGGTGCTGAGCGGCGCGGATTCATCGCTGGCGTCGCCGACCGCGGCGGCCTGGGCGGATCTGGTCGACAGCTACCAGACCGGCGCGCTCGCCACCCGCCTCCAGATCCCGATGATCTACGGCATGGACTGCGTTCACGGTCACGCGAAGGTGATCGGCGCGACCGTCTTCCCGCACAACATAGGCCTGGGCGCCACGCGCGATCCCGCGCTGGTGCAGCAGACCGGGGCGATCACGGCGCAGGAGATGACGGCGACCGGCATCCAGTGGACGTTCGCGCCCGCGCTGTCGGTCACGCGTGATCAGCGCTGGGGCCGCGCCTACGAGAGCTTCGGCGAGGATCCGGCGCTGGTGACGTCGATGACGACGGCGATCAGCGGCCTGCAGGGCGGCGGGCTCAGCCTCCCCGACACGGTGCTGGCAACGGCGAAGCACTTCGTCGGCGACGGCGGCGCCGTGTTCGGCACCGGTAACAACCCGGGTGGAACGCCGATCGATCGCGGCGACGATCAGATGACCGACGCGGCGCTGCGCGCGATTCACCTGGCGCCTTACAGCAGCGCGCTCACGCGCGGCGTGGGCTCCGTGATGGCATCGTTCAGCAGCGTCAACGGCGTGAAGATGCACGCAAGCTCGAACTATCTGACCACCGTACTCAAGGGCGAAATGGCGTTCTCGGGGTTCGTCGTCTCCGACTGGCAGGCGATCGATCAGCTGACCGGAACGTTCGCCGACAAGGTGCGCACCTCCGTCAACGCCGGCGTCGACATGTTCATGATGCCGGACTCGTACCGGACGTTCATCACCACGCTGCGCGACGAGGTGAACGCCGGCCGCGTCACGCAGGCGCGCATCGACGACGCCGTCCGCCGCATCCTCACCAAGAAGTTCGAGCTGGGCCTGTTCGAGGCGCCGATGGCGAACCGCAGCGGGGCCTCGCAGATCGGCTCGACGGCACACCGCAACGTCGCCCGCCAGGCGGTCCGTGAATCGCTGGTGCTGCTGAAGAACACCGGCAGCTTCCTGCCGCTGTCGCCGACGACGACCGTGTGCGTGACCGGCAACGGCGCCGACAACCTGCGCGCGCAGATGGGCGCCTGGACGCTGGGCTGGCAGCAGCCGCTGATCACGCCGACCGGGACGTCGATCCTGCAGGGCGTGACGCAGGTGGTGGGCGCGGCGCGCGTCGTCAGCAGCGGCTGTCAGGTCGGCATCCGCGTCGTGTCGGAGACGCTGCAGTCGTACGCCGAGTGGTTCGGCGACGACACCGATCCCGACCACGACGGCAGCGGCACCTGCACGGCGACCAACGGCTGCGTGGTCGTGGTGCTGGGCGGCCGGCCGCTCGACATCCAGGGCCTGGTGGCCGACGCGAACACGAAGGCGATCGTGATGGCGTGGTATCCGGGTAGCGAGGGCCTGGGCGTCGCCGAGGTGCTGTACGGCGTGGGCGGCGCGAACTTCACCGGCAAGCTGCCGGTCACCTGGAAGGTCGACGCGACCGAGACGCCTGTCGTCTGGTGCGATGCGAACGTCGCCAACAGCTGCGGGGACGTGGGGGATCACTACAGCAACACGGCCAGCCCGCCGGCGACGGTGCTGTTCCCGTACGGATTCGGGCTGTCGTACGGACCGCCGAACGTTCCACCGACGGTCAACATCACCGCGCCGATGAACGGCGCATCGGTCCCCGCGGGCAGCACCATCACGGTGTCGGCGAACGCCGCGGACAGTGACGGCACGGTGTCCTCGGTGACGTTCCTCGACGGCGCGACGCAGATCGGGAGCCCGGACACGACGTCGCCCTACAGCGTGAGCTGGACGGTGCCGGCGACGCCGGGCAGCCATTCGCTGACCGCGCGCGCGACCGACAACGGCGGGGCCAGCACGACGTCGACGGCCATCGGCGTCACCGCGACCGCGACGTGCACCGACACTTTCAAGAACGGCAGCGAGACCGACGTCGACTGCGGCGGTTCGTGCACGACGAAGTGCGCGAACGGCAAGACATGCGCGATCAACGCCGACTGCCAGAGCGGAAACTGCGTCTCGGGCGTCTGTTCGGCGGTCGCGAACGTCCCGCCGACGGTCAGCATCACCGCGCCGATGAACAACGCGTCGGTCGTCGCGGGCAGCACCATCACGGTGTCGGCGAACGCCGCGGACAGCGACGGCACGGTTTCGTCGGTGACGTTCTTCGACGGCGCGACGCAGATCGGGAGCCCGGACACGACGTCGCCCTACAGCGTGAGCTGGACGGTGCCGGTCGCGGCGGCCAGCCATTCGCTGACCGCGCGCGCACTCGATAACGGCGGCGCTACGACGACATCGGCGGGCATCAACGTCACCGCCACGTCGACGTGCAGCGACGGCGTACAAAACGGCACCGAGACCGGCGTCGATTGCGGCGGCTCATGCCCCGCCTGCTCGGGCACCTCGCCGTGCAGCGGTCTTTGCACAAACCCGATCGTCTTCACCAGCGCGAACTTCAACTCGGGCAACCTCGGCACGGGCGCGACCTGCCACCAGACGGTCGCGAACATCGCGGGCGGCAATTGCGGCAACTTCGACGTGGGCCGGACGTTCCGGATCAACAACACGGTGGTGAGCTGCACCGGCGGCAACTGGTCTTCGGTGCCGCCAAAGGTCAACGGCGGTTACTGCTTCCAGGCCACCGCGGGCAACTTCGCGTGGGCGTACTTCGCGACGTTCTGAGTCGAGTCAAGACGCACGCGTATCGAGTCCTATCCGCTGCTGCCGGCGATCCGGCGAACGAGCCGCCCCGGTAACCGGCCTCAGGGATTGAGGCGCGCGACCTTGAGGACCGCCGTTCCGCCGGTCCAGGCGGCGAGCAGCTCGGCGCCGTTTTGAACCAGAGCGTGCTGGTAAAGCGTAAAGGGGGCGCGCGCGACGAATCCTTGCGACCGCAATGCACCGTCGGGGCCGACGCGTGCCCAGCCGGCGCGGTCTGGATCGTTGGGCCCGCCGAAAACGCCGGGCTCGAAGGGCTTGAACAGAAAGACCGTGTCATCTCCGAGCGCCAGCACGGGGGAGGTCGGGCGGAGATCTCGTACCTGGCCCAGGCGGACGGCGGGCGTTAGCAGATCGCCCGCGCTGCTGATACGACGGAAGATCACGTCGTCCGTCGATACGACAAGGGAGCCGTTGGCCGAGGTCGTCGTGTAAACGACACGGATATCGGTGCCGTCGCCGCCGACTCCGGCGAGCGAAACGTCCTCGTCGGGAAGGATGTCGACGGTCGATCCGATCTTGCCACCGGGATCGAGGCGCACGATCGTCAATCCATGCTGAGGCGTGGCGCCGCCCGTTCCCAGGTGGGGAACGATCACGTGGAACTTGCCCTGGAGATAGGCGGCGCCAATCGGTGACGCGGTCGCCAGCGGGTAGACCGGTAGTTCGACCGGCGTGCTGGCCGACCGGCCGTCGGCAGCGATCAGCGCAGCATACGGGTTCCGAGCGATGCGATGCCAGAGCATCAGCGGTCCGCCGTCGGGGCGGGGAATGAGGAATGGGGTCGCGGCGATGTCCTGGAAGAAGGACCCGCTGGATTCGACGACGGTACGCGCGACCGGTTGACCGGTAGCGTCGAGCGCGTAAACGACAACGTCTGGATCGCCCCCGACGGCGACGGTCCAGCCGGACGCCAACGGTGCCACCGCGATGCGTTTCAACTTGTCGTCGCAGGCCCATGGGATCGGCGCGATGACCGATCTGGAGATCAGATCGAGTGTGGGCGAGAGACGCGCGAACGAGAGCGACGGGGTCTGCGGGCCGACGAAGTCGATCCATGCGATTCCGACTTCGGACCCGTTGGCGGCGATTCCGAACGTCGAAACGTTCTGGTCGAGGGGCGGCTTGGCGCAGCCGAGCAGCTCATTCCCAAGCGGCATGCAATCGTCGCAGGTACCGGTGAGCAGCAGGCAGTTTTGACTGCAGGACGGCGACCCGGAACCGTAACCCAGGGATGGGCAGGTGACGCCGCCGTAATCGACGCCGTCGCACCCTTCGGTGTCGGTGCGGGTCGGGCAGCTCGCCGTCGAAATGGTGCACGTGTCGCGCTGGCCGTTGCCGCAAAGAGCGTCGCCGCAAGCCGGTATCGCGGGCTGACAGCCGGAGGATCCGGCGCTCGCGAGGAAGCCGCTGCCGAAGCAGGGCGACGTGGCGCCGCCGGAGCCGCCCGTAACGCCGCTGCCGCCGATGCCCGCTGTTCCGCCGGTTCCACCCGGTGCTTCGCTGCCCGTTCCCGCCGTTCCGCCGGAGCCGCCTTGCGCGGCACCGGCGGTGCCCGAGGCGCCGCCCCCGCCGCCTTTCAGCTGTCCGCCGCCGCAGCTCACAAGCAAGGCGACGACGTAGCCCCACGCGAATCTGTTGTGCCGCTTCATTCAGTCGATTCAGTTAGCAATGGCCATGCCGCGGCAATTCTCGCGGATTCTCGCGTTGGCGGCAGCGACGAGCCTGATCCAGATGTCGCGCTTCGCCGTCGCGGGGCCACCGTCGGTGATTGCGCGGATCGCGTTGCGACCGCTGAGGTGCGATCGTCCGCGAGGGATTCGCGTGGCCTGAGCGATGTATATTGACCTTCCGCATGCGTCCGCGAGACACGACGGCTGACAGCTACGCAGCTCAGCTGGCGGCCTACCGCCGGCTCGGGGCGCCGCGCCGCGCGCAGCTGGCGGGACAGCTGTCCGCGGATGTCCGTCGGATCTCGCGCTCCGGAATCCGGTCGCGCCATCCGTCGTACACCGACGAGGAAGTCGAGCTCGCGTTGCGTCGGCTCCTTCACGGCGACGAAGTCTTCCGGCGGGCGTGGCCCGGCCGCCCGCTGCTGGCGCCATGAGCGACGAGGGTGCCGGCGACTTCCTCGCGCGCCTGACGACCAAGCTGACCGGCGCCGGTGTTCCGCACATGGTCGTCGGCTCGTTCGCCAGCTCGTTTCACGGCGTCCCACGCAGCAGCCAGGATCTCGACCTGGTGATCGATCCCGATCCCACGTCGCTGCGCCGTTTCCTGGCAGACCTGCCCGCTGACGCCTACTACGCCGACAGCGACGCTGCCGTCGACGCGATGCAAACGCGAGGTCAGTTCAACGTCATCGACATGGCGACCGCCTGGAAGGCGGACCTCATCGTTCGCAAAGCGCGTCCGTTCTCGGTCGAAGAGATGAAGCGTCGGAGAGAAGGCGACATGCTCGGCGCCCACGTCTTTGTTGCGTCTCCCGAGGACACCCTGATCTCCAAGCTGGAGTGGGCAAAGCTGGGCGGCGGCAGCGAGCTGCAACTGCGCGACGCAGCTGGAATCCTGGAGTTGCGCGGCGGCGATCTCGACGTCGCTTACATCGAACGCTGGATCGCCGATCTTGGCCTGGAAGACCTGTGGCGCCGCCTCCAGGCGGGCTAGCGTTTCGTTACGGCTAGGATTCTTCGGCACGTTCTGATCCGCGTGATTGACCCGCTCGCATCCAGTCCTATCCTTGCGCGCATGGCGGACACGGCATCACTGGCGGACGTCGCGCGGGTCACCGTCGACGATTTCCGGAAGGGGCGAGAAG
>Ga0207701_10003238_pt1 | contig 16758 bp, 11 predicted proteins | sample KBSSwiSSwithPhiX_FD_184294 | JGI IMG/M metagenome (GOLD analysis project Ga0207701, IMG submission 184294) | Switchgrass rhizosphere bulk soil microbial communities from Kellogg Biological Station, Michigan, USA, with PhiX - S5 (SPAdes) (version 2) | ecosystem: Environmental > Terrestrial >... | reverse complement strand
CGGTGACGGCGTCGGCCGCGAAGATGACCTGGACCAAGCTGCTGATCGGCGCCTCGCTGGTCGGCGCCACCGCGGTGCCGGTCGGTTACTACGCGCTCCGCAACGCGGAGTCGAAGAAGAACGTGCCGGCGGCGCAAGCGGTTTCGCCCGCCCCGACGGCGCCCGAGGCCGCGCCCGCGCAGGAGTCCGATGCGCAGCAGCCGCCCGCGGTTCGCGCGGCGATGCTGCGCGAGGAGCTGGGCGCGCTGGACCACGCGCGCCTTGCGCTCGCCAATGGCGATGCGCGCCGCGCGCTCGACGAACTGGACGGCTACGACCGCCGCTTCCCCAGTGGTAGGCTGCAGCTCGAGGCGGAGGTACTCCGCATCGATGCGTTCGCGAAGGTCGGCCACAAGGACATTGCGCGGCAGCACGCCGAGGCGTTCCTGCGGCGTCATCCGAACAGCGTGCTCGCAACGCGTGTTCGCGCGCACCTCGCCGACTGAGAGGACCGTGCGCGGGCGCTGGTCGGGCCTGGCCACCGCGTTGGCGGGGCTGACGCTCGCGCTCGCCCTCGCTCTGGGGACGACCGGTTGTAAAGGGACCCAGGACTCGCTGGGCTACAACTCGAAGGCCGGTCTGCGACCGCTCGACAAGAGGCCCTCGTCGTATCCGAACCTGTTCCGCGAGGTGGGCCACAGCGACACGGAGATCGCGAACAAGATCGCCGCCTGGTTCACGCAGCTCTTCCACGGCGACGCGGGATCGCAGGCGATCTATTTCCCCGTCGGTACCGACCAGGCGAACATCCAGGACATCCTCCACGCCAAGGAGATCCGCACCGAGGGGATCGGCCTCGCGATGATGATCGCCGTCCAGCTCGACAAGCGTGAGGAGTTCGATCGACTGTGGACCTACGCGACCACCGTCCTCGAACGGCAGGACGGGGCGGGGCGCGGCTACTTCCAGTCCCACTGCGATATGCCGACGACGACGCAGCCTTGCGACGATCCGTACGGCGAGCAGCAGATGTTGATGGCGCTGATCTTCGCGCACGACCGCTGGACCAGCGAGACGACGATCGACTACGAGACAGAGGCGCTGGAGCTGCTGGACGTGCTTCGCCACAAGGAGGAAGAGAACAAAGGTGTCCTCGATGGCGTGACGAACACGTTCGACGAGGTGTCGGGCCTGCCCTGGGACGTCCCCACCGACACAGCGGCCAGGGCCAACATCGGACGGCCGTCGATCGTGATGCCGGCCTACTACGATCTCTGGAACCAGGCGACCGGCGATCCGTTCTGGACGCGCGCCGCGACGGCGTCGCGCGCGTACTTGACGGCGGCCGCCAACCCGACCACCGGCCTCACGCCGGTGCGCTTCACTTTCGACGGCCAGCAGGTCCCTCCGTGGAACACCTTCCTCGCCGAGTCGTATCGCGCGCAGATCAACATGGCGCTCGATCGGATCTGGACGACGGGCACGCCGAACGAGTGGGAGCAGAAGGAGGCGGACCTGCTGCTGACGTTCTTCAGCAGCAAGGGGATCGACAACTACAACGCGACCTTCTCCCTCGACGGCACCGCCCTCGATACGACGCGCGACAACGCGCTGGTCGCGTGCAACGGTGTGACGGCGATGATCGGGACGAAGGTCGACCGGAAGGATTACGTCGACGCCGTCTGGGCGCTGCCTCCGCCGGTCGGCAGCAGCCGCTATTACTCGGGCATCATCGGCCTGACCGCGCTGCTGATGCTGAGCGGCCAGTACATCATCTGGTGATTTCCGCGACTTAGGGCCGTCGCCCGCAAATTCAATGATGGCCCGTCGGGGAGGCGACATGTACGGCACGGAGGCCCCCCCCGCATGTCGCTCCGCACTTCCCGTTCCACGCTGCGCTCCCAGTCCCTCGTCGCGCTGTGTCTTCTCTCCGGTAGCCTGATCGCCAGCTGTGCCGGCGAGGCCGGTCCCGGGTCGTCGCCGGGGGCGGGCGGTTCCAGCACAGGCGGCGCGTCGGGCACCGTCGGAACGACCGGGGCCGCGGGCACCGGGACGACGACGGGCGCGGCCGGGACCAGCGGGGACGCCGGGACGACCGGCGCCGCCGGGTCGGTCCCGACCGGCACCGCCGGCACGACCGGGTCGGGAGGCGGCGGGACGACCGGCAGCGCCGGGACGGGTGGGGCGGGGCAAGGCGGAACGACCGGCACCGCCGGAACCACCGGTCGCGGTGGCACGACGGGCGCCGCCGGCAATGGCGGAATGACCGGCACGGCGGGCGCGTCCGGTCGCGGTGGGACGACCGGCACCGCCGGAACCACGGGTACCGCTGGCACGACGGGTGCCGCGGGCAATGTCGGAACGGCAGGGGCCGGCAACAACACCGGCGGCAACGGCTTCTATCACATGGAGCGGTTGAACCGCGGTGTGGTCGCCGTGACGGTGTCGGGCGGCGTCTACGTCGGCTGGCGCATGTTCGGCTTCGAGTACGACGCCACCACCCCGTCGAACGTCTCCTACAACGTGTACCGGAACGGGACGATGGTCGCCAACGTCACCAACAGCACCAACTACCTCGACAGCGCCGGCACGTCGTCGTCGACGTACACGGTGCGCGCCGTGATCGGCGGCGTCACCGGGGCGGACTCGGAGAGCGCCACCGTTTGGGCGCAGCAGTACCTGCGCATCCCGCTGATGGTCCCGGCGGGCGGCACGACGCCGTCGTCGTGTCCGACGGCCAACGAGGCGTACACGTACAGCGCCAATGACGCCAGCGTCGGCGACGTCGACGGCGACGGCCGCTACGAGATCATCCTCAAGTGGGATCCGTCGAACGCGAAGGACAACTCGCAGGCGGGCTGCACCGGCAACGTGTACATCGACGCGTACACGCTGACGGGAACGCGGCTGTGGCGGATCGATCTCGGTCCCAACATCCGCGCCGGCGCGCACTACTCGCAGTTCGTGGTCATCGACGCCGACGGCGACGGCAAGGCGGAGATGGCGGTGAAGACCGCGCCCGGCACCAAGGACGGCAGCGGCAACTACATCAAGATGGGCCCCGCCGCGAGCGCGACCCACACGATGGCCTACCGGAACAGCGACGGCTACGTCCTGTCGGGGCCCGAGTACCTGACCGTGTTCAACGGCCAGACCGGCGCCGAGATGGCGACCGTCGACTTCCCGGTTCAGCGCGGGACGGTCAGCTCGTGGGGCGACAGCTACGGCAACCGCGTCGATCGCTTCCTCGCGACGGCGGCCTACGTCGACACGACCGGCTTGCCCAGCTTCATCATGGCGCGCGGCTACTACACGCGGACGACGCTGTCGGCGATGAACTGGCGCAACGGCCAGCTGACGAAGCTGTGGGGCTTCGACAGCAACACGACGGCGAAGGACGCCGCCGGGCACAACTACAGCGGCCAGGGATCGCACAGCATGACCGTCGCGAACGTCGACGACGATCCCAGCCAGGAGCTGATGTACGGCGCGATGGCGGTCGACAACACCGGCGCGGGCCTGTGCTCGACCGGTAACAACCACGGCGACGCCGAGCACGTCGGTGATCTCATCCCGTCGCGGCCCGGCATCGAGATGTTCATGTGCAACGAGGACGGGAGCCACCCCGCGTATCACATCCGCGACGCGCGCACGTGCGCCATCATCCAGTCGGGACCGATCAACGGCGCCGATACGGGCCGCTGCGTCGCCGACGACATCTCCGCATCGAACCCGGGCGCGGAGATGTGGGCATCGAGCGTCGACGGCGTGTTCTCGGCGACGACCAACGCCAACCTCGGCAGCAAGCCGTCGTCGCAGAACTTCCTGGTCTGGTGGGACGCCGACGAGACGCGCGAGCTCGAGGACGGCACGTCGATCACCAAGTACGGCAGCAGCGGGTCGCTGCTGTCCGCGAGCGGCTGCGCCTCGAACAACGGCACCAAATCGACGCCCGCGCTGACCGCCGATCTGTACGGCGACTGGCGCGAGGAGGTCATCTGGCGCGAGAGCAACTCGAGCGCGCTGCGCCTCTACACGACGACCAACGTGACGACGCGGCGGATCTACACGCTGATGCACGACGCCCAGTACCGCACGCAGGTGTCCGCCGAGCAGACCGCCTACAACCAGCCGCCGCACCCCAGCTTCCACATCGGCAGCGGCATGGTGGCGCCGCCGGCGCCGAACATCCAAGTTCGCTGAGACGCCGGTAAACTGCCCCCATCGCCCGTCACGGCTCGCGTCTCGGACTGATCGTCGTTGCGATCGCGTCGCTCGCGAGCGCGACCGCGCGCGCGCACGATCCCTTCGAGATCACGACCGACGCGCACGTCAGCGGTGACCGGCTGGGCCTGCACACGACGCTGTCGCTGCTGACGGCGGCGCGCCTCTGCTTCACGGGCGCGGGGGCGCGCCGGACGATCGAGGTTCCCGAATTGAAGGCGCTGTGGCCCGCCCTGGACGAGTGCGCGCGCGGCTTCTACCGCGTCAGCGCCGGCGGCGAGGCGCTGCGCCCGCTCGACGTGCACGTCGACGTCACCGTCGAGAACGACCTGGACATCCGGGTATCGTATCCGCGGCCCGCGCGCTCGCCGCTGGTGTTCGACGCCGCTCTCCTGCCGCGCCTGGGCGGGCGCGCGATGGCGGGCGTCGTGCTGACCGCGACGGGCGCGCGCACGTTCCTGGGCCAGAAGGTGCTCCGCCCCGACGACGCCGCCTTCGAGGTTCCGATCACCGCCGAGGCGGAAGCGCCGGGTACGCCGCCGTTGCCGGGTTTCCGGGCGTACCTGCGCCTCGGCGTCGAGCACATCCTGACCGGCGTCGATCACCTGCTGTTCCTCCTCGGGCTGCTCCTGGTCTGCCGGCGGTTCCGCACCGTCGCGGGCATCGTCACCTGCTTCACCGTCGCGCATTCGGTGACGCTCGCCCTCGCGGCGCTCGGGGTGGTGACGCTGCCCAGCCGGGTCGTCGAGCCGCTGATCGCCGCGACGATCGTCATCGTCGGCATCGAGAACCTGGTGCGCGGCGATGAGCCGAAGGGCCGCTGGCTGCTGACGTTCGCGTTCGGTCTCGTCCACGGGCTCGGCTTCGCGGCGGCGCTGCAGCAGATCGGTCTGGGCGCGAACGGCACGTCGATCACCGGCCCGCTGGTGGCGTTCAACCTCGGCGTCGAGCTCGGGCAACTCGCCGTCGCGGTTCCGCTGCTCTTGCTGCTGTGGAAGCTGCGCGCGTCGTCGGAGAAGTTCTCACGTTACGGCGTGCGAGTCGTCTCTTCGATCGTCGTCGGTTTCGGAATCGTCTGGCTCGTGCAACGACTTGTCGGGTGATGTCGCAATAAGGATCTGGATTACTCGACAAGCGACGCACCGATCGCATCTTCGCGCCCGCGTACGAAACGCAACATACAAACGGGGGACGAACCATGGCCGCAACTGCGAGCGAGTTGAGAAGGATCTATTCGTATCTTCTGGGCGACCACGCCCATCCCGAACGTCTGCCGGCGCTGCAAGGCGCGCTTGGCTCCGTCGTGCGCGGCGACGCGACGACGCGCAGGGCGGCCGACGTTCTGCTGGCCGAAGCCAACGGCGGGATCAATCCGGAGCTGACGTTCACTCAGCTCGATTGCCTGCGGGTCGTGCTCTCGCAGCAGGACTTCGCGCCCATCGTGCCGACGATTACGACCGGCGAAGGCGGGTCGACCTCGCTCGTCGAGCTGTACAAGCGCCTGTTCTCGGAACCGGATCTGGGACACCTGCGCTCGCTTCAGCGCGCGGTGTTCGAGTACGACAAGCTGGGGACCGAACCGAAGCGCCGCGCGGTGCTTTCCCTGCTGAACGAGCTGAGCCCGCACGGGAGCTGGACCGACGCGCACGTCGGCGCGCTCGATGCACTGTTGGTCCGCGACATCACCTTCAAGCAGATCTCGCCGTTCCAGGTGTCCGGTGACGGCTGGTGATGTGGCGGCGCCAGCACCGGCGCTGTCACCGCACATCCGTCCGCCGCGCGACGTGCGGCCGGCCATCCACCCGCCGCCGCTGCCCGGGACGCCCACGATCGAGGAAACCTACCGCCGGCTGGTGAGCTCGCTGCCGGCGGCGTATCGCCCGCTGGCGGAACGGCTGCCCTGGCGGCTGGGCCTGACGTCATCGCCCGACGGTGGCTGGAGCGACTTCGTTGGCCTTCACCCGAACCGCGCGTTGCCCGTCTACGCCGCACAGACAGGCGGCGGCGGTCTGGGGATCGGCGACGGCGAGCTCGTCCGCTACCTGCGCGCGCATCACATCGGTGGCTTCACCTGGCTGCTGCAGGATCGCCTGGAGGACGGACAGGTCGCCGATCCCGAGGACGCCTTGTTCGAGCTGGCCGACATCTTCGAACGGCGCTGGCGCGAGGCGCTCGCGCAGGCGACCGGCGACGCCCCGCTGTCCGACCTGCTGTGCCGGCGGGCGGCCGCGCGCTGGCGGCGCGGGACCGGCGCAGAGAACCGCTTGCTCGGCGCGTGCGCCGTGCGCGCGCCGATCTACGCGGCGATCGTGCGCGAGAAGCTGAGCTGGATCGGGGTGCCGTCGCAGGCGCTGCTGCTCTGCCACGGCGATCCCCGGCGCGTGCCCGCGTTCCTGCACGCGCACGATCTGTTCATGCTCGGCCTGCAGACGGTCGACGACGTGGTCGACGCGAGCCAGGATCGCGCGTTGCGCGGCGGCGACGTTCCGACCGCGCTCTGCTGCTCGCCTGGCGCGCTGGTGCGGGTCGCGCCCAAGTTGCTGCAGCGCGCGGCGGGGGTCGCGGAGGAGGGCGGCTTCACCTGGTTCGCCAACTGGCTGGAGGCGTTCGCGGACGCGATCGTCGCGTGGCGCCTCGACGGCGATCGGGTCGGCGACGAGCTGGACGCGATCGGCATCGCGGGCGAGATCGAAGAAGCGGTGTTGAGCGCCGTGCACGCGCCCATCCGCGTGGCAGCACCCGTGCGCACGTCGGCGGCGCCCGGCTAAGAGTCCTTCGTCCAAATGAGTTACGAACGGGAGCTCGAGTGGAACGAGCCCCCGACGGTGTCCGAGCGTCGTTACGCTCGGTGGGCGGTCGTCCGCGCTGCGGGCGAGCCGGCGCCATCCTGGTGGCCGCTGGCTCGCATCGGCACGGTCGACCTTTACCTGGCGCCGCCGGGGGCCGAGCGCGACGCGGCCACGCTGTCGGTGACGCCGGTCGTGGCGGCCAAGCGCGGCCGCCGCGGCGGCGGCGACTACACCGGCGTGGACGGTCACATCCAGCTCGACGCGTTTCCGCTGGGCGACGACGATCCGGCCGCGCTGCCGGCGCGCCCGCACCGGTTCCCGGGCTGGCCGCGGGCGGCGCGCGGTCGCGGCCGGATCCGCGTCGCGGTCGTCGACGTTTCATTCGACGAGATCGCCGCGCTGACGGCGCCCGCGGAGGGACCGTTCCCGGTCGGCTTGCCCGGCGACGGCGGCGGCGACGCGCGCACGATGGGCCCCGGTCACGGAACCCAGATGGCCGGCGTCGTCCAGGCGGTGTGCCCGGCCGCGCACGTCGGGCTGTTCCACATCGCGGGCGTCGCGGGCGCCGCGCGGCCCTACCTCGCGGGCGTCGATCTCGCGGCCGCGGTCGCGACGGCGGTCGACGGCTGGCGCGCGGACGTCGTGCTGATCGCGATGAGCGACGGCGCCTGGGGGACGCCCCGCTACCTGCGCGACGTCCTGCGCGAGGCGGCCCGCCGCGGGCGCCGCGGGAAGGGCACGCCGATCTTCTGTTCGGTCGGCGATCCATCGCGCAATCACTCGCGCGACGAGGACAGCGCCGCGCTGGGCGCCGACGATCTGGCCAGCCAGCCCTGGGTGCACGGCATCGCCGCGTGCGACGCGAACGGCCGCTGGTACCGCGTCTATCCCGGATACGACTGCGCGGGCGCCTGGGGCGCGACCTACAACCGGTTCGGCCCCGCGGTCGCGCTGGCGGCGCTCGGCGAGCCGCGGGCCTGGAGCCCGCACATCGCGTCCGACGACTCCAGCCAGGCGACCGCCTTCGCCGCCGGGGCCGCGGCGTGCGTGCTCGACGCGAACCGCGATCTCACCGCCGCCGAGCTGCGGGGGATGCTGGCGCTGACCGCCGACGTTCCCGAAACCGTGGACGGGGGCCGCGGCCTCGGCGCGGGCACGTTCGACGCGCGCGATCGCCTCGGTCACAGCTTCAAGATCGGATACGGCGTGGTCAACCCGGGCGCCGCGTGCCTCGCCGCCGAGGATCCTGTCTGCCTGGCGCTGCTCGCGACCCGCCCGGTCCCCGATCCGGCCGGCGAGTCACGGGCGCGGGCGCTGGCGCAAGCCTGGTCGGGCGCGGTCCGGCGCGCGGCGGAGCGAGGGATCACCCCGGCGCGCGACTACGCCCGCCTGGCGCCCCGGCTGGCGCGCCTGTTCCTCACGTCGATGCCCGTCCGCGAGGCGCTCTGCTGGGTCGCGCGGCACGTGCGGGCGCTCGCCGAGTCCGCGCAGCCAGAATTGTGGAAGGCACAGCACCACGGCGCGCTGATGGAACGTATCCGCCACGTGATCGACACCGCCTGGGACGCCCTGGCGGCCGCCGAACCCGACGCGGCGGCGCGGCTGGAGGCGCTGGAGGCGGCGCTCGCCGCTCCCGACGGGAGCGCGGCGGTTGCTATCGTCTTGGCAAGAATGTTCTGCCCTGATGATATGGCAGCCGATGGCGGACAAGGGAGAGCTGGGTCCTTCGCTCTCGCGAGCGACGCTGTCGGCGATCGTCGCCGTCGGCGCGGGCCTCGCCGCGCTGACAGCGGTGGCCAGCCTGAGCGCCTTCCGTTCGCACGGCCGGACGTTCCCCGGTCTGTTCATCGATCCCCACGCTAGCTTCTCCGCCGTGTGGTGGCCGGCGTGGGGCGCCGAGCGGCCACCGCTCAAATTTCCCGACCGCCTGATCGCGATCGACGGCGAGCCGCTTCCGCCTGCGCGCACGGCCGCCGAGCTGCCCGCGACGGCGATCGCCGCGCGCGTGGCGGCGCTGCGCGCGCAAGGTCGGTCCGACGTGCGCCTCACGTTCGAGACGCACGAAGGGCCCGTCACGGTGGTGCGCCCGTTGCGCGCGCTGGGCGCCGACGAGGCGCTGTTCTTCTTCGGCGTCTACGCGCTGGTGGGCCTGTTCGTGCTGTGGTCGGGCCTGGCCGTCCTGGTGCTGGCCCGGCGCCGCGCGGGCGCGGTCGCGTACGCCGCGTGGAGCGTCGCCAGCTACGTCTTCCTGCTGACCTTCTACGACTATCACTCGGCGACCTGGCTCGCGCTGCTGTTCTCCCTGTCGACCGTGACGGTTCCGGTGTTCGTCATCTGGCTGGCCTACTCGTTCCCCGAGCCGCCGCGGACCCGGCGCCCGGCGCTGCGCACGGCGGCGCTCGCGTTCACGGTGTTCGGCGCCGTCGCCGGGGCCGTGCTGGTGGTCGGGCCGTACCTGCGCCTGGATCTGCGCGGGTTGCGGGTCGCCGTCTACGGCGCGGCGATGGCCAGCTTGCTGGTGCTGACCGCGAACATCCTGCTGCGGCTGCGCGGCGAGCGCGGCCGCCGCCGGCAAGAGCTGGTGTCGTCGGCGCTGGGCCTGGCCGCCGTGCCGGCGCTGCTCGCGATCGGCTTCGTGATGCCGCTGTTCACGGGCACGCCGATCGTCCACCTGCTGCTGCCGTTCCTGGCGCCGCTGCTGCCGCTGTCCGTCGGCTACGCGCTGATCCGCCACAACGTGCTGGCGACGTCGGCGGTGCTGACGCGCCGGATGTTCGTGATGCCCGTCGTGACCGGCGCGGTGGTCGTCGCGATCATCGCGTGGCTCGCGCTGCGCGCGATGGTCTCGAGCACGAACGCACCCATGCTGGTCCCGTGGGCGGGCGCGGCGATCGCGCTGCTGGCGCTGGCCGCCCTGGGCGCGCGCGTCGCGGGTCGGCTGTTCTTCGCCGCGACGAAGCGGTTCCGCCCGACGCTGCAGCAGCTTGCCGACGACCTCGCGACGAAGGGCAACGTCGCCGAGATCGGCCGGTCCATCCAGGAGGCGGTGATGCGCTGGCTGCCGACGGAGCACGCCGAGGTGCTGGCGCCGTCGGATCTGGACCGCCTGCCGCACCGCCCGCAGGGCATCAACCAGCGCATGGACGAAGGAACGGCCGTGTGGACGACCGAGCCGCACTGGCGCCGCCACCTGCTGGTGCCGATGCGCTCGCACGGCGGCCTGCGCGGCGTGCTGAAGCTGGCGCCCAAGCACGAGGCCGCGCTGTACACGCGCGAGGATCTCGATCTGCTCGAGACCATTTCCAGCCTGGGCGCGGTGGCGCTGCACAACGCCGAGGTGTTCGCCGAGCTCGAATCGATCCGCCGCCTGGAAGCCGAGATCGCGCGCGACGACAAGCGCCTGACGCTGGGCATGCTGGGCGCCGAGATGTCGCACGAGATCGCCTACCCGCTGAACTTCCTGCGCTACCTCCTGCGCGAGGGACAGTCGGGCGTGCCCGTCGACCCGCGCGATCTGGAGGCGGGGCGCGAGGAGATCGGCCGCCTCGAACGCATGTTCGCGCGCCTGCACAAGTTGAAGGTCCCGGAGCCCCAGCTCGCGCCGGTGCTGGTGCTGCCGCGCGTGCACCGCGCGCTGGATCTGGTGCGCGAGATCGTCGAGACGAACAAGATCGAGGCGACCGTCGACGTCCCGCCCGACCTGGTGGTGGTCGCCGAGCCCGATCGGCTGGTGCAGATCCTCGCCAACCTGTTGCGCAATGCGGTCCAGGCTGTCGCGCCCGGCTCGGCGGTCGGCATCCGGTCGCGCCCTGACGGCAACGGCTCGCTGTACCTCGAGGTGTGGGACGAAGGCCCCGGAATCGCTGACGATATCGGCGCGGCAATCTTCGATCCGTTCGTGAGCACCAAGAAGGGGAGCATGGGGATGGGGCTGGCGGTCACGCAGCGTCTGGTGCGCGCCTTCGGCTGGAACATCGGGGTCCGGCGGGAGGACGGGCGGACCGTGTTTGGTATCGAGATTCCGCCCGCGCGGGCGGACCGCGGGTACACTGAGGTCCGTTCATGAGGATTCTCATCGTGGACGATCAGTCCAGCGCCCGGCGGGTGCTGGCCGCCGTCGTCGGAAAACTCGACGACGTCGAGATCGAGGAGGCGGATAGCCTCGCCAGCGCCCGGCGCGCGATCGACACGCGCCCGCTGGACGTCGCGCTGATCGATCTGCGGCTGGGACCGGACGCGCGCAACCGCGACGGGCTGACGCTGGTCGAGGAGATTCGCGCCCGGACGTCGGTCGTCCCGATCATCGTGACCGCGTACCAGGAGGTCGCGGAGATCCGGATGGCGATGCGCGTCGGCGCCTACGACTACATCTTGAAGGACGATCTCTCCGACGAGCTGGTGCTGCCGGTGCTGACCGCGCTGCGCGCGCGCCGACGCCTGGAGCACGAGGTGAGCGAGCTGCGGGCGCGCCGCCAGGACATCGAGCCGGTCACGGGACGGCTGGTGGGCGTGTCGCCCGCGATGGAGGTCCTGCGCGAGACGATCCGGCGCGCGGCGTTGTCGGATCGGCCCGTGCTGGTCACCGGCCCGACGGGGTCGGGCAAGGAGCTGGTCGTCGAGGCGGTGCATACGCTCGGCCCGCACCCGGATCACCCGCTGCTGGACGTGAACTGCGGCGCCATCCCCGAGGCGCTGATGGAGTCGCAGCTGTTCGGCCATGCGAAGGGCGCGTTCACGGGCGCGGATCGCGAGCAGCAGGGTTACCTCACGCAGGTGAAGGAGGGGACGCTGTTCCTCGACGAGGTCGCCGAGCTGCCACCGATGCTGCAGTCCAAGCTGCTGCGCGTGCTGGAGACGGGCGTGTTCCGCCCGGTCGGATCCAACACGCAGGGGCGGTTCGAGGGCCGGGTGGTGGCGGCGACGCACGCCGATCTCGCGGAGCGCGTGCGCAGCGGTTCGTTTCGTGAGGATCTGTTCTATCGTCTGAACGTGCTGGCGGTTCGCGTGCCGACGCTCGGCGAGCGGCGCGAGGACATCCCGACGCTGGTGGCGCATTTCTGCCGCGGACAGAAGCGACCGCTGCGATTCTCCGAGGCGGCGCTGGACATCCTGATGAGCGCCGCCTGGCCGGGGAACGTGCGGCAGCTGCGCAATCTGGTCGATCGCGTCGCCGCGTTCGCCGACGACGATCTGATCACGCCGGAGGCGCTGGGCCCGTTCATCACCGAGTCGCCGGCGTCGAACACGAACGCCGACGTGCTGCAGGCGACGGCGCAGAAGATCCTGCGCCTGCCGATCGAGAACAAGCTGGAGGCGATCGAAGAGGCGCTGATCGCCGAGGCGGTCAGGCTCTCCGACGGGAACAAGAGCGGCGCGGCCCGTTTGCTGGGCATGCATCGCAAGGCCGTCAGCAGAAGGCTCTAGTTCCCGGAAACCTGGACGGGGCCCGAGCCTCCCGCGATCTCCGAAAGCTCGTGGCGCTCCGACGGGCGGTCGGTGTTGGTCGCGGGCCAAAGTGGCCGAAAACGGCCGTTGTGCGGCACAAGTTGGCCGGAAACGGCCAGATCGTGCACCGCAGTCCCGCGCGGATCCGCGACTTTCGCGTGGCACGTTCCGTGCTCTCTGTGCCGGCGTGTGACCTGCTCGAAGAGGTTAAGTCGCGCCAATTCGTTCGGACCTTCGGGTCCGATCGAACGGTAGTTCCGGTGCGCATTCTCGTGCAGGTCACACACGTACCTCGCGCGCGGCGCGGGTGAGCCCTCCTCTCCATCGGGCCCCGCGCTGGCGCGCGAGGTACTCCGCTTACCCGCGGTGCGCCTGGGGGAGGGGCTTTTCAGCGAAAAAGTTCCTCGCGTCCGGCCCAGTGAGCGTGGTACCGGGAATAGTTAAGTAAGATGCCTATTGATAAGGCCAGGGTGGCGCTGCCCGGGATCACGCAGCCCGTCGACCTTTACATCCTGCAGGCGAACGGAATCCGGGCCCGGATCCTCACGCTGGGCGGCGTCGTGATGACGCTCGAAGTGGCCGACGCCGCTGGCCGCCTCACCGACGTCGTGCTCGGCTTCGACGAGCCCGCGGGCTATCTCGACAACCGGCCGTTTCTGGGCGCCCTGATCGGTCGGTATGGCAATCGCATCGCGCGCGGCGACTTGCCGCTCGACGGCCAGGTGTTCCAGCTCGCGAAGAACGACGGCCCGAACCATTTACACGGGGGCCCGGGCGGCTTCCACACGGTTCCGTGGGAAGTGACCGACGTCGGCGACGGGCCCGAACCGTCGCTCGCGCTCCGCTACGTGAGCCGCGACGGCGAGGAAGGCTACCCGGGGACGGTCGACGTGGATGCCGTCTACACGCTGACCGCCGAGCACGCGCTGCGCGTCGATTACACCGCGCGCACCGATCGCGCGACGGTCGTCAACCTGACCCAGCACTCGTACTTCAACCTCGGCGGCCACGACGCCGGCAGCATCCTGGGCCACGACCTGCGCCTGTGGGCGTCGCGCTTTCTGCCGATCGATCCGGACGGGATCCCGACGGGACCGCCGCAGCCGGTGCGCGGGACGCCGTTCGATTTTCTGGCGCCGGCGCCGCTCGGCGCGCGCATCGCAGAAGACCACCAGCAACTTCGTAACGGCAAGGGCTATGACCACTGCTTCGCCGTCGACGGGTGGGACGGCTCGCTGCGGACGATCGCCGAGGTCATCGAGCCGGTGTCGGGACGGCGCATGCTGGTTCGCACGACCGAGCCGGGCGTCCAGCTTTACGTCGGCACGCACCTGGGCGGGATCGCGGGCAAGCGGGGCGCGCGCTACCACAGCCGCACCGGCTTCTGCCTGGAGGCGCAACGTTTCCCCGACTCGCCCCACCATCCGGAGTTCCCGTCGACTCGCCTGGAGCCGGGCGAGACGTACTGCCAGACGACCGAGTACGTTTTTCCCCCCAGTTAGCCCCGACCTTCGACGCGGACGGCTATCCAGGAATCACGGAAAAAGACGCAACCCGGCAGGATATTTCCTAACCTTTTGTAGCGGGAAGTGTTGCGCAACCCTCGATCGACGCCGATGTGGGTGTATGCTCCATAGCCCGTGTTCCAGAAGTCTATCGGAGCGCTGATCGGGATCGTGTTGTTCGCCGCCCTGGTCGGTAGTGGTTGCGGCGGTTCCGGCACTCTGCACGTCAAGAAGGTTGCGGCGTCGACGCAGAAGCCTGGCAACGTGGCGCTTTATCTCGACGTGCGCAACGACGGCAAGCCCGTCGCCGGCCTGCAGGAGAAGGACTTCGAGGTCTACGAAGACGGCAAGTTCGTCTCGGCGAAGAAGGGCAAGCGCGCGCTGCTGGACGCGGACGTCGTCAGCGCGAACTTCACCATCGTGCAGGTCGACCTGAGCGGGCCGATCGCCGATTCGGAGTACCTGTCCGAGCTGGCCGAGACGGTCGCCCACTTCGCGCAGGATCTGAACGAGCGCCAAGAAGTCGCGGTGAACGCGTTCGACGGCAACGACGAGGTCGCGCCGTTCCTCGCCTTTGGCGCCGGGAAGGAGCAGTTCCGGAAGCTCGCCGAGAGCCTCGGCAAGTTCCGCCCGCGCAGCCGCAACTCGAACCTCTATGGCGCCGTCTATCAGGGCATCTCCGCGCTGGAAGAGAAGCTGAACGCGACGGCGGTGTCGGAGAAGCAGGCGACGCTGGTCGTGTTCACCGACCGGCAAGATCTGTCGCACACCGTCGGGCTCGACCAGATGAAGGAGAAGCTGAAGTCGACGCCGGTGCAGGTCTACATCATCGGCGTCGGCGAGCAGATCAACCGGCAGGACCTGACGATGCTGGGGCGGACCGGCACGTACCTGTCGAACGATCCGCGCGCGTTCAAGAAGGGCTTCGAGGAGATCAACCAGAAGCTGGTCAGCCTCGCCGATGGGCGGTACGTGATCTCGTACTGCTCGACGAAGCGCAAGGGCACCAGCCACAAGCTGGAGATCAGGGTCGAGACGCCGAACGGCGAGGCGAAGGTCACGCACAAGTTCAGCGCGGTCGGCTTCAAGAACGGCTGCTCGCCGAAGACCAAGCCGGTGTTCGAAGAGATCGAGGCGATGAAGGCGGACGCGGTCGAGCAGCAGAAGGCGCTCGACGCAAAGGCGAAAGAGCAGGAGGAGGCCGAGGCGGCCGCGGCGCTGGCGGCGATCAAGGCGCCCGAGAAGGACGGCGGCAAGTCGGCGAGCAAGGACAACGCGAAGGCGGGCGCCAAGGAGGCCGCGAAGGCCGGGCCCCCGCCCGCGGGGGCGAAGGCGGCCGCGAACCAGACGGCGAAAGAGGTCGCGAAGGCCCCGCCCAGCCCGGCCGCCAAGCCCGCCAAGGAAGCGGCGCCTCAGGTCGACCTGCCTCCCGAGGAACCGGAGCAGCCCAAGGCGCCGGCGTCCCACGCGAAACAGGCCGTCGACAGCGAGTAACGCGCGCCGCGGCGCGCCGTTCAAGGGGACTGGACCGCCTGGCGGGGGTCGCGGCTCATACTCGTTAGGACTGGTTACGAAGTCATGCGATGTGGGGGCTTCGGCCAGATAATCGAGGCGCGTGGACGGAAGCCGAGCGATGGCCGTGATGCACATAGTGCCGATCAGATCGGGCGCCGGCCCGACCGACGCCGCGCTGGTCGCCGCGGCGCGCGCGGGCGAATCGTGGGCGCAGGAGACGCTGTTCCGGCGCCACGCGCGCATGGCGCTGGGGCTGGCGCACCGGCTGCTGCCGCAGGACAACGAGGTCGACGACCTGGTCCAGGATTGCTTCGTCTCGGCGCTGAAGCGTCTCGGGTCGCTGGACAACCCGCAGGCGTTCGCGGCGTGGCTGGGTTCGATCGTCGTGCGCGCGGTGGGCAAGCGCCTGCGACGGCGGCGCCTGCTGTCGCGCCTGGGCCTGCGCGTGCCCGAGGAGATCGACGCGGACGCGATCGCGGCGCCGTCGGTGCCGGGCGACGTCGCGGTCGAACTGCGGCGCGTGTATTCGGTTGTCGCGCAGCTGCCCGCGGAGGCGCGCGTGGCGCTGATCCTGCGGCGGGTCGACGGCCTCGAGGTGCCGGAGATCGCGCGGCGGATGGGACTTTCGCTTTCGACCGTGAAACGGCGTTTGAAATTGGCGGAGGAGATCCTTGATCGATCGCGGTGACGACAACGAGAGGCTGGCGCCTCACGTGCGGGTGGACCTGTCGGACGGACGGGTCGATCGGCTGTGGGGTGGGGTGGCGGCGCGGCTCGGCGGCGGGATGCGGAGCCGGTTCGGGTGGATCTGGCCCAGCGTCGCGGTCTCCGCGGCAGCGGCGGCGGCGATCACGATCGCGGTCGTCCGGGCGCGATCGGTCGACGCCAACAACGACCGCGCGGTCGCGGCGGCGGGTTCGGCCTGGGAGGGCGCGCAGGTGGAGACGGCGGCCGACGCGGTGTCGGTGACGCTGGTCGACGGGTCCACCCTGAAGGTCGAGCCGCGGTCGCGCGTCGCGCTGCGCGAGCGGACGGCGTCGTCGTTGAAGCTGGTGCTGGCGCGCGGGCGGATCGCTTGCGACGTCACGCACCGCGAGGGGCGATCGTTCGTCGTCGCGGCGGGCGGCGTCGAGGTGCGCGTCGTCGGCACGCGGTTCTCGGTCGCGAACGAGGACGCGGAGGGCGGCACGCGCGTCGAGGTGCGCGTCGAGCGCGGCGTCGTCGAGGTGCGCGGGGCGCGCCCGGACGCCGAGGTCGTGCGCGTGTTCGCGGGGCATAGCTGGTCGCAGGTGACGAAGACC
>Ga0207701_10003237_pt1 | contig 16760 bp, 11 predicted proteins | sample KBSSwiSSwithPhiX_FD_184294 | JGI IMG/M metagenome (GOLD analysis project Ga0207701, IMG submission 184294) | Switchgrass rhizosphere bulk soil microbial communities from Kellogg Biological Station, Michigan, USA, with PhiX - S5 (SPAdes) (version 2) | ecosystem: Environmental > Terrestrial >... | reverse complement strand
TCCGCGAGATGCTCCGCGTGACGAAGCCCGGCGGCCTCGTTGGCGGCTACACCTGGCGCAAGAGTCCGACAGTCATCGATGCTCCTTATGGTCCGCTGGCACGCGGAGTGATCGCAATTGCCGGTGACGTGATGACCTCGCCGACCGTGCCCGAAGCCATGCCCGACGGACTTCTCGCCACGCTCACCGCGGAGGACTATCGCGACATCGAGATCACGACGATTGAGGCGAGCCAAACCTTCCGCGATTTCGAGGACTATTGGATATCGCAGACGAGCACGTTCCCGCATCCGGTGGCCAAGTCCGCGACGGCCCTTAGCGAACATGACCGTGAACGGTTGCGCGACCTCCTGCGGGCGGCGCTGCCGGCCGACGTCGATGGAAGTATCACCTATTCCAGCCGCGCCACTGCGTTCAAGGCGCGCAAGGCGCACTAGGCACAGACCAACCGACTTGAGCCATAATTCGATACACGGATGAGCTTAGCCGGCGCGCGCTTCGGCGCGTATGAAGTGGTCGCCCTTCTCGGTGAAGGCGGAATGGGCGCGGTCTATCGCGCACACGACACGAAGCTCGATCGTGACGTCGCACTCAAGGTCCTGCCTGAATCGTTTGCGAGCGATCCCGATCGATTGATGCGCTTCGAGCGTGAAGCCAAGACGCTTGCGTCGTTGAATCATCCGCATATCGCGCAGGTCTTCGCTATCGAGGAGATCGCCGGCGTGGGCCCAGGCGTCAGCCAGGCCATTGTGATGGAGCTGGTGGCAGGCGAGGACCTGGCGCAGCGCATTTCACGCGGCCCGATTCCCCTCGAAGAAGCGCTGCCGATCGCGCGACAGATCGCTGAAGCGCTGGAGACGGCGCACGAGGCGGGCATCATCCATCGCGATCTCAAACCCGCGAACATCAAAGTACGGCCGGACGGCGCGGTCAAAGTGCTCGACTTCGGCCTCGCGAAGGCGGTGCAACCGGTAGATGTCGCCGGTTCGGCGAGTGGGGACCATCGCTCCTTATCGCCGACGATCACATCTCCCGCGATGACTCAGGCCGGAATCATTCTCGGCACGGCCGCGTACATGGCACCCGAACAAGCGAAGGGCAAAGTCGTCGACAAGCGCGTGGACGTCTGGGCGTTCGGATGCGTGCTCTTCGAAATGCTCTCCGGCACGAAACCGTTCGACGGTGAGGATGTGACCGACACCATCGTGGCGGTGATGAGCAAGGAGCCGGACTGGTCGCGGTTGAACGCAGTTCCCGCGAATCTGATACGCCTCATCCAAAGATGCCTCGAGAAAGATTCGCGGCGCCGGCTGCGTGACATCGGCGATGCGCGCTTCGAACTCGAGGAAAGCGCGCGCGAAGATGGACCGCGCGCGATGACCACCACGCGCAACCGCGCCTGGACGATGGCGCCGTGGGCGGTGGCCGCGGCCCTGGCCGTCGCGTTGGCGATGGTTACCGTCGCACGCCCGTCCGCGCCAGACCGATCGACGTACCTGGCGGCAACGCTGGCCGTCGCCACGCCGGACTTGACGACGCTGACCGATCGTTTCGCGGTGGCACCTGACGGCAGCGCCGTCGTGCTCGTCGGCAACCGTGGTGGGCTCTCGCTGCGCCGGAAGGGTGAACTGGCGGCGACACCCCTTGCCGGAGCGCCCGCAGGCGCGTTCGCACCAGTATTCTCGCCCGACAGCCGATGGATTGCATTCAGCGGAGGGGGCAGGTTGATGAAAATTCCGGCGGGCGGAGGCACGCCGGTGACGCTCGCGCGCAGCGACGACTACTTCATGAACCTGACATGGAGCGCCGACGATCGCATCCGCTATCCCTCGCGGAACAACGACGCGATCCGCTCGGTCAGTGCGAATGGCGGTCCTGTCGACAGCGTCGAATTCGGTGCGAAGACATGGGTCAATCGCGCCTACGGACTGCCCGAAGGCCGCTTGCTCGTCTCGATGATCGCGAAGGGCAAGCGCACGATCGCAATTCGAGAGCCGGACGGTCAGCTTCGCCCACTCATCGATGGCTGGGACGGCCGGCTGACGCCGACGGCTCACCTGCTGTTTGCGAAGGCTGATGGTCCTACCTGGTCGCTCGCAGCGGTGTCGTTCGATGCGCGCTCAGCATCGATCACCGGTACGCCCGACGTTCTCGCTGCCGATATCGCCGTACACTACGCCACTCCGGTCGATGTCACCGCGGCCGGCGATCTTTTTTACGTCGGCGGCGCGTCCCGGTCTGAACGGCGTGTCGTCACCATCGATGCAACGGGGAGCCAGCGCGACGTGGCGCTGCCGCCAGGCGCGTGGGTCTTCATGCAACTCGCACCGGATGGCCGTCAACTGGCGATCAGTCGATGGGACAACGGCCGGCGGAGCATCTGGGTATTGACGCTCGAGACCGGCGCGCTCACGCGGCTCACCTACAGCAACGATTCGTTCTATCCAGTCTGGATGCCCGACGGCAGGCGTCTCTTGTTCACGCAGTTTCCGCTGGACCGCGAGTCGGAGGACACCAGCATGTGGATGGTGACGACCGACGGCGCCGGCAAGATCGAACCGATTGGCCATCAATCCGGCAGCTATCCCACCGGCACGTCCGCCGACGGCCGGGTGTTGTACTACCGCGTCGAAGCCGACACCGAGCAGATGGACATCAGGCAACTCGCCCTCGACACGCCTGGCGCGCAACCGACTTCCGTACTGGCCACGCCCGCTTCGGAGCAGGCCGCGCTGCCGTCGCCAGACGGCCGCTGGCTGGCGTACTCGACGGAAGCCTCCGGTAGGGAAGAAGCTCGCGTGCTGGACCTCGCCGACCGCAGTGCGTCGACCCAAGTGTCGGCTCTGGGTGGACGGCCCATCCGCTGGAGTCCCGCGAGCACACAGTTGTATTACCTGGATGGCGATGCCCTAAGCGTGATCGACGTTGGCCGCGGCGGGCCGATACCTGCGTCGCGGAAAGTGGCCTTCCGGCTGCCGCCGGACATTCATGGTCCGCCAGACGTCACGCCCTCCGGCGACCGTGCGGTCGTGATTCGCGGCGGCCCGATCTATCAGGACCTCATCGTCGTGGAAGGCGCGTTGCGCCGGTGATGCGGCGCCCGCTCGTGATTGAAGTCGTCTAACCGCGGAAGACGCCGCCTTCCACGAAGCACTAAGGACACCTCCATCAATGGCCGACGGTATGGACACACTCGTAGTAGCCGATGACCGCCACGAAATCGTACGGCCGATCGGTTGACTTGCAGATCTGACCTTTATAGAGATCCGTGCGAAGCAGAATTTCCGTGCCGACGAAGCGAGTCGCGTCGTCGAAGATGAGGAACGAGAAGCTGGCGGGTCGATCGGGAGGCGGCGGGTCTGCAAACGGTGGAAGGCCCTCATTGGGATGACTGCAGACGACTCGCCGCGCCGCATCACAGGTCTTTTTCCGCAAGACGTCGGAATTCATCAGGCACGGAACGCGTGACGCTTGTTCCGGCGGACGCGTAGTCAATCGCGCCGGCTCCGAAGCGTTTGCGGATCGCGTCGACGGCGCGGTCGGCGCGCGATCGCGCCAGCCCTTGGTTGCTGCCAGGACGACGTCCCTGGTCGGCGAGCCCGAGCGGCAGTTCGAGCTGCACGATCGAATGCTCATCGAAATTCGAGACGGAAATCGCCAGCAGCGAGATCGTCTTCTCGCGAGGATGGTCGGCAAGGACGCCGCGCACCAGGCTCTCGGCGATCTCAGCGAGCGGTCTGGTTGCTGAAATCGGGGCTGACAGCGTGAGCGACCGCGTGACCGCGCGCAAGTCCGCGAAGCGCACGCGGACGGTGACCGTCCTCACGAAACGGGACTTGGCGCGCAGCCGGGCGCCGATGCGGTCGGCGAGATGATGGAGCGTCGGCTTGATGACGCACGCGATCGCAGGCTGTCGCCCCAGCGCCGATTGCGCGCCGGCGGAGTGCGCACGCCGGCGCGTCTGGATTTGCCGTGCATCGCGGTTCCACGCCAGCGCGGTCAACTTCTTTCCCACCGCGTGCCCGAGCAATCGCTCCACGGACTTGGGAGAGCTCTGAGCCAATTGGCCGATGGTGGCGACGCCGATCGAGGCGAGCCGCGCCTTCGTCGCGGGACCGACACCCCACATCAGTTCGACTGGCAGCTCGTGAAGGAAATCGAGTTCGGTTCCGGGATCGACGACCACCAGTCCATCCGGCTTGGCCACCTGGGACGCGATCTTGGCCAGGTGTTTAGTACGTGCCACGCCGATCGACATCGGCAAGCCAAGTTCGGCGCGCACGCGGGCCCGAACTCTCTCCGCAATCGTCGCAGGCGAACCGAAGAGATGCGTGCATCCGGCGACGTCGGCGAAGGCCTCATCGATGGAGATGCGCTCGATCGCAGGCGTGAAATCGCTCAGCACGCCGATGGCGGCGTCGCCGAGCCGCTGGTATTCATCGAAGTGTCCGGGGACAAAAACCAGGTCGGGACAGAGTTGCCGCGCGCGTCGTCCCGGCATGGCGCTTCGCACGCCGAAAGCGCGCGCTTCGTAGGAAGCTGCGAGCACGACTCCGCCGCCGACCGCTATCGGCCTGCCGCGCAGTCGAGGATCAAGCAGCTGCTCGACCGAGGCATAAAAGGCATCGAGGTCAGCGTGAAGGATGGTGGCGGCGGATTCCATCGAAAGCGCTCATGGCGAAGATAAAGCGAAAATGCCGTGCCGATCAAGTACGCTCGCAACGAAATATCAGCGCATCACGGATCGGCGCGCGAACCGAGACGAATCGAGATAGGAGGACTGCATGTCCGGACAGGCAGAGTGGACGGTTCTCGTGTTCCTGAATGCGAAGAACAATCTCGAACCGTTCGCATTTCCCAATTTTCAACAGATGTCGTCGATCGGCAGCACCCCGGAGGTGAAGCTGGTCGTCGAAATGGGCCGACCGAAGAAGCACTACAGCAACCAGTACGGCGCGTGGTCGAAGACGCTTCGCTTTCTGGTGGATAAAGGCACGCTTCCAAACGAAGCCGAGGCCGTCCAGGATCTCGGGTCCGCCAACATGGGAGATGCGCAGACGCTCGTCGATTTCGTCAGGTGGGGTCGCGAACAGTATCCAGCGAAGCGGACGATGCTGGTGATATGGAATCACGGCCAGGGGTGGCGCGCGCCCGCGGAGGAGGGCATCGCCGTCACGGAGCCCGCTGTTCCGCATGCCGGCCATCGGTACGTGTCCAATGACGACGATACCGGCGACAAGTTGTATAACCGCGCCATTCAGGACGCGCTGACGGCGTTGCTCGGCGGCACGCGCCTCGATGTCATCGCGTTCGACGCCTGCCTGATGGCGATGGTCGAGACCGCTTATGCGCTTAGGAACATCGGCGGCGTGATGGTCGGCAGTGAGGAACTGGAACCCGGCAACGGCTGGAACTACACGCGCTGGCTGCAGCCGCTCGTCGATGCCAAGGGAAACGTCGAGGCGACCGACTTGGGTCGCTTGCTGGTCCGCGGGATGAAGGACGAATACGGCGACACCGACGCGACGACGCTGTCGGCGACGGACCTGAACAAAGTGTCAGCACTCGCGACTGCGGTGTCCAGTTTCTCCGATACCGCTGTCCCTCTCCTCACGTCAGAACTTCCCTCGTTCCGCGCCGCGCGCAGCGCGTGCAAGAACTACGCGCCCGGATACGGCCTTCATTCGATCGACCTGGGCCACTACATGAGTCAAATCGAAGCAAACACGACATCGCCGTCACTCAAGCAGCGGACGGCCGATGTGCGCGCGCGGTTGAGCGATCTGATCCTGGAGAACTACGCATCGACGAAGCGTCAGGGGGCGTTCGGATCGACGGGCCTCGGCATCTACTATCCGAGCTCGGCTGCCGCCCATAACAGTGATCCTGATCGCGAAGGGTACGACGCGGGCAATACTCACTTTCCCGTAGAGTTCGTCAACCAGGAGCGCTGGGCGACGTTCGTCCGGGAATACTGGAAGCTGGTGGCGTGATGGCACTCGAGACGTCGTTTCTCCTCGTCGAAGCCGACTGGCCAGTCGCACGCGCACGACATCTCGCCGAGGCGCTCGCGCCGCAATGGATCGTGATTCACCGCGTCGACAGCGGTGGAGATCTCTACTACACCTTCACTTACGCCGAGGCGAGTTTGATGCTATCGGCGCCGGCGGATATGTCCGTCCACCAGGCTTTCGATCTGCACGAACCCGACGCCGGACCGACGGCAGCCAGTGAAGTGCCCGCCGGCGATAAGCCGGTTGTCGTGGTGACTCGGGGGCAGGTGCGCGGCATCGTCCCCGCAGAAGAGCGGACGAGGAGCTTCGATCTCGAAGAGGCCGCGATCCCGAAGGCCCCATTGACAGTCGAGCGTGCAATCGAAGCGACGGCACCCACTGAAGTCGCGCTCAACGACACCGTGTCGCTGGTCGTCAAGCTCGTGCTGCGGACCTCGCAAGGCGCCAACATTCCGGTCATTCCAGTCCAGGCTGCGGTAGGCGAATCCCTCGACGTCGTCGTTCAGACGTCCGGAGGACTGAGGGTTCGGGGCAGGAACGACGGTACGTTGAAGGTCAGCGCAAGTGAAACGTCGATGCTGCTCTTCAAGATCGAGGGCAAGGCGATTGGCCCCGGGGAAGTGTCGGTGATGGTATTTCAGCACGGCGAGAGTATCGGGAGCGTTGACGTAGCGATCCGCACGGTCGCGGCAGTTGCCGCTGCCGACTCCACGAGCGGTACGGCAGTGCTTCAGCCGGCATCCGTCGCGCAACCCGATCTTCAGCTGCTTGTGATCGAGCCTGTTGCGGGCACGTACACGATGTATCTCACCGCGGCGGATCCAAGCCTGCAGTTGAACTTTTCTTCGTTCAGCTTCTCATTACAGCAGGACCCGCGGACATTCTTCGATACGTTTTACGCGGATATCGAGTCCATTCTCACGTCGGGTGCCACGCCACAACAGAAGATCCAACGACTCGGCACCAAGGGGACCTATCTATTCGAGCAACTGTTGTCGCCCCAGGCGCGAACCGCGTTGTGGGCCGTGCGTTCGCGAATCCACTCTGTGCACATTCAAAGTCAGGAGCCCTGGGTCCCGTGGGAGCTTCTGAAGCCGTCCGGAGACGACGGCACCGGCAATGTCGCCGAAGCGGGCTTCCTGTGCGAGGACTACGAAGTCACGCGTTGGGTGCCGGGACTCGGTTACCACCACGACCTGACGATGACGAACGTCGGCGTGGTCACTCCTCCGGATTCCGGGTTGCCCGCCGCTATGCCTGAGCGGGATCAGATGATGACTCTTGCCTCACAGGCGCGGCAGGTCACCGCGATTGAGCCGGAAGAAGTGGCGCTGCGCAAGGCGCTCGCCGGCGGTGGGCTCGACGTCATTCATTTCACCGGACACGGCGTCGCCGGCTCGGCCAGCGCCGATCGGAGTGAGATCAGGCTGGAGGCTGGCAGCCGCCTGCGGCCGGAAGATCTGACCGGCGTCGTCGCCAATCTCGGCAAGCGGACGCCGATCGTCTTCTTGAACGCCTGTGAGATTGGGCGCGCCGGCATGGGCCTCACCCGACCGGGTGGCTGGCCGCGTGGATTCCTTTCCGTCGGTGCCGGTGCGTTCATCGGACCGTTCTGGAAAGTGGCCGATGCGAGCGCCGCCACGTTCGCCGCAGAGTTCTACGATCATCTGATCTCCGGAAAGTCCGTGGGCGCGGCGGCACACGACGCACGGATCGCGATTCAGGTCGCGAGCGACCCGAGTTGGCTGGCGTACTCCGTGTACGCTCATTGCGACGCGCGGCTGACTTGAGCGCTGGCCATCAGGTCTGGCCCCGGACTCATCTTAGTCATCAGCACGCACATCGAGAGCCACGATCTCCACTCCGTGGATACTCGTGGCACTTGACGGATTCCGGCTTGTCCCAAACACTTTGCAGCCGCTCTGGGCAAGCAATCTCGCCGTAGACTGGCCGATGCCCGACGATGCTCCCGTGATGAGCACGACGCTCTGATCCCGCATGGCAGACCTCCAGCCGTTGTCCGAAACTCTCAACAGTTCGAGTGAGTTCGATCGGGACGAGACTAGCATCGCCTGGCTCGTTCGATTCGGCCGACGTATCTTTCGAGGTTGAGGCCGTAGTAAAGGTTAAAGAGATTCATTGATGACACGGCGCAACCACATCGGGATCGACATTGCGGACAGGACAGTTCTGATCAACGAGGTGATGTGATGCAGCGAGCATACGGATTGGAGGTGCCTCAAAGCCTGGAGGAGGTCTGCGACCCTCGCCGCCTGGCGCTTATCGTCTACGACATGCAGGTCGGAATCATCGGCCAAATTCGCGAGGGTGCGGCGGTGACCGCGAAGGTTGGGGCCGTGCTCCAGGCCGCTCGTGCGGCCGGCGTCCGGGTCTTCTTCTCCCGCTATATGTCACTACCGAAGGAGCTCATGGGTGTGTTTCAGCTGCGCATGGCGATGGCGTGGCAGAGAGTCAGCACCGTCGAGGAAGTGCAGCCCAGATTTCTGCGAGACTCGCCGGGCTCCCAACTGCTTCCCGAACTCACGCCTCTGGCGTCCGAAGCTGTGTTCGATCGCATTACGATGTCCGCGTTCGAGGGGACGCTCCTGGACATCGCGCTGCGCGACTGCGGGATCAACGCCTTCCTCATCGTCGGCGTCGCGACGGAGGTCGGCATTGAACCGACCGTCCGCCACGGCGCCGATCTCGGATACATCCCAATTGTGGTGACCGATGCGTGTGGCGGCGGTCATGCCGAGGCGGCCGATCGGGCGATGGCCAGCCTCCGTTACGGAGGCGATGCGCTGTTCACCGACGTTGCCGAGCTCTCTGAGGTGTTGCGCAAGCCTCGCGCGTGAGGAGGTTGCGGGCGTCGCGAGGTTCAGACGAGCGCGATCGCGGCGCGGGCTTCAGGAAGTTCGCACTCCTGATCTGGCGCTGTGGAACAAGCTCGCGACCAGAGACGCCTCATCCCCGTACGCCTTGGTGTTGACAGTCGACACCCAGACTCGATAGTGCCGATTGTCGACATCATCGCCGCCGGAGGGTAGATTCACCAATTCACCAATTCACCGATTCACCGATTCACCGACTTCGCCTCACCGTATACTCCGCAAATGGGCCGGATGAGGGGATGCCTGAGCGGCTGCCTGACGAAGCTCCTGGTGTGGGCGATGGTGGCAGTCCTTGCGGTGTGGGGGCTGGTCGTCGCGCTACACCCGTGGGCGCTTCACATCGGCGGGCACTCGACGCCGCTGCTCTATTGGCACGGGACTGGAATCGTGCGGGCCGAAGGCGGAAAGGAATTTCCGCTGTACCTGTCGTTCTGGCCGGGCCGGCCGCGGAGGCTTGGTCGCAGCGGGCAGAGAGAGGGCAAGATCGTCAGCGCACGGCTGCAGGGCAGGGGCTGGCTGTGCATTGCGCCACGTACCGCCGTGCCGATGGAACTGATCGGCACGATGTATGGCGGATATACCAGCGATTCGGAGAGCCTGCTGGATTTTCGGCTGCTCGAACGGAGGCGGCCGTTCTCCATCAATCCGCCGAACCGTGGCTTTTTCGACCTCGCCGGGATGTGGCATGGGGAAGAGCTGGTGATGGATCGTACGAATCAACAGAGCATTCCGTTCAACTCCGGGTTGTTCATCCACCACGCGGTCGTCACGCTCCGCTGGGCGAGCTACGAAGACTTTGAGGCGGCGTGTAACGCGATGCGATAGCGCGGATCGCATTTATTCCTGAGCGGTATAAACGTTCGGGTCGAGTTTTCCGTCACAAGTGTTTTGGAGGGGGCATGATACTCCTGCATCGACTTGTGGCCACTATGCTCGATGTGGCCGGACGAGACATTCGTTATGGATTGCGCCAGCTCCGACGCAATCCGGCGTTCTCTGCTGTTGCGATCGTCACCCTTGCCCTCAGCATCGGGGGGATCACCGCGATTTTCAGCGCCGTTGACACCATTCTGGTTCGCCCGCTGCCCTATGCCGATGCGGACCAGCTCCTGATGGTCTGGGACGACATGAGCAAGTCCGAAGGCGACCCGACGTTTTTTTCAACTCCCGCCGAATGGACCGAGTGGCGCCGTCTCAACACGGTATTCACCGATCTCGCGTGCAGCCAACCAGGCACCGCCATTCTGTCGGGCGACGGGGAGCCGGAAGAAGTCCGGGCGCGGAAAGTGACGTGGAATCTGTGGAGCGTTCTGGGTGTACAGCCGGCTCTTGGGCGTGTCTTCACCGAAGACGAGGACGACAAGGGCGCGCGCGTCGTCGTCATAAGTAACGGCGTGTGGCAGCGTCGCTTCGGCGGCGCATCTGACATCGTCGGCCGCAAGATCTCCGTCAACGACGAGGCGTATGAAGTCATCGGCGTCATGCCGCGCAACTTCTACTTCATGCCCTCGCGTGACATCGACATGTGGATGCCGGCGTCGTTTCCTCCCGGTTTACGAGGGAACTTCACCTGGCACGATGCTCAGATCGTGGGGCGCCTCAAACCTGGCGTCACGCTGCAACAGGCGAGGCAGTCCATGGCCGCGCTGAGTTTGCAAGTAACCGCAAAGGATTTCCGCGGGCCGCACTCGGTGACCGTGATCCCTCTGCGGGAACAAATGGCGGGCAAGACCGGAACAGCTTTGATTGTTCTGCTATGGGCGTCGGCGGCATTGCTGCTCATTGCCTGTGTGAACCTGGCAAACCTCTTGTTGTCGCGAGCTGCAGCGCGCGGACGGGAGGTCGCAGTGCGCGCGGCTCTGGGCGCTGGACGGGGAAGACTGATCGCACAGTTCCTGACGGAAAGCCTGGTCCTTGCCGGACTTGGCGTCGCTGCGGGACTCGCGCTCGCAGTTCCCGCGATGCGGTTTCTTGAACGGCTCGTGCCCGAGGCGATGGGCGCTCAGCATCTCACGCTCGATTGGCGCGTGCTTGCGTTCGCCGCTGTCGTTGCCGCTACCGCCGCATTCGTCTTCGGGCTTGCGCCTGCGTGGCGTGGTTCGCACCTCAGTCCGTTGGACGAACTGCGCGATGGTGGACGAGGCACGGTCGGCGCGCGCAGCCATTGGTTCCAACATTTGCTCATTGTTGTCGAGACGGCCCTCGCGGTTGCACTGTTGATATGCGGTGGTCTGCTCCTGCAGACGTTCCAACACCTGTGGAACACGGATCTCGGAATCCGCACCGAGAAGTTGCTGACGTTCGAGACGCCGTTACTTCGCTACAAGGATTTCGACAGACGCGTGGCGTTCGTCAACGCGGAGCTGGAGCAGGTGCGCGCGATCCCCGGCGTAACACACGCGGGAGCGATCTCCCGGATTCCGCTGACGGTGACCGACAATTCGCGGTTTTATCTTCTCGCTGGCCAGCCACGCGACCGTATCTCTGATCAGATAGCGCTGACACGCGTGGTGAGCCGCGGTTACTTTGCGACGGTCCAGGCGCGGCTGCGAGAAGGCCGGTTCTTCGAAGCGTCCGATCAGAAATCCGAATCCCCCGCGGTCGTTGTCAACGAATCCTTTGCGAATCGACACTATCCGGGGCGCTCGCCGCTCGGAGAGAAGCTCAAATTCGAGCGCCTCAACGAGAAAGGCTACTGGTACACGATCGTCGGAGTCGTGAAAGAGATCCGTGAGCGTGGCGTCGCTGAAGCGTCGAGGCCCGCAATCTATCGAGTGCACGAGCAAGCGGATCAAACCAACGATGTGCCGGGCGGCATCGTGGTTCGCACGGCCGTCGAGCCTGCATCCATCATGTCCGCCGTTCGTCAGGCGATCTGGTCGGTTGACAAGAATCAGCCACTCGCCCGCATGAGGACGATGGAAGAGATTGTTGACCGGCAACTCTCGACTCCGACCGAGAGCACTGCGCTGTTGGGCGCATTTGCCGTGTTGGCGTTGTTGTTAGCGTCGATTGGCATCTACGGTGTGCTGTCCTACGCGGTGACACAGCGGACGAACGAGATCGGTGTACGCCTGGCGTTGGGAGCGACGCCCGGCGAGATCCTGCTTTCGTTTGGGAGACGGGGCCTGGGTTTGGTGCTCTGCGGCCTCGCGATCGGCCTGGTGTTGGCGGAGATTGCCTCGCGCCTGCTGACGACATTGCTGTACGGCTTTCGTCCCGACTACATCGCGACTGTCGCTGCTGTGTCGCTGATTCTTGCGACCGTCTCAGCTCTGGCGTGTTTCCTCCCGGCGCGCCGTGCCTCGCGCGTCGATCCGATGATTGCCCTGCGACAGGAATAGCTAGAAGGACGGTCCGAGGGGCCAGCCCCTCGGTTAAGAACTAATGTCGGAACCGCGCCTGAAACGCGCGCAACCGTTCGACCGTCAGGCCCGGTTGTCGAACGAATTCGAGCACCTCGCGCTCGGCGCGTCGGATGCGCTCCGCTTCCTCGGCGACCTGTGGCGCGATCTCCGATGGAATCGTCAACAGGCCATTGACGTCTCCATGCAGGAGATCGCCGGTATTCACGCTGAGCCCTGCCACTGTCACCGGTAGGTTGACGTCGCAGATCAGCGGGTAACCGTGCGACACGACGAAGCCGGGACAGAAATACTGAAAGCCACCGAGTGCTTTGACCTCTGCGATGTCGCGGAGACCGCCGTCAGAGACGCAGCCGACCGCTCCCAATCCCTTCGCCGTCGTTGCCATCACTTCGCCCATGTGGCACGAGCGGCTGCGATCGCTACCGATGTCCTTGATGACAATCACCGCAGGCTTCGGCGCTGCTTCGAGGGCCTCCCACAATCGCATCAGACCGCGGTCGCCCGTCCGCGACGCCGTCGTCGTATCTGCTGTGCACGTAACCGCGTACCCAATCGTCGTGCCGATGTCGGGAAAGGCGCAGCGCAGTTCCCACCCGGCGTAGCCTTCGACCAGTGAACGTACGCTGAATTGTTCGATCGCATTTGAAACCGTGGGGCTGTCGATAAGGCGGAGAATCTCGAGCTGTTCGACGGTCAGACTGGACATGGCGTCTCCACAAAGAATCAACGTGCCGGCCGACAAATCGAAACCCTTGGCTGAATGCGGACAGCAGGTTCATGATATGCGCTCTGACTCTCATGAACTTGCGAAGATACAACCTCTTGTTTCTTGCCGCGGTCATCGCTCTCGCCTCTTCGACTGCGCGAGCGCAACGGCCAAACTCGCTTGCCCAGCGTAGCCTTGGCGAAGTCGGGCCTGTCGATCTCACAGGCGCGACGATCGTTACGCCATCTACGCTGGCCGTTCCGGAACGGACAGCCGTGCGAGTACTGGTTGAAGAAATCGAAAAGCGCACCACGGTCCGATTGCTGGTGGCGTCAGAATGGCCGGCCGGGACGGTACCCGTTATCGGGATCGGGCCACTCGCAACGGCTTCAGGTTGGGCGACGGCCGGACTGCGCGACGCCCCACCTGACAGGCCCGGCGCCGAGGGATATCGAATCATCGTCGACACGACCAGACGTGCTGCGCCAACCGTGCTCGTTCTGGGAGCCGATCCGCGAGGAGTCCTGTTCGGTGCTGGACGGTTGCTGCGCGAATTGCAGATGACCCGCGGCACGGTGCAAGTGCCGGGCACTCTCTCAATCGTTTCCACACCACAGGTTGCGCTTCGAGGGCATCAGCTCGGCTACCGGCCCAAAACGAACTCGTACGACGCATGGGACGTGCCGATGTGGGAGCAGTACATCCGCGACCTCGCCATCTTCGGCACCAACGCGATTGAGCTGATCCCTCCGCGGTCGGACGACGCGGCAGACAGCCCGCACTTCCCTCTTCCGCAGATGCAGATGATGGTTGAAATGTCGCGCATCGCGGACGAATACGGTCTGGACGTCTGGGTCTGGTACCCCGCGCTCGACAAGGACTACGCAGATCCGAAGCAGGTCGACTTCGCAATCAAGGAGTGGACGGACGTTCTATCAAAACTGCCTCGCGTGGACGCGGTCTTCGTGCCGGGCGGGGATCCCGGTCACACGGAACCGCGGCATCTGATGGCGCTGCTCGAGAAGCAGACCGCGAATCTGCGCAGATACCATCCGAAGCTTCAGATGTGGATGTCGCCGCAAGGTTTTACGAAGGAGTGGATGGATCAGTTTTACCAGATTCTGCAGACGGAACCCACGTGGCTCACCGGCGTCGTCTTCGGACCTCAAGTCCGTGATCGCTTGACCGTGTTACGCGGAAGGGTGCCGACACGATATCGCATCCGGCACTATCCGGACATTACGCACAGCCTTCGCGCTCAGTACCCGGTTCAGGATTGGGACGTCGCGCACGCGCTCACCTCACAACGCGAGCAGATCAATCCACGCCCGATCGATGAAGCGGTGATCTTCCGCCACGCGCAGCCCTATACGAGCGGCTTCATCACCTACTCGGAGGGATGCAATGACGATGTGAACAAGGTGGTGTGGAGTGCGCTCGGGTGGGACCCGCAGAGCGACGTGCTCCAGGTTCTGCGCGAGTACAGCCGCTACTTTCTCGGGCCCCGCTACACCGACTCGTTTGCACAAGGCGTGCTCGCGCTCGAACGCAACTGGAGGGGCCCGCTGGCGGCGAATGCATCTGTCTATGCGACGCTGGAACAGTTCCAGGCAATGGAGCGCGCCGCATCGCCGGCGGACTTGCGTAACTGGCGCTTTCAACAGGCGCTCTACCGCGCCTACTACGACGCGCACGTCCGCAGCAGGCTGCTGCACGAGACGGCGATTGAGGAGCGGGCGCTCGAACGGCTGCGCGTGGCGAAAGACGGCGAATCGCGCGAGGCGCTCGCGGACGCCGCGCGGATTCTCGACGAAGCGCAGGTGCGGCCTTCTCCCGAGTGGCGCCAGCGGGTCTACATGCTCGCGGAGGCGCTGTTTCAGAGCATCCGGCAACAGCTAAGCGTCGAGCGATATGGTGCGATCGCGGTTGGCCGCGGCGCGACGCTCGACAGCTTCGAGACGCCCCTGAACAACAGGGGATGGCTCACCGCACGTTTCACCGAAGCGGCAGCGCTCGCCAGCGAGGCGGAAAGGCTCGCCGCCATCAAACGCATCGTCCACTGGACCGATCCTGGCGAAGGCGGTTTCTACGACGATCTCGGCAACCCGGCGCAGCAGCCGCATCTCGTCAGCGGGTTGTCGTTCGCGGAGGATCCGCAACGGTTCGAGTCACCGCTAACGGGTTTTGGCTACGCTCCCGACTGGCGGCTGTCGTGGATGACGCACGCCGAATCGCTGTGGGATACGCCGTTGAAGATGCGCTACTCCGGACTCGATCGAACGGCGCGCTATCGTGTGCGCATTGTTTATGCCGGCGATGTGTTCAGCAGTAACAGCCTGATACGGCTCGTCGCGAACGAAACCTACCAGATCCATCCATTCATCAAGAAAGAGTTGCCCATCAAGCCAATGGAGTTCGACGTGCCTGGAGAGGCAACCCGCGGCGGCGAGCTGACGTTGACCTTCAGCGGCACGCAGGGACTCGGCGGTTCCGGCCGCGGCAATCAGATCGCAGAAGTCTGGCTGTTGCGGAACTGATTACTCACGACGTCCGGTCACTCTCCGCTATTGCTCACGAAGGCGAGCATCTTGCCGTCCGGCGACCACGACGGCACGTTGATTGTTCCCTGGCCGCCATAGACGTACGCGATGACCTTCGGCGTGCCGCCATCGATCGGCATCACGCGTAAGTACACGCGTTTGTAGTACGGATGGTCGGAAGGGTCGGGTAGCTTTGGAAAGCTGATGAACACGATCGACTGTCCGTCGGGTGAGATGTGCGGGAACCAGTTGTTCAGTTCGTCATTGGTGATCTGTTCAGGGTTCTTGCCGTCCGCCGTCATCCGCCAAATCTGCATCGTCGCGCCGCCCCGGAGCGAGTTGAAGTAGATGTACTTTCCATCCGGGGTGTACTCGGGCCCGTCGTCCAGGCCTGGCGTGTTCGTCAGATTTTCCTCGGTGCCGCTGCCGTCCGACGCAATCCTGTAGATGTCGAATTCCTTGTTCCGACCGCCGGTGTAGACGAGCCACTTGCCATCCGGCGACCAGCTGTGAAGGTATGACGGCGTCAGAGGCGTAATACGCTTCGGCGTCCCGCCGCTTACCGCCACGGTGTAGATCGTCGACGCGTTGCCGCTGCCGTCGCTGATCCCCAGCATCTTGCCGTCGAACGAGATCACGTGATCGTTGTTAGCGCGAGTTACCGTGCCAGTCTCCATCGGCGTTGGCTGCCGCGTCGCGAGATCGAAGCGGAACAGCCGGCCGCGCGTCTCGCCGCGGCCGCTGCCGTTGTAAATCAGCGCGCTGCCATCGGTCGTCCAGTTCGGCGCCTCGAACGGCTGCTGCGATCGATGGATCGCCATGCGGTGGCCGGTCTGCACGTCGAGCAGCTCCAGCACGCTGCCGATGTAGTCGCGATACGGAACGAAATCCGCCTTTGCCGGGCGGATGATGCGAACATTGCTGAACACCGCCCGCTCGACGACGTCGGGGTTGTGAGAGCAGAGGGCGAGGCCGACGAGGACTTCGTCTCCCAGGTCGATGTTCGAGACTTCGGTATCGACGAACGGTTCGCCAAATTTCGCCGCCGAAAAAATGAACGTTGATCCGCGGCGCTCCAGCTGCAGGACGTCCGCCCCTTTGATGGCGGCCTGCTTTTCTTCGGTGATGGCGCCTTTACTGCGGCGGAACTGCAGCGACGTCAACCCCTCACCGTGAACGACTCCGTCGGCGTAGGCCGCATCAAAGTCCTGACTCGAGCGAACGATCAGGCCGGCCTT
>Ga0207701_10003236_pt1 | contig 16764 bp, 12 predicted proteins | sample KBSSwiSSwithPhiX_FD_184294 | JGI IMG/M metagenome (GOLD analysis project Ga0207701, IMG submission 184294) | Switchgrass rhizosphere bulk soil microbial communities from Kellogg Biological Station, Michigan, USA, with PhiX - S5 (SPAdes) (version 2) | ecosystem: Environmental > Terrestrial >... | reverse complement strand
TTGCGATCGCAATCTGCCAGGCGACTGAGGTCTCGTTGGCATCGCCGGGGCGAATCACGATCAGACGCGGGATGGCGCGAAGCGCCGCCAATTGCTCCACTGGTTGGTGGGTCGGCCCGTCCTCACCCACACCGATGCTGTCGTGCGTAAAAACATAAATCACCCCGAGCTGCATCAGCGCCGCCAGGCGCATCGACGGACGAATGTAGTCGGAGAAGATAAGAAACGTTGAGCCGAGCGGAATCAGACCGCCATGCGCCGCCATGCCGTTGATCGCCGCGCCCATAGCATGCTCGCGAACGCCAAAATGAATATTTCGCCCGGCATAATTCCATTCCCCGCCCACCGAACCCTGCTTGTCGCTAAACTTTCGCTGGGGGCTTTCAAAATCGCCCAGCTTGGGTAGAACCGTGAACGTCGAAGGATTCAAGTCCGCCGATCCGCCAATCAGCGTTGGCAGCGCGGTGGCAATGCCGGCAATAATTTTTCCCGATGCCGCGCGGGTCGCAAGCCCCTTGGGATCGGCGGGAAAGACGGGAATCGAGCCCTGCCAATTCGCCGGCAAGGCGCCGCTCATAACTTGCTCGAATTCCTTGGCGAGATCGGGAAACTTTTCACGATACGAATTGAAGTGTTCTTGCCAGCTCGCTTCGGCTTTTTGACCGCCGCCGATAGCGGCGCGGAAGTGCCCCTCGGCTTCTTGGGGAATATAGAAAAGAGGATCGAGCGGCCAGCCGAGTTTCTCCTTCGTACGCTTCACTTCAGCTTCGCCGAGGGGCGAACCGTGCGCTTCGAAGGTGTCCTGCTTTCCGGGCGAACCGAAACCGATGTGGGTGCGGAGTAGAATCAATGACGGCCGCGATCGTTCCTCCCGCGCAGCGCGGATCGCGCCATTTATAGCCTCAATGTCATTGCCGTCTTCCACGGAAACGGTGTGCCAGCCGTAAGCCTCGAAGCGCTTGGCGCAATCTTCGGTGAAGCTGAGATCGGCGGCGCCCGCAAGAGAAATTCGATTATTGTCGTAGAGGTAGACCAATTTGCCCAATTTTAGATGGCCGGCGAGACTCGCCGCTTCAGCGGCAACACCTTCCATTAAATCGCCGTCGCTCACGATCGCATAGGTAAAGTGATCGACGATCTCGAATCCCGGCCGATTGTAGCGCGCCGCCAAGTGAGCTTCGGCGATCGCCATGCCGACGCCGTTGCCAAAGCCCTGGCCGAGCGGACCCGTGGTGGTTTCCACGCCAGGCGTGAGCTCGCGTTCGGGATGACCCGGAGTGCGGCTGCCCCACTGGCGAAACTGTTTAATCTGCTCAAGGGGAAGGTCGTATCCCGTCAGAAAAAGCATGCTGTAAAGCAGCATGGAGCCATGGCCAGCCGACAGGACAAAGCGATCACGATCCCACCAGTCAGGGTTCCGTGGATTATGCTTGAGAAAGCGCGTCCAGAGAGTGTAGGCCGCCGGCGCCAGTCCCATGGGCGCTCCGGGATGTCCGGAGTTGGCCTTCTGAACGGCATCCACGGACAACATTCTGATGGTATTGATGCAGAGCGTGTCCAGTGATTCATTCACCTGGTTGTCCTCCACTAGCCTCGCAATAACGGTATAAATTCATACTATTGCATTCGAATGGCCGTGATAAGTCCCGCCTACCCCAAAGCCGTTTAAACCTACCTGGCGAGATAGGGTGACCATTGCTTATCGTGTTTTTACTTTGCGGTGTCCTTTTTTGGTGCGCGACTAGCGTCGCTCTTACCTGTTCCCGGAAGTCCCGGCCACTCCTGATCATTTGAGCCGAGAGCGCGATTCAAATTGAACGCGGCGCTGATGAGCGCCAGGTGCGTCAGCGCTTGAGGAAAATTTCCCAACGCCTCGCCACAGGGTCCGGTCTCTTCACCATACAAGCCTAGGTGACTGCCGTATCCAAGCATGCCTTCAAAAATCAGTCTCGATTCCTCCAGGCGTCGTCTGTCTGTGCGACCAGCGCGCGTCATCGCTTCCACGAGCCAGAAGGTGCACATATTGAAAGTTCCCTCATCCCACTCAAGGCCATCCACCTCGGTCTTGGGATGATAGCGATAGATCAGATTGTTTGACATCAATCCGCCCTGATCGAAAGGACTTTTGATGGCATCGATGGTGTGCAGCATCCAAGGATCGGTGGGCGACATGAAAAAGACCAAGGGCATGAGCAGAGTGGCGGCATCGAGGGTTTCACTGCCGTAGTATTGGGTAAACGCCTGCCGTTTTTTGCTCCAGCCGTGAGTCAAGATGTCTTGATAGATGGCGTCTCGATGTTTCAGCCAGCGGTCGCGATCGGCAGGAAAGGAACGCTTTTCCGCGAGGCGCAAGCCGCGGTCCAGAGCCACCCAACACATGAGCTTGGAAAAGACAAAATGCTGCGGATCGCCGCGCACTTCCCAGATGCCATAGTCTGTGCTTTGCCAGTTCGTGCAAACCCAGTCGAGCATGCGCCGGACTTCTTTCCAGAGCGCATGAGAAATGGGCGTGCCGTACTTATTATAAAGATAGATCGAATCGAGCAACTCGCCGTAGATATCGATCTGATGCTGGTTATAGGCGCCGTTGCCAATTCGCACCGGCCGTGAGCCGCGATAGCCTTCGAGATGATCGAGAGTCTGTTCCCTCAAATCGTGCCGTCCGTCGATACCATACATGATGTGCAATGAACCGTCGGGTGCCAGCTCATGAGTGCGCGCTTCGAGCCAATCGATGAAGCGCGCCGCCTCCTGCGTAAAACCAATGCGCATGAAGGCGTAGAGCGTAAAAGCCGCATCGCGGATCCAGGTGTAGCGGTAATCCCAATTCCTGCCGCCGCCGATGTTCTCAGGCAGGCTGCAGGTCGGCGCTGCAACGATCGCGCCGGTAGGCTCATAGGTTAAAAGTTTAAGCACCAGCGCGGAGCGATAGACGGTCTCGCGCCAACGTCCGACGTACGTGCATTTCGAGATCCAGCGCCTCCAGTAGCGCACGGTGCTCTCGAACAAACTCTGCGCTTCCGCGTCGGTCAAACCGTCGCCGCAGTTGGCGTCCGACGCTACTTGATGGAGCAAGAACGTTGCCACGTCATTTTCGTGCAGTGTAAACTCGGCAGAAACTTCTCCGCTGGCATGAACCTTGAGCGCTACCTTTGTGGAGAGCGCGACGGTCAAATTGGGTGAATGGAAAACCACTCCCTGGTCGCAGGTCGTGACGCGATGCGGATCGCGGGCATAGTTGAACGCAGGTTGACAGATCATCTGGAACGCCAGTGATCCACGGACGACGCTGACACGCCGTACCAACTGATGTTTACCGTGCGAGGAAGCGGGCTCGTCGACCGGCATAAAATCGGCGATTTCGCCAACCCCGTCCGGCGACAAGAAACGGGTGATGAGAACGTTGGTCTCCGGCCAATAGAATTGCTTGTGAGTGATATTGTCAGCGCGGGGGCAGATTTGAAACCGACCGGCCTTTTTATCGTCCAGCAGGGCGCCGAAAACACTAGGTGAGTCGAACGCTGGAAAGCAGAGCCAGTCGATGGAGCCATTCATGCCCACCAGAGCCGCGGTGTGTAAATCGCCGATCAAGCCGTAGTTTTGTATGGGTTGGTAGGCCACTCGCGCTCCCCGGGTCGTGTTAATCTGATGATCTGTCGCCGATTATTGCGAAGATCGATAACAAAGCCATACATTAAAGATCAATCATAAATCGCCAAAGTACAACTGCGAGGGGACGGCAATTCTGCCGAACGCGGGAACCATACCCGGCGGATAAGATTATTCTGCTGCTGTCGGTGATCTGTCTCTGGGTGCTAAGATCTCCGGCAGTTTTCAGACCCGGAAAGCTTCAGAGTGCAGTGTTAGAACAAACGACAAAAGGCCGGAGTTCTCCTCTGGGCGCGACCCTTTCTCCTGAAGGAGCGAACTTCAGCGTCTACTCCAAGCACGCAAGCGAAATCGAACTGCTGCTTTTCGATGGCGTCGACGATGGTCGGCCCTCGCGCGTGATTCGCATCGATCCGGCGACGAACCGCACCTATCACTACTGGCACGTCTTCGTTCCCGGGATAAAAGCGGGGCAGATCTATGGGTACCGGGTTTCAGGACCATTCGATCCGTCGCATGGAATGCGCTTCGATGGACGCAAACTCCTCCTCGACCCTTACGGGCTCGCTGTCGTTGTTCCCAAAAAGTATAGTCGCGATGCCGCGCGAGAGAGCGATGACAACACCGCAAGCGCGATGAAAAGCGTGGTGGCGGCTCCGTCCGCCTACGATTGGGAAGGCGACGCCCCGCTGCATCAGCCATCCTCACGCACCATCATCTACGAGCTGCACGTGCGCGGATTCACGCGACACTCGAGTTCCGGTATCGCAGAACACAAACGGGGCACTTTTGCCGGTTTGATCGAAAAAATTCCTTATCTCCGGGAACTCGGGATCTCGGCAGTCGAGTTAATGCCCGTCTTTCAGTTCGACCCACAGGATGCTCCGCCCGCGCTGGTGAATTACTGGGGTTACGCGCCGGTCTCCTTCTTTGCCGTGCACCACGCATACAGCTCGCGTCAGGACCCGCTCGGCCCGACAGATGAGTTCCGCGACATGGTCAAGGCACTCCATCGCGCCGGTATCGAAGTCATCCTCGACGTCGTTTTCAACCACACGGCCGAGGGAGACCACAGCGGGCCGACGCTGAGCTTTCGGGGGCTCGACAACAGCACGTACTATATTCTGGATCGGGATCCCACGTATTACGCGAATTACAGCGGGACGGGAAATACGCTCAACGCGAATCATCCGATCGTTCGCCGGATGATCCTGGACAGCCTCCGGTACTGGGTCGAGCAGATGCACGTGGACGGATTCCGCTTTGACTTAGCCGCGATTCTCGAGCGCAACGAGTCAGGCCAACTGATGCCGAATCCGCCTACCTTGTGGGATATCGAGTCGGACCCCGCGCTCGCCGGTACGAAGCTCATCGCGGAAGCCTGGGACGCTGCCGGGCTTTACGAGGTCGGCAGTTTTGTCGGCGACAGCTGGAAAGAATGGAACGGGCGATTCCGCGATGACGTGCGGAGTTTTTTTCGCGGGGACGAGGGTTTCGTCGGATGCTTTGCCGACCACCTCCTCGGTAGTCCCGCAATTTACGGCCATAAGGAACGCGAGGTTGAGCAGAGCGTGAATTACATCACATGCCATGATGGATTTACGCTGAACGATCTCGTTTCCTACAACCAGAAGCACAATGAAGCTAACGGGGAAGGCAATCGCGACGGTGCCAATGACAATCGAAGCTGGAACTGCGGCATTGAAGGTCCCACGAACGATCCCGCGGTGGAAAAGCTCAGAAACCGCCAGATGAAGAACTTCTTGACCATCACAATGCTCTCTGCCGGTGTGCCAATGATTCTAATGGGCGATGAGGCGCGGCGGACGCAGTTCGGAAACAACAATGCCTATTGTCAGGATAATGAAACCAGCTGGTTCGATTGGAGGCTCGTCCGGAAGCATGGAGATGTCCACCGGTTCGTCATGCTGCTGAACGCCCGGCGCCGCTTGCGGAAGATCGAGATCGAACGCCAGCGCATAAGCCTCAATCAGCTTCTCCGCGGGACGAATTTGACGTGGCACGGGGTCAAGGTCGGTCAGCCCGATTGGCGGACGTCTTCACACAGCATCGCGCTTACAGTAGACCTCCCCGACGAAAGGCTCAGTCTTCATCTGATCGCGAACGCCTATTGGGAAGCTCTCGATTTCGAGCTGCCGGAGATGGATCGTCGATTCTCATGGCGGCGGTGGATAAACACCGGGCTCGATTCGCCACAGGACATCGTTCATTGGGAAGCGGCTCCACTGGTCAACGGAATCGTCATTCGCGCGGAGCCACGCTCAGTCATTATCCTATTTGCGGAGCTTTGAAGAAAAGAAGCGGGGGCATGCTTTCGAATCGCGGAACGACGAAATTCTAGTTTCGCTTCGACGCAGCTGATTCGGAAGTTGTTTGACGTCCAAAATCGGCTTGCTTCATCAAAGCATCGGCAATGTCAGAGCTGAGATCCGCGACCGTCTCGCTGAGAGCAGCAACCGCCGCGCCAACGGAGTCGTCCTTTGCCTGTCGAACCACGCGTAATTCATTCGATACGGCCTTGTCGTTATTGTTAAGGTCTGTGATTGTCCAGCGTGCCGTCACTTCGGCTTGCGAGGCTGAATTCGATTCGAACCGGAGCATCTCAACGTCGACTCTATACGAAGGCTTCTCATTGCGAGGCCATGGATAGACGAAGATCTGGTCCGTGCGAAGTAATACCGACAGGTTTTGCATCAGCACGCGGGCGAGGTTTTCGTCGAGCGGCTCGGCCCAGCGCTCGTCTTCCAGAATCTTAAACCGGTTCGGCTCAACGCGAATCATGATTTCCTGCCGGTCGAGGTAACCAGGGAATCGGATCGGGCCGATTCCGACCGAGATAGGTCTGGAATCAGCGATCTCTCGTCCGCCGCGACCAGACCCTCCGGAAGAATCCGTCGCGTTTCCCGGTGGAGAAAGCGAGGTGAGCACATACAATCTGGACGGACGCGGCTTAGGAAAAATACTCCCGCAGCCGAGTACAACCGGAGAGAGGAATCCCACCAACGCTAGCGCAAGCAATCGCGTCACTTTTCCTCGCGATCTTCCGGATAACCGACGATAACCGACTGCGGGTTTCTCCCCAGACTGTTGCTCAACAATCGGATAGACCGGGTGGCACTCGATAGCTCGCGGAGCGTCTTCGTGAGCTCGTAAAAGATTGCTGAGTCAGGCTCGACGTTGGCGCGCACGGTTATGATCGTGTTCTGGGCGTCTCTCAACGTTGCTGTGAATTGTTCGATGGTACCTTGCGCCCCGAGCAATGTTTGTCTCAGATCAACTGAGACGTTGTGGAAATCGTCGGATACGTTTGTGACACGATTGTTTGCTGTGGTAGTCAGGCTGCGGAAGTCTGCGATTGCCTGCCGTAGCTCGGGCGTGGTCTGCTGCAAAGAGTGTAAAATGGCCTTCAGGTCGGGAGAGTTCGCCAGTTGGCTTACTCCGTCGCCCGCCTTCGTGACCGAAGTTGTGACGGCGTCGAAATCGATCGCTTGGAGCTTACGGAGAGTCCGGGTAATCGTATCCTGAGCCTGCGCCAGTTCAGTCTCAATCGTCGGGATCTCCTGGTATTTGTAGTCGCCGCCTGGTGTCTGGACAAGATTGATCGGCGTTCCGGGAAATAAATCAAGGCCAACGTAGAGCACTCCTGTCAGGAGGCTTTCAGTCTGGAGTTGGCCACGAAGCCCCCTCTGGACAAACTCAGCCAAGCGGCTCGGGTCGAATGCCTCGGTCACTGGAATACCCCTGCTCGTGAGTTTCTCCGGGTCAATTTGAACGATGACCGGGATCTTGTTTAGCGCCGTCCCTTTTTCGAGTTGCAACAGAATATTTTCGACCGACCCGATATCTACTCCCTTGAGCTTGACCGGCGCCCCGACGTGGAGCCCATTGACGGAGCCGTCAAAGTAGAGAACGAACTCCTTTGTGGGCCTGAAAAAGCGTCCCGAACCGAAGACGATAATCCCACCAATCAGTACAGCTAACGCGCCAAAAACGAAAACTCCAATGAGAGTGGGGCTGACTCTTTGCTTCATGGTCGCTGCTCTTCTCCGCGGGTTAAAAAGCGGTGTACGACCGGATTCGTCGAATGCGCCAGCAAATCCTTGGGATCGCCACTGTCGATAATCGTTTTGTTTTCCGGGTCGAGAAAAATACTGTTGTTGCCGATGGCAAAAATGCTCGCGAGCTCATGTGTGACCACGACAATGGTTGCCCCGAGGCTGTCGCGCACTTGTAGGATCAAATCATCCAGTAAACGTGAACTGATGGGATCGAGGCCCGCGGAAGGTTCGTCGAAGAAAAGAATTTGAGGATCGAGCGCCATGGCGCGGGCGAGGGCGGCCCGCTTCTGCATTCCGCCGCTGATCTCGGATGGGTAATAGTCTTCGAAGCCTTTGAGTCCGACCAGCGCAAGCTTGAATGCCGCCAGTTCCCGGATTTCTTCGGGAGGTAAATGTGTGAACTCTTCCATCGCAAACGCAACGTTTTCCGCGAGCGTCATGGAACTCCACAGGGCACCGCTCTGAAACATCACGCCCGTGCGCCTAAGAATTTCCTGCCTTTTAACTTGATCCGATTTGGTGAAATTCTCGGCGCCGTAAAAGATTTCGCCCGCTGCCGGTTCGTTCAGACCAATGAGATGCCGAAGCAGGGTGCTCTTGCCGCTTCCGCTGCCGCCCATAATGATGAATACGTCGCCATGGTTAATCGTAAAGTTAAGATCGCGCATCAAAACAAAACCGCCGAAAGCCATCGTCAGATGACTCACGGTGATATCCGGAGTGTGATTTGACCCATTTCTGACCGCCTCGGGCATATCACGTCCTGATTAAATTCGAAATCCGAATTTGGAATTCCGAAACAATGAGACCTCAAAGCCAAAACCTAAAAACCAAAATCCGAAACTAGCTCGTTTGAAATTGTCTTCTTTTGATGATTTGAATTTGCTTCGATTTTCGGGTTTCAAGCTTCGATTCCAAGGTCAGATGCCCAAAACATAAAATACAACGGCGAAGATGCCGCACGCCGTAATGATCGCAACTATGGATGTAACCACGGCGGAGGTTGCCGCATCACCGACCGCCGAAGAACTGTTGCCGCATTGGAGGCCCCGCAAACATCCGGACAGGGCGATCAGCACACCGTAAACAGAACTCTTGAAAATCCCACCGAAGAGATCCCGCAAACCGACCGCGTGGATTGTTTCACGAACGTAGGTGGCCCACGAAACATCGAGCATTCCCATACCGACTGCCGCCCCGCCCAACACCCCTAGTAAATCGGAGTAAAGACAAAGGAGCGGCATCATCAAAAGTAAAGCGATGACCCGCGGTAAGACTAAAAATTCCAGCGGCGAAAGGCCCAGCGTCGTGAGGGCATCGATCTCCTGGGTAACTTTCATTGTTCCGAGTTGGGCGGCGAAGGCCGCGCCGGTTCGTCCGGCCATGATGATCCCCGTCATCATAGCGCCCATTTCATGTATGACGGCGATCCCGACGAGATCCGCCACATAAATCTGCGCCCCGAATTTTCTCAGCTGCACGGCCCCGACGAACGCCAGAATCACGCCGACCAAAAAGCTGATCAACGTGACGATCGGTAGCGCTTGAGCGCCGCATTGTTGCATCAAAAGCAGAAGGTCAACCAACCGAAACCGTACCTTGATCCTCAACAGGCGAATGAAAGTAAGGCTCATCTCGCCAGTGAATTTGAGGATCTCTCCGATAGACAAACCGGCGTCGATAGCGGAATTGCCAACGTACTCCAGGAACGTTGTTTTTCCGGTCGTTTTGCGAGCGCCCTTTTTTTCCGGCACTGCCTCAGCTAAATCCAGAAGCTTGCACACGCCCATCGGCAGCGCCTGGCGCTCCAGGTTGATCCCGTGCCGGCGGCAAATCTCCGAGAGTTCAACAAGAAAAATCAGGAGAGTGCTATCCCAGGAGAGCAGTTTCCCGCTATCGACCGCGACCCTCCGCACGTCCGGAGCCGATTGAAGTTCGCGCTCAACCAACAATGCAGAAGGAATACTGCCGCTCAACCGCCAGGAGCCGGACAAACTTAGCAAAAGCGTCTCGTTGTCGCGGCGCTGAAAAGAAATTTTTTTTTGCTCAACTGGCATCGTCGTCTTAAGGACCCGTGGATTTCGGTTCCCCTAACAAGCGCCTCCAGGGCGATCCGCCGCCTGGCGCATCAAATTGGAGTTGGTTTCATTCTTCGAGATCGTTACTTGTCCCCAACGAGCCGCGTGACCAGCGCAAATAGAAGGCTCACCGTTATTCCACACATCAAGACGCCGATGATGCCCTCGAGGGGACCTAAGAACCGCCATTCGGAAGGGAGCACTACATCGCCAAAGCCGACGGTGGAATAGCTGGCCGACGAATAGTAAAACGCAGGTTCCCATGACGGCAAACAAATCGCACGATACCAGGTCGCCCACAACAAAATCTGGAGTCCGTGCAAAGCGATCACGGCAATCGTGGATCGAATAACGAGCGCGGCCGCTTGAAACGCTCGAAGGTTGTGAACGTCGCCTGCAAGAGTTCGCTTGACCCGGGCGATGAGCGCGGCCAGGCCGGCGTACTGCAAGCACAGGGTCAGACTTACCAGAAGAACGGCTGTCGCAGCTTGGTGAAGAAAGCTCATCGGTCAAATCCCTCGGTTCACAGAACCAGCCGGAGATCTGACCGCAGACAGGAGACAGACAGGGAGAGTTTCAAAGGAATGGTCTCGGGGTGCGCTGCATCAATGCACTTCCGAACGCTAACTGCCTAGTAGTTCCTTCGCGGCGCTAGCAACCTGATCGGGCTCGAAACCAAACTTTCTCTGCAGTTCTTTGAGCGGAGCGGACGCACCGAATGTCTTCATTCCGATAACGCGGCCCGATCTGCCGACGTACCGTTCCCACCCGAAGGTCGATGCCTGCTCGACGGCGACGCGCGCGGTGACATCCGGAGGCAGAACACTATCTCGATATTCCTGCGTCTGATGCTCGAATATGTCCCATGACGGCATCGACACAACTCGTGACCGGATCCCCTCGGCTATGAGCTTCTCGTGGGCTTCTACAGCCAGAATGAGCTCGCTACCGGATGCGATGAGAATCACCTCAGGCTTTGCTCGCGACGTGTCGGCAAGCACGTATGCTCCGCGCGCAAGTCCGGATGCCGACGCATACTTGTTTCGGTCCAGAGTCGGTAAAGGCTGCCGCGACAGTACGAGCACGGCCGGCTCGTGCCGAAGCTGCATCATATAGCGATATGCTTCGACAACCTCGTTGGCGTCGCCGGGGCGCAACGTGACCAGACCGGGGATGGCTCGCAAGGATGCCAGATGTTCCACCGGTTGGTGAGTCGGGCCGTCTTCGCCGTCGCCCATCGCGTCGTGAGTGAACACCAACATCGTCGGCAGCTCCATCAAGGCGGAGAGTCGGATGGCCGGACGCGCGTAGTCGCTGAAGATGAAGAATGTCGCGCCGAACGGGCGAAGCTTAGACAGCGAAAGTCCATTGACGATCGCTGCCATCGCGTGCTCGCGGATACCGAAATGCAGGTTTTTCCCGCCCCGATTGTCGCTCTGAAAGTCTCCTGCGCGATCGTACGTGAGCGTCGTCTTGTTCGACGGTCCGAGATCGGCGGAACCGCCGAGGAACCACGGTATATTCTGGGCCAGGACGTTCAGCACCTTTCCTGAAGCATCTCGGCCTGCGATGCCTTTCGCATCGGTTGGGAAGACCGGCAGGTTGCGATCCCAGCCCGTGGGAAGCTCGCGCTTCTGCATCTGTTCGATCTCCGTTGCAAGCTCCGGATACTTTCCTCGGTAAGCAGCGAAGAGACTCGTCCATTGATCCCGGAGCTTCGCGCCGCGTGCCCCGATCCCGGCCGCAAAATGCTCGTACACGCCGTCCGGTACAAAAAACCTGGCATCCTCCGGCCAGCCGTAGAACTTCTTGACGAGACGGACTTCATCTTCACCGAGCGGCTCACCGTGAGCGGCGGCGGTATCTTGTTTGTGCGGCGAGCCGTAACCGATGTGACTGTCCAGGACGATGAACGTAGGGCGTTCTTTTGTTTTCCGAAACACATCGATGGCGTGCTCGATACGTTCGATGTCATTGGAGTTGCCGACCCTGAGAACATTCCAGCCGTACGCCAGGAAACGCGCTTCGACGTCTTCCGTAAAAGTAATGCGCGTTTTGCCCTCGATGGTAATGTGGTTGTTGTCGTAGATCCAGCAAAGGTTGTCGAGTCCGAGATGAGCCGCGAGCGATGCCGCCTCTGAACCGACTCCTTCCATCAGGCAGCCATCGCCGCAAACGGTGTAAATGTCGTAGTCGAAGATCTCGAACCCGGGGCGGTTATAGCGATCGGCCAGCCACTTCCCGGCAATCGCCATTCCGACGCTGTTTGCAATGCCTTGCGCGAGCGGCCCCGTCGTTGTCTCGACGCCCGAAACCCAATGATACTCGGGATGACCCGGAGCTTTGCTGTCGAGCTGCCGGAAACGACGGATGTCGTCGAGGGAAACCGACGGTTGACCGAGCGTTTCGTAGTTCGCGTTGACCGCTTGCGTGCGCGTCAGGTGCAGGATCGACCACAGCAACATGGATGCGTGGCCGTTCGAGAGCACGAATCGGTCCCGGTTCGGCCAGATCGGGTCTTGCGGATCGAAGCGCAGCACGCGATTCCAAATCGTGTACACGAGCGGCGCGAGCGCCATCGGCGTACCGGGATGGCCGGAGTTCGCCTGCTGCACCGCATCGATGGAGAGCGTACGGATCGTGTTGATCGCCAGTTCAATCATCTTTTCGTCAGTCATGGCTTCCTCGAATCCGATTTTGCTGCTTCGACCGCAGCCACTTTGCCCAGACGCCTCAAATGTCGCTCCGCCGAGCTGAACCTGGCTCCGAGAAACGTCTGAACCAGGTCCCAGGCGACCGCCGGACCGACGGTTCTGCCGCCCATGCAAAGGATATTCATGTGATCGTCTTCGACACCTTGTCTCGCGGAGAAGTGGTCGTGGATCAGCGCTGCACGAATCCCGCGCACCTTGTTAGCACACACGGACGCGCCGACGCCGCTGCCGCAGATCGCGACCCCACGCTCTACGTTCGAAGCCGCCACGGCCCGAGCCAGCGGAAGAACGTAATCAGGATAGTCATCGCCCTCGCTCAAAGCGTGCGCGCCGAAGTCAACAACCTCATGTCCTGCGGCGCGAAGCTGCGCGACCAAGTCCTGTTTTAAACTGAAACCGCCGTGATCCGTTGCAATCCCAACGCGCATACCACTCTCTTCTATTCTCTGTAGCTGTTTTGCGTTACGGAAGACGCCGCACTATGTTCCCGCGCATTCGGCCAAGACCAAGCATTCCGATTTGCATAGTTGTTCCTCCCGGACCACCTTCACGCGTTCGAGGCGTCGAAAATACTTTGAATCGAGGTATCCAGCTCAGCGTTGAACTCGGCATCGGATTGCTGGGCCGACAAGCCTTCGACGAGCGCGCGGGAAAAGCTCGCGGCAATTCCATGATTCCGGCGCAGCCTTTCATTGGCTTGTTCCCGCGTGTAACCACCGGAGAGAGCAACGACCCTCAAGACATTCGGATGCTCGATCAAATCGGCATAGAAACCATCTCGATCCGGCAGCGTGATTTTGAGCATGATCCACGCACCCGCGGGCAGTTCGTGGAACTTTTCGATGATCTCCGCCTTTAACAACTCTTCCGCCTCCTGTTTCAGCGGGCAGTGAATATCCACTTCCGGCTCCATGATCGGTACAAGCCCCGCCGTGATGATCTGCCGCGCGGCTTCGAACTGCTGGTTCACTATGTCCTTGATGCCGAATCCGTTGGCTTGCCTGATGAACGACCGCATCTTAGTTCCGAATAAGCATTTCGCTTTGGCCTTCTCGAGCAACGCCGGAAGATTAGGCATCGGCTTCATCAGTTGGACGCCGTCTTTTTCCGCCGCGAGTCCCTGGTCTACCTTGAGGAAAGGCACGACACGTTTGACGTTCCAGAGGTAATCCGCCGTGGGCTGCCCCTCGATGTCCCTGTCCATCGTGTCCTCGAAAAGAATGGCGCCCAGAATCCGCTCGCCGGTGAAGCTCGGGCTCGTGATGATGCGACTTCTCATTTGGTGGACCAGTGCAAACATCTCTTCGTCGTTGGACCATGCATTCTGTTTGATCCCGTAGGCTTTCAGCGCGCCGGGCGTGCTGCCACCGCTTTGATCCAGTGCCGCGATGAAACCGGGCTGTGTCTTTACTTTTTGAAACTGCTGTTGGTTTATGCCTGAAGCTTTCATGAGACCTCCTTAGATCTCCGGTAACGCCGGATCAGATTGTTGGTCGAGCTATCGTGGCTGAGAACCGGCTCCTCCTTGCTCTCGAGCTCGGGGATAATGCGTTGGGCCAGGACTTTTCCCAATTCGACGCCCCACTGATCGAAAGAGTCGATGTTCCATATGACGCCCTGCGTAAAAACGCTGTGCTCGTAGAGAGCAACGAGCTTGCCCAGGGTCTCCGGAGTGAGCCGTTCGGCGAGGATCGTATTCGAGGGGCGATTGCCCTCGAAAACACGATGGGGCACGAGCCAATCCGGCGTGCCTTCAGCTTTTACCTCTTCGGCGGTTTTGCCGAAGGCCAGCGCTTCGGTCTGAGCAAACACGTTCGCGAGGAGCATGTCGTGATGTCGCCCAAGAGGATTGAGGGTCCTGTGGAACGCGATGAAATCGCAAGGAATGAGTCTCGTACCCTGATGAATCAACTGGTAAAACGAATGCTGGCCGTTGGTTCCCGGCTCGCCCCAGTAGATTGCGCCGGTATCGTAGTTGGCTCTGCTGCCGTCGAGTTGGATGTGCTTGCCGTTGCTCTCCATCGTCAGCTGCTGGAGATAAGCGGGAAATCGCTTCAGGTATTGGTCATAGGGTAGGACCGCGACTGTCTGCGCGCCAAAGAAGTCGCTGTACCATAGGGCGAGCAATCCTATGAGCACCGGCAGGTTCCGCTCGAATGGAGCGGTCCGAAAGTGCTCGTCCATCTGATGAAAACCGCCGAGCATCGAGCGGAAGTTATCCGGCCCGATGCCGATCATCGTTGAAAGACCTATGGCCGAATCCATCGAATACCGCCCGCCAACCCAATCCCAGAATCCAAACATGTTGGCGGTGTCAATCCCGAATTTCGCCACCTCCGCCGAGTTCGTGGATACCGCGACAAAATGTTTCGCCACCGACTTCTCATCGCTTCCGAAATGGCCTACTGACCAGTCACGCGCGGTCTGCGCATTGGTCATGGTTTCAAGCGTTGTGAACGTCTTTGACGATACAATGAAAAGAGTCTCCGCTGGATCGAGATCCTGAACCGCTTCGGTGAAATCGGTCCCGTCGACGTTGGAAACAAAACGAAAGGCCATAGCGCGCTCGCTGTAATGCTTCAAGGCTTCGTAGGCCATCACCGGTCCGAGATCGGAACCGCCGATCCCGATGTTGATGACATTACGAATGCGTTTTCCGGTGTGACCTTTCCATTCTCCGCTGCGGACGCGATTGGAAAAATCCGCCATTTTGTCGAGGACGGCATGAACCTGTGGCACCACGTTTTGACCATCAACGATAATCGATGCTCCTCTCGGTGCGCGCAGAGCCATATGCAGGACAGCGCGATTTTCCGTGACGTTGATCTTGTCGCCGCGAAACAACGCATCGATACGGCCGCGAAGCTCGCATTCGTCGGCAAGCTGGACCAGCAGGCTTAGGGTCTCGTCCGTGATTCGATTCTTCGAATAGTCGAGATATAAACCGGCTCCTTCAACCGTCATGCGCTCGCCGCGCTTCGGGTCATCGGAAAACAGTTTCCGCAGGTGTAGCCGCGCAACGCTGTCGTAATGCGCGGCGAGTGCGTTCCATGCAGGGCGCTCGGTGAGCGGCACGATTTGCTTTGCCATTTTTACTGCTCCTTTTACTTTTCAGCTCGCTTTCGCAAGTGCGGAGCTCTTCGATGCGATCACATCCATCAGATCGTTCCAGGAAGTCACGAACGATTTGGCTCCTTCGTCCTGGAGCTTTGCCGCCAGTTCATAGATGTCGACACCCGCTGTGGCGAACTCGTCCAATACGGTGTCGTAATCGCCACCATCGGCTGACATGATTTCGCGAATCTCGCCGTGGTCGGCGAGAGCCTTCAGAGTTGCCTCGGGCATCGTGTTCACCGTAAACGGCGCGGCGAGAGCCTTCACGTAGAGAACATCCGGGGCCTTTGGATCTTTGGTTCCCGTGCTTGCCCAGAGCAAGCGTTGCGGGCGCGCGCCAGCATTGTAGATACGCTGCCACCGTGGTGAGCCGAGCAGTTCTCGGTAAGCCTTGTAGGTGCGCTTTGCGATAGCGATACCCAATTGGTTGTTGAGCAGAGCCGGCGTCTTGCCAGAAACGGCAGCATCCCAGCGGCTCACGAAAAGCGAAGCTACGGAGCCGACGTCGGGTTGAAGCCCGGCATCGATACGCCGTTCGATGGCGCGCAAGAAAGCCTCGGCCGCTTCCACATAGTGCGCGTGAGAAAACAACAGCGTGACGTTGATAGGCACACCGGCAAAAATCGCCTCTTCGATCGCAGGCAGACCTTCTTTGGTTCCCGGAATCTTGATGAATAGATTCGGACGGCCCGCCCGCGCGTGCAGACTTTTGGCGGCAGCGACAGTGCTAGCCGTGTCGTGCGCGAGCAGGGGCGACACCTCCAACGATACCCACCCGTCAACGCCGTTGGTGCGGTCGTAGATGGGTCGAAACAAATCGGCGGCCCGCGCGAGATCTTCAAGCGCTAACTCGAAGAATAGCTCCTCGCCCGACTTGCCTTCGTCGAGTTTTTTGCGGATGGCGGCATCGTAGGTGCTGCTGTTTTTAATCGCGTGATCGAAGATCGTCGGATTCGAAGTGAGGCCAGTCACCGACAGCTCGTCGATATAGCGCTTCAGTGTGCCGGTGTTGAGCAAATCGCGCGTGATGTTATCGAGCCAGAGACTCTGGCCCAAGTTATGGAGCAATTGGGTCGCCTTCATAAATTTCACCTCCGGAGAGATTTGGAATGACGCTCGCCCGAGAGCAGTGCTGCCAGATCATAGTCAAGCAGGTCGCCGATCCGCTCC
>Ga0207701_10003235_pt1 | contig 16764 bp, 11 predicted proteins | sample KBSSwiSSwithPhiX_FD_184294 | JGI IMG/M metagenome (GOLD analysis project Ga0207701, IMG submission 184294) | Switchgrass rhizosphere bulk soil microbial communities from Kellogg Biological Station, Michigan, USA, with PhiX - S5 (SPAdes) (version 2) | ecosystem: Environmental > Terrestrial >... | reverse complement strand
TGCCCATGGAGATTCCGTCGCTGACACCAATCGTGTTGAGGCGCATCCCCACCATGCCGGCGGCCCCGACACCCTCACGCACCGCGGCCGCCAGGTCGAGCAGGTGCATGTTGCAGGGGTTGCCTTCGTACCAGACGCTCGAGATGCCGACCTGCGGCTTCGCCATGTCGGCTTCAGTCATGCCCGTCGCGTAGAGCATGGCTTGCGAGGCGCCCTGGGACTTCTGCTGGGTGATGCGCGCGCTGAACTTGTTCGATTGAGTCATGTGGTGTGTTTGAGAATTGCCAACTTCCAACCAGGTCTAAGTCTAGTGGCTTCGCGTCCGCCTTGCCAGACTGGCGCGGTTGAGAACGCCGGAGAGCGTGTGCGACGATAGCCGACACCCCCATGCGGCTCGCGGTTGTCCTTCTGCTCCTCTCTTCCATGCTGCTTGCCGCGTGCACGGTGCCGCCGCCGGCAGGCGATGCGCGAGACGCCGGCAAAGCTGCGGCTGCGGCGACGGGAACACAGCCGGTACCAGCCGCCGGCGAGTGGTTCACCGATCGTGCGAGGGAGAGCGGCATCGACTTCGTGCACTTCAACGGCATGACCGGCCGCTTCTACCAGCCGGAGATCATGGCGCCAGGCGTCGCGCTGTTCGATTACGACAACGACGGCGACCTCGACGTGTTCCTGGCGCAGGGCAGGCTGCTCGGCACCGGAACGCCGCTCATTCCTCTACCTCCGGGTCCCCTGACCGATCGGTTGTATCGCAACGATCTCGAGACGAAGCCCGACGGCACGCGCGTCCTTCACTTCACCGACGTGACAAGCGAGAGCGGGCTCGCGCCGCGCGGATACGGTATGGGCGTCGCCGCGGGCGACATCGACAACGACGGCTGGGTGGATCTCTATCTCACCGGATTCGGGCGAAGCCAGATGTTCCACAACAACGGCAATGGCACCTTCTCGGATGTCACGAGTGCGTCCGGGACCGGCGACCCGGCGTCGTGGAGCGTCTCCGCCAGTTTCGTGGACTTCGATCGAGACGGACTGCTCGACCTGTTCGTTGGCAACTACCTCGATTACACGCTCCAGACACATACGCGCTGCTTCGGCCCGTCCGGCGCGCCGGACTACTGCCGGCCGGAGGTGTACCGCGCGCAACCGAACCGGCTGTATCGCAACACCGGCAATGGCCATTTCACCGACGTCACGATCGCCTCGGGTGTCGCCTCCGCATTCGGTCCCGCCCTGGGCGTTGTCGGCGCCGACTTCAACGGCGACGGGTGGATCGATCTCTTCGTGACCAACGACGAGCAGGAGAACCAGCTCTGGATGAACCAGCGCAACGGCACGTTCGTCAACACTGCGCTCACGGCCGGAGCGGCGCTGGGTGCCTCCGGCGAGCGCAAGGCGAACATGGGGGTGGATGCCGGCGACTTCGATGCAGACGGCGACGAGGACCTTTTCGTGACGGAACTCGTCAGCCAGGGCAGCTCGCTCTGGGTGAATGACGGCGCCGGTAATTTCGAGGAGCAGAGCGCGCGGCTCGGCATCCGTGGTCCGAGCCTCCCCTACACTGGTTTTGGCACGGCCTGGTTCGACTTCGACAACGACGGCTGGCTCGACATCCTCGCGGTCAACGGTGACGTGAACCAGAACGTGAAGACGCTCAGCCGCAAGGACGACCCCTTTCCGCTCGGTCAGCGCAAGCAGTTGTTCAGGAACATCGGGGGCCGATTCGAGGACGTCTCGGCGATCGCGGGGAAGGTGTTCGAGCTGGTGGAGGCGGGACGCGGTGCCGCTTTCGGCGACATCGACAACGACGGCGATACAGACGTGCTCGTCGGCAACGGCGCCGGCCCTGCGCGCCTGCTGATCAACGACATCGGCAACCGTCAGCACTGGATCGGACTGCGTCTCGTGAGCGCCCCGCTGAAGCGCGACATGGTCGGAGCGCGTGTCGAGATCATCAGGGCCGGCGGACCGGCGCTGTGGCGCCGCTCACGCGCGGATGGCAGTTACGGCTCGGCGAACGATCCGCGCGTCCTGGCGGGACTCGGCGGCTCGACCGAGAGTCCGCGCGCCCGCGTCATCTGGCCAGATGGCAAGAGCGAGGAGTTCCAGTCCGTTGCGGTCGATCGCTACACGACGCTGACCGAGGGAACCGGACGGTGAGGAAGATGGCCCGCGAGCAGGTGCTGGCTGGCGCTTTGGTCGCGAGCCTCGCAAGCGGAGCGGGCTGCTCGCGCCAGTCCGAACAGACCACGCCGCCAGCCGCTGCAGCAGGCGCGTCCACTTCCGCGCCGACGCCAGAGTCCGTCGTCCAGCTGACACTGCCTGATCTGACATCGGTTGCGCCGCCTGTTCAGAAGCAGATACGCGGTGCGAACGAAGCGCTCTCGCGTTCGCTTGCAGACGGGTCGGCGTCCGATCTCGCACGCGCGCAGCGCTACGGTGAACTTGGCAACCTGCTGCTCGCGGCAACCTTCTTCGACGAGGCCATCCTCTGCTACCGGCACGCCGAGGCGCTGCAGCCTGGCGACGCAAGGTGGTCGTACCTGCGCGCGCACGCGACTCTCCGGAAGGGCGATCGCGCCGCCGCGGCGCAGGCCCTCGAGCACACGCTGAGCGTTCAGCCGGACTACGTGCCGGCACTCATCTGGCTCGGCGACACGTATCTCGATCTGGGCCAGGTGGATCAGGCACAGGCGGTGTTTTCGCGCGCACTCACGCGTCAGCCCAATTCGGCTCCGGCGCTCTTCGGCGCTGGGCGCGCAGCGCTGGCCCACCGTTCCTACGACGAGGCGGTCCGGCATCTCGAGCAGGCGCTTCGGGTCGATCCGCGCGCCACGGTGATTCACTATCCGCTTGCGATGGCCTATCGCGGCGCCGGGCAGCGTGAAAAGGCGGACGCACTCCTGCAGCGGCGCGGCACGACAGCGCCGGATCTTCCCGATCCGATGCTCCAGGAGGCCGACGTCGTGCTCGACAGCGGCGTGGCACACGAAGCGCTCGGCATGCAGGCGCTCCGGCGCCAGGATTGGGCCGGCGCGATCCAGGCGTTCAAACGCGGCCTCGAGTTCGCCCCCGACGATGCGTCGTTGCGGTACTGGATGGCGACCGCCATGATCGCGTCCGGCGATGCTGCAGGGGCCGAGCGCGAGTTCCGCGCGGTGATTCGAGCCAACCCGGACTTCGCGAACGCGCACTTCAGCCTGGGTGCGGTCCTCGATCGACAGGGACGAAAGATCGATGCACTGCGCGAGTACGAGGCCGCCGTGAAAGCCGCACCAACGATGCCTGACGCGCGGCTGCGGCTGGCGGACACCCTCAGGGCGCAGGGTCAGCTGGCAAACGCGGTTACTCAGTACGAGGAGGCCGTAAGGCTCGATCCGACCAGGCCAGAGGGATGGGTCGGCGGCGGACAAGCGCTTCTTGCGCTCGGGCGGACGGACGCGGCCCGGGAATGGCTCGCGCGCGCACGCAGGATTCACCCCGATCGCGCGGACCTGGCTCAGCTCGAGGCGCAGAGCCGTTGATGGATCCGGTGGCTATCTTCCGCCGACTCCGGTCTTGAGAACGCCGGCGGTGACGTCCCCGAGTTGAGTCGCCGTGAACTGGTTCCCCTCGATGTTGGCAACCAGGATCCCTTCGCGATTGATGATCACCGTGTGCAGCGAGTGATCGAGCAGGCCTTCATTCGTGAAGGCGTGCACGCCGAACAGCCGGCACGCCCGTTCGACATCGGCCGCCGGACCCGTGAGGAACCGCCAGGTATCCGGGTTGGCATCCCACTGGCTGGCGTACTTCGCCAGGACGTCGGGCGTGTCGTGGACCGGGTCGAAGCTGACAGTCAGGAGAACAAGGTCGCGGCCAAGTTCCTTCGCGAAGCGCGTCTGAAGCACCGCGAGGTTGTTCGCCAGGCGCAGGCAGAAGTTCGGCAGAGCACATGTCGTGTAAATGAAGTTCGCGACCACGACCTTGCCGCGCAACTGCGACAACGACACCTTTCGCCGTTTCTGATCGATCAGCGTGAAATCCGGGACTTGCTGCCCGACTCTCAGGGCACTGCCAGACGGGGTTCCCTTTGCTGACGCCAGGTCGCTCAGAAGCTTCAGGCGGCTTGCGCTGAACGGATCCTGCTCGGTGTTCTGGTAGTGGATGATGCGGATGCGCTCGGCGTGCGAGGTCGTGCGATCGACGACCAGCGTGAAGGTGACGACCACGCCCGGCGAGAGTCCATCCAGCTCCGCCGCCTGGCGCACCTCGAATGGCATGGTCATGGCCTGCATGTAGCCGGGGATCGCCTGGATGGACGCGGTGAACGTCCGGCTCGCGGTGTTGACGCTCACGATCATCCCGGTGACGGAGTACTCCTGAGCGGCCGATGGTCCGGCAAACGCGAACAGTATCGCCAGCGCGATCGCGGTCCAAATGCAGGCCGTTCGCGATTTCCTGGTCATCGCTTCTCCCCGCCCAGACGGACCGGCACGCGATCGATCCGCGCGTAGATCGTAGCGAGTTCCTCAACGGCGAGCACCTGGTTCTTCTCGACGTTGGTGAACTGCTGACGCGTGTTGCTGGCAGGCCACCAGATCTCGACGTTGACGATGCGGGCATTCTTCCCAAGGCCGATGTGCTGCTCGAGCGGAGACGCGCCGAACGTTCCTCCGGAAACGACCTGGCGATAGACCGTGCGTCGGCCGGCCCCCTCGTTATCGACGGTGACCGCGATCCGCGCGCCAATGGCGGAGCGGTTGCTCCTGACACCCGTCAGCTTCAACGAGATCCAGTCGTTGCCGTGTCCCGGGTTCTCGAAGACCCGCATCGCATGGCTGTCTCCCGGCGTCGCCCCGCCAATCTCCGCGACGACGTCCTCGTCGCCGTCGTTGTCGAGGTCGGCGAAGGCAATCCCGTGCCCCTTGTGCACTTCGCCGGTGCCGGACGAGGCCGTGACGTCGACAAACTGCTTCCCGGCCTTGTTGCGCAGCAGCGCGTGCGGACCGAGCGCCGCGTACGACGGTGTGCCCATGCCGAGATAGAGGTCGAGGAATCCGTCGTTGTCGATGTCGCCGAAGTTGGCGCCCATCGGCATGAAGACCTTGTCGAGCCCGACGGCCTTCGTCACGTCTTCGAATGTGCCGTTCCCGCGGTTGCGATACAGCTTCATCGTGGGGGCGTTGTGCGGGAGGCCGAGATAGGTCCGTGCAGTGTCGTCAAGCGACATGAAGTAGCTGGTCACGTACAGATCCTGCCAGCCGTCGTTGTCGTAGTCGAAGAACCAGGTGGCGAATCCTCGACCGGCACCGGGCACACCTGCAGCACCCGCGCGGTCCGTGAATGTGCCATTCCCGTTGTTGTGATAGAGCTGATTCGGGCCGTCGTAGTTCGACACGTAGAAGTCGACACGCCCGTCGTTGTCGTAGTCGGCAGCGGTCACACCCTTCGCAAACGTGTTCCGGTCCACGCCTGCGCTCTTCGCGATATCGCTGAAATGCCCCTTGCCGTCGTTCAGGAACAGCTGCGCGCGCGTGTCCTCGTTGCCGACGAACAGGTCGAGCCAGCCGTCGTTGTTGACGTCGGCCCACGCCGCGGCCTGCGTGCTGGTGGCAGGCACCGCGAGTCCGGCTTCGGCGGTGACGTCGGTGAATGTGCCGTTGCAGTTGTTCCTCAACAACGACTTGCGCTGTGGAACCTCCCACCCGCCGCGCATCACGAGGATGTCGGTGCAGCGATCGTTGTTGTAGTCGGCCTGCACGATGTTGAGTCCGCCGACCTGGTCGCGCAAACCGGCAGCCGCGGTCCGCTCGGTGTAGGTGCCGTCGCCGTTGTTGCCGAAATAGTGCAGCGGTCCGCAACTGTAGAAGTTCGATGTCACCACATCGAGGCGGCCGTTGCCGGACAGGTCGTCGACGATGACGCCGCCGGCACTGGCAAAGACGTTCAGGCCAGTCTGCGTGGCGACGTCACGAAAACGGCCCACGTCTTCGGCTGACGCGAAGACACTCGACGGAATGCGGAACCGCTCGGGCACCGAGTCTGGCCACGTGCCCAGCGCCATGTAGGCGAGGTTCAGCAGCCACCGCACCTCCACATCGTCGGGTCGCCGTTCGAGATACGTCGAGAATTGGGCAACGGCCCGCTCGACGTCCGCGGTCTTTGCGTAGGCGCGGCCAGGACTGGTAGGAACCAGGCACAGATCGTTGGGCTGCCTGAAGATCCCGCTGTCCATTCCCGCCTTGTGCAGGTAGGCGACACCAAGCATCTCGCCGACCTGCGGTGCTGCGGCGGAGACGTTGGCCAGCGCGATCTGATACGCCTGGTCGTACTGCTCGACCGCGCGTGTCATCGCCCCTTGATACGCCAGAATCTGTGCGAGACCAAGATGCGCCTGCATCATCTCGAACGCAGGCCGTCCCTTCCTGGCCGCGTCGTTGGCGGGCGCGAAGAAGTTCTCGAAGAGCTGCTGGCCTGACGCGAGCGAGTCCTGGCGCACCTGGCAGATCGTACGGGGGTCCTGGCTCCAGGTCTCGGGCTTCGGGAAATCGCGGAGCAACGCCTCAGCCTCGGGAAGGCCGCCGATATCAGGCACGAACTTCACGCTCCCGACCGCGCTGATCGCAGCGAGGCTGGCAGGATTGATTGCCGCGCGGCTGCCTGGCAGATCCTCAACCACCTGGAGCACGGCGAATCCGGTCGCAACCTGCGCGACTGGCGAGATCTGTCCGACACGAAGTCCCTCGACGGCGCTGCGCACCTCCAGGCGTAACGTCGACATGTCAAGCTTTCCGAGCAGCCCGCCATCAGCTGCGCTCGGATCGATCGAGACGCTTCGCGCGACGGTGGTAAAGCTCTCGCCTCGAGCCAGGCGGTCGAGAACGCGGGTGGCTTCGTCTTGCGTCGCGACCACGATGAGGCGCAGTGACACCGATCGCGGCTGAGTGCCGGTCTGGGCAATGAGGCCGGCGCCGGCGAGCAGCGACACCAGCAGCGCCCACGACAAATTGCGGATTTTCATTCTGCAGGCGCGAGTGTACAACGCGGTAAGCGCGAGGGTCGTGTCGCGTTTCGAGGCGTTACAAGCGGACGAAGAACCCGCCGGTGACCACGAGCCAGCAATAGCTCCCCTGGACGCCGACCCTCTTCCACGAGGCGTTCCCGATGACCTGGACGAACGGCACCACGGGTGTGCTTCCGGCTCCCCTTATGAGGCGGCTGTCGTACCCGTTGATGGCGCCGAGGCGATAGCCGACGCTGTAGGCTCCCGCTTCACCCATGCTGCCGTGGTGCACGCTGCGCTCGACCCCGGCCGCGTAGCTCCGGTCGTGCCACGAGTTGAGGAAGGTCCCGGCGAAGTAGCCGTGAAAGTTGATCGCAACGAGCTGGTTGTTCGTGACCCCGGGATGGAAGTGCTTGGTCCACATCCCGAGATACAGGGTGGACGGCTCGGGAGTTCCCCAGGCCATCTTCAGCAGGCCGGGCGAGGAGTCGGCTCCGGCCGGGTTCTGGTCGTCGTCAGGGCCCGCGGCGGCGGGAACGGCAGCGGCCAGGAACGCGAGCAGCAGCAGGATTCTTCCCAGCGGGGCCAGAATTCGTGTGTTCCGCATGAGTTTAGGCACCAAACTCACCAAAAAGGCCCCTGGTCCGAAACGCTGGATCCTTATCGAATCCTCGCGACTCTCCAGCGATTCTCCATTGAATTCCACAGGTATCCAATAGTTTAATCGCCCAACTTTTTATCGCTCCGTTCCCCCGGGCTTCATCCGTCGCACCGTTAATCGGATCAGCGTCGAACAGCAGGAGGAGGACGGCACATGGTCAGTCTTCGACTCGGAGCGGCACTGACGGTTGTCACGCTGCTCACCGGCTCCGCGCTTTACGCACAGCAAGGCACCTCGGAAATTTCAGGAAAGGTCACGGACGAGCAGGGAGCGGTGCTCCCGGGTGTTTCGATCCTGGTGACCAACGAGGCCACCGGCGTGTTCCGCGAGATCACGAGCAGCCCGGAAGGGACCTACTACGCGTCCCAGCTGGTACCGGGCCGCTACAAGATCGCCGCCAAGCTCGCCGGTTTCAGGTCGCTCGAACGTGCAGGGCTCGTGCTGCAGGTGGGCAACACGCTCACCGTCAACCTTACCTTGCCGATTGGCTCGGTCGAGGAGAACGTGACGGTCACCGGGCAGACACCAATCGTCGACGTGACGAGCGCACGGGTTGGTGGCAACCTCGGGACGGCAGAGTTGAGCGAGCTTCCGGCCATGAACCGGAACTACTTCTCCACCGTCGCTCTCCTGCCCGGCGTTCAGTTCTCTCCATCCAACCAGATGGGCAACGACACCATCGTCGCCGGTGGCCAGACGTCGCAGAACAGCAACGTGTCAGTGGACGGCGGCTACAACGCGGATGACGCGCTCGGAACCAGTTCCGGCGCGCAGGTGCGTACACCGCTCGAAGCGGTGCAGGAATTCCAGGTCCTCACCAGCATGTACGACGCCGAGTACGGCCGCGCCAGCGGCGCCATCGTCAACGCGGTGAGCAAGGCAGGCACCAACAACTTCAGGGGAGTCATCTTCGGGTATTCCGCGAACAATGCACTGACCGCGGAGGACTATTTCGTTCGCACCAAGAATCTGGACAAGCCGACGACGACCCAGCGCGAATGGGGCGGCGTGGTCGGCGGCCCGATCGTCCAGAACAAAATGCACTTCTTCTTCAGCCTCGAGCGCCAGGTGGATAACCCGAACCGCTCCCGATCGTACGAAGCGGCGAGCCGTACTGACAAGAACTTCTCGATTGCGGAAGATCGCACCGACTGGAACACGCTGATCCGTTTCGACCACCAGATCAACTCGAACCACACCTGGGCGGTGCGGTGGCTGCGCGAGTGGGCGCCGCAGTGGAACACGATCGGCGCGCGGAACCTTCCCGAATCGGCGCAGGATGAAACCGACCTCGACCAGACGGCGGTTGGCACGCTGACCAGCGTTTTCGGCAACGCGCGTGTGAACACGGTGCGCGTCGCCCGGACGTGGGAGCACTGGTGGCACGGCAATGCGTGCTTCCGCGCGCAGGGTCCCGAGGGCAACCAGGCTGGCTTCAAGTTCGGCGACGAGGCCACCGGCGACCAGTCGCTCTGCCCGCCGCAGCTGAACCACCTGGCGTTCCTCGACCAGGCGAGCACCGAATCGCAAGGGCCGTGGGATTCGAACTACCAGATTGAAGACGACTACTCATGGTTCGTCCCCGGGAAGAAGGGCGATCACGAGCTCAAGTTCGGGGCCCGCTATAACTACACGGAGTTGCGACGCGTCTCGCAGATCAACCAGAACGGACAGTTCAGTTTCAATACCGACAAGGTGTTCGATCCGGCAATCCCGAACACGTATCCCGAGCGGCTGACCATCAGGACCGGTGAATTCGAGGAGTTCATCAACAATCACACCCTCGAGTTCTACGGCCAGGACAAGTGGAAGATGGGCGGCCATACGACCTTGAGCGTGGGAATGCGGTACGACCTCGAGATCATCCCGCTGAACGAGGACTTCAACCCGTTGTTCACCCCGGGCCAGAAAGCCCCGACGGACCGGAACAACATCTCGCCGCGCATCGGGGTCACTCACGCGCTCGATGACCAGGGCAAGTCGGTCGTGCGCGGTGGCTACGGGATGTTCTACAACCGGACGATTCTCGGCGCCGTGGACGACGCGATCGAGTTCTCGAAGTACACGGTGTCGAACGTCGTGAACTACCCGAACAACTCCGCCGATCCGGGTCCGAGCGCCGGGCGGCTGCCGAACGACCCGTTCCTCGTGAACGGCCCCTACGTGAACTGGGATCTGCTTCGCCAGACCTACCCGGTCGGCGTCCCCGTGAAGAACGGCGGAGACGTGATCTTCGACTCGCCGGATCGCAAGGTGCCGTACGCGCACCAGATGACGGTCGGCTACTCGCGCGAACTGGCGGCGGCGCTGGCGCTGGCAGTGGACTACGTCCACTCCGCCAACCGCGACATGTTCCTGGCCCGCAACCTGAACCCGATGCTCCGCGGGAACACGAGCCGCACGGGACCGATCGTGCGTCTCGACGCCTTCGGCGTGCTCGGCGAGAGTTATCCCGCGCACGTCTGGGTCATGGAGAACACCGGCTTCAACGACTACGACGCGCTCAACCTCTCGCTCGAGAAGCGCTACGTGAACCGGTGGTCCGGACGCGTCTCCTACTCGCTGTCGAAGTCGAGGGGCACGGCTGAAAACCAGGCGGACAGAAACACTTACCAGAAGCTGACCGACCTCAACCTGGACGAGTTCGAGGCGCCGTCAACCGTCGATCGGCGGCACGTGCTGGCCATCAACGGCCGCGCCGAAATTCCGAAGACCGGTGGCGCAAATGTGTCGGCGACCTATCGGTACATGAGTGGTGCACCGTTCACCATCTTCAACAGCAACATCGACGTGGATCAGAACGGTGAACTGGTCGACCCGTCGCCGGCTGGCAGCTACAGCGGCGTCGGCGCCGACGCCATGACGAATGTCGAGAACAAGGGCGGCCGCAACGGCGCCATTGGTCCCGACTACCTGCAGTTGGACATGCGCGTCGGCTGGCGCCGGAGAATTAAGGGCGAACAGGCCGTCGAGCTGTTCCTCGACATCTTCAACGTGACGAACCGGGCGAACTTCGACAACCCTGCTGGAGATGAGCGCGTGGCGTCGACGTTCCTCATCTACCAGAACCTGCGCGGCGGCGGTGGCTTCCCACGCCAGGCAAAGTTCGGCGTCCGCTACACGTTCTAAGAGCGCGTTTCACAATTCACGTACGTGAGGGCGGGTCTTCAGACCCGCCCTCGTTTTTCTCGGCCAGCCTTCATTAGTCGGGTTTGAAGACCCGACGCCACGCCAAACTCACGACCCACCCCATCCGCCTTACCTGTATGCCTTGCGGCAATGCCGGCGTAAGATTTCCGTATGCACAGCAAGTCCATCGTCGCCACTGCTGCCCTCCTCGTCTGGGCAGGCATTCATCCGATGAATACGCTCGCGCAGTCCCAGGGTGTCGATCCGCGCCCTGCGAACGCGCCCAGCCAGAAGCCAGCTTTCCCGGGCCAGACCGATGCCCCTGACATGAGGCTCGGCGTCGCGTTCGACGTGGCAACCGTCGTCGACGGTTTGCGCAATCCCTGGGGCATGGCGTGGCTGCCGAGCGGCAGGATTCTCGTGACGGAACGCGTCGGTTATCTCCGCGTCGTGAATGCCGATGGCACGCTGGTGGCGGGCGTCGTGAACGGGCTTCCGGCCGTGGATAACCGCGGGCAGGGCGGCCTGCTAGACGTAGCGCTCGATCCGAACTTCGCGACCAACAACTTGATCTACTGGAGTTACGCCGAGCCGCGTGAGAACGGCACGAACAACACGGCGGTGGCGCGCGGCCGGCTGGTAGAGGGGCCGCCGTCGCGGGTCGAGAATGTGCAGGTCATCTACCACCAGACGCCGTCGCTGACGTCGACCGCTCACTACGGCTCGCGGCTGAACTTCCTGAAAGACGGCACGCTGCTGATTACGCACGGCGAGCGTTCGATCACGGAGGGCCGCATGCAGGCGCAGCGCCTCGATGGGCTGCTCGGAAAGGTCGCCCGCATCAATCCCGACGGGTCGATTCCGAAGGACAACCCGTTTGTTGGCCGCGACGGCGTGCGGCCCGAGATCTTCTCGATTGGACACCGGAACATCCAGGCGGCCGCCCTCCATCCCACGACCGGCGAGTTGTGGGAGGTGGAGCACGGCACGCGCGGCGGCGACGAAGTGAACGTGGTGCGGAAGGGCAAGGACTACGGCTGGCCGACGATCGCGTACGGGATCGAGTATGCCGGCGGACCGATCACCGGCAACCTCACCGCACAGCAAGGGATGGAACAGCCGCTCTACTACTGGGACCCGGTGATCGGACCGAGCGGCATGGCGTTCTACACTGCCGACCTGTTCCCCGCCTGGAAGGGCAGCGTCTTCATAGGCGGACACCAGACCAACGACCTGGTGCGGCTCTCCCTCGACGGCGAGAAGGTGGTCGGCGAGGAACGGCTGCTCACAGACCGCACTCCGCGCCTGCGCATCCGCGACGTGCGACAGGGTCCCGACGGCGCTCTGTATCTCCTCACGGACGATCCGCTCGCAGGCAAGCTGCTGAGGCTCGTGCCGAAGGCAGGACGGACATCCGGCGGAAATTAGAACTCAGAAGTCAGAAGTCAGAAGTTCAAAGCCCAAGTCAGATCAGCAATTAGCAATTAGCATTTCGCAATGAGCGACGTTCAGACCTGTTCGGCTCCGTCGGGATTGAACCGGTAGCCCACCCAGGGCTCCGTGACCAGGTGACGCGGCCTGGCCGGATCGGGTTCGAGCTTCTTGCGCAGCTGGCCGACGAAGACGCGCAGGTACTCCGACTGCTCTTCGGACGCAGGTCCCCACACCGCGCCCAGCAGCATCTTGTGCGGCAGCACGCGGTTGGGATGCTTTGCCATGAAGGTGAAGAGATCGAATTCCTTCGGGGTGAGCCGCACAGCCTGGCCCCGGATGCGCACGCGCCTGTCGTCGAAGTCGATGTGAAACGGACCGCTCTCGACGGCCGAGACTTCAGGCGTCACGCCGCTCCGGCGCAGCACGGCGCGAATGCGCGCCAGAAAACTTTCGTGCCGAAGGGGCAGCACCACGTAATCGTCGGCACCGGCGTCCAGCGCCTCGACTTCCGTTTCAACCTGCTCGTCTTTCGAGAGGATGATGACCGGCGTGCCCGTCGATTCGCGGACCGAACGGCAGAGGGCGATCGCATCGAGTCGCGGCGGATCGACGGTTGCGATCACCAGGGCGGGCCTGCTCGCCTTCAGGCTTGCGTGAGCATCGGTCTCGTCTGCGGCCAAGCGGACGGTGTAGCCGCGCAGAGCGAGCATCCGTCCCAGCTGATCTCGCATTCCCTGGTTCCCGTCCACTACCAGCACGTTCGGCTTCATGGAGTGTCTCCGTTCGTCAGAACAGGGCCGACCACCGGCCCGATCAACGAAGACGATTGAACGCCATGGGCATGAGCCCCACCTGAGCGGCGGATGAATTCCTGTTAATGTGCCGCCTCGACGACGACGATTTTGCCAATCGTCGTCGGGTCTGAAGACCCGACGCCACGTACTGACGACCCGACGCCACGTACGTGGTCTTCAGACCCGGCTTGAGCGGCCTCTGAACCAGAACGGTTGTGTTCATGCTCCGGTCGCTGGAGGCGCACGCCGCACCGATTAACCCGAATTAACGACCGGTTAAGCGGAGGTACTCCCGGGCGGGTCACGATACAGTGATGATGCGCGACGGCAGCGGAAGGCCCGAGTGAACCTGACCGGCGCGCGCGAATCAGACGACGGAATCCTGCTCGACCGGCTGCTGCCGGAGGGCCCGGCTCTCGTCCTGCTCGTGGCCATGCTGGCGGCGATCTTCGTGCTGGACCAGCGCACCGAGCTGACGCCGTATCAGCACCTTTACTACGTTCCCATCCTCCTGGCCGGTGTCCGGCTGGGGTACCTCGGTGGCGTCGGCGCGGCGCTGACGGCCATCGTGCTCTATCACCTGGCAAACCCTCACGTGCTCTCATTCCGCTACGAAGAGTCCGACGTGGTGCAGATCGCGCTCTTCATCGCGGTTGGCGTGACGTCGGCGACGCTCGCGCGCCACAGTCGTCAGATGCATCTGCTCGCCGGGACGGACGATCTGACGGGTCTCCGCAACCTTCGCTCGTTCGAGAGCGGGCTGCGCACGCTCCTGAGACGTGCGCGGGCGGACCGGAGCTCAGTTGGCTTCGTGGTGATCGACCTGGATCGGCTGAAATCGTTGAACGACGTGCATGGCCATCTTGCTGGCGCCGAGGCGGTGCGCACGGTCGGGCGCATCATTGGCGAGCGACTGCCAGGCGGCGCGGTCGCCTGCCGCTACGGCGGGGACGAGTTTGCCGTCGCGATTCCGCGCTGGGGCGCTCTCGAGACGACGCAGTTTGCGGAGGACCTGCGCGACGTCGTGCTTCGGACCGCACCGGTGCTGGCCGGCCTGGCGTTTCCCGCTGGTACGCTCTCGATCAGTGCCGGCGTGGCGACGGCGAATCCCGATGCGCACGCCTCTCCCTCCGCTGACGCCGACATCGTCGAAGGCGTCGAGCTGTTTCGAAGCGCGGACAGCGCGTTGTACGCCGCCAAGGCGGCCGGAAGAAACCGGGTGGCTTGAGACCTCAGGGACGTTCGCCGGCACACTAAGTGGCGCGAGGCAGGGTGACGGTGAACGTCGCGCCGGCACCCGGTCGGCTCGCGACCGATACGGCGCCGTGGTGCTGGGCGGCCACCCACTGAACGAGGCTCAACCCGAGCCCGGCGCCCTCGATCCGGCTCGTCCTCGAAGGATCCGCGCGAAAGAACCGCTCGAAGACACGGACCGCATCCTCTTCCGTGAGACCGATTCCGGTGTCCTCGACAACGATGATTGCCCTCTCGTTCTGAGAGGTCACGCGCACGGTGACGCGGCCGGACTCCGGCGTGAACTTGAGGGCGTTGTCCACGAGGTTGATCAACAGGCGGCGAAGCCAGCCCGCGTCCCCACTCACGATCACCGTATCGCCATGTTCGCAGGCAAGCGCGATTGACCTGGCATCGGCGAGCGATTCCAGGTCCTCGACAACAACCGACGCAAGTTCGCCCAGGTTGACCGGCGCGAAGGTGAGGTGGATCTGCCCCGCCTCGGCGCGCGCCTGGGTCAGGATCTGGTCGATCAGTCTCGCCAGCCGATCGATTTCCTCGAGCTGGCTGGCCGCTGCCCCGCGCGCCGCCTCTGAGAGGGCGGGCTCGCGAGCGCCAAGCTCGATCTCGCCGCGCAGGGCCGCAAGCGGCGTCCGCAGCTCGTGGGCGAGCGCCGCACTGAACTGCCGCATCTCCCCCACGGCATGCTCGAGGCGCTCGAGCACCGCGTTGAACGCGGATGCGACCTCGTCGAGCTCGTCGCTGGCACCTCGCACGGTCAGCCGCCGGTCGAGCGTGGACACGTCGATCGCGCGCGTCGCCAGCGCCATCTGCGACAGCGGCCGCAGGGCATAACCAGATAGCCACCACACCGCGACAGCCGTTATCAGCAGCGCCGTGGGCACGATGAGCAGGAGGAGCGTTCGATAGCGCCCGAGAGCCGCATCCATCTGCGCCAGCGGGACACCGACGACGAGGATGAGCGGCCTGTTCTCGAGCGTGAGGCCGTGGGTCACGAACCGCAGCCGGCCGTACGCCGTCGACACATCTTCCGGACGCCCGGAGGTACGCAATGCTTCGATCTCTGGCGGCGTGTAATCGAGGCCGAGCGGCGCCATCGCCGGCGACGCCGCCATCAGGCGTCCCGTCCCACCATCGAACACCTGGTAGTAGCGCGTCGCCTCGTGCACGAACGCCGCTTCATCATCGTCCCTGGCGTCGAAGGCGACCGACACCGTGTCGCCGTTGAGCCGCAGGTAGCCCTGGAGGCCATCGGCGAGCCTGGTGACGCTGTCGGCGGTGTCCCGATCGAGCTGCTGCGCGAGGACCCCGTAGGTGAGCGCGCTGAGCGCCACGACGAGCAGGCCGAAGAGAACGAGGATCGTCAGCGCGAGCCGGAGGCGCAGCGGGAGCTTCATGCGGGTTCGGCCGTCAGCATGTAACCGACGCCGCGCAGGGTGCGGATGAGCGGCAGACCGAATCCCTTGTCGATCTTGTTGCGAAGGGAGTTGATATGGACTTCGACGACGTTGCTCACGCTGTCAAAATGAATGTCCCAGACGTGTTCGATGATGAGCGCCTTGGTGACCGGCCGGTCGCTGTTGCGCATCAGGAATTCGAGCAGGGCGTACTCCTTCGGCTTGAGCTCGATCGCGGTGCCCGCCCGCCGCACCTTGCGACCGATCGTGTCGACTTCGAGGTCTCCCACGCGCAGGACCGACTCCCGTGGAGCACCGCGCCGCAAGAGCGCGCGAAGGCGGGCTGACAGTTCCGCGAGCGCGAACGGCTTCGTCATGTAGTCGTCGGCGCCGGCGTCGAGGCCCGCGACCCGCTCGTCGAGCGAACTCTTCGCCGTGAGCACGATCACCGGCAGCGTGGGCTTGCGTGACCGGATGTCCCGCAACACCTGGAATCCGGATCGGCCCGGCAGCATCAGGTCCAGGACGACGATGTCGTAGTCGATGCTGAGCGCCTGCGCGCCCGCATCGACGCCGTCGTTCAACACGTCGACGGCATGCCCCTCCTGCGTGAGCCCCGCCTGGATGAAGCTCGCGACCTTGCGATCGTCTTCAATGACCAGGACGCGCACCGGTCCTCCTCGGTTGAATGCAAGCCGGCTTGCCGGTCCGGCCCGCCGTCCTGGTTCCTAGTATGCGTCACCGCGGAAAAACGCGCGTCTTCGGGCTCGATTAACGGTTGTTAATATGCCGTTCATCGCCCCTTCACGCCGCCGGGATGAGATAGCAGTGGGCAACCCGGCGTCACAAAGGAGGCGAGGCCCATGGTGTGGTCCGTGGTCGCGATCTGCGTGTGGCTGTCGACAGGTGTCGGCGTCCATCTGCCAGATCGCCCGGTGTCAGACGCGTTCCCCGGAGTGGAAGCCGCCTTCCGCGCCGAGCGTCATGCCGTTCGCGGCACCGTCACGGCCGTCTCAGACCGCGCCCTGACCATTACGCGAGCGAGCCGCGGCCACGAGGTGCTGGAGTTCACGCTGGACGAATCGACCGTTCGCTCCGGTGCAATCGCCG